>Ga0172379_10006378_pt1 | contig 15837 bp, 14 predicted proteins | sample GrowelOW334metaG_FD_119756 | JGI IMG/M metagenome (GOLD analysis project Ga0172379, IMG submission 119756) | Groundwater microbial communities from an aquifer near a municipal landfill in Southern Ontario, Canada - Groundwater well OW334 metaG | ecosystem: Environmental > Aquatic > Deep... | reverse complement strand
TTATTAAATATTAGTAAATATATAACAAATGAATAAAAAGTATTTCTTATACGCAATAGTTCCTGTAATAGCATTGGCCTCGTTTGGGGCAGTTGCATTTGCTTCGCAAACAAACAACGGCGCAAACCCAATGTCTGACATTGTAAGTAAAATTGCTAAAAAGTTTAACTTGCAAGAAAAAGATGTTCAGGCTGTGTTTGATGAACACAGAACAGAAATGCAGGCAAAAATGCAAGGAAAAAGAACAGAAAAACAAGAAGATAATCAGCAAAAATTTGCAGATGCTTTAAAGAAAGCAGTTGCAGATGGAAAACTAACTCAAGCACAAGCAGATTTGGTAACTGCAAAAAGAGTGGAACTTGTTGCAAAAATGAAAACATTTTTTGAAACCACAAAAACACAACAAGAAATAAAAGATTACACAACCCAAATGCACAAAGATTTAAATTTGTGGGCAACTGCCAACAATATTCCTCAAGAATATGTAAAATTTTTGGGGCTGGGATTTGGTGGCGGAAAAATGGGTCGCGGTATGGGAGGATTTAATCCTCAACTTAGAGGGAACTCTCAAAAATAATATTATTAAATAAAATTAGCCCCGAGACGGCGGGGCTTTTTGGTTGCTTTTTGTTTTAAAGATAGGGGATGTATTGACACGATGTCTGGGGAGAGTATAATCTAATTAGGAGTCATTACTATTAACAAATCCACTAATTAGTGAAAACTTATGAAAAATAAATTATTAATTGTTTTGTCGTTGAGCGCAGTTTTGTTTTTGGGGTCGTTGGCATCAGTAAATGCACAGACATCGTTTAATACATATTTGTCTTTAGACGGAGTGCAGGGGTCGGCCGGACCAGGTTCTGGGTCAATAGAAATTTTATCTTGGAGTTGGGGTGCAACTCAAACAGGTACGTATAACAATGGAGGAGGTTCGGGTTCTGGAAAGGTGAGTATGCAAGATTTTACCTTTACCAAAAAATTTGATAAGGCTTCCCCAATGCTTTACCAATTGTCAAAAGGAAAACGCGCTAAAACCGCCCTTTTTACACTAAACAGCGGAGGAACAGACTATTTTAGAATTGATATGTCTGACGTAACCGTAAAGTCATATGGGTTATCGGGAGGGGGGTCTGGTGGCGTGCCAACCGAGTCTGTAACTATAAGTTTTGCCAAGATGACGGTTAGCTACGACCTAAAGGCAGCCAAAAAATAAGTTTTAAAACACCCGCGAGGGTGTTTTTGGTTGCTTATGATATTAATGTAAAACGCGCGAATTGCCTTGATTTGACTAAATTTTTGTGTTAGAGTATTAATATTACTAGGTTTAGTAATCATCGCGCTGTGGAGGAGTAGTACCTCGGCAGTCTCATAAGCTGCAGGCCCCCGTGCAATTCGGGGCAGCGCAACAAATTTGTGGCAAGCGCGAGTCGGGGTAGCTCAGTTGGTAAGAGCGTGGCATTCATAACGCCAAGGTCGTGGGTTCGACTCCCACCCTCGACACACAAGAGATTTTTTAAAAATTTTTGCGGGCATAGTCCAGCCTGGTTTAAGACGCCTCCCTGTCACGGAGGAGATCGGGGGTTCAAATCCCCCTGCCCGCGCCATCAGTTTTCGGTATCTAGTGATGCCGAGTCCCGACTATTTCGGGAAAAAAGTTCATGTCCCTGACGCTTGACCGCGCAGGGATTTGAACTTTGTAAATAAAAACAGCTTTTAAAAGCTGTTTTTATGTAGTTTGAAAATTACTCTTTTGCGAGTTTTGTTGATGTGTATATCAAATAAATTGCAGCTAATCCAACCAAAACATAAACTATTCTTGATAGTGCGGACATGACGCCAAAGATAGTTGCAACTAGGTCGAAATTGAATGCACCGACAAGACCCCAGTTGAGCCCGCCGACAATTACTAATACAATTGCTACCCAGTCTAAAATATTTATTTTCATTATTTTTTTGTTTAATAATTATTTATTATATTTTCGACCTTTGATAATTTTCATTAATTATAACATAAAAAGAATGGGTGTGATATAATTAAATATGCGCACCGTTGTTGTCAACGACAAAATGCAGCGAGGATACCGCTATAAACTAACCGAGCCTGTTGGGAAGAATTTTGATAAAGATTTCAAGCCCGGGCTTACGCCAAAAGAAATGTTGCAGTTAGGAGTTTTTGGGGGAAGATATATGAGGGACTGCAAAAAAGAATTCCCCAAAGACTGGTTTGCAAAAGCAAAATTTTATCCCTTGGGACTGCCCGGCCATGATGCAAAAATAAATTACTTTGAAGTTGATGCAAGCCAGCCGCTTTCTGTTTGGCAAAAAAAGGGCTGGATAAATGAGGAGCATGACCCGCGCGGGTGGTTCCAGTGGTATTGCAGGTATTACATGGGCAGGCGATTGCCGGATGAAGATGCTAAGCAAATTAAAAGGTGGAAAGCAATCAGGCGCCACATTGCCCAGGTTATCAGAAACTGCAAGCCAGCCGATATGTCTTGCAGGAAAAAGCAAAGGCAGGCTATTTTGCACTGGGCCTACGACCCAAGGAGATTATAACGTATTAAGCATATGATTGAAAAGATACATAAATCAGAAGAAGAGTGGAAAAAGATATTAACTTTGGAGCAGTATAAAGTAATGAGGCAGAAAGAAACCGAGCCTGCTTTTACTTGTCCTTCAGAAATGCCAAAGTCCGGAGGCGAATATGTTTGTGCGGCTTGCGGGTTGCCTTTATTTAAAGCCGAAACAAAGTTTGAATCTGGCACCGGCTGGCCAAGCTATTTTGACCCCATTAACCCCGAAAATGTTGAAGAGCGTCCGGATAATTCTTTTGCAATGCACCGGATAGAAGTTTTGTGTGCCCGATGCGAAAGCCATTTGGGCCACGTGTTTCCCGACGGTCCACCGCCAACAGGTAAAAGATATTGTATTAATTCAATAGCAATAAAATTTAAACTCAACAATGGAAAATAAAATTGAAAAAGTTGCCTTTGGCGGAGGATGTTTTTGGTGCACAGAAGCTGTGTTTTTAATTTTAAAAGGCGTCACATCTGTAACTCCAGGGTATGCAGGAGGCAATACAGAAAATCCCACTTACGAACAAGTTTCATCCGGTAAGACCGGACACGCCGAAGTAATATTAGTTGAATATGATCCTGAGATAATATCTTTTGAAAAATTAGCAGAGGTATTTTTTGACAGCCACAATGCCACAGAATTAAACAGACAGGGAAACGATGTTGGCACACAATACCGTTCAATTTTGCTTTACACAACCGAAGATCAAAAGCATATTGCAGAAGCTTATATTAAAAAAATTCCAAATGCCGTCACCGAAATCGTTCCTTTGGAAAAATTTTATCCTGCTGAGGAATATCATAAAGAATATTATGCCAAGCATCCCAACGAGGGGTATTCAACGGCTGTTATTAAACCCAAAGTTGAGAAAATAAAAGAAAAATATAATAAATTTTTAAAATGAAAACAATATTTTTTTTAATCGTTGTTATTGCAATAATTATCCTATGGTCTTTATGGGGATATTTTTCTTCGCGTGTTGAGCAGGCTGAATATATTGTTATTAAAAAAATGTCCGGATATGAGATAAGGGAATATCCTGCTCATATTGTTGCTCAAACAACAGTAAAAGGAAAATATGAGGAGGCGCTAAATGAAGGTTTTAGAATTGTTGCAGGATATATTTTCGGAAACAATTCTAAAAAACAAAGTATTGCAATGACAACTCCGGTTACGGAGCAAGGCACAGGTTCGGAAAAAATATCAATGACAGCTCCCGTGCTGGAGACTACACAGGGAGAGTTGCATATTGTTTCTTTTGGCATGCCAAGGTCCTATACTTTGCAAACGTTGCCGGAGCCCACAGATTCAAGAGTTAAAATTGTCCAGTTGCCGACTAAAAAATTTGCGGCAGTTAGATTTTCTTGGTTAAGAACAAACGATAGAATTAAAAAAGAAGAAGCAAAATTGCTTAAATTACTTTCGCAAGACAATGTGGAAGTATTGGGCAGCCCAGTCTATGCAGGATATAACGCGCCATGGACCCCGCCGTGGATGACAAGGAATGAAGTTATGGTGGAAATAATAGATAAGAAAATATGATTCTCAAAAATTGGTTTAAAAATAAGAAACTTTTTTGGATAGTGCTTGCACTTGTAGCAGTTTTATTAGTCGCGGGAGCAATGGTTGCTTTTTGGCGGACACAAAAACCGCAGGTAAAATCCCAGGCTGAAATTATACAAGACCAAATGTCTCAAATTGATACAGAATACGGGCAAAAGATTGTTGAGGTGGTTGGCAAGCAGAAAGAAAATGGTTGCATAGCAGAAAAAGATGTTGAAGTAACAGTTACATTGACTGGCGAAAAGAAAATTGAAAAGCAGTGGAAGACGGTTTCAACCGAAGAAGTTTGCATAAATTTGCAGAAACAAAAAGATGATTTAGCTAGAGAGCGGTCTTATAAAATAGGCCAGCTCGTAACGCAGCTTGATGTATTGACCTCAAGGCCGGAAGTGGAAAGAGAAAAAGCCACAGAGGCAATCAGAACTTTTATGGGCAAGCCGGATTTAGAGTTGATTTACATGAGTACCAGGCATCCGTCAAACTTTAATGTTGGCATAGTAACCAATCAAGACGCAGGTGGTTTCACAATGGAGGATGTTTCGGGTTGGGAGAGGAGGGTTGAGATTTATCAGCAAAAAGAATTTATAAACGACAGATGTGAAGTTTACGAATATGAGGTGGACCCGAGAAACAATCAAATTGTGGAAATTCACGTCCGCTATCCTGAAGGCATTCCGGCATCACCGGACGATAGGATGGCTCAATGCGGCAGTTATGGCTCATTGGAAACTCCACTGAAAACAAAGAGTCAAATTGAGCAAACTGCTTTTGAGTATTTGGGTAGGGATCCGAAAGGCACCGGCAGTATGCTGGCAAGCTCGGCAATCCAGCCGCAGTATATTCCAAGTATGAAGGGTGCGGTCAATCCGGCAATGAATGAATGGAGATGGGAAGATAAGAGCTATAAACTCCCGGAAGGGTTGTATAGCGATGCATTTGCATATCCGGTTTTAAGAATAATTATTTCAAGTGGCGGTAAGCTCGTTTATTATTTTAACAGCACAGGACTTTTTCAGTTGCAAGAACAAATATCTGAAAATAACTCTACATGGGAGAAAATTAAGCAAGCGATAAACAACTGCGAAGTGGATTCTACTTTTCAGTCGCACAGCTTAGATGTCAGTGCAAAGCTTAAAAATGGAACCCGGCTGAACGCAATTGAACCAAAAATAGACGATATTATAAATATCGCCATTGAAGCCGAATCAAAATGTGGGCGTGTCCGTATGGCCACCGAATAGACTGGATGAAATTATTACAGCTCAAAAACCGAGATTTACTCGGTTTTTGTTTGTTACTTTTCGATGAACAAAATTTTCTTTCGGATTACAATTTTGCTTTTTATACAGGAAAGGATTTCTCTTTTTTCTGACATGCTACCTTCGCGGAGGAGGTACTTAACGTAGCTTTTTACGTCTATTTCTTTGTTTTCTTGTTTGCCTTCAATTTTTAGAACCCGACTATTGAATACGTTATACCTTTTTACTTCCTCTTGAAATTTTTGTTTTATTCCTAGTTCATTTACGTCGATTTGATCGATAATTTCCACTAGTTGTTTAATTAAATCTTCTTCTCTGATATATCCGTTATCGCAATGCAGGTTTTTGCTCTTTGTGCATCCGTAGTAAATATATTTTGATACTGTACCATTTTTTAATTTTTTGTATTTTTCACATGCACTTATGCCTGATCCACAAGTTCCGCAGGTAATCAGCCGTGTGAAGGCGAACTCTCTGGTTTCTCGGTTCATTGGATTTCTGGTTAGCTGTTCTTGTACTTTATCAAATAGTTCTTTGGTTATTAGTGGTTCATGTTTCCCATTGTAAAAATTTCCACTATTCTCTGGGTATTCGAAAACTCCATAGTAAAATGTATTTTGTAATATTCTGAATAAATTGCCCCGTGATAAATTTTTGTTACCACGTGTTTTAAAATTAATTTCAAATTTTAGCCAGTGATAAACTTTGGTGCCAGACCAATGATCGTTCCCGACTTTTTCGAATATTTGTTTTAAAATCGGCGCTCTTTCGGGGTCCGTAAAAATTTGGCATTTTCTGTCGGTTCGCTTTTCATTTAAATATCCGGTCAAAGCTGTTCCTGGTCGCCAGCCCATTTCACATCTGGTTCTGAGTCCACGTTTCACATTTACCGATCTGTTATCGTTTTCCAGTTTGGCTTGGCTACCCAGAATCATCAGTAGGAATTTCTCATTTGGGTTATTGGAAAACTTTTGTCCATAAGTTCTTATTTCAGTAAGTTTCCCGGCATCCATAAGATCTACGATTTTTCCTAAGTCGCCTGCATTCCTGCTTATGCGGTCTGGTGCCCATGTCAGAATGCCGTTGAATCTGCTTTGTCTTATTTCCTCAATAATCTCATTAAATATCGGCCTTTGTCCGGTTTCTTTAGCAGAGTGCGATTCACGCTTAATTTCCACTATTTCTAGCCCCTCGCGCTCTGCCATAGAAAGCATCTCTTTAATCTGAGAATCTATGGAAAGAACCTGTCTTTCCTCTGATTCCGTGCTTTTACGTGCGTAAAGGCAGTATTTTACCCTCCCTGGCGTCGCTATATTTGGTTGGGCTGCGACAAGCCCATGTGGTTGTGTATTCATGTTGTATTAAGTACAAGGAATGACGCAATCATGCTAATTAGTCCAGACCCTGTCCCCGAAAAATCGTTCAGACAAAAGATTGAAAATTTGTCAAAAAAGGAGTAGTTTTAAGTAATTGAGCCTATCGCTCCATATAGTTAATTTATGGATAAGCTTACCTCTCGATTTCAATCGAAAACTTTTCGGCGTGCAAGGGGGATGGATGATTACAAATTATATCAAGCTGCACTTGAGTGGGATTTGATTGACCCAATTGTCATTGAAAAACGGGAGGACATAAAATCAGAGTATCGATGGAAAGATCGGGTAAATCCTTATCACCATCAAGTAACAAATTTGATTACATTTTGCAGGCGTTTGCCTGTAACATTATTAGCCGATGATGTTGGTTTGGGAAAAACGATAAGTGCTGGTTTGATTATAAGCGAGCTTATTTCTCGTGGCCGATTATCTAAAATTTTAATTGTTTGTCCAAAAATACTTAGAGAGCAATGGAAGGAAGAGCTTTTAACGAAATTTGATATTCCCTCGATAATAGTGACGGGTAGAGAGTTAATAAGCACAAAACCTCCATCTGATGCTGGTGCTGTTATAACAACATATAACTCTGCGAGACTATACTTAGATAAGATTGCACCGATAGGTTACGAAATGTTAATTCTTGATGAGGCACATAAATTACGTAATTTATATGGTGTCGAACAAACGCCACAAGTGGCGTTATGTTTTCGTAAAGCATTAGCTGACCATTTGTTTAAATATGTTCTAATGCTCACCGCAACCCCAATTCAAAACAGGCTTTGGGACATCTATTCTTTGGTGGATATATTAACAGTAGCACGTGGCCACGAAAATCCATTCGGGAGCCAAGGAATTTTTTCGCGTAAATTTATTGCTGATCACCCCAAGCAGGCCAGGCAGTTGAGACAAGATGCTCGCGACGAATTTCGTTCTATCGTTTATAGTTATATGTCTCGTATAAGACGAGGAGATGCTAATTTACATTTTCCAAACAGAGTTGTGAACAATCACGCGGTTGATCCTACTCCTGAAGAACTCGAACTAATTGCAGCTGTTGCAAAATCTATAGAAAAATTAAACTTTTTTTCGCAAATTATAATTCTCCAAGCTATTGTTAGTAGTCCGGAAGCATTAGTCAAAATGCTAAACGGAATGGTTGTAAAAGGAACAGCTCCTGAATCATTAGCTAAAGAAGTAAAAGAAATTGCAAAAAGAATTCCAATCACAGCAAAGCTTAATGGCGTAGCTACGCTGATTGAAAAAATAAAATCAGAAAATCCTATTAATTGGAGATTGGTTATTTTTACAAGATGGCGCGAAACTCAAACTAGTATACAGAATTTTCTTGAGAAACAGGGCATATCTTGTGGTCTCATTAATGGTGATTCGGCTTTAAGAAATCAAGAGACGATTAATAAGTTTAAAAAGGATCAACCAGAAATTAATGTTATTATATCTACCGAAGCAGGTTCCGAAGGTATAAATTTACAATGTTCCAATATCTTGGTTAATTATGATTTACCATGGAATCCTATGGTCGTTGAGCAGAGGATAGGTCGTATACAGCGCTTGGCCTCTGATTATGCGAATGTTTGTATTTTTAATATAATTTTAAAAAAAACTTTTGACGAATACATTGTAGGGAGATTGATGGAAAAATTACAAATGGCTTCTCATGCTATCGGTGACGTTGAGGCATTATTGTCCGCCACAGGTATCGATGAGGGTGAGGAAAATGGATCAGCTAGTTTTGAAGAAAAGATTAGGCAATTAGTCGTCGCATCATTAGTTGGGAAGGACATTGAATTAGCTGCTAAAAAAGCAGAGGAAAGCATTAAGGACGCAAAAATTGAACTTGCCCGCGAAGAAAAGAATATCAATTCTTTGTTGGGGAGAATGGATGGTTCATATGAAGAGGGGCCGAAATGTCCAAAATTACCCGATATTGTACACTCAATGGATGCTAAGTCGTTTGTCCTTTCTGCGTTAGAAAATTTAGGGGCGGAGATAACTCCGCAAAAATCTGGTGCGTATCTTTGTAAGCTGTCAGGTAAAAAAGAATTGATAGTTTTTGATAATAATTTGCCAAAGTCTGAGTTAAACAGCACTTTATATTTACCCGGCACTCCAGCCTTCGGACGTCTAGTTAGTCAAATTGCTAGTAAAGACCTGCATTATGTTGTTGACGAAGATAATGATATTCAAAATGTAGTGGAGAAATTGTCTCAAGAGTGGGTGGGCGGTTTTGGAGGAAAATTTAAAAAATTCAAAATTGAAGAAACATTTCGTTGTTTTGATGGGGTGGCTTTAGTAAGAATAAGAGCTACTGTTGCTTGTGATAGTTATGAAAGATTAGTTGAAATGAAATGTTCTCCGGACAATCATCGGCATAATTTGGGGCGCCAAGGAGTCGAACCAGTAGATGATTTGTTAATAGAAAATCCTAGTTATATAGGAATAAATATTAATCTTTTAGAAGAAAATGCTAAATTAGATTCTGGCATCCAGGAATTCTGCCATTTTTACATTGAGCGATTAAATCAAGAAGTTAAGGCCACGGGAAATGACGAGCGTAAAAGAAAAAAAATTGAAGATGATTTTACTCCTAGGTTAGAGATTTCTTTGGTTGGAGTCAGTGGTACTGTTAATAGGGAGTTCAAGACCCAAACTTTATATAATTTTGAAAATGGCACAGACTACGCTAGCTCTATTATAATAAACCCGTCGAAAAATAAAATTGTAGAAATGCCAGAGATGGGAAAATGTTTTATAACAGGAAGGACTGTTCCAAGAGATTGTTTGGGGAAATGCGATATAAGCAGAAATTATGCTTTGCAACACCTACTCATTAATTCTGAATTCAGTGAAAGGAGGGCTATTCCGCAATACGTCGTTAATTGTGAATTGAGTGGCAAAAAAGCATTGGAAGACGAAGTAGAGAGATCGGGGGTTACAGGAAAAATGGTTGCTAAATCATTATTGAAAATATCAGATTTAAGTGGCAAAAAAGCAGAGCCACAATTTTTTGTAGAATGTGATTTTACTAAATCAGAAGTTCTTGAAGCAGAAATTGCAATTAGCCAAATATCAGGAAAGCGATATAGAATTGATGAGGAATTATGTTCATCGGTTTCAGGCAAAAAGGGGCATAAACAAGAATTTATATTTTGTTCACAAACAAATCAACCATTGCTTTCAAGTGAAGCAGAAAAATGTGAAGTTACTGGTAAAATTGTGGTCCCTGGGATATTAGAAGAGTGCGAAGTGAGTGGTAAAAAAGTTCTCCCTTCGGAACTAGAAAAGTGCATCGTAACTGGAAAAAAGGCCCTTAGGAGATTTTTTGTTTCTAGTAGTATTTCAGGTGCCCGCATCCTAGAAAAAGAAGCAATAAAATCAATATCTGGAGATTTTTGTGCACCTGTCGAATCTAAAGCTTGCATTTGGAGCGGAAGAAAATGCCACCCTAATGATCTGCGCGCATGTAACCTGACGGGTGAGTCAATACATTTTGAATATGCTGTTATTCGTGATGGAAAACCGTGCCTTGAAGCATTGGCTCAACTTCTCGATGGAACTAGAAAAAAGGCTGATAAACCCGAAGTTTGGGATGACATAATTAAAAATACCTCGGAGGCAATAGGTAATAATCATAATGAAGTTGAGGCTGCCGAATTATCGTTAAACGGTAAAATCATGGCTGTTTCTTTAGAAGTTAGATCATGGCTCGGTTTAAAGATTCGACAGTCGGGAATTCTCTATTCGGTTATAGATAACTCGCCCGTTGGCAAGATTAGCACAGGAAAACGTGAAGAAAATAATTGGACAAAAGATTAAATAGAAAAACATGGTTAGATCTAAAATTAAAAAAATATGACACTTCTTACAAAAACAGATTTTATACTTTATCGCGAATGTCCAAATGATGTTTGGGTAAAAAAGCATAAACCTGAAGTTTATGAAAAATTTGAGGTCTCAGAGTTTGAGCAATCGTTAGCTGAGATGGGTAATGAAGTTGAGGAATTGGCAAGAGGAATGTTTCCGAATGGTTATTTAGTTGAGCGTCGCAGCGAAGGGGCTCAAGAATTAACAAAGAAACTTATATCTGAGCAGAAGCCAGTTATCTTTCAAGGTGTTTTCACAACAGATAAATTTTTGGCTGCAACGGATGTTCTAAAATGGAACGAAGATGCTAAAAAATATGACATATATGAAATAAAAATGTCTTCAACTGAGCAGGCGGAAGCAGAAGATGATGAAGAGGGAAAACCTAAAAGAGTTAACAGAAAGGTTGAGACTCAATACGAATACGATCTCGCATTTCAAACTAATGTGGCTGAAACATGTGGAGTGCCATTAAACAAAAAATATTTGGTCCGACTTAACAAAGCATATATAAAAAATGGAGATCTAGACTTCGCCCCAAATAAACTTTTTGTCATCGAAGATAAGACCCAAGCAGTAGATTGTCTGAAAGAAATAGCCTTGGGTGAAATGAATCGTGCGCATGACTTTGTGTCTGCTAAAGATGAACCGTCTGGTCCTTGTCCATGTTTCTATAAGGGTCGCAGTGCCCATTGCACGGCTTTTTCATGTATAAATCCGCAAGTTCCATTATATAGCGTCCACGATTTGAATAGGATTGGGAGCAGTAAAAAATATCTTATGGAATTACTTGACGCTGGCATAATGGAAATAGGAGATGTACCTGAAGACGAAAGATTATTTCCTAAAGAACCTGATAAAAACGGAAAAGTTAGTAAGCCAAAAAAGTTAAATCAAGTAAGGGTTCATAAATCTCAAGAACCGCTGATTGATATTGATGCCATTAAAAATGAGCTTGGATCATTGGTTTTTCCATTATACTTTCTTGATTATGAAACATACACAACAGCAATCCCAATTTATGATGGTTATCACCCGTATCAACATATAGTTTTTCAGTATTCATTGCATGTTCTGAAGGATAAAAACTCTGAACCAATTCACCTTGAATGCTTAGTGTTAGGCAAAGATCCAGCTAGGGACATAGTTGAAAGTTTACGAGAAAATATAGGGGATACGGGGACTGTTATTTCTTGGTACAAAAATTTTGAGAATTCAAGAAATCGTGATCTTGCAAAAATGTTACCGGAATACAAGGATTTTCTTATGGATTTAGTTTCTAGAACATACGATTTAATGGATATGGTCGAGAATCAGCATTATGTGCACCCGGGATTTCATGGTAAAGCATCAATCAAAAAAGTTTTGCCAGTAATAGCTAAATTAACGAATCGCGAAGATGAGTTATCATATAAAAAGTTAGGGGTTCAAAATGGCACTGGAGCTATCGAGGCATATAGACAATTATCGGTGGGAGAATTAACTGGGGATGCAGCGAATGAAAAAAAGCGAGAGATGTTAGAATACTGTAAGCTTGATACCTATGCAATGTATATAATCTGGAGATATTTAGCCGGGTTGGTGGACTCTGCCGCCGTCACTACACAAATTCCTTCTTTTAAGCTATAATGTATTTAACAATTTAATAATTCGCCTAAACTCGTAGATTCGTCTGCGGGCATGGCACCAAGTCCTATCAAGAATAAAGAACCCATCACGGGGTTTGTCTTGATAGGCCATACATGGAAACATGTATGAGAGGTTTCGGCCTCTACCCGCGGTGGGCTTTTTGTTACAGAAGCTCTCCGCAAAAGACCTATCAAGCAAATGTATCCGAAGTTATTACAACCGAACAGTACGGAGGATTTTATTATCTCCGGAAAGGTAATTCAAATACCTAAATGCATAATCCAATTTAAAAAATGGGCAGGTGTTGAATTAAAGGAAAACTTCGGAGGCAAACCAATCATAGAAATAAATAAGAAACCTATGTTTGCCGAATTGGCAATTATGAATCTCATTATCCAGTCCGGTTGGCAAGCAATATGGGTTGAAACTTATGCCAGGCTCAATAAAGAGCCTTTTTATATGTCCGATTGGGATTTTGAAAAGAGTTATAAAAATCAAATTCATACCGTAATACCAAAAAAACAAATATCCGAGATGCTTGCAGGAATCGCAAAACTAAACAATGGTTCTTATTCCGGTTGTTGGGATGTCTTGGGATGGAATGGCAACCAAATTATTTTTGCCGAATCGAAAAGATTAAGGAAGGACAGGATCCAAGACACCCAGAACGGATGGCTTGAGGCTGGACTAAGATACGGCTTAAAACCTGAGAACTTTATGGTTGTGCAGTGGGACTTTGAAAAAGATTAGCAAAAACACCCATCACAAGATATGGGTGTTTTTGATGCGATTAATTTCTATTGCTTGTATGTCAGAGGATCTATATTATATTTCCTGCAGAATTCGAGATCGGCAGGAGATAGTTTTTTAATAACTTCTGCTTCTTTCGCTATGCGTTCCTTTTTCCGGTTCTCAAAGAATTCTTTTAGATTTACACCTTTGCGCTCGCCTTTATTACTTTCTAATATCTTTTGGCAATTCTCTTTCCGTTTTCTTTCCTCCTCCTCAAAATGATCCAGATGCGCCTTAATTGTTGTCTTTTTTCCGTTCCCGAGTTTAACTATGGTTTCCTCCAATTTGTCCTGCGGTACTTTTCCCTCATCCCTGGCATTTGCGATTGCTAATTCCTTTTGTTTTTGCTCTTTAGCTCTCTCATCTAGTTTATTTCGAGTTTCCTTTCTCAAGATGGATGCGAGACCGATATTAGTTAGCGCTCTTGCTATCTCCAGGCCTTCTGCTTCTGTGATTGTTTGTTCTGCTAATTCATATTTATGGAGAATTTTTTCACAGTACTCAGGGTGATGGTTTTTAAGCCAGAAGATTAGAGCAGTATTATTAGCCGCCTGTATATTTTTTATGAGCATACTTTCACACATATCATTAATAAATTCTTTGCCAATCCTTAATGCACCTTCTGCTTTTTGAAGGAAATCTTTGTCATCCCTGCGCCAGAGATAATACGTGGATCTTCCGACCCCGGCCTTGTCGCAGGCCGTTTGCAAAATCGGATACTTGGCAAGTTGAATAATAAGCGCTTCTTTTTGTTCATTTGTCTTTTTTGCTATTGTCGCATTTCTCTTTTCCAGTCTAGGTAATTTTTTCTTAGACATGGTAGTTTAATTTAATTTTTTGACTTTTTGACCAGTCGCTAATTCCCATCTTCTTTTTATTACTTCGCAATAAACGGGACTTTTTTCCATTCCATAACACCTCCTGCCGAGTTTTATCGCCGCGACTAAGGTTGATCCGCTTCCGGAAAACGGCTCGACCACCAAATCTCCTCGCTTGGTTAAAACTTTTAGATATGGGATTAAAAGCTCTAACGGTTTTGTTCCGAAGATTATTCCTTGCCCCGAACTCTTTTCATCTGCCGCATTCATCTCAATAAAGTCAGTGGGACAGTATTTTTTACCTTTTGCGTAGCTTTCCCACTGCGGTTTGCCGGACGTGGCGAATAAGGCATTCTCATATTCATTTTGAAAAAGCTCATCCTCAGGCACCAAATTAAGTTGAACATCGCCTTCGGTTCCTACCAGGGCAATATCCGTCTTGTTAAAGAATTTATACTTTGCAGCAAACCCGGCGACTCTGTTTGGTAAGTGCCACGTTATTGTGTTTCTATATTTCCAGTGCTTCTCAAGCTCATTCCAAATGGTTCTAAGGTTTTTTGGATTCTCGAAGATGATTATTGAGAAATTTGGCTTTTGGATTTTGGCTATATTGCCCATCCATAACTCTGTAAAGTTTTCGGGCAAGGTTTCAGTTCCAAGATATATTCTGTTTTTCTTTGCTCCAAAACCTGTGGTTATGCCGTCTTTCTGTTTTGTTTTGCCCTTCAAATAATTTAACAGATAAGGTGGATCCGTGAAGCACATGTCCGCCTTCTCTCCGCCCATAAGCTTTAGCATGTCCGCTTCTATCATAGAATCTCCGCATAGTAGGCGAGAGCCGTTTAGCTCATACATATCTCCTTCTTTTGTTTCGATTTTGTCTATCTTCAATTTTTCTAATTCTTCTTCAAGATTGAATTGTTCAGGAGTCGGATCGACCTTAAAAATTTCATCGAGTTCTTCGGTCGAGAATCCTGCATCTTTTAGAAAATTCTCCTCAAATCCTTTAAGAAGAGAGAAGTCGAATTCTCCAAGATTTTTGTTGAGACGCAGGTTTAATTCCTTCTCTTTTTCAAGATCAGGAATATTGAGATATACCACAGGCAGTGTTTTATAACCGAGATCTTTGGCTACTTTCAAGCGGAAGTGTCCGCCGATTACGATGTTTTCACGGCCTGGAGCGTTGTTGCAAATAATTGGGTCTACAATTGAGAATCTTTTTATTGATTCCTTTAATGCTTCTATTTGAGGCTGGCTCCATTTCCTTGGATTATATACAGCCGGCTTGAGTTCACTTATGCTAACTTCTACGATTTGTAAATTGTTGTTCATGTGTTTTAATGAGTTTATATTTTTAATAATATTTGTCCATTTAGGAACAAATTTTATTGCCCATTAAAACAATTATTGCAATAAAAAACTTCCCACAATTAAGTTAGAGAGATCTTATTTCATCGACAGGATCTCCAACAATAGGAAGCACAGTTAAAACAATTTACCTCATGATTGCTACTCTAATTATATTCCGGAGCAGGGAATGCTGTCAAGTGCATAACCCGCCTTGTCATAAGTGTCAAGATTGTAAATGAGCTATTTTGAGAATAAAGTGAATAATCATTAGGCATTTTATTTTTTAGGAATGGTTAATATTTTAGGCAGTTTTAGAGAAGTAAAAGATTCAATAGATGGGCTTTCGCCGGGAAAATATTTGTTTATAGAAAGCAATATTAAGGATAGCCCGATTCCAATACTTTACGAAGAGTTTATGGGCCTTTTTGCAGCTGCAAAATCCGAGCCATTAAAAAATAAGCCGTTGATAGAACAGGTTGGTTTAGCTACTGATTTTGATTTAATTCCCACAAAAAAACAACTTACTAATTTTGATGATTTAATGGCGATTTTGGCGAAGAAAATTGAAATCATTTTTCCGGTTAATGA
>Ga0172379_10006377_pt1 | contig 15837 bp, 13 predicted proteins | sample GrowelOW334metaG_FD_119756 | JGI IMG/M metagenome (GOLD analysis project Ga0172379, IMG submission 119756) | Groundwater microbial communities from an aquifer near a municipal landfill in Southern Ontario, Canada - Groundwater well OW334 metaG | ecosystem: Environmental > Aquatic > Deep... | reverse complement strand
TCTCGTACAATGGCACTACTTATTATTGGCGGATCAGATTCACCGATACCCTTGGCGCCGTTGGAGCCTGGTCTGCTGTAGAGAACTTCTCGACCAATGTAGCCCCCAATACCCCCACTCTTGACTCACCTACCGACACAGCCACCAATCAAAGTCTCCTCCCCTCCCTCCTCACTACCGCCACCGATACCAACCCTGCTGATTATTTAAGATACAAAATAGAACTCTGTGAGAATATTGGCATGAGTACTAATTGCCAAACTTTTACAGAACCTACTGGTACTCCCCAAACAGGTTGGACAGGACAGGATGCTCAAACTGGCACAGCCTACGCCAGCGCCACACAGGCAACATACACCCTGCAATCATTGTTAGCCGCCAATTTTACTTATTACTGGCGCAGTTACGCCATGGATCCTGGTGGTACCAATACATATAGTGGGACACCCGCTCCTCGGAGCTTCACCACCACGAGTGCCCCCACGGCCCCCACCGTCCCCTATGCCGAAGGAGCCAGTAACCCCACGGGCATCGTCGATTTAACTCCCGAGTTCTCTGCCATCCACAACGATCCCGATAGTGATGCTGCCAACTACTACGAAATCGAAGTTAATACTCAAAACGATTTCTTGGGTACTTCCATGTGGGATACTGGCGCTGTTAGTATGAGCAATTTAGCTAGTGGAGCTAGGAGTACCGATGTCTCCTATGCGGGGACTGCCCTCTCGTACAATGGCACTACTTATTATTGGCGGATCAGATTCACCGATACCCTTGGCGCCGTTGGAGCCTGGTCTGCTGTAGAGAACTTCTCGACCAATATCACCCCCACAGCCCCCACCGTCCCCTATGCCGAAGGAGCCAGTAACCCCACAGGGATCGTCGATTTAACTCCCGAGTTCTCTGCCATCCACAACGATGGCGATGGTGACGCTGCCAACTACTACGAAATCGAAGTTAATACTGCCAGCAACTTCACGGGTACTGTCATGTGGGACTCTACCCAAATCAGTATGACTAGTACTGCCAATGGAGCCAGATCACAGGACATTTCCTATGCCGGTACTGCCCTCTCCTATAGTGGCACCACTTACTACTGGAGAATTCGTTTTTGGGATCTCAACGGTAATCAAGGTGACTGGTCCGCCGTAGAGAACTTCTCAACCAATTCCCCTCCTGCCACTCCTACTCTCGACTCTCCTCCAGATACCCAAACAGGGGTTAGTCTTACTCCCACTCTCCTCACTACCGCCACCGACACCAACCCTGCTGATTATTTAAGATACAAAATAGAACTCTGTGAGAATATTGGCATGAGTACTAACTGCCAAACTTTTGATCAAACTGTGAGCCAAACTGGCTGGAGCGGCCAAAATGCCCAAACTAGTACTGCCTACACTAGCGCTAGTCAAGCTACCTATACCCTCCAATCTCCCCTCACCAACAATTTTACTTACTACTGGCGTAGCTATGCCATCGATCCAGGCGGATCTAACACTTGGAGTTCCACCCCCAGCCCCAGGAGCTTTACCACCCTAGTTTATACTGGTCCAACCACTTTCTACATGCAAGGTATCAATCTCAATGGCATCAATCTCCATTAAATATGGTTAAATAACTATATGTTCATAAAAAAAGGTTTTACCATGATCGAAGTTCTCATTGTTGTCGCTATTCTGGCGATTCTTTCTGTTACCGGCATTGTCACGCTCTCCAAGCAACGCACCAAAGCTGAAGATGTCGCTATGAAAACCGATCTCGACCGACTCAAAGTTGCTTTCGAGGACTACTACAACGATCACAACTGTTATCCTCCTCCCGACTGGTTTGATGGACCAGAGGATGCAGGTAGTGAGTTACTGCGGCCATACCTCAGCAAGATGCTCTATAACAAAAAAACCGATCTCCCTTATGTCCTTGAAAAAGACAGTACCGGCTGTCGCTGGTTCAAACTCTATACCACCCTCAACAACGCCGAAGATCCTCAGGCTGTCATCCTCCGCACGACTGACCTTACCGTCGGTTCCACCCTCGGCAATTATGGCGTTTCATCTTCCAACACGACCGTTCGCATTTATTACAACCCTACCGGCCCCTCCTCACCTCCCAATCGCTACTACTGCCAAGGACCAGGCAACTGTAGTCAAATACCGGGCGGTGTTACTTGTACTCCTTCCTATTCCGACCCAAGCTGTGGAGCCACCAATCTCTGTGCTACTATTACTAGTACATGCCAATAAAAAGAGGTTTCACCCTCATCGAAGTCCTAGTAGTTATTGCCATCTTGGCTATCCTTGTTATTGGAACTCTTTTCTCTCTCACTCAACAACGTCTCAAAGCCGAAGATGCCCAAGTCAAAAGCTACCTCTCACGTCTCAAAATTGCCTTCGAGGAATATTACAACGACAAGGGCTGTTTCCCACCCACCGAGTGGTTTGATGACCAGAGCGATTGTGGTTCGTCTAATCTAAATCCCTATCTCAATTATATCCAATGTGACAAAAAAACTGGCCTCCCTTACGCCTACGAAACCGACAGCACGGCTTGCCACCAATGGTTCAAATTCTACGCTACTTTCAACCTTCCCCACTTTGACCAACAAGCCATCAGTCAACGCAGTCCCCTAGGCAGCAAAAAAGGCAACTATGGGGTCTCATCTACCAATGTCAATCTCACAGTCTATTATGAAGCTCCTCAAGGTACTCTCACCCCGAGTCCCACCCCTCTTCCACCAGGACATAACTATTATTATTGTTCCTCGATCGGCAACTGCACCTCCAATTTTGACCTCAACCAAATTTGCGCCCCCATCTTTATCGACGACGCCAACTGTGGTGGATCACTCGAAATTAAATGTCCTCTTGAACTTGTTGGTTCTTGTATCCACTTGTAAGGACAATCTGACCATTATCTGTTATTATTAATTCATATGTACAATCGTTTATCACAACTCATTACTCTTACTCTTATTCTCCTTACTCCTCTAGTTTTTTGGACCTTGACCTCAAATCTCTTCAATTTTTCTAAACTCTTAGTCATCCTCACTCTCGGTCTCATCCTGGGTCTCGCTTATTTTTTCACCACCATTGTCAGCAAATCACTCGTCTTCCCCAAATCTACCCTCGCTACCACTCTTGTTCTTTTTATCCTGGCCATTGCCGCTAGTCTAGTGATGAATCAAGAGGGCCGACCCGAAGCCTTGGCAGGCAAAGGGGCCCTTCTTCTCGTCCTGCCTCTCATTTCCTTGTTCCTCATGGCTGGACATCATAGTCACAAACTGACTCGTACCATCACTTTCGCCCTCATGGGTACCGGCTGTATCTTGGCGATTCATTCCCTTCTCCAACTCACTTTTCTCTCAACTTTATCTAGCTTACCCTCCTTCATGCAAACCAAGCTCTTTACCCCTACCGGCGATTATTTGACCACTTTGATCCTCATTATCCTGGGCACTAGCGCCTCTATCAACCAACTCAAGACTGATACCTCCTCCTCCAAATTTATCTATTTACTCCTCACCCTTCTAGGAGTCGTGAGCTCTGTAGCCATCATCTCCCTCATGCTCCCCGGCTCTCCTCTCAGTCTCACCCTTATCCCTTACAAAGAATCTTGGGCTATCACCCTGGATGCCCTCAAATCAACTCGCTCACTCTTCTTTGGGGTCGGACTAGCCAACTACTCTCTTCTCTTTACTGCTGTCAAACCTCTTTCTCTCAACCTCACTTCTTTATGGAGTAGCCTTCCTCAATCTGGCACTTCGGAGCTTCTCACCCTCTTTGCTACGACCGGCATCCTCGGTGGCCTATCTTTCATCTATCTCTCTCTCGAGTCACTCCGTGCCGCTCGCAACACCGATCTCTACTTTCCTCTGCTCATTCTTGTCTTGGCGCTCATCCTCACGCCCGGTACCATCGTTCTCTATCTCCTCTTTTTCGTCTGTCTCTCCAGCCTAACCAAAGAGGGCGCACTCGGTGATCTCAACCTAGCCAAACTCTCGTCGCTCATTGGCATCGTTGGTATCCTCACCCTCTCTCTCGGCTACCTCTACTCACTCCGCCCCATCATCTCAGAACGCTATATTACGCTCGCCAAAACTGCTCTCAAAAATAACGACGGCAAGCGTGTCTATGATTATCATCTCCAAGCCATCAAGTATTACCCCCAAATGACTACTTATCACCTCTCGTTTGCCGAGACCAACCTCTCGCTCGCTAGCGCCCTCTCCCAGAAAGAAAACTTGAGCGACGAAGACAAGTCCACCATCTCCACTCTCATCCAACAAGCCATTAGTGAAAGCAAAAAAGCCACCGCTCTTCGACCCAACTACAGCAACGCCTGGCTGACTCTCGCCAAGGTGTATCGCAATCTCATCAATGTCGCCACCGGCGCCGACGCTTTTGCCATCGACAATTATGCACAAGCCATCAAGCTAGACCCCGCCAACCCCGCCCTTCGTGTTGAGTTTGGTGGCCTCTTTTACCAGCTAGCAATCAATGCCAAAGACCCCAAAGACAAAGATAATTATTTGGGTCGCGCCAAAACCGAGTTTCAAACCGCCATCCAACTCAAACCCAATTATCCCAATGCCTACTACAATCTCGCCAAAATCGGAGAGGCTACCGCCGATTACGAAAATGCCTATCTGGCTATGCAAAAAACTATTAGTCTACTAGGCCCCGACAATGTCGATCTAGGCAAAGCTACTGCCGAACTCGAGAACCTAAAATCCAAACTCCCCAAACCCACTCCCACCCCCTCTCCTTCACCTGCTGTGAAGAGTACCGAGGCATCAGATCTCGCTACCCCTTCACCTCTGCCCTCACCTTTTGCTACTGATACTATCAGACTCAATGAATGAAACACTATCTTATCGCCTTTACTTTTTACCTCTTATTGTTCCCCTCCCACGTTTCTGCCGTTAATTACTATGTCTCTCCTAGCGGCAACGACAACAATCCAGGTACTCAATCCTCACCTTTCCAAACAATCCCAAAAGCCCAGTCTACTGTTCGTGGTCTTATCCAGGAGGGGTTGAACTCCAATATCGATGTTTATCTCCGAGACGGAACATATACTCTTACTACCCCGCTTACTTTCACCCCCGATGACTCAGGCACCGATCAATACTCTATCAAATATCGCAGCTACCCCAGTGAAAACCCGCTTATTTCCGGCGGGACATCTATCACCGGTTGGACCCAGCACTCTGGCTCCATCTGGGTAGCCCATACCGGTACCGACCAATTCGTTCGCGATCTCTACAGAGACGGAACCCGTCTTATCCGCGCCCGCCACCCCAACAACTCTGGATACGCCAAAATTACCACCGTCTCTAGTGATCGTAAAAGTATTAGCTACGATCAACGTCGTCCCAATGCCGGCTTGGGTAGTGATGCCGAAGTCATTACTCTGCACAACTGGGAAACTTCCCGTACCCCCATCGCTAGTTCGACCAATGACTCAAGCTTTGTTACCACTACTCCCATTGGTTTTAACAAGTGGTACGCAGTAGCTCGTGTCGGCAGTCCCATTGCGCTAGAAAATGCTTATTCACTCCTGGATACTCCCAATGAGTGGTATCACAATCTCGCCGAACACAAAGTTTATTACTTTGCCCAAGCGGGAGAAAATCCCAACGACCACACTTTTACCGCCCCCATCCTTAACAACCTAATAAACATCCAAGGACTTGCTACCCGTCCTATCAACAACCTCCATATCTCTGATCTTACTTTTCGTTTTACCAACTATGTCTTACCTTCTACTGGCTACGATGGTTTTCAAGGCAATTATCGACATTTAAACAAAGATGGTGCTTGGGATGCTCGACCACTCTCTATGGCTATCACCTATAAATACACTAAAAATTCCAGCTTTACTTTTAACAAAATCAATTCTCTGGGTGCCGGAGGCATTGCCCTAGGCGTTGGTGTCCAAGATTTTAGTTTAAACAACAACATTATCTCCGATGTTGGCGGCAACTGCGTCCATGTTGGTTGGGATGAAAATCTATCGATGTGGGATGAATGGCCTACCGCCACTATCAATGAGGGCAATGTTCCCCATAACATCAGACTCGAAAACAACGATATTTTGCGTTGTGGATTCAATTTTTCCGGCGCCTACGGTATTTTGGCCAGTCATGTGGCTGATCTCTCCATCAATCATAACAATGTCCACGATCTTCCCTACAGCGGTATTGGTGTAACCAGTAAATGGGGACATGGATCCACCACTCAGCGGCATGCCACCATCACCCAGAACCGCATCTATTCCGTTATGCGTCTATTGTCTGACGGAGGAGCTATTTATACGCTCGGAGACAATCCCAACTCAAACATTTCAAACAACCTTATTTATGAGGTTCATCGCAACAACGCTACTTCCCTAGGAGCCCAGAATAACGGTATTTTCTTTGATCAGGGTAGCGGCTATTATGCAGTTAGTCAAAATATTATTTATAGCACGAGCGGCGAAAGTGTGCGCTACAACGGCACCGATAGTAGTTACATGACCTTCGGTACCAACTATTTCAACATCTCTCCGGGCCAAACTGGGTATCCTCAAACAATTGCCAGCCAAGCAGGTATCCAACCAGTCACTACCCCTAGCCCAAGCATAAATCCCAGCCCTCAGACCAAGCCCGGCGACACCAACGGCGACGCTCAGGTCGATGGAATCGATTACGTCGTCTGGCTCAATCACTACAATCAAACCCTCGCGGGTGGCTCCTCTATCGGTGACTTCAACAATAGTGGTAAAGTAGATGGTATAGATTATGTAGTCTGGGTCAATAATTATGGCAAGTAAATCCTATCTCCCCTTCCCACTCTTTCTCGTTATCCTCGGAGTGGTTGGGATTGGAGCCTGGTATACCATCAAGACTTATGCTCCTCGCTCACAGCCCTTAAGTATCAACGAAGTTGCCTCGACAGGCTCTGTCGACCTCGCTCTCACCCCCAACACTATCGAACTCACCCCCAACACCAGTACCACCATCTCCCTGAGCGCCAATTCTGGAACAGACAAACTCTCCCTTGTACAATTGGAGCTCATCTACGATCCCGACCAACTCACGATCACAGATCTCACTCTAGGCAATTGGATCACCCAGTCACTTAAACCTCTCTCTCTTGCCGATGGCAAGATTACTGGAGAAATTGGCGCTAAACCGGATTTTTCTACAACCGACGGGGGACCAGAACTCAGCCGCACAGGTAGTGGAATTATCTTCACCTTCAAAGTCAAAGGTTCTTCCCCAGGAACTTACCCTATTACCTTTAATTCTGGTGCAACCAACGCCTGGACCGCAGGCGGTATCAGCATGGTAGATGGTATCCCAAATGTAGTCAACATGCTTCGCTCAGTTAGCGGCACCACCATCACCATTAGCAACCCCAGACTTATCGCCGATATTATTGGCTCTACCCACAAAGTTGACAAGTACGATTACGTCGAGCTGATCAACCAATACGGCCAATCACCCGCCGGTACCGCCGATTTTAATAGTTCAGGTGCAGTCGAGGGAGCCGACTACACTCTCCTTATGGCCGACTACGGCAAAACTTGGTAATCCAACATGAAAAAGAAAATTATCAAACGTCAAACCAAGAAAACTCAGAGCAAACAACTTATTTTTGTTGGCATCATTATTGTCATCACGCTCGGTGTCTTGTCATATCTCAAAAACCTTTATTCAAGTCCTTTCTATGCCCCACTTGATATCAATCAAGTTGGAGTTTCAAATGGTGTAGTTGATCTCACTCTAACTCCTAGTACCAACCAAGTAGAAGCGGGCGGAGAACTTGTTCTCACCCTCTCCATCAGTCCTGGATCCTACAAAGTCGGCGATGTGACGGTCGAGCTCACCTACGACGAAAGCAAGGTTGGCACCCCAGTTCTCACCCAAGGTTCATATCTCACCGACAAAATGGGCACTCCCACGGTTGCAGGCGGCAAAATTAACTTTGAATACGTGGCTCCAACTAGTGGTCTATCCTCCGGTAATGGCACGATTGCTACTATCAAGCTCTTCCCTACTGGTTCCGGTACGACCACCCTCGCTTTCACCGACAAAACCGAAGTTGTAGTGGTTGATCCCGCTACCGGCTCTACGATCGCCAGTAACATGCTCAAATCAGCCACAGGCGCTACTCTCACCATTGGCACGACGGCTGCATCGGCCGAGCCCAGTACACCCGCTTCAGCAGAGCCAAGCAGTACCGCTTCCGTCGCGCCCAGTATTGCCGCCTCAGTTGCCCCCTCCGCCACAACCCAAAAACCCAACAAACCCACCGGTCTTCGCCACAACTGTTACGACGGCGGTAACAAAGTCACTCTACGCTGGGACGCTGTCGCTGGCGCTGACTCCTACAAACTTCGTCTGGACCAAAAAGATGGCACGGGGGACAAGTCCGTCGACGGCATCAAAGTTACCGAAGGTGATACTGCTATTATCCCTGACCAAAAATATGCTTGGTGGGTTCACTCTAGCAAAGACGGGATAGATAGCGAAGAAGCCAGAATCGATGAAATCGTCTGTGTCAAAACCACTACCACTACCCCCACCCCCACCCCGACCAATACTCCTACCCCCAAACCTACGCTTAAACCGTCTACCAAACCTACTACCACCCCTAAAGCTAGTCTCAAACCTAGTAGTAGTCCGGTTACTTCAATGATCTCTATCCCTTCACCTACCACCATCGGTTCACTCAACGACATTTTCGCTGACCAGGATCAGCTCAACTCTTCCCCCGAACCCACCAGCAAACCAGGTTTCTTGAAAATGATCGCTCTTGGCTGGCAAGCCATCCTCGAAAAAATCGTCGAGATTTTTGAATAATCCAAAGTGCTATACTCAAATTATTATTAATCTATCGAGGTTATTTATATGACAAGTCCCAAGCAAAGCACCATCACAGACACCCTCAAAACTCTCGAAACCGAAATCGCTAAACTAGCCTTAAGTCCCAAAATCCCCGGTCTCCCCGACAACGTCAAAGAACTCATCGTCAAACTCTCCCCTTGGTTTGCCGTGATCTCGATGATTATGCTCGCCCCTCTCATCCTGGCTGCTTTTGGCATCTCCGCCATCGCTCTTCCTTTTAGCTATCTTGGTGGTCTCCACATGGGCTTTGGTTATACCATCGGACTTATCTTTTCCTTTGGCATGATTGTCCTAGAACTTATGGCCATTCCTGGGCTCTTCAAAAGGCAAGAGAAAGCTTGGAGACTCATGTTCTACGTGACGCTCCTCTCGCTCGTACAACAGCTCTTGAGCTTCAACTTGGGCGGCCTCGTGATCGGCGCAGTTATCTCCTTCTATTTCCTCTTCCAGGTCAAGTCCAAATACACGAAATAGTGCTTGATCCCTCCCAGCCGGGAGCTAGACATTTCCAAACGAACTCAAAAAGCGGTAGCGATGTTGTACCATATCTGGCGCCACCTCCGTCAAGGAGTAAGCCAGAATGGGATACAACATATAAAGTGAGTGTCTGGAATGTCAGCGAGCCTGGGAGGCTCTCTTCTTTTGGTTCTTTTCTTGAGTGAGCAAGATAAAGAACCCGTGAGGGGCTCGGGACAACCCAATATATTGAACAGGTGAAAAATCAGATCAAGTAAGGTAGAATAACTCAAGTCAACACTCGTCGGGCCTGTAGTTCACCGGTAGTAACACCTCGATGGCATCGAGGAGAAAGGGGTCCAATTCCCCTCAGGTCCACAAGTTAAATATCCAGAGTCTACCCTCCCCTACCCACATCTTGACTAAATCATTACCCTATAATAAAATAAGGCCATGGTGAAAAATCCTGAAGGCACAGATTCACTAATCAACTCTGAAATCACTACTCAGCCAGAGAAGATTTTAAACCCTGCCGAAATTTTTATCGAAAATCAGATACGTCCCCTTCTCGGCGATGAAATTGCTGATTTTTGGGAAATTCAAACAGAGTCCTGGACACAACGCTTCGTCGCGAAGTCTCTAGACGATCTAGCTTCAGCCGTTGGCGATGTTCCCAAAAATATAGTTACTACTGACAAAGAAGCTGCTCCCCTTGTTAACTTTGGTATGGAACACTGGATGTTGGGAGGCACCGTAAACGTAGCCGGAAATTTAGCTGTCATGCGTGGATCAGACCACGCTCTCCATGCAAAGAATGAGGCTGCCTTAAAATGTTCCCTCGAATCAATTGGTGGTGCTCAGTCGCGTATAAGCTGGGAACGCAAACATGAACTAAACCTTCGCAAGATCGCCAAGCAGGCTCCAGAATTACAAGCAGCGCTGATTAAAGCTGAAAACGATCGATACGCTTCTCCCCTAAATCAACTTAATTACCTTCAAAAGAATCAAGCCAATTTCGTAAAGAGACGCTTAAAACAAAGCCAGGAAAAACCAGAAGAATTCAAATCCTATTTAGATAATAGAATCAAAAAATCACTCCATAAATTCAATAAATATAGTGCTCTCACAAATGTTGTCATGGGTAGAGATGATGGCAAGAACTTCGTCTTTAGATACGAATCAGGCAAAGCCTTCAAACTCTGGACTCAAGGGTCAATGGTTGAAGAAGACAAGCTTTCCTTCTCCGAACCCAAAGGCATTAGTGTAACTTTCTACAGGTTTAGCGAAGAAACAGGCGAAAAAGAATTTTTTGTTTGTTATGGTAAACGTGACGCCTTTGCAAGAACCCATCAATTTACACCCGCCTGGCAAACAAGTATCAGCCGTGTTAAATCTGGTAATCACCCTGGGCAAGATTACAATCCAATGTTAAATAGTCTAAAAGAAGCATTTTCAGTTGTCCAATCTGGCAACGGTGTAGAAATTAGTTACATCGACCCCAACCCCAATCGAAATAACGAGAGCCCAATCGCCGTTGCTACTATTGACTGGGCTTCTTACACAAAAGAGGATCAAGAGCAAATTTTAAACGTAATGGTAAAGGAAAACCGAAATCAACCACTCAAACATGCCTGGATTCCTGAGTCAAAAATTGCCATACTTCGCAGAAATGGCATGATCGACAAGCATGGTGATCAGGGGCCAGCAGTAAATGGATTCTTGGCTATATCTCTTGGCTCCAGAAGTCCAAAAGAAATTCAAAAAGACGGTGCAAACAGACTAGCTTTCAGTCGCCATCAACAGTTAATGTCTATAAGTTCACAAATAACTCCAGAGATGACAGCACTTGCAGAAGAAAGGTTGCTAGGGTCAGAAGAGACAGCTCCAGTCGGTCAGTGGCTCAAATCAGCTCTCATGATATTATCTGACCAACTTAATGAACATGAACGTATCGAATTAGATTTTCCCCATGCCAGCCACGAACTGAAACCCAAAAATTCAGAATAATTATATTCGCTTACCCAAGTTTCTCGACCAACTCTTTGACTTCCCCCATTCCCGCACTAACCCAAACTAGCGATTTGTGCATCTTTTTATCAAATTCTGCATCAATTTTCGCTCTCATCTTTGCGTCAACTAACTCCATTTTGTTGACAACTACTATCTCCGCTTTATCTGTCAGTCCGTGCCCGTACTTCTCGAGCTCTTTCCTCACTATTTGATAATCTTTAATAAGTTGTGTTGAAATTTGAGAATTTGAGAATTTAGGATTTGAGATTATCTCTGTATCTGGTGCCAGTACGTGTAGTAGGGTATTTGTCCGCTCTAGGTGTCGCAAGAACCACGGCCCTATCCCTTTCCCTTCCCATGCATCTTCAACTACTCCCGGCACATCGACTATCACTAAATTTTTCTTACTGTCCCCCTGGTTTACCTGTAACACTCCCAGATTTGGTTCAAGCGTAGTAAACGGATAGCCGGCAATCTTTGGGTGAGCATTAGTCAGTGCTTTAAGAATCGATGACTTACCTACATTTGGTAGCCCCACTATCCCGATGTCCGCGATCACTTTCATCTCTAGGAGCAACCACTTTTCGTCACCCGGTTTACCCTCTTCAAACTCACGTGGAGTCTGGTTCGTGGCAGAGCGGAACTGGAAGTTGCCTCGCCCTCCCCTACCTCCCCATGCCGCCTCAAATCTCTGGTCGTGCCCCGTCATATCTACCATCAGTCTTCGTTCACTCATGACCTTTTCGAGAGTTTCTCGCTCACGCAGATTAGCTTCGGCATATTCTTGTGAGAGCTCATACACCATCGTCCCTACAGGCACTTTGACCTCTACATCATCTGTATTTTTGCCGTGCATATTCTTGCCCCAGCCGTGGTCCGCATTCTTGACAATAAATTTCTTTTTAAAGTTAAACTCGACCAAGTTCGGCATGTTTTCATCAGCCACTAGGATTATGTCCCCGCCGTCCCCGCCGTCCCCGCCGTCCGGCCCACCCTTTGGCTGGTACTTGCCGTGCAGAAAATGAACACTGCCGTCCCCCCCGTCTCCTGCCTTGATATAAATACGTGCCAGATCTTTCACCGTGTCCCTCCGTAGTTCCCCCTGAACGAAGGGGGATATGTTGATTATAGCAGAGTTTGGGCTAAAACCCATTCAAACTATATCAATTGACTCATTCCCAATGATATAATGATTTACGAAGGGCCCTCGGGTCAATCATTATATCAACTTATCTACCTCACATACGATCGCACAATGATCACTCACCCCAGACTCAACTCTGACATTTTTTACCTCATATTGTGACGTGCTCCACACGTAGTCCACGACTAGTTGTAACTTACCTCTCACTTCTTGGTTAGTGTAGTGTAATCTTGGGTCAATCGTTGTCTCTATCTCTGCCGGTATATTGTCGGTGAGTCTTCCGACTAGTTTGTGGTACATCTCTCCGCCTCTTGGCGAATTAAAGTCACCACATAGTACTAGTTCTCCTTGCTTACTTAAATAATTAAGTAATCGCTCCATGTGGGTTCTTTGGACCTCACTCACCATCCCCCCTTTGGTCCAAGTGAAATGAACCACCCCAATTCGGTACTCTCCAATCTGAGCCGACAGTAAGACCGGCGCATGGGTACTTGATTTTGGCGGAACGATTTTCAGTCTTGGCTGCTCCCCAAAATACTCTTTTTCGACTTCAATCATTACAAACTTCGACAGGATTGCCACGCCGGTCGGAGTAAGGTCCTCAGTCTGTGCTATATTTCCCAGAACATCATTCTTGGCAAAAACCACAAATGGATAATTATTTCCGGCAATTTGTAATACATCGCTCTGGCATACTTCCATCAAGCACGCCACTTGTGCATCCTCTTTTTCCAAAAACCTAGTCACCCTCTCCAAGTGCTTCCGCCCCTCAATATTTATACTGACCACCTTCAAACTCATATCTGCAATTATAGATTATATCGCCATCTATTAAAAAAACTTATTTGACAATTAGTCTACGTGTAATGATACAATGATTTAAATCATTGTATCATTACCAAAAGGAGCCACTATGTCACAAGTTTCACGACGTTATCTCAGTCAGAAGACAGAGCAACAAATATTTGACACTTTTGTCGAGTCTTTCACCTCCCTCTCTTCCGCCCAAAAAGCCACAGACTTCCTCTATGATCTCCTCTCTCCTGTTGAGCAAATTATGCTCGGCAAACGCCTCGCCATCGCCTACATGCTCATGAAAGGTCGTGCTCAGCGCGATGTCGCCGAGACCCTCAAAGTCTCTCAGGCCACCGTCAACAAAGTCAACGCCTCTCTCAAAGTAGGTACTGGCTATCGTGCCATCATCTCCCACATGTTACAAAAAGAAAAAGTCATTGCCTTCTTTGATAAACTTGAGGAAAAACTTGACCATCTCTTACCCCCCAAAGGTGCTAACTGGAGTGAACACTACAAAAGAACCAACGCCGAGCGTGCCAAACGCAAAAAATCATTTTAAAAAATTTGCTATACTTGACTCAGTTACCATCAATTTAGGAGTAATTTATGGAAATCTTTATCCCTATTATCATTATCCTCGTCCTTATTAGTCTTAAGCAAGTCAACGAATACGAGCGTGGCGTCGTCTACACCATGGGCCGTTTCTCCTATATTTTAGGTCCAGGTTGGCGTCTCATCGTCCCCATCTTCCAGTCATTTGCTAAAGTCGATATCCGCATCAAAGCCGCCGACGTCCCCAAACAAGACACTATTACCAAAGACAACGTCTCCTGCAAAATGAACGCCGTCATCTACTATAAAGTCAGTGATGCCGCCAAAACTATCAACGAAGTCGAAGATGTCACCTACGCCGTCTCACAGCTCGCCCAAACCACCATGCGTCGTGTAGCCAGTGAAGCCACCCTCGACGAGCTACTTAGTAACCGCGAAAAGATCGCTGCTCAAATCCTTGGGCTAGTCGAAAAGCACGCCGAAGCCTGGGGTATCGACATCCAAAGTGTCGAACTCAAAGACATCGAACTACCAGAAAGCATGGTTCGCACTATGGCTAAACAAGCCGAGGCCGAGCGTGAGAAACGTGCCACCATCATCAACTCTCAGGGAGAACTTCAGGCTAGCGAAAACCTAGCCAAAGCCGCCAAGATGCTCGCCACCTCTCCAGGTGCCCTGCATCTGCGTACCTTAAACTCCATCAACGATATCTCTAGTGACGCTAGTAACACGGTGGTCTTTGCCGTCCCTGTCGAGGTGCTCCGCGCCATCGAAGGGTTCTCAAAGAAAAAATAAAAACTAAACAATAATTCTGAAAATCCTGATGTCTTTTTGCGAAAATATTACGTAAATCTATCAATTTATGAATTTCTTCTCCCAAGTCTACGAGCTCGTTCGCCAAATCCCAGAAGGTAAAGTGACAACATATGGCGAGATTGCAGCTGCTCTTGGTACCCGTGACGCTCGTCGTGTCGGGCATGCCCTCCACGCTAATCCTGACGGAGATCTCACTCCCTGCCACCGGGTAGTCACTAAAGACGGCAAGCTTTCCGAGTCCTATGCCTTCGGTGGGTCATTCGAACAATACGCCAAACTTAAATCAGAGGGAGTCACTTTCCTCGACCGCACCCACGTCGACCTTTCTCGCCATCTCTACCACTATCCAACGGAATAAATATCAGCAAATTCTGATATCTTTTTGTGAAAATATTGCGTAAATCTCTGCCGAGCTGGTGTCGCCTTAGGCGACTCGGCAGGATACGCACAAGAAAATTTTTGCGCTGGCAAAAATATTTCGCTTTTCAACAAAAATGGTAGCAGAGTTTGCAAAATCTGATCCACCTACTTCATCACGTACGGCACCACCAGTTTAAATTTATTTTGCTCCACCATTTTCTGCACTTTCTCCACGATTTTACGATCCATTCCCTCCGTTTCACCCTTCAAAACTTGATCAGCATCCTTGTACGAGAATCCCAATTCTCCCTCGTCTGTCTGCCCTTCCCACAACCCTGCTGATGGTTCTTTGGTGTAAAAAATCTCTGGAAGTCCAAGTTCTTTTGCCATCTCCCAAACTTCTGTTTTATACAGTCCTGCAATTGGTTCAACGTCCGATGCTGAGTCTCCAAACCTCGTAAAATAACCCAAGTGATGCTCCGATTTATTCTCTGTCCCACACACTAGTGACCCAAGCTTCTTTGCTGTATCAAACACCACGATCATCCTCATTCTTGCCATGATATTCCCTTTTCTTACGCTATCACTTGAAGCATCGAGAGTACTGGTTGCCAGATCCACCATCTCTTTAATATTCACTTCAATCATTTTGTCTAGCAGCCCATTCCACTCTATGATCGCTTTAGCATCTCTCATGTCCTGGTTATCGTATGGTAGACACACAGGGACCACTCTTTCTTGACCCAGTGCTCTTGTCAGCAACGTTAACGCTAGTGCCGAGTCGACCCCACCAGACACCGCAATCACCGCTGAT
>Ga0172379_10006376_pt1 | contig 15842 bp, 15 predicted proteins | sample GrowelOW334metaG_FD_119756 | JGI IMG/M metagenome (GOLD analysis project Ga0172379, IMG submission 119756) | Groundwater microbial communities from an aquifer near a municipal landfill in Southern Ontario, Canada - Groundwater well OW334 metaG | ecosystem: Environmental > Aquatic > Deep... | reverse complement strand
TTTTTGGAGGCATTTTCCAAGCGCAAAGAAAAATAAAGAAGGGAAATGGGAGGTTAAGGAAATCGACCAAATTCAGTATGTTATTGATGAAATAAAAAATAAACCGTACAGCCGGAGATTACTTGTAACCGCATGGGAACCGGGAAATGCGACAACCAGCAAACTACCCCCGTGCCATTACACGTTTGCTTTTAATGTCTCTGGCGACAAATTAAATTGCCATTTAACGCAACGTTCTGGTGATATTGCATTGGGTATTCCGTTTAATTTGGCGGCATACGCAATGTTAACCCATATTATTGCCCACGAAACAAATTTAAAAGTGGGGCAATTTGCTCACACGATTATCGATGCGCATATTTATGTCGGCGATAAAGGAACTGAAAATGAAAAATATGATCATCTTGAAGGATTAAAAGAGCAATTGAAACGTGAACCTTTAGCGTTACCGGTTCTAAATATTGCAAAGAAACCTTTAAAGGATTTAGTCTTTGAAGATTTTGAAATAACCGGTTATCAGAGTCATCCAAAAATTAAGTTTGAGGTTGCTGTTTGAGAATTATTATTATAGCGGCAATCGCTGAGAATGGAGTTATCGGAACAGCTAAGGGAGAAATGCCCTGGCATGTAAAGGAAGAGTTTGCTCATTTCAAAAACACCACATTTGGTTTCCCGGTGATTATGGGAAGAAAAACATTTGAGACACTCGGCAAACCGCTAAAAGGAAGATTGAATATTATCATTACACGATCACCACAATATTCTGTAAACTTTGATGAAACAATAGTAATGCATAGGTTAACTGAAGCGGTAGATTATTGCAAGAAAGAAAATCATGAAAAAATATTTATCACCGGCGGAAGAGAGATCTATTCCCAGGCAATTCCTTTCGTTGATGAGATGATCTTATCGTTCATGAAATTTCCCGCTGAAGGAGAAATTCTTTTCCCGGAGTATAATGAAAACGATTGGCAAAAAACTAATGTGGGAAACTTTGATCAATTTTCTGTTGTTAATTTTGTAAGAAAAGGAAAGCGCTGATTCATGGCAAAAATATCGATCCTCCCGGAAAATCTTGCGAATAAAATTGCTGCCGGAGAAGTTGTGCAAAGACCAGAATCGGTTGTAAAAGAATTGCTGGAAAATGCAATTGATGCCGGAGCTACCTTAATTGAAGTATTTATAAAGAAAGCGGGAAAAGTCCTCATCCAGGTGATAGATAACGGCGAAGGAATGCTGGAAGAAGATGTGATTCTTTCTATTCAGAAACATGCGACAAGTAAAATAGCCACATTAGAAGATTTGGATGCAATTAAAACTCTCGGTTTTCGTGGCGAGGCGTTAAGCGCGATCGCCTCTGTTAGTCAGCTTGAAATAAAATCTGAAACTCATATTGATGAGCTCGGAACGCTGCTTCGTGTTGAAGAAAGTCAAATCAATAAAGAAAAGGGCTCATTCTCCAAAGGAACTTCCATAGCGGTAAAGAATTTATTTTTTAATACTCCCGGAAGAAGAAATTTCTTAAAGACTGATACGACAGAGTTAAAGCATATTATAAATACATTCACTAAGTTGGCTTTGAGCAATCCGCAAATTGCCTTTAAACTATTTATTGATGACGAACTCACATTTGACCTTTCATCCGGGACACTGGCAAGACGGATTTCAGAAATCTTTGGTGAAGAAATGAGCGACGCGCTGATTCCTGTTCATGAAGAAACCGATTACATTTCACTGACGGGATTTATCGGGAAACCAAGTTTGCTCAAGAAAAATAAAGGGGAGCAATATCTCTTTCTCAACAATAGGTTCGTTCAAAGTAAACAGATCAATCACGCCGTATTTACGGGTTATGAAAATGTTTTAGAGAAAGGGGATTATCCTTTCTTCATTTTATTCTTAAGTATTGATTATAAACGTGTTGATGTGAATGTCCATCCCTCAAAATTGGAAGTCCGTTTCGATGACGAAAAAGATATTTACAATTTTGTTTTAGCGGTGATAAGAAAAAGTCTCGCTTCGTTCGATCTGGTTCCTTCGTTAAGTTTTCAGTCCCAACCTTTTTCGTCAAACGAAGAAAAGATGAGAATAAATCCTTCTCAAAAGGTTGAACGAAGAGATTTTAGTGATCGCCCGACATCAAATCAAAGTTCGTACAATCCTAAAGGATATTCTGATAACGACATTGATATGCTCTTCGGAACCCTCCGGAAAAATATTGATCCCCAATCAATTCCACCAAATGAAAAAATACCGTTTGATGAAGAACAGATAGATTCTCCGAAGCTGCATCAGCAAACAGTGATTCGACGATCCGATGAAGACGACTCGAATACAACATTTATCATTCAACTTCATAACAAATATATCTTGTCCCAGATCAAAACCGGTTTGATGATCATCGACCAGCATGTTGCGCACGAAAGAATTTTATACGAAAAAGCTTTGCAGTTGTTCGAGGCAAATTTCCCATTCAGCCAGCAGTTGATCTTTTCAAAAACGCTTGAGGTTGATCCGGCAACGTATGCTTTATTAAAGGAATTGTATCCGCATCTCTCGAACCTTGGTTTTACCTTGAAATTCTTCAGTAGAAATACTATTGTAATTGAAGGAATTCCACAAGAAGTTAAACAAGGGACTGAGGAAAAAATTCTTTTTGAAATATTGGAAGAATATCATCTTAATGAACGGGAAAAGAAAATAACAGACGCAAAGGATAATATTGCAAAATCTTATTCATGTAGAACTGCTATAAAAGCAGGTGATAAGCTTTCGGAAAAAGAAATGCGGCTACTGATTGATCAATTGTTTGCAACGTCAATGCCCTATGTTTGTCCACACGGACGACCGATAGTGGTAAAAATATCATTGGAAGAATTTGATAAAAGATTTGGAAGAACTTAATTTAAATTAGTTGAAAGTAAAAAGTTGAAAGTATCAAGTCATCCACTTTCTACTATAAACAATAAACAAAGAGGAAAGCATGCCAGTATCCGAAGAATACAAAAGACTTCGAGATGAGTACAACCAAAAAGTTGAAAGATCATCAAACAACGGCAATAAGTACACTACACTTAGCGGTGAACCGGTAGATGGATTTTATGGACCGGACAATTTAGAAAATCATGATTATTTAAACGATCTTAATTTTCCAGGTGAGTTTCCGTACACTCGAGGGATCCATGCAAATGGATACCGGGGTAAAGTATGGACGATGAGGCAATTTGCAGGATTTGGTTCACCGGAAGATACGAATGAACGATTCCATTATTTATTGAAAAATGGGCAAACGGGGTTATCCGTTGCTTTTGATCTGCCTACATTAATGGGGTGGGATGCCGATGCAGAATTGGCGCAAGGAGAAGTTGGTCTTTGCGGCGTTTCAATTTCTTCATTAAAAGATATGGAAACTCTCTTGGATAAAATTCCATTAGATAAAGTTTCAACATCCATGACGATCAACTCGCCTGCGGCGATGGTTTTCGCCTTTTATTTGGCGGTTGCAAAGAAGCAAGGTGTTCCGTTTTCAAAATTACGCGGAACATTACAAAACGATATTCTTAAAGAATATATTGCACAAAAAGAATTCATATATCCACCGCATCCTTCAATGCGTATCATCGTTGATATGATCGAGTATTGTAAAAACGAAGTTCCGCAATGGAACCCGGTTTCCGTTAGCGGATATCATATTCGCGAAGCTGGTTCTACTGCGGTGCAAGAGTTGGCGTATACTTTGGCTGACGGATTTGCTTACATCGAAGCTTGTATTGAAAGGGGAATGGACGTTGATGATTTTGCTCCAAGAATTTCTTTCTTCTTTAACGCTCATTTAGATTTTTTTGAGGAAATTGCAAAATACAGAGCTGCGCGAAGAATATTTGCCAGAAGAATGAAAGATAAATATGGTGCAAAAAATCCTCGTTCTTGGTGGTTGAGATTTCATTCTCAAACAGCAGGTTGTTCGCTAACGGCACAACAACCGGAAAACAATATCATTCGTACGGCTTTCCAGGCTTTATCTGCTGTGCTTGGCGGAACACAATCACTTCATACAAATTCAATGGATGAAACACTCGCTCTGCCTAGTGAGAAAGCTGTAAAAATTGCTTTGAGAACTCAACAGCTAATTGCCTATGAAACAGGAGTTACAAATACAGTTGATCCGCTTGGTGGGAGTTATTTCGTTGAAGCTTTAACCGATAAAATGGAAGCGCAAGCCAATAAAATATTTGAAGAAATTGATGCACTTGGAGGAGTTATCCCGGCTATTGAAGTTGGATATTTCCAAAAAAATATTTCCGATGCGGCATACCGGTATCAAAAAGAAGTTGAACGAAAAGAAAAATATATAGTCGGTGTTAATGAATTTGTTGAGGAAAACGAAAAAGTTGATATTCCTCTTTTAACTATCTCACCGGAAGTAGAACATATGCAGCGGGAACAGTTGAGCGCTTTAAAACAATCGCGAAATAAAGATGAAGTTGAAAAAGCTTTAGAAGCAATTCAACTTGCAGCAAAAGAAAATAGAAACTTAATGCCGGTTTTTCTCGACGCTGCCGAAAAATATGTTACCCTTGGTGAAATGGTTGAAGAACTTCGTAAAGTGTTTGGGGTTTACCAGGAAACGGCAGTCTTTTAGTATGAAAGAAGTAATAAAACTAATCAGAGTCCCACAATGGATAAAAAACCTCTTTGTTTTTATTCCGTTGGTTTATTCACGTAATCTTTTTCATACTGATTATTTGATTAGATCATTTACGGCTTTTTTTATTTTTTGTTTGCTTTCAAGTATTGTTTATGTGATAAATGATATTGTTGATGCGGAAGCGGATAGGCATCATCCTATAAAAAAGAACAGACCAATTGCCGCAGGTAAAATATCTAACGCGAACGGGATCACTATTGCGATTGTGCTTTTTGCGGCAGTGCTCTTTCTATCTGTTTACACGAATACGATGTTCAAAATATTTGCGTTGTTATATTTAGCGATCAATATTTTGTATACGTTTAAATTGAAACACATGGTGCTCCTTGATATCTTTAGTATTGCAGCCGGATTTATGATTCGCGTTACAGCCGGAGCGTTAATAATATCTGTGGAAATATCGAGTTGGTTAATCCTGACAACAATGTTTCTTTCACTTTTTCTCGCAGTAATGAAAAGACGTTCGGAACTTGTGGTTGCCGGTGATGAGCAATCTTCTACAAGAAAAGTACTTGAATATTATTCAACAAACTTTATAGACCAGATGGCAACAATTGCAGCAGCCGGTGTAATAATTAGTTACGCACTCTATACGGTTTCTGTACGAACAATAACGGTTTTTCAAACAGAACATTTAATCTATACCACTCCGTTCGTTGTTTTCGGGATTTTTAGATATATGTTTTTGGTTATTAACCAAAATAAAGGTGAAAACACTACCGAAATAATGGTCTCCGACATTTCGATGATCGTGAATATTCTCTTGTATGGCTTAACCACAATTGTAATTGTTTATAAATTATATTAAGATGGATAGTAGCTATATTATATTGCTTTTAGCCCTTACAGCAAGCGCTTTCTTTTCTTCAACTGAAATTGCCTTTGTCATTTCCAATAAAATTAAAATAGAAATATTAGCCCGGAAGGAAAATGTCGCTGCCGGGAATCTCCTCTTTTTTGTAAGAAATCCGGAGCGTTTTTTTTCAACGATTCTTGTTTGGAACAATATTGTGAATATTGGATTCGCATCACTTGCAGCCATTGTTTTGTATGAAAAATATCACTTTAACGATTTTCAAATTCTTATTATTTCTACTGTGATTCTTCTGTTATTCGGAGAATTACTCCCAAAATATTTTGCACGTGAGTTTGCCGACCGGTTTATTTTATGGGCTTCAATTCCCTTACGGATTTTTTCGATAATTTTAAAACCGCTTATCATAGCCATTTCAACAGTTTCATCATTTTTTACTAAGTCGAAATCTTTTAATGAGGCATCAACAAGAAGTTTGATCAGTAGAGAAGATTTTGCTTCTTTGTTAGAAGAAAGTCATGAAGCAGGGGAGGTTAATAAAAAAGAATCGAACTTGATAAAACGGGTTTTAGATTTACGCGAGCAACGTATCTACGAAGCAATGCGTCCACGCACCGAAATAATCGGAGTGGAAATCTCTTCTTCAATTGAAGAAGTAATCAAAACGTTTATTGATTCAGCATATTCAAAACTCCCGGTTTATGAAGAGAACGTTGATAACATTAAAGGGTTTGTTCTCGTCTATGATGTTTTCTCCTCTCCTTCTGATGTCAACTCTATCATGCGCGAAATGCATTTTGTACCGGAAACAAAAAAAACAGCAGAAGTATTGGAAGAATTTTTAGCTAAGAGAATATCAATAGCTGCGGTTGTAGATGAGTTTGGCGGTACGGCCGGTATCGTTACGATGGAAGATATTATCGAGGAACTTTTCGGTGAGATCAAGGATGAATATGATGTGGATGAAAATATTTGTAGAAAATTAGGAGAGCACACCTATCTTATTAGTGGTAAGGTTGAAGTTGATTTTGTAAATGAAAAATATTCACTCAATTTACCCTATGGTGATTACGAAACGGTTAGTGGATTTATCACTTCGCTTAGTGGAAAAATCCCTTCTCAAGGTGAGATCGTTAGCATCAACAATTTTGAATTTAATATTCTCCGTGCTAATCAAGTAAAAATCGACTTAGTAAAACTTACAATACAAACGAAAGGATAATTTCGGAACTATTTAAGTTTAATATTGTTTACTTAATTAAAAAAAGGAAAAAATATGTCTATTACTATAGGATCAATCGCCCCGGATTTTACTTTAAAAGATACAAACACTGAAGCAGTTTCGTTAAACTCGTTCAGAGGGAAAAATGTTGTACTTCTCTTCTTCCCATTAGCAAACAGCGGTGTGTGTACAAAAGAGCTCTGTTCAATGCGTGATAATATGGGCCGTTATTCTGAATTAAATGCTCAAGTTTTAGGAGTAAGTGTTGATAGTCATTTCGCACTAAAGTTATGGAAAGAAACAAATCAAATTGATTTCCCATTATTGAGTGATTTCAACAAAGAAGTAGCTCCCGCATACGGTGCTTTTTATGATGTTTTTGCTCCAGGAAAACTAGATTATAAAGGCGTTGCAAAGCGTTCCGCGTTTGTCATTGATCCAGACGGAGTTGTTAAATATGCAGAAGTATTAGAAAGCGCCGGTGACGAACCTAATTATGAAGCTATTCAAGAAGCTTTAAAATAATAATTGAAAGGATGCAGTAATGATTGAAGAAGGGAAAAAAGCTCCTGCTTTTAAGTTGTTAGATCAAGATGGGAAAACTCATTCATTAAAAGATTATTTAGGACAAAAAGTTGTTCTCTATTTTTATCCCAAGGATAATACTCCGGGTTGTACTACGGAAGCCTGTAGTTTCCGGGATGAGTTTTCAGCTTTCAGGAAAATCAATGCCGTGATACTTGGAGTTAGCGCAGATGCAGTGAAGTCCCATAAAAATTTTAGTGAAAAATTCAGTTTACCATTTCCGTTACTAAGTGATGAATCCAAAGAAGTGCTTGAAAAGTATGGCGTTTGGAAAGAGAAAAGTATGTACGGGAAAAAGTACTTGGGAATTGAGCGAACGACCGTAGTAATTGATGAAACAGGGAATGTGAAAAAGATATTTCCAAAAGTGAAAGTAGCCGGTCACACGGAAGAAGTATTGGAAGCGCTAAAATAAAATGATTTATGTAACCCGCAGAGAAGTTTTTAGCGCCTCGCATCGTTTGTATAATGAGGAATTAACGGCTGAAGAAAATATCTCATTATATGATAAATGTGCAAATCGTTATGGTCATGGGCACAACTTTGTTTTGGAAGTTGTGGTTAGCGGTGAAGTTGATCCGAAATCCGGATATATGCTTGATTTAAAAATTCTAAAGAAAATTATTTACGAATTCATAATAAATAAAGTTGATCATCGTCATTTGAACTACGAAGTGGATTTTATGAAAGGCATTATTCCCACATCAGAAAATATTTGCATTGCTTTTTGGAAAGAATTAAAAGACAGAATTCCGGTAGGTAAGTTATATTCGGTTAAATTATTTGAAACAGAAAATAATTATGTAGAATACAGAGGAGGATAAAATGGATTTACATAAAATTGAAACGTTAACTGAATCGCTTATTAAAGAAATTGGAGAAGATCCTAAGCGGGAAGGATTACTTCGTACTCCAAATCGTGTTGCCAAAGCATATGAGTTTTTAACATCGGGATACACCAAAGATATTGATGAAGTCTTAAACGACGCCATCTTTAATGAAAAATATGATGAGATGGTTTTAGTTAAGAACATTGATTTTTACAGTCTTTGCGAGCATCATATGCTTCCGTTTTACGGCAAGGTGCATGTGGCTTATATTCCGGATGGAAAGATTGTTGGTCTAAGTAAAATTCCCCGTATCGTTGATGTTTTTGCACGGCGGCTTCAAGTGCAGGAAAGAATGACACAGCAAATTGCAGATACAATCGATAAATATTTAGCTCCCAAAGGGGTGGCGGTTGTTTCAGAGGCTTACCATATGTGTATGATGATGCGGGGTGTGGAAAAACAAAATTCGTCGGCTACATCTAGTGCGATGCATGGTTTGTTCAAAGAAGATGCACGAACGCGAGCTGAATTTTTAAATTTAATCCGCATGGATAAGATTTGATAACCGATTTGAATGATAAAATATGGATAACAGGTGCTAGCTCCGGGATAGGGAGAAGCATGGCAATCTCTTTTGCTAATGCAGGATACAAAGTATTTGCAACTGCCCGTCGAAAAGAAAAATTAGAATTACTTTCAAATGAACTTCGTGAAGGAGCAGTAGTTAAATCTTTTCCTTTAGACATCACTGATTCAAAAGATGTTTTTTCATTTGCCGAAACTACATTTGGAGATGATGGTATTGATTGCCTTATTAATAATGCCGGAATAACTTCTTTTAGTAAAATAGAAAATAATCTTGTCGATGATATTGAAAAGATCATTCAAACAAATCTCCTTGGTTCAATCTATGCAATTAAGGCGGTACTCCCTTCGATGATAATGAGAAAGAAGGGAACTATCATAAATATTTTATCTGTTGTTACCGAAAAAATATTTCTGCAAAGCGGAGTTTATTCAGCTTCCAAAGCCGGATTAAAAGCATTTGCATTAGTTTTACGGGAAGAAGTACGGGACAAAAATATCCGGGTGATAAACATTTATCCGGGAGCCACCGAAACTGATATATGGTCGGAGAGAAGTAGAGAAAAATATGCTCACCGGATGATGAACCCGAAAGATGTCGCAGATTTCGTTCTTTCAGTATACGAACAAACGGGAAATCTTGTAACAGAAGAAATTGTTTTAAAACCGATACTGGGGGATTTATAAAAAAAAACCTTGAAGAGAAAAAATCTCTTCAAGGTTTTCATAAACTGAATTTTTGAGAACTTAACGCCCTGGCTTCATATTTGGGCAATCCATATTTCTTCTCATTCCTCTTCCCATTTTACCTGCTTTTCCCATCCCTTGTCCCATAGGGCGGCTATTCCAGATTTCTTTTTGATTAGCATCCAAGAGTTCGTACACATCCATTTGATGATTTGCTCTGGCTGTCTCGATAACATTTCTTTGTTTCATAATTTTTTCATCGAGCGCTAAAAAGGTTTTACGGTCGTAATTTCCTTTCTTTAGCATTTCTTTTTTATCAAGCTGGAGTTTTGCAATATCAGCATGAAGATCGATCATTTTTCTTTGATGCTCTGTTCGGAGCTCATCAATCTTTTTCTGTTGATCAGCGGTGAGGTTTAGCTTCTTAGCCATTAAAGCTTTTCCTCTGCCCATTCCTCCATTACCGGGTCCGGGTTGAGCTGATATTCCTGTTGCAAAAACTAACAGAAGCGCAGCGACGAGAATTTTTGTTAATGAATTCATTTTGTTATTCCTTATATTTTTTGTGAATTAATTTTTCTTTCTCTGCTTTGACAGCAGAACATACATGGAGGTTTAAATAAGAATTGAATTAAACCTTTTGGAACAAAACAATGTCTAAAAATATAAATAGATGATATGCCGGAAGAATTTTCTGATTATGATTTAGTCCGACGCTTTCTCGATGGTGATGAAGCCTCATTCAATAAACTTGTTCGTAAATACCAGACGAAGATTTATTGGCATGCAAGAAGAATGACCGGAAATCATTTAGACGCAGATGAAATTGTTCAGGAAGTTTTACTTGTTCTTTATGATAAATTGAAGAGTTTCAGTTTCCAGTCTTCTTTATTTACCTGGATTTATCGCATTACTATTACGCGCAGCCTGAACTATATTAAGAAGCAAAAGGTAAGAAGATTTATCTCGTTTGATTCACAAGAGAATTCGGGTTTATCTACAGATGAAGATCTCGTTAAGAATCTTGAAGACAAGGAAAAATTAAAAAAGTTGAATGGAGTATTGCAGAAATTGCCCGAGAAACAGAGAGAAATATTTGTTCTCAGGCATTTTGATGAATTAAGTTATGAAGAGATTGCTCAAATCACCGGAAAAAGTGTGGGTGGTTTAAAGGCAAACTATTTTCACGCATTTGAAAAAGTTAACAAACTCATGGGAAGTGAACATGAATAAGAAAATATTTGATATGTATGACGAATTATTTCCAGGGAAGGAAAATTTACTAGATAAAGGCCAGAATACGGACGAGATACGAAATGAGTTGAAAGAGCTAAATAAAGTATCGAGAGAGTTAAAATCTCTTACTTCGGTTACTATAGATGAAAATTATTTTACTACGCTTCTCCCTCGATTCCGGGAGTTGCAACAAAAGAAAAAGTATCAATTCTCCTTAAGGAAATTAGTGTTTAGTTCTTCTCTTGCTTTTTCTACGGTTATCGTACTGTTGTTTACATTTCAGTTTGTACAAACCGGGAATAGTAAAATTGAAGTATCTCCGAATCAGGTAACGGTGAATTCTACTGCTACGGTTCCGGAAGATTCATACATTGCCTCTGCCGATCAGTTTTCAGACAGTATTGTAAATGATAGAGGAGTGCAGCGGGAAATTGATAAATCGATTTACCAATCATTAGCAGTTCAAACGGAAGATAATAATTTCGTTTTAATAAAAAGCGATAATGATTACGACAAAGTCCTTTCCCAATTAGATGAAAATGAACTTGAAACAGTTTACGCGCAACTCCAGCAAACCAAAATATTATAGGTAGTATAATGAAAAAATATTTTTTATTATTGTTTTTGTTGATCCCATTTTTAACAACGGAAGTTTATTCACAGCATCATGGGATGGGGAATAGAAGAGCAAAAATAGATCAACTGGAAAAAATTAAATTAATCGAAGAACTTAATATGAGCGAGGATGTCTCTACAAAGTTTTTTGCTCGAAGAAATGATTTTCGTGAAAAGGGGAGAGTCTTGAACGGGAAAATTGACAGTCTTTCAGCAATGATAAGAGAAAAATCGTCTAATACCGAACAACAAACTTCTTCGCAGGAATGGAAGAAGATAGTTGATGAGTTTTTATCAACAGAAAGAATGATGCAAAAGAATAAAGTAGAATTTATCTCTTCGTTGCAAAATTTGTTAACACCACAGCAAATGGCGGAATTCCTGGCATTTGAGAAACGGTTTCGAGAAGAGATACAGCAAATTATTATGCGAGGAAGGCAAAAGCCTCTTTCTCAATAATATTTTCTGCAAGAAGTTTGCATTTTTAATCTTCTCGACGTAATTTTGTACTTCTCTTTGCGGAAGTGGTGAAATTGGTAGACACGCTACTTTGAGGGGGTAGTGCTCGAAAGGGCGTAGGGGTTCAAGTCCCCTCTTCCGCACAGTTTTTTTCTTCATATCTTTGATACTTCCCTTATTTTACTTGTAAATATTAGCTTAATTATAATTGTATTTCTACATTTTATCATTACTATTCTATAAATTCCCTTAACTATTCTTATTTAGCTCAATTATTATCTATAAATAATGATGTAAAGTCGATAAATACAAGATATTATTCTTGTTTTACTAATAGCTGTTCTTGTTATACTAATAATTTATCTTGAAACAAACATGATGATTCTGTAATTTACCAATATTATTAAAACAAATAAGTTTAATAACGTCATTTATCAACTAAATAATGAGGTTCTACAATGTTAAAGTACAATTTGGATAAAATTTTCAAGATGCGGGGAATTACCTATCCAGCTAAATATTTGGTCAAACTTGGTTATGGAAAAGATAATGCGTACAGAATAGTTAATGGGCTTTCGAAAAATCTCCAATTATACCAAATCGAGGATTTTTGTAAATGGTTAAATTGTACACCGAATGATTTGTTAGAATGGGTTCCGGATAAACCGGAAAATATTGCCGATTTCCCGGCTTTAGCGGAACTGATGTCGGCGAAGGTTTCTGACTTTGTACAACTAGCCCGTGATATTCCCGTTAATAAAGTGCCGGAGTTTCTGAGAAAGATTGAGGAGTTGAAAAAGGAGATGTAGGTGGTTTTATGGTAAGCAGAAGGCAAGAAAGTAGAATCGCACTTCCAATTATTTTGTTGCTTTTCACATTTAGATTAAGTATTTTTTACCTAACATTAAGTTAAGAGTAGATTTTTATGATAATAAATAGCATCTATATTGACGAAGCAAGAGGGAAAAATGAAAGAAAACATATTTAAAATCCTATCGAAAAGTATCTTACTAACTTTATTTGTTGCACAAATAAGTATCTCGCAAAACAATGTCAAAACCTGGACGCAAACCACAGCTTTAGATTTTAGTGCAAATAAACTTAGTGACTTAATTATTACTAATGTTTCCGGTGGGGAAGTACAACTTCCTCTTTGTTTGAATAAAAAAGTTGAGGATCACATTGACGATTCACTATTTCGTTTCGTAGCTAGAGATGGAGCAGGAAACTTTATCAGAACATGGACGCAAGGCAACAACATTTTTGTCAAAAAATACTCTGCGGAAGGAAAAGAACTAACAAAATCAATTCAAGTAAATGAAATAAATGGGGTTGCTGGCGAGTTTGAGGATAGTAGAGCCGCTATATTTGAAGACGGAACATATCTTGTGGTTTGGAGTAATCTTGCATCAATTATAGGAAAATATGGAGATATGTATGGACAAATCTTTCGGGACGACTCCATTAAAGTTGGGGGCAATTTTAAAATAAATGAAAAGGATAATTCAAGCGCCAACATGCCAGTAGCCTTTGCGAATGGGCTAGACAGTACTTTCTGGATTTTTTATTCTCAAGCAATCTCACAAACTGAGATTAAAATTCACATTCAGAAAAGGGACAAAAATGGGGGAAAAATTGGAGAGACTTTTCTACTAAACCAACCAAGTTTTACAAACTATGAGCTTCATCCATCTATTACCAAAGACCAAAGAGGATTTTCTGTCGTTTGGGTAGGAGCGAATAGTAACAGTAGTTCCGATGAAGACATTTTTGTAAGACGTTTTTTATTAAATGGAACACCAAGAAATTCTATGAAGAAAATTAACGATGATCAGGGTTCAACCGCCCAGTCCCAGCCATCAATTTGTTCAGACAGCAGTGATAATTTATTTATAGTGTGGAGTGATGAGAGAAATGCTGATCAATCGAGAAATATTATAATTTTTAATATTTATGGACAGTTGATTGATAGTACTAGCTCAAAAATAGGTAACAATTTAAGACTAGAGAATTCTGTTTCCGGCGATAATACTGCACCATACATTCAATGTAACGGAAATGATTTTACACTATCATGGAAATCTGTGGATAGTCCCTTGGAAGTTTATCGAACATTTTCAAACCTATGGAATTATAAACCTACGTTATATGGTGAAATGACCTCAATCATTTTCGAAACAGGAGAAAACGGAACAGTTTATCGGAAAATCGCTTGGCAGAAGATACCAGCACCAAATACACAAATTTATTTCCAATTACGATCTGGGAATAGTGTCGAAGAAATAGCTAACTCGCATTGGTACGGACCCGCAGATACATCAGATTTTTATAGTTATAACCTTGGTGAATCTATCAATACTACTCATCAAGGGGACAAGTTCATTCAATACAGAGCGATATTCACTTCCTTACAAGGTAATTCGTCAATTCTGAATTCTGTAAGTATTGAATATATCCCGATAGATACAATCGCACCAAATCCTCCAAATAATCTTACTGCAACTTCTGCACACTCAAGTGTGCTCTTAACATGGGCGCCAAATTCTGATAAAGATATCTTGCAATATGTTATTTACAGAGGGAAGAAGAGTAAAGAATACGATAGCAGATGGAAGGAGATAGTGCCTAAGAATTCAGTAAGTTTTAAAGACACTACGGCAATTAACGGAACTAGCTATTATTATGTTATAACTGCTATGGACTCAAGCCATAATGAAAGTCCTTTTTCAAATGAAGTTTCGTGTATTCCCTTCGGTACTAATGTATACGTAAGTAAGAATGGGAAAGACAATGGTGTTGGTACCGTCGAAAATCCGTTTTTAACTATAGAAGAAGGGATAAATACAGCAAAATATGGAGACACGGTAAGGGTATTGCCCGGAATCTATGATGAAGTAGTAAACATGAAGCCCGGTGTGTCATTAATTGGAACTGATGCAAAGGAATGCAAAATAACAGGCTTTGTAAATGCAGCCGACAACTGCATCTTGAAAGGGTTTACTTTTTCAAATACTATTACCTGTAATTCTGTAGCAGTAGTGATAACGGAAAATATAATTCAAGTTCCAATTATTATTCCTCCCGGTAATCCCGGTATACAATTATTAAACAAAGCCTCAGCGATAATAACGAAGAATTATATTAGTGAAAGCTATGTTGGAATTAATATATCAAATGAGTGTAATGTTACGATAAGGAACAATATTATTACAGCAATAGCAGCAGGTATTCTTATCAATTTATTTTCGAGTGCAACGATAACAAATAATACTATTCTTGTTTCCGATTATGCATGTATTCATGCAGGTTTATCGACGGTTACTGTAATCGAAAACAATATTCTTATTAGTCTTGATAGTGCAAAAGCTGCAGCAATCGTACAAGTATCTTCAAAATCCTTAAGCCTCAATTATAATGACATGTGGAATACTCATTTCACATATATTACTGGGACGGCGAATAAATTTCTTGATCCTTTATTTGTTAATGAAGATGTTCAAAACTATCGACTTTTGTCTAATTCTCCGTGTAAAGATGCCGGGAACCCTTTTGTGGGGTTTAATGATCGTGATGGAACAAGAAATGATATGGGAGCTTTTGGCGGTCCGGATCCGATTGAAGAAAGTGTAACTACTCAATTAACAAAATCCATTATGGTCTCAAAACTCTCCGCGAATCCAGGGGACACTGTCTCAGCATTTGTTAGTTTAGACAATTCAAATGGGTTAACAAAATCTGAGTTTTCATTGAAATATGACAATACAATCGTAGAATTTCTTCAGGCTGATGTTACCGAAGCTACAAAGAAGTTTTTATTACAAGTAAATCCAATCGGATCAGATGAAATTCATATCTCACTCTCATCGGATTCATCAATCAATTCAAATCAAAAAGATATCTTAGAATTGAAATTTGCAGTAAATCAGAATGCAATATCGAATGATGCTTCGCCCTTAACTATAAAAAACATTTCGTTGTACGATATGGAGATGAAAGAAATATTCTTAAGAGGCAAAACCGACGGAGTAATTATAGTAAATGCGTATGTAGATAAACCCAATTTTATTTTCGTCGATAGTAAAAATAATAATCTTGAGGACG
>Ga0172379_10006375_pt1 | contig 15842 bp, 16 predicted proteins | sample GrowelOW334metaG_FD_119756 | JGI IMG/M metagenome (GOLD analysis project Ga0172379, IMG submission 119756) | Groundwater microbial communities from an aquifer near a municipal landfill in Southern Ontario, Canada - Groundwater well OW334 metaG | ecosystem: Environmental > Aquatic > Deep... | reverse complement strand
CGATGCATTGGAATTCTGTCGCAAGAATAAAGACAAGGTGCAAGCCTTTGTGGTTTTGCGTGTGGATCGGTTTGCGAGAAACGCCGATGACCATTTTGCTATCAGAAAAATCCTTGCAACCTATGGTGTTACTCTCCATTCCGTCACCGAGCCGATCGGCAATGAGCCAGTTGCCAAGCTTCTTGAGACATTCCTTGCCGGTATCGCCGAGTTTGATAATGCCATAAGAAAACAACGCTGTAGCGACGGCATGCTCGCTCGAATCAACCAAGGTATATATCCGTGGAAGCCACCGATTGGATACAGGTGTATGCAGAACAAAAAACACGGAGAGAAAAAGACCCAGCCTGATCCACCACATGATGAAATATTCCCGATCATCCAGCGAGCCTTGAAAGAATTTGCCAACGGACTGCATTCGCAAAGTGAGCTGGCAAGGAAACTCGATGAGTGGGGTTTGAAAGATTTAACCGGCAAGAAAAGCTCGCCCCAGCTCGTAGCCAGGATGCTCAAAAATTATCTAAAGTATTATGCCGGGATCATAGCCAATCCGTGGACAGGCAAAGATGTGGAGGGTTTGCATACACCCATGATCACCAAGGACGAGATGTACCAGATTTTGATGATCCTCTCCGGTAAAAAGAGAGTGATGACAAAGTACAACAAATTTAACCCTGACTTTCCGTTACGAAGGACGGTTATGTGTGGATCGTGCTCAAGAGGACTTACCGGAAGCGCACCACGAGGCGGTATGGGAGGCAGATACAACTACTATCACTGCGGAAATAAGTCATGCGTAGAATTTGGAAAGAGCATAAAGAAGCTAGAGCTGGAAAAAGAATTCTTTGCCTACCTTGCGCAGATAACACCCAAAGAAGCGTTCCTGAAAGCACTGAAGGAAACCGCCATAGACATGTGGCGATCAAAAGGCCATAGGTTTGAACTTGAAGTAGAAAAATGGAATAAGAAAATGGAAATGCTCGAGGCAAAGAAAAAACGCATCTACGAAATGCGAGAGGACGGGTCCTACACGAAAGAGGAGTTCGTGGAACGCAAGGAGGAAGTAGAAAACGAAATGGCCGCTACGAGGATATCATCCAACGAAGCTCGGATCGAACAGTTCGATCTTGAAGGCACGGTCATTTATGCCACAAATTTTATAGCCGACCTTGGCCGACAGTGGTTTGATCTTGTACCGCACCTACAGCCGAAGTTCCAGAAACTAGTCTTCCCCGAGGGAATACCATATACGCGAGGAAAAGGATTTGGAACTGCCAAATTAGGCCTAATCTACGAACTAAATCAGCATTCTGCTACTCAAGATTATCGTTTGGTGGACCTAGCGAGAATCGAACTCGCGCCTCTACAATGCGAATGTAGCGTCGTGCCACTAGACTATAGGCCCGATTAAACTATTGGAGTCGAAATGACTATATCAAAAATCAGCTTGGGTGTATAATGAATTTCATGGGTAAGAAAAATAAACAACAAGCTTTCACCTTAGTTGAGCTTTTAGTGGTAATTTCTATTATTAGCCTTTTGGCTAGCATTGTTTTGTCGTCAATCAATGCGGCAAGAATAAAAGCGAACAACGCGGCGATTAACCGACAAGTAATGCAATACGCCAATGCATTAGAGTTATACCGAAGTCAGAACAATTCCTATCCTATTTCCGCCACCCAATATGCTTGTTTAGGAATCGGCTATGATTCAAGTTGGTGTTATCAGTGTCAATCTGGCGCAGACGCCAACTGTGGCACCACTGGGAGTTATCGTGAAGGTAGCACGTTATCCACAGATTTGAAAAACGCTTTACTTTCTTTTATCCCCTCTCCCCGAATTGGAACTAAAAAATTTTACGCTTTTACTGTTGGAGTTGATTATAATTGGCAGGGAGCGGTCTATCAGTATGACGCGGCCGTCCCCGCTAGTCGTCTTATTATCTGGATGCTTCAGGGCACAAATCAATTGTGCGCCAAAGCGCAAAATTTCATAAGCGTCGCGGTTGATAATAATTATCTGACTAATGGTAATACCCGTTGCCAAGCCACTTTGCAATAGTTTTGTAATGAATGAAGCAGTGGACCTGACCGGCTTCGAACCGGTAACCTCCCGCTTGCAAAGCGGGTGCTCTGGCCAGTTGAGCTACAGGCCCAGGACTAAATTATAATATAAAATCTATCTTTTCTCAAGCGCGAGCTTAATCACGTGATCAAGAAAATCGGGGTAAGAACAACCAACCGCTTGCAGAGCTTTGGGTAAGAGCGAAGCGGCAGTCATTCCGGGTAAAGTGTTGACTTCCAAAAGATAGATTCCTTTCGGAGAGATAATGAAGTCGGAGCGAGAATAATGACGCAAACCGAGCGCTTGATGAGCATGAGCCGCCAATTTTTCCAAAGCTAATTTTTCGTCAACACTAAAATTGCCGGGGCAAATTTCTTCGGTCGCGCCGCTATACTTGTCCTCAAAATTCCACACATTATTTTGAGGTTTACGAATTTCAATCGGCGGCAAAGTGTACACTTCGCGATCGCGAAAATTATCCACCACCCCGCAAGTCGCTTCTCGACCATTAATATACTCCTCCACTAAAACATTCGGTGAAACGGAAAAGGCCACTTCAAGCGCCGCGCCCAATTCTTGAAAATTACGCGCTAAAGCGAGACCGACAGACGAACCGCGATCCGCCGGTTTCACCACCCATGGCGGCGACATTTTTTCGAAAACGAAACGGGTCAAGTCAGCCGCTTCATTTCGCCGCACCAAAAGACCAAAAGGTACTTTGATTCCATTTCGCCGAAAAACCTCTTTAGCTAATGGCTTATTCATCCCAATCGCCGAAGCAAAAGGGTTGGAACCAGTATAAGGGATGCCAATATGTTCCAATAAGCTTTGCAATTTGCCATCCTCGCCATATTCGCCATGCAGAGCGTTAAAAATCACGTCCACCTGACTCGCGACCCGTTCCGGTGGTAATGGGATTCCCCCCAAGTGCCATGTGCCGTCTCGAGTGATCAGAATATCGTGCCCCTGATAATGTTCCGGCAAACCAGCCAACACGCTACCGCCGGTCTTAAGCGACACGTCATACTCGCTAGAAGGTCCGCCCCGGACGACACCGACACGATAGGTGCTCATTGGTATAAATAATGTGAATTAAACTTTACTTAACCGATCTTTAACTTTCTGGGCCAAATCATCCAAAGTAAAATTGGCTTTGATTAAGAAATCCACCGCTCCGAGTTTTTGCGCTTTCTCGATATCTTCCGCCCGTCCCAAGTTGGAAAAAATAACCACCGGCACGGTTTTGATTGTTTCGTCCTCCTTAATCTGTTTCAAAACTTCAAAACCGTCGCGACCAGGCAATAGCAAGTCAAGCAAAATCAACGCCGGCTTAGTTTCCAAAGCCACATTGAGCGCGCTCTCGCCATCCACCGCCACTGCAATTCCGTAACCTTCCTTCTCCAATCGCTTCGCGGCCAACGACCGCAAGAATTCGTCATCTTCCACAATTAGAATTGTTTTTTTTGTTTCCGTGTCCATAAATTTATTATACCTTTTTTTGTTTAAGGGGAATAGTGATGATAAATTTAGTCCCCTTTCCCTCTTCGCTTTCAAAGTGAACCGTTCCACCATGACCCTCGACCAAGTTCTTGACGATAAAAAGACCTAATCCCGAACCCCGAGGCGTCGTCGCCGCCACATTAGATGAACGAAAAAATTGCTGAAATAATCTTTCTTGCTCCGCCTTGGGAATCCCAATCCCACTGTCCGCCACCCCCACTTCCACCGCCGGCTCTCGACCATTTATCTTATCATCATTAACGGTAATCGTAATTTTACCATTATTGGGAGTATATTTAACGGCATTATCAATTAAATTTTCCATAATCATACTGAATTTAATCGGGTCAACTTCCACCAAAGGAATGTTGGACTTAGGTCGCTCCACCACCAAAGCCAAGTTTTTTTCTCGAGTTCTCGGATTAAATTCAAAAACCACACCATCAATCAATTCACAAATATCGGTAAAAACAAATTGATATTTTTTCTTATTGGCTTCCAAGTAATCAAGATTGAGCCAGTCATTAACCACCGAGATAACTTTTTCGGAACTTTCATAACCTTTTTCCAAAAAGGAACGCTGGTCGGTGGTGACCGGACCAAGGTCGCCGTTCATAATCATATGAAAAGTCCACTTGATCGCCGAGAGCGGTGTGCGTAATTGGTGAGCCGTCATTGAAACAAATTCCGACTTGTTTTTATCCACCTCCTGCAAATGATCCGTCTCCTGCATCAACTTGGTAACCTGCGTTTCCAATTCTGCGTTAAGATTTTGCAATTCGACATCGGCGCTGCCAAAAATCTGCCGCAAACGATTTTCACCGCCGCCGGAAATCCACACCATTAGAATCGGGTTGGCAATTAAAAGCACTAAGGCCAAAATTAAAATCAATTGAACTGTCCGTTGAAGGTCGGAAAAATCGACGAAGATTAATGAAGTAACAACCACCATCGCCAAAATGACGTAATACCAGATTATAGTTGCGGCGCGCATGAATTTATTATAGCACTATTTTGAAAAATTACTGCAATAAAAACCAGAATGTGTTAGGATTGATGGCAGAAAAGAAAGGGGGTATCGGATGGTAATTAATGACAGCAAAGCCTGGCGTTGGTTAATAATTTTTCTCTTGCGACGAGCGGAAGACAAAAAACGCTCACTCGAAGAACGGAAATTCTTCCTCGACCGAGCGGAACTCCATTTCATCGGTTGGCGTAATGGAAAATGGTTTTTCCAAGTCTTACGTTTAGCTCGTCGAATCCGAGCCGTCAAGCAGGAATTGGGGACGTTGCTTTCTGCAAAATAGTTCAGTCAAAAAAACCCCCGTGCTCTCTACATAGAGAGACACGGGGGCTGTTGAAAGGAAACACGACAGCTTCCATTTATCAGGCTATACCTTTCGTGAATAATTGTCAAGGAAAACTTTTTTGAATTCGGGAAAGGCGGCGACGAGTAAAGATTGGCGAATTTTTTCCACCAAATTAACCGAGAAATACAAATTGTGGATTGAGGCTAAAGTTCCCGCCAACATTTCCTTGGCGCGAAAGAGATGGGCTAAATAAGCGCGCGTGTAACCTGCCCCGCCATGGCGGGGTGCACAAGTATAACACTGACAACCAGCTTCGATAGTTGAAAAATCCTCGCGATATTGATTATTCAAAATGTTCACTCTCCCCTGCTTGGTCATGAGCGTACCATTGCGACCTAGGCGCGTCGGCGTGACGCAATCAAAGGTGTCAACGCCATTTTCCACTCCCGCAAACAAATCTTCCGGTTCCCCGATTCCCAGCAAATGCCGTGGCTTTTCCTCCGGTAAAATTTGGTTGACCCAACCAACCGCCGTATCCAAATCTTTTTTCTCGAACGAACCGCCAATACCAAAACCGGCGAAATCCAATTGGGAAATGAAGCGCGCGCTTTGTTCGCGCAAGTCTTGAAAGCGTCCGCCTTGCACGATGCCAAACAATGCTGGAGTCACCGAGGTTCGACCTTGGATTCCCTTAAGGTCGAACCTCGGTGACAATCTTCGGTGCTCCGCCAAACTTCGCTTCGCCCAACGGTGAGTTCTCGCTAACGCCTCTTCTTGATACTCGCGCGGAGCAAGCGGCGAGGTGCATTCGTCAAACGCAAAAATAATATTGGCGCCAAGATTATGCTGAATTTGCATCGATTTTTCCGGTGTGAAGCGATGCTCACTACCGTCAAGATGCGAACGGAAAATCACGCCCTCGTCATCGATTTTCGCAGACGAAGCCGAAACAGAAAAATCTTCAGCCGCGTCGGAGTCCATCACCGAACCCAAGGTTCGACCTTGGGGCATCTTTAAGGTCGAACCTTTAATTGGAGGTGAACTAATTTTCGATACTTTATTACCAAACGCCACCCCCAACGAGAAAACTTGAAAACCGCCGGAGTCGGTCATTGTTGGTCCAGGCCAATTCATAAACTTTCCCAAACCGCCCGCTTTTTTCACCAACTCGTCGCCGGGTTGCAAATAGAGGTGGTAAGTGTTGGCCAACACCACTTGCGCCCCCAAACTTTTTACCTGCTCGGGCGAGAGCGCTTTGACTGTCGCCTTGGTTCCCACTACCACGAACGCCGGCGTTTCAATTACGCCATACGAAGTAATAATTTTACCGACCCGCGCCAACCCCGGACCTTTTTTCTGAATTTGAAAAGAAAACATCGATTAATAAACCGGATTGCAGGCTTGGCAAATACCGAGTTCTTCCAACTTATCGAGATAGCCAATCACCGTCAACACGAATTCGGAATGACTCCACACCAGCGGCGAAACGGAAATTTGTTCGCCGGATTCCGGTTGTAATTGTTCCGACAGCAAGCCGGATAACTTGGCGTGTTTCACCACCCAATCCAAAGTTTCTTTCACTGGGATTAAATCTTTTTCGGTCTTAGCTAAAGAGAGATAATGTTGCGCAAACCACAAAGTCGTCACAAACCACGGGTTACCCGAATAGCGTAAACCGGGCAGACGACAATAACCGTCGCCTTCATAACGAGCAAACCCTCCCGCCGCCAGTCGATTAGTTAATTTCTCGCTAGTTAATTTTAGCGCTCGCTCGACTCGACTGTCACTGACCGGCAAAACTTTGAAATGATAAATACCATAAATGCTGGAAATATCAATCGTCGTGTCAAAAGTCATTTGTTCGGTTTCGAAATACATCAGTTTATAAAAGTAGCCGTCGCGTTCGCTCCATAAATAATGCAAAATTCCTTCGCGCACCTCTAAAGCGGCTTGGTTATAAATATCTTCGCTCTTGATTTTGCCCAATAATTTGGCGAACTTGGACGCCGCAATTAACGCTCCATAAACACTAGCCGCAGTGAAAGTGCTAATCCCGTATTTTTCTTCCCATAAATCGTAAGTCGCTTTGGGTAGATTGGTGCGCGGGTCTCGATAGGTTACCAAAAAATCGGCCATCCGTTTGATGAATGAATTGTAAACATCTTCAACAAATTCTAAATCTTTGGTAATTTCATAATATTCCCACAGACTGGAAAGCACCAATGCCGTTTCGTCTTCTTGAATCGGCAATTCCGGCCGTTTATTTCTAATCCAGGGATGCCAGGAACTGCCGAGCGAACCATCGGGACTGTACTTATGCATAAAGTAACCGGCTTCCGCGATAATTTGACTGCCAAAAGCGAAAAACTTTTTGGCGACGTTGTAGTCGCCGGCGCGAGCGAGAGCGAGCGCGGCGTAGGAAGCGTCGCGCGGCCAAATGTAATTGTAGGTGTCCTTGCCTTGTTGTAATGAATGATAATCGCAAGAGGCGATAATCCCGCCGTTGTGATTAGCATGAATTCGAATCAAAAAGAGCGACCGTTTAAATAAGCGAATCACTTCCGGCGACAAACCATAAAAAGTGAAATTCTGACGATGAATCCAGGCGCGCCAATAATTGCGAGTGGTTTCTAACATGTGAGCCAAACCGCGAGCCAGAGTATCAGAGTTCAGCGCGAGCGCTTCCTTAATTGATTTCGCGGCAATCAGCCAATAAAACACCGTCTTGGTTTGTTTTGGTCCGTAGACTTCGGTCAGTCCCAAGATCGAATCGGCGCGACCATGTTCAATCGGGTTCTGTGATAAACGACCGTCGGCGGCGTCTAAGTGGCTACCCTCTTTGCCCTCACTGCCGAAAACACCGGTGGTATATTCATCAAAATTTTTTCCCTCAATCTGCGCGTTAGCCAGAAAAACTCGGCGGTTGCGATAATGAACCAGCACTTTATGTTCCGGGTCATAGAAAGCAGTGTGCGCCATCTGCGCTTGGTACATTTCGAATTGGTGAGCAAAAAAGATTTTGATCGTTCGCTCGCGCTCCGCTAAATTACACACCCGCACTTGGCGAATTAAAATATTTTTCTCATTATAAACCGCGTCTTGAAATTCCAATTCCACCGCCAAACGAGGATGGAACGCTTTCGTCACTCCAATTAAGGAATCTTCATCGGTGGTAATTGAGATTTGCCATTCCGCCGCTTCGGTCCAAGCCAGTTCGCCATCGGTCCAAATTCCGATTCGATGAACCCGTTCGTTGCCGATATGATTTTCCAAACCAATATAAGGAAAATAAAAATCACGCACTTGCGCCCGGTCATCAAAGTTGACCAGAACCGATCCATTACCAAGAGTAAGCGCTCTACTCATGATTCGCGAGAGTTTTGGCTTCGATTCTTAATTGTAAATCTTTCAAGACATTCATAAAAGAAATAAAAGCTTCGTAAGGCGATTCATACGGACTGAAATATTTATGGACATCGCCATCGTTCCACCACTTGGTGCACATATAGTATAAATGGTTCGGGGTGCCAAGTCTACGCCAATTATCAATTAATTGTTGGTCGTGCGTTTTCAACACCGGATTTTCCAAATCATAAACCGATCGCGCCACTTCTTGTTGCATTGAATTGGAAAGCCAAGCGGAGAGGTCGCGTTCGGTGTCCGCCCAAGAATAAAAATGGGGCGCGTCAATTTCCCCCACCGGCGCGTAGCGCTCCGCCGCCTCGGTGACGGTAACAAAATCATTGTCAGGATGACGTAAAACTTCTTCCGGCAAAGCGCGCAGAAAATTAAAAATACCAGTATCTTCCCACTGATGCTCGCCTAGCGTTTCATAGTCCATAAATAGATTGACCAAATTACCATTGCCGTTGACTGCCGAAACCCATTGGCTGAATTTAGGCGCGGTTAATGGCCACTCCGACCAGTCGCGAGAAGAAAAACGAAAAGCCACGTCATCGGATAGCTTATAATTTTTCAATAACAATTTAATTTTTTTTGTCCCCGCCGGTTGATAAATAAAATTGGGACTGCGCCAACCGAGAATATGATCGGCGCCTTCAGCAATGATGGCGCGAAAACCCAAATCTTCAACTTCCTTCGCCAAATTATTGTTGTAAACCAATTCGGTATTGCGAAACGACTCCGGCGCGTAATCAAAGAGGTCAAGAATTTTTTTGCGGTGCAATCGTACTTGCCGGCGGAATTCGATCGGCGAATATAGATAGGACAGCGAGTGATAATAGGTTTCGTTGAGTAATTCCACTCGGCCAGTCCTAACTAAAGCCCGAAAAGAATCAATCACTTCCGGCGCGTATTCCTCCAGTTGTTCGAGAAAAACACCGGAAATGGAGAAAGTGACTTTAAACTTCGGGTGGCGTTCCAACAACTCCAACAAAACTTGATTCGCCGGCAAATAACATTTTCCCGCCACTTTCTGAATAATCTGGCGATTGTTGGTCTTGCTATCGGAACCATCATTAAAATAGTGCGAGTCGTTACCGATGTCAAAAATCCGATAACGCTTCACCCGTCGCGGTTGATGGACTTGGAAGTAAAAACAAACCGAAGGCATGAGTTTATTGTAGCATGAATAAATTTAGACAAAAAAAGAACCTCTGGGCAAAATGAATTGCTCAAAGGTTCCGTTGTCTAAGCGCTCTGGTCCCAGTCGCAGAAGCACAGCAGGCAGTCGGCGATGCCCCACTCGCCCTCGAAGTCAACGAGGTTGAACTCGAAGTCACCAGTCGAGAAGCGACGCACATCCGACACCCGATGGCAAGCATAGATGGAGGGCAGAGCCTCCTTCTCATCGAAGGATGCTGACCAGCGATTGACCGGCAACTGGTCCTTGTTTTGCTCGTAGGCCAGACTCGCTCCCTGCGCGCCGACGAGCACCGCCTCCTGACTCTTGAGGAACGCTAGGCAGTCATCCGGGGTGATGTTTTCCACGATCTGGAAAACCTTTACCTTGAACTTACGGCCCGAAACGAGTTTGGTTGTCACCTTGGCGAAATTCGGGTCGGTGATTGCTTCATTGTAGAAGCTAAATTCCTTTCCGTGCACCTCTTGGAAAGTGGTGAGACAAGTACTGTGTGGTCGTAACCTTCCGGCACCACCACATCGAAGGTGTTGACGAGCTTGAAGCGATTGTCTGGTTGCGGCTCATCAACGATTTTCTGAAGCGCCGCCGCCACCACCTTTGGGTCACGCTTGCCATCCACGACCATCATGCTCACTTTCGCTTGCAACTTGAACAATCGTGCCAGTATGTTTTTACCGCCATTACTCATGGCTTGCTCCTTAAAAAGAACTTTTTTCTTGTGTCCGTTACTCACGAACACTTTCCATCTCTCTGCCTCTAAACCTACCACACCACCAAAATTTCGTCAATCACTTGGAGGTTCAACCTCCAAGTGATTTATTCTAATAACAAAGCGGCCAACTCGTTTTGTTCTCTTTTTTGTTCAATTAAAATCGGCAAAAGATCTTCTGCAAATTTTTTATACTCTTTGGGATTTTCGAACTGCTCCAAAACGCGATCAACAACTACCAACTTAGCCGCGGTCTCTTCCTTACGATTCTTACCACTAAACAAATTCCAACTCGAACAAAATCGCCACTTGGAAGTTGAACCTCCAAGTTGATGAATATGATTATTCAAATTGACATAAACTGATAAGCGCAATAAATCATCATTATTATTTAAGTGGGCCGATTTAAACCGACCTTGAAACAATGCTCCGTTCCGATAAAGTTTATTATTGAAATACATCGTATAGCCGGTTCCCAAACGCTGCATGAATCTGGAAATACCATCATCAGAAATCTGTTCCAAAATAAGATGAAAATGGTTAGGATTGAGACAATAACAGATAATATTGACTAACTTATCCTCTGTTCGAATTAAATTTCCTTTTTGCTGAAACGAATTTTCATAAATGCTTCCAATTGGCTCTTCGTTATTAAATTCATTGAGCCCTAAAATAAATCGAGTAAAATCATCATCGCTGAGAAAAATTTTCCTTCGATCTACTCCGCGATTATACACATGATAAATTTCCTCGTTGACAAATGGCACTTTCCTCATAAATTTATTGTAACTTTAACTACTTGGAGGTTCAACCTCCAAGTTAAGCACAAACCCCGCAATAGACCGCTAAACATTTTCGAGCTGCCTCAATCCAGCTGATTCGGGGCAATTCTTGTTGACTGTAATTAGTTAAGACTTCTTTCAAAGTTGAATGCTGAAGCACGGCCAAAATTTGATTAGCCATTTCATCCACATCCCAAAAATCAACTTTCAGCGCGTGGGTTAACACTTCGGCCACTCCCGATTGTTTCGAAATTAAAACCGGCGTACCATTGGCGATTGATTCAAGGGGAGTGATGCCAAACGGTTCAGACACCGAGGGCAACACATATAAATCGGCGCTCTGATAAATTTGATTAAGTTCTTCGCCGCGTAAAAAACCAGGGAAAATAAAGTGGTCGGAAATCCCCAACTCGGAAGCCAGACGGACAACCTGCCCTTCCATATCGCCGGAACCGACCATCACGAAAAAAGTTTTCGGTTCGTATTGTAAAACTTTTTTTGCCGCCCAAACAAAATAGTCCGGACCTTTTTGCAAAGTAATCCGGCCGACAAAAAGCACAATTTTGTTGCCGCTAGCGCGCAATTTTTCCAAACAATTAGGCCGAAACGAGCCAGCCTGCGGCTCGATCCCGTTGTGGATAACTTGGATCTTCTCCGCCGGGATACCGTAATGACGCATCACGATTCCCTTGGTCCACTCGCTAACCGTGATTACTTTCTGCGCTTTTTCCATTCCCTCGCGTTCAATCGCGTAAACTTCTTGATTAACACTATTGCCGCCACTTCGGTCAAATTCGGTGGCGTGGACATGAACCACCAGCGGTTTGCCGCTCACTTTTTGCGCCATCAATCCGGCCGGATAAGCCAACCAATCATGAGCGTGAATAACATCAAACTGTTCCTCTTTGGCAATTTGCCGGGCACGCCAAGCATACAACTTGACTTCCTCAAGTAAATTACGTCCATAAATACCGGCCACTTGCCCTCGATAAGCTTGATCATAAGTGGCCGAGGTAATGTATGGGTAGAGTAAACTTGGCACCGTTCTGATTTTTAAATTTTCAATTTCGGCAAAACGAAATTTCATTGAACCGGCCGATACTTTAGCTCGACGGGGCAAAACGAAGATTGTTTCCACTCCGGAAGCGGTCAAGGCGCGAGTGAGACCTTCGCAAGCCGTTCCAAGACCACCACTATTATGCGGCGGGAATTCCCAACCAAACATCAACACTCGTGGGGTCATTATTTTTATCTAGATGATGCCTTTTATTGTATCACAAGAAGATAAAAAAGTGACAAGCAAAATCCCCGTCTCGCAAAGCAAGCCGGGGATTTTCAAAATCGCTTCACCTCTCATTCAGAATAAATAAAATCTGGGCTCTGGGACAACGAAGATGAATAGCATCGATCAATTTCTGGAATTCAGTCGCTCCGTCATCTTGATAATTCAGATAGGCCGCGCGATTGACCACATAAACCGCCACCGTTGAACCATTTAATCGAACTCGCGCCAGATTAAAACGAGCGATCGCGGTTAAATCATCAAACTTCAAACCGCTACCTTTTTCCCGCCTCATCCTCTCCGGCACTTGGTCCAACCGCTCCGCCAAACGAACACAACAGGCTCGTTTGCTCATCATGATCACTCCTGTTTAAATTTAAAACTCTTTTTGTGTCCAAATCCGAGAGGGATTATAGCATACGTTTCGCGCGAACGCGTTCAATGTCCGTTAGTTGCTGTTTGCGCAAACGCGTACTCTTCGGTGTAACTTCCAGATATTCATCTTCGGTTATAATCTCCAAACCTCGTTCAATTGAGAGTTCAAGCGGCGGGACCAAATCAATCGCCTCGTCGGCGGAAGTGGAACGCACATTGCTCTGATTCTTACCCTTAGTCGGATTGACGGCCATCTCTTCACCCTTGGCCGTATTACCAATCACCATTCCTTCATAAACTTCCGTCCCCGGACCAATGTAAAGTTGACCGCGTTCCTGCAAACCCCAGAGCGCGTAACCTAGCGCCTTACCGCTCGCCATCGAAATCATCGAGCCCACATTGCGCTTCTTGATTTCTCCGGCGTAAGGCCGAAAACCAACCACGCGCGAAGACATAATCCCCTCGCCTTTTGTTTCAATAATAAATTGATTGCGATAACCAAGCAGGCCGCGCGTCGGCCCGTCAAAAAAAAGCCGAACTAAGTTATCGTGATAAGTCATATTTTTAAGCATCACTGCACGCGTGCCAAGTCGTTCGATAATCATTCCCTGATATTCTTTCGGCGTATCAATAATCACTTCTTCAAACGGTTCAAATTTGATTCCTTCTTGTTCGCGAATAATTACTTGCGGTTGCGACACTTGCAATTCGTAACCGGCGCGACGCATATTTTCCAACAAAATAGCGATATGCAATTCGCCGCGGCCATAGACGCGATAATTATCATTGCCGGAAAAATCAATTTTCAAACCCACATTCACTTCCAATTCGCGTTCCAAATATTCCCGAATTTGGCGCGAAGTTACATATTGTCCTTCCCGGCCGCCAAACGGCGAATTATTCACCAAGAAAGTAAGCGCAATGGTCGGCTCATCAATCGCAATCGCCGGCAACGGCGCCACCTGCGGTTCATCAGTTACGGTCTCGCCGATATAAATATTCGGCAAACCGGCCACCATCGCGATATCGCCAGCGCTCGCGGTTTCCGTCTCAATCCGCGCCATCCCTTTGAAAGTATAAATTTTGGTGATTTTACCTTGGCGTGTTTCGCCGTCGGGTTTCTTGATGAAAACATTCTCACCTAATTTAATGACGCCGTCATAAATGCGACCGACCGCCATCCGACCCAAAAAATTATCATAGGCCAAATTGAAAGGCTGAAAGCGGAGCGGTTTGTTTTCCAATTCGAGCGAATTGGCCGAAGGAACGTGTTCTAAAATAACATCGAGCAAGGGCAGCAAATCTTTCGACTCATCTGCCAATTTCCGTTTGGCGATACCGTCACGACCGATGGCGTAAACCACCGGAAAATTCGCTTGCTCCTCGTTGGCGCCCAACTCTAAAAAAAGCGCCAACACTTGCTCTTCACAATGGTGGGGATTGGCCGCCGGTTTATCGATTTTATTAATCACCACAATCGGCTTCAACCCCAATTCCAATGATTTTTTTAACACAAAACGAGTCTGTGGCATCGGCCCTTCTTGCGCGTCGACGACCAGTAAGACCGAATCAATCGAACGCAACACTCGTTCCACTTCGGAACCGAAATCGGCGTGGCCGGGCGTGTCGACAATATTGATTTTTGTATCTTTATAAAACGTGGCAGTGTTTTTGGAATAGATCGTAATACCCCGTTCTTGTTCGAGCTGGTTGGAATCCATCGATACCCCTTCCTCCACCACGCCGGTTTGACGCAACAAAGCATCGGTCAAAGTAGTTTTGCCGTGGTCAACGTGCGCGATAATTGCGATATTACGAATTTCCATTTTTAGATAAAAAACGGCCCTGAGAGCCGAGATGTCTCCTATAGAATACAACAATGGTGATGCTAAGTCAACTATGGACGAAGCAAAAAACGCCAACCCTTAATAATCACCAAGACACCAATAATAATAAGAATTAGCGGCCAGAAAAATCGCCAGCGCCACCACGGCAAAGGCATTATTTGATTGAGAAATGACGCCAATCCAAAGATAATAATAATAATGCCTCCCACTAAACGCAACCACTTTCGCTTCGTTTCATTAAGCAATGGTGGCTTTGTTTCTGTCTCCTGATCAATCGAATCGGACTCCATGGCGTGGGCTTGATGACGACTTTCGGGCGATGACGGAATGATAATCCACAGAATCAAATACACCAAAATACCGCTACCACCCATCAAAGTTAGCAAAGCGAAAATGCCTCGGATAATTGTCGCGTCAAGATTAAAGTACTGACCAAGACCGCCGGCCACGCCGGCAATAATCTTGTCGGTTGAGGAACGATATATTTTTTTAATTTGAACGGTAGACATAGTGATAAACATATCACATCTTTTTTTTCATTGCAAAAACCCCACCTCGTTTACGAGGTGGGGTTTTTGTTTGCTAGGTGCTAATTAAGCGCGAGAAACGTTCACGGCGGCTGGGCCTTTCTCGCCTTCGACAATTTCGAAAGAAAGATTATCGCCAACGCGCAACTCATCATAGGTAACACACTTCAACTCCTTCGAATGAAAGAAGAGGTCCTTCGTCTCGCCGGGGCGAGAGATGAAACCAAATCCTTTCTCAGTCAGGGTCTTGATAGTTCCGGTCATTTGATTGCTTTTTGTTTAATTATATTGATGCCAAAAAATTCGACTCGATTTTCGTGTCTACTACACTCCAGCATCATACCCCAGAAACCATTTTTTTGCAAATCGGCTGATTGTTTGGAGTGATGTTGAAACCAGTTTAAGATAAAGTAAGGGTTAAATAAGGAAAAGTAAAATTGCAAAAACGGCTACAAAACAAGCAAAGATTCCGACAACTTTAGCAAAGAAAGCAATGGCCTCTTGTTTTCGATTTTCCATGAGCAAGGACAATGGTTCAGATAAAAATAAAAATCCCATAACGGCCGCCGATAATACAAACAGACTTAACATCGTCATGGGAATAATCATAGTTCCATTCTGGTCCTTTAAGGCAAAGGCCACGGCTTGTGCAACAACAACTATAACGATAATATAAACAACCGCCGCGAGCGCATGCAAAAAAGGTTTTTTCATATTTCTAATCAATAACCCCACGGCAAGCCGATGGGGTATGGCCGGAGTCCGGCCTTAGGTGAATAATTGTAACTGTCGCAGTTCACTTCTCGTCTTTCCCTGACTGGCAACGTAACGTTCGACCGTTTT
>Ga0172379_10006374_pt1 | contig 15842 bp, 12 predicted proteins | sample GrowelOW334metaG_FD_119756 | JGI IMG/M metagenome (GOLD analysis project Ga0172379, IMG submission 119756) | Groundwater microbial communities from an aquifer near a municipal landfill in Southern Ontario, Canada - Groundwater well OW334 metaG | ecosystem: Environmental > Aquatic > Deep... | reverse complement strand
TTTGATATTTTATTAAGATTTAGGTTTATATGATTGCTGTTTATTTAGCGTTTTTTCTACTATTTCCGAAAAATATGTGCTGGATACTCAAAAAATATAGTCGCTACGCTCGTTATTTTTTGGCAAATCGCCACCCAGCACTAATTTTGTTAGATAATTATTCCAAAAATTTGTCTGTGCAGATTACCATTTTTAAACAGAACAGACAAATTTTTATTTTCAATTTCGTATAAAATGTTAAATTACAACTTTTTTACCAACTCTTTCCAGCAAAATTAGTGCTGGGTTCGCGATAAACATACTCACTTCGTTCGTTGTTTATCGGCATTATTGCAAACTTTCAAAGTTAAATCAAATTTCAGATTTTAGATATTGGGAATTGGGAATTTTATTAGGAATTAGAAATTAGGTTAACCCTATACATTTTTTCACGGATATTGATTAATTAGCAATCGAAAAAACATTCTTATCAACCGTTACTTTAATAACAAACACTTGCTCGGTAAAAAAGTGTTCAGGGTTAATTAGAAATTATCTTGTTATTTTCCTCTCTGCGAAATCAGCACTTGCAAAGTTCTAAGAGCGATTTTAAGATCCACCATGCTGGAGCGATTTTTTATGTAATACAAATCGTAAGAAAGTTTGTTTTTGGTTTTTGTAATGTCCGTATCGTGATGCGGATGATCGCCGTAAATCTGCGCCCAGCCTGACAGCCCGGGTTTTATTATATGTCGAATGTTGTAATAAGGAATCTGGTCCGCATAAGTTTTTACAGCATCGGAAAATTCCGGCCGAGGACCGATTAAAGAAATGTCTCCCTTAAGAACATTCCAGACTTGCGGAAATTCATCAAGGCGCGATTTTCGGAGAAATCTTCCGACCTTAGTCACTTTATTCTCCACCTCGCCCCAATTCCCGCCGTCGTTGGCCACGGTCATCGTCCTGAATTTGACGATATTTATAAGCTGATTATTTTTGCCGATTCTTTGCTGTTTGCTAAAAATCACTCCACCATCTTCAAGTTTTATTGCCAGAGCAACAAAAGGCATGATAATCAACGTGAGAATCCCCAGAACGAAAGAAACTACGACATCCATTCCCCTTTTCCAAAAATCAAAAGCTACTTTCGGGCTTGTGGAAATATTTTCCAGAAACCAATTATAGCGAAGCAAAGAAAGCGGGACGCGGTCAAAAATTTCCTCATACAAATGATGCATATCCACAAAACGGACTTTGGAGAAAATCAGATTATACAAATGAGGCAAAATCGGCTCGGCTTTTTCGCTGTTTAAATCAATAATGACTAAAGAGATGCCTTCCGAGTAAATTCTTTTAATGACTTCTTCGCTGAAATCAATGCCTTCGGTTTTTTCCAGATCCACCGAAGAAACCAAAGAGATGCCGTATTTTGGGTTATTGTTTATTTCATCTTTCAGTTCCTTGAGTTCGGCACCGCTTCCAATGATAATTGCGTTCTGTTTTCGGCTCGGCCAAAGAAAGTTATAGCCATAAAGCCTCCAGACAAGCAGGAAAATAAAAGATACGATTAAATAAATGAAAAGATTTATTTTTGGAGTGATGCCGAAGTAAGGAATGAAGTAAAAAAATAGGACGGCGATAAAGCTGTTGGCTATTTCGGAATTTAGCAAAATGGTCGGAAGCTTATGCCTGAAAATGACGGTATGCTTTTCATAAAGTCCGGCGATAAGAAAGACCGCCGACCAGACGATAAACAAAACGGAAAAAGGCAAAAGGTGGGTGTAAAAAACATACCATGTCGGCAATTCGCCGTAGCGGATAAAAAGCATCAACCACAAAGAAAGCAGGAAGATAAAGATATCGCCCACAAACAGAAATAACGGCTCCTTTCGTCCTATGGTTGTCATATAACCATACATAATACAATAAAATAGGAAAGATTCAATGTTGTTGAGAACCCTTAACGAATAGGGCACACGAATAAAAATTGAATTATGCTTGCCCGTCCGTAGCTTTTAGCGAAGGAGGGAATTACGAGAAAACATGACTGGATTTTTACTCCGTAAAAATCCAGTCATTTCTGTCGTATTTGTCAAGATAACAGCCTTAAAACGGCTAATTTTAAGGGTTTTTTACTCTTTATCAACAAAAAGCCTTTATTTATAAAGATATTTGTAATATAGTAGTTAGACATATAAATTTGTTGTCTTATTCCTCCTTTACTAAAGGAGGTGGCCAGTAGGCCGGAGGATTTTAAAATCCCTCCTTGTAAGAACAAGTGCTCCCTTTAAAAAAGGGAGAAATAAGAACTGGCCACAAAGATGAAAAAGAAAATTTTATACGTTATTACCAAGAGCAACTGGGGGGGCGCCCAAAGGTATGTTTACGACCTTGCCACAAATCTGCCAAAAGATAAGTTTGAAACTTTGGTTGCTTTGGGCGCCCCGGTACCAGAGAAATCAGAATTTCTCACTACGGGGCAAGGCAACGGCGAACTTAAAACCAAACTTGAATCAGCCGGAATAAAAACCATAAGCGTTCCAAGGCTTGAACGAGACATAAATATTTTCAGAGAATTTGTTGTCTTTTGGCAACTCTTAAAAATTTTCAAACAAGAAAAACCGGACGTTGTTCACTTGAACAGCTCCAAAATCGGCGCCCTCGGCTCTCTCGCCGCTCGCCTAAACAATTTCTTAATCCGTTTTTTGCATCTACTAAACCCTAAACGTTTACCCGCCAAAATTTTACATGAACAAAATTTAGGCGGGCGAGCGCTAAACCCTTCTCGCATCATTTTCACCGCCCATGGCTGGGCTTTTAAAGAACAGCGAAACTTTTTTGCTCAAAAAACAATTGAATTCATCTCTTGGTTTACAGTTTTATTTTCCGACGCGGTTATTTGCGTTTCCAAAGATGATTACGAAAAAATTTCCGTTTTCCCATTTGCCAAAAAGAAAATAAGAATGGTTTATAACGGCATCAACACAGTTGATTTCAAACCAAAAGAGGAAGCTAGAAAAATAATCGCCGGAGAAAATAACATTGATCAGGATTCAATTTGGCTTGGAACTATCGCCGAACTCCATAAAAACAAAGGTCTGGAGTACGCGGTAGAAGCTTCTGACGGAATAATTAAAAATGAGCCATCGGATAGAAAATTAAACTATGTTGTTGTCGGAGACGGCGAAGAAAAAGCTCGTTTAAACGCGCTAATCAGAGGAAAAGGCCTTGAAAATAAAGTTTTTTGGGTCGGACGAAAAGAAAATGCCGCTTCCCTTTTAAAAGCATTTGATATTTTTCTTTTGCCTTCAATCAAAGAAGGCCTGCCTTACGTTTTACTTGAAGCCGGAATGGCAAAACTGCCTGTTATTGCAACCGATGTCGGAGGCATTCCTGAAGTCATTGAAGATATGAGATCTGGCATTTTGGTCAAATCAAAACGTCCGGATGAAATCAAAAAGGCGCTGGAATTTCTTCTGGAACACCAGGAAAAATGGCTGGAATTTTCTGATATACTTTCTAAAAAAATCGCCTCTGATTTTTCTTTGGAAAAAATGCTCGCTGAAACCGAAAAGATATACACTGGCTTTATGTAAGAACCAGATGTTTTTTGCTATAATTTTGGTAATAGTAAATTCTAAAAACGTGTCATATAAAAAATTTAAAAACGGGATTTACATTGATAGAGTTACTGGTTGTAATTTCAATCATCGGACTTTTATCATCCGTAATTTTACAATCCCTTAATTCAGCCAGAGCAAAGGCCAGAGACGCTCAAAGAAAGTCTTTTGCCAGACAGTTTATGATTGCCAATGAAATGAAGTATGATAACACCGGAAGTTATGCTCACTTAACCGGTTTTTTAAGCAATGTTTGGGCGCAGCCGCAGCTTAATCAAGCCGATGAACTTGGACCATACATAAAAATAGCCGTTGACCCGGTAGAAGCGGGCAGATATATTTATCAAAGAAAAGATTACACCGGCGACTGTCCGTCTTTGGCAGGCTTTTCATATCCAACTGACAAATACTCAATTTTTGTAGTACTGGAAAAACCTACCGCCCAAGACCTTGCAACTTTGAATGACGATGTCTTTGATCAATGCTACGGAACAATGTTTGGAATGAACTACAGGATTGGAAATTAAAATATTTTCCAATTTATTTTTATTTCATAACAATATCTCTACGAAACCATTCCCTCTTTTGTCAGTCGCGGCAGATTATGGAACGGCAAGACGCACAAATGGTTCTTGAGATTTTAAGTTAATTATTTTCTAAAAATCCTCTTACTCCATATATGCCTATGTATACTATTTTCTGCTATAGGAGTGAGATAGTATACATTGAGAATTTAGGTAAAAATACTAAAAATAATTTGTTTTATTTGCAAATTTTCAAGCTTGAGTTAAAATAAGGCTAGAAACTAGAAATTTAACAACAACTTGTTTTATGAGACATTTGCCTATTTGCATCATTTTGATGCTTATTGTGATTCCCCTCGCTGTATCATTAACTCGCATATTTGCTGTATATATCCCAAAAGACAATCGATTTGTCTTGCCGATAGTTGTAATTCTATCAACTATCGTTTCCGGTGTCGTCGTTGGGCTACTACTTCAAAGAATAGCTCGATCCAAATGGAAGTAAACATGAAGCTTTTACACCTAGCGCCAACTCTTTAGTTGGCGTTTTCTTTTTCTGCATCCAGTCTCTGTGATTTTTCCGCGTCTATCCGCGTAAAATCCGCGTTTATCCGCGTCTTAGACGCCAACAAACTCATTCTTCATCATCTCTTTATGAGTTGCCCGGCGATAATTTCTCATACCCATTAAAATTCCAAGTCCGGCAAATTCGGTTAAAAGATGCGTTCCGCCATAGCTCATAAAAGGCACCGGAATTCCGGTTACCGGCAAAAGGCCGATATTCATTCCGATATTTATTAAGATATGGCTGGCAAAAAATATGGCCAAACCCATTCCGTATAAAATTTCAAAATTAGTGGCTCCATACATGGAATTTGCCAGAATTCTCCAAATAATCAATCCGTAAAGAGAGAAAATTATGACAACGCCGACAAAACCCCACTCCTCGGCAAAAGCGGCAAAGACAAAGTCCGTTTCGTATTCCGGAAGAAATTTCAACCTTGATTGAGTTCCATAACCCAAGCCTTTTCCAAGCATTTCTCCGGAGCCGACAGCGATTGTGGATTGATACGCGTTGTATCCCCCGCCCTGAATGTCGGTCAAAGGATAAACGAAGTTTTTTATTCTTTCTTTTTGATAATCTTTGAAAGCGTATGTCCAAAGCAAGCCAAAAGTAACCGCCCCCAAAAGAAAAACCATCAGCAAATGTTTTTTAGAGATGCCGGAAACGGAAACCATTCCAAGCCAAATCAAGAAAATGATAATGGCCGCGCCCATATCAGGCTGTAAAAAAACCAAAATAAAAAAAACCAGAGCGTAAAAACCGGAAACTAAAATATGCCTGACATTGGCAATTTCAATATGCCTTCTTGAAAAATATTTGGCCAGAATTAGGATTATAACCAATTTTATCGGGTCGGCCGGTTCAACAGAAAACGCGCCAAAATTTATCCAGCTTTGAGCGCCTTTCACAACGTGGCCAATCGTAAAAAGAGCCAAAAGAACCAAACAAGAAAAAATAAAAAAACCGACCAGAATGTCTGTTCTTCGGAGGAATCGCCAATCAACAAAGCTGAAACCAAAAAAAACCGCGACCGAAACGCATACCCAAATAATCTGTTTGCTGAAAAAATAGCTGTCGCCGGTAAAAGAATTCATGGTAACCAAGCCCGCCCCGATTATGGGCAGAATGGCAAAAAACATTATCCAATCTATATTTTTTATAGAATTCATCTCAACAGAAATGTGTAAAACATCAGTTGTATTTTCAATAGAACCAGTTTTACAGCATCTTATACATTATCTTTGCCATCGTAGCTTTTCCGGCAAACGGAATCGGCCAAGTGAAGACAGCTGAAGCGGATTTTCCTCTGTCTATTTTATCAATTATTGTTTTTGACGCTCCAAGAGCGTTGCTGTCTTTATCATAAATAACCGCTGTCAGTTCAACTTTAGAAACCGCGCTGTTGCTTTTATTTTCAACCGACAAATCAAGCCTCGGCGAAGCTTCCAGATTGGAAATTTTTTGGCTAGAAATTGTTAAAAGAGGATCCAGCTTCACTGTTTTCTGCCACATTGGTATTTCCGTAAATTCAAAAGTTGTTTTGGCAGGAATTCTGGCTCCGACAGAAATTTGCGGTTCAAGAATGCCAAAGGTTTTGCCGGCCGGAATTGTCGCTTTGCCGGCTCTTTCGGCAACCAAAATGTTTTGGTCATCATAAATCCTAAAAATATAGGACACGTTTGAAGCAAAAGCGTTTCGGTTTGGATTCTCAATAAAAGCAAATGCGCTCCACATTCCTCCATTAACTTTGAAAGATTGCTGCCAGTCAATTTTTGGAGGAACAGTTTCAGAGATGCAAAGATATGTGCAAGAAGATCCACCGCAGTCAATGCCGGTTTCATCGCCATTTTGAAAGCCATCTTTGCAATTCGGAGTCTGATAAGTCAGAAAGTAAATTGGAATACCGACAAAAATTGCAAGAAAGATGATTGAAAAAAATAATATTTTTAAACGTTTTTTAAAGGCCCAGAACATTTGAAGAAGGGTTTAGGGTTTAGCGTATAGGGTTTAGTGAAAGAAAAAAGAAAAAATCTTTTAACTAAACGCTAAACGCTTCATTCACTAACCCCTTCTTACAATAATAGCAAAATTAAAGAGAGATAACAAAAAAGTTGAGGAAAAACCCTCAACTTTGATATGTTTGACTAATTCGACGGTAAATAAAACTTGCCTTCCGGAATTAAATTCGGGTTTTCAAGTTCGCATACTTCATTGCTTATTGCGAAGCCGACCCTGGCATTGATTCCTTCGTAACGTCCAATTTGAGCATACCAAAGACCTTTCTCGCCAGTAGCTTTCTCGTCAGACCAACCGCATCTTTTTAAAAAACTGTTTGCTCCTTTTTGAGTTTTAAACGGCCCAAACTTCCGACCGTGAAATTTTTTGTTGTGCTCTGAATCAATAATAATTTTCTGTGACATATTGTTACCCTTTCTGAATTGAAAGATACACCAATGAAAAATAAAAATCAAGTATAAAAATCATTGTGTATCCTTATCTGCTCAATAACTTCCGATCGGAAGATATTGAGCAGATAAGGTATTAACAAAAAAACCGACTGGACGGTTTTTTTGGACTCATTTACCCTGTAAAATTTTCTGAAATTTTTTAGGGTCGGCACTAGTAGGCTTAACCCCATACCAAAAAGTTACTTGGATCTATTAGCTAAGAACTTCAAAACTACCTCACAATTTAAATATAGTGACTAAATAACCATAAGGTAACTTTTGGTACGGGGCATGCTTCTCTGTTCGCCTGTTTTACCCGCCAAAATTTTTAGTAAAAAATTTAGGAGGGCGAGAATTTTGATTTGAACACAAAGTCCCTGGCACTTACCTACTTTCCCCAGTGAAGGGTATCATCGGCGCAAAGAGGCTTAACTGCTCTGTTCGGAATGGGAAGAGGTGTTTCCCTCTCGCCAAAGCACCAGAGACTTTGGGTTCAAAATTCTTGCCTGCCTAAGTTTTGCTTCTGCAAAATTTTGGCGGGTGAAGCGGGGTAAAGAATGGGAAGACCTGCCCGACTCCAGCCCGACAGAGTCATTCTGGCGGGGAACGAATGAATTCTTATTCAGTCGTTCGGGCGGGGGTGTGACCCCATCGTCAAGTCACCAAGACATAAGATTCGATATCTTTAATCATTTTCAAAAAACTAACGGTTGGAAGCGGGTAAAAATACCTCGCTTCCAACCAAATCGCCGCTCGGCAGAGAGTTACTCTGCTACACCTTGAGTTAACAAAGGTCTGCTTAAGAGATTTCTGGAAGCCTCAAACCTGAAGCAACGGGAAACCCACAGAACGAGCGGCCAATTTTTTGGAGCACCAGAATGGACTCGAACCATTGACCTCCGACTTTTTTAGTCGGCGCTCTGCCATTGAGCTACTGATGCCCCCAAATTTTGAAAAGATTTGGCTCCACAGGACAGGACTCGAACCTGCAACCTGGACGTTAAACGCGTCCTGCTCTGCCATTGAGCTACTGTGGAACCCAAATTTTAATGAACACTGAAATCAAAACCGACAACTAACCACTCACAACCAACAACCAAACAAAAGAACTAAATATAAACAACCATAACAAAAAAACGGATCGTTTTTTTGTTGTTTGTTGTTTATTGTAAGTTTCCTTCTGGTTGTAAGTTGTCAGTGGTAAGTTGTAAGTTAATTGATTCCATTTAACAGGGTTAAAATATTCGCGGAACTATGCTGAACGAACGCTGACAAATGCAGAAAAATTCCGCAATTATCCGCGTCTGTTCCGCACTTAATCCGCGTGGTATTACAAATTTCCTAATAGAATCGACGAATTAGTACTTCACGGCTCAACACATTGCTGTGCGTACACCTAAAGCCTATCAACGTAATAGTCTATTACGAGTCTCAAACGATTCCTAATCTTGAAGGCGGCTTCCTTCTTAGATGCTTTCAGAAGTTATCCGTTCCAGACATAGCTGCCCTGCGCTGCCGGTAGGCCCGACAGCAGGTAGACCAGAGGTCTGTTCTTTATGGTCCTCTCGTCACGTTAATTCACATATCTCTATGTGCGTAGACTATATCTTCATCCGTTCGCCACAGGCGAATGAGGATGACGGCGTATTATAGCGGTGTTATCCCAACATCTAGTGCCGGGGCATCCACTATCTTTCCAGCAATTTCAGAAAGTGCTGGATTCAGTCGTTACGGGGCTATATTAAATAAAAATTGAAAAATCAAAAATCAAAATTTTGGTGCGAATTTTTGCTCCGCAAAAATTCGCTCAATAATTTTTCATTTTGATATTTGCATTTTACATTCTATAAAGCTTCCCACGGTATTGCCTTTAATCCAATTCACCGGAAATTTCGGACCAACGAAATTTTCCGCGAATTAAAGGTTTCACCGTTATTAGCCGTATTGTCATCACAAATTGCTTTGTGAAGTAGCAAAAATTTACTAATAAAGAATCTTCTCAAGAATCAACGCCTGCAGCAGATAGGAGACCAACCTGTCTCGCGCATGTTACCCACAATTACTTGTGGCATTGGACTATAGCTTCCCGAACATTTTGTAAACAAAATGTTTTAGGGGTCGATGTTTAGTCTCTACGGGTATTTTTGTTATAGATTAGATAAGATGTTCGAGCTGAAAAGTTTGTAGCTTTTCAGCTCGAACGTTTGCTTTTAGATCCTTTGAATGTCCACTCATAGGTGGACGGACCATCGCAAGGTCAGGCTGAGTTTGTGGCTTTTGAACACTCTCTATATTTTTTAGGATACATATGTTTACCCTAACAAACACGAGTGATGCCCTCAACAAATCTTTGCCGCACCTTATCTAATCTACAACATTAATTTCCCTCGGTATTATCCTTTTTCAAGGATTTCACCGATATAAATCGACTTCTTCCAAAGTAGAATCTTGATTCATGATTTATGATTCAAGAATTTAAATTCATGAATCTTGAATCGTGCTTCTTAAATCTACTGAGGACCGCCGCGATTTGATTTAATTTCCTATTTCCGACACATTGTCGGAACCCCGATTTTAGATCGGGACTTAATTTCATAGACGAATTTTATGTTGAACATTTAACACGAAGTGGATTCAGATTGTTCATTTCACGAGAATTGCTCGCGATCTGAACGGTCTGACGTTAATTATTTCTGCCATTACTGGCAGGACAGACTATACCTTTCCGGCTTTTTCCAAAGTGCCGGACTGACGTGTTAGCATCCGTTTAAAACGAACGCTCCTGCGCGTAAAGCGCAAAGTCGTTACGGGGACTGACAATCTTATAGATCATTGATGGCGCTACAAAATTTTTAATGATAGAAATGAATTTGTTGTAATCATAGCTCCCGATTGCAATTTTCCATTTGTTTCTATCTTTAACAATTTTTGCTTTAATAGCATATTTGGCTTCAAAATATTTAACTATTCTCTCTTGTTCTTTTTTTGAAAATCCATGTGTGTTTAATGTAAGACTTCCGCCGTTATTGGAACCGTCATCCATAAACCACACTGCTATCATTTGAGGCGTAAGCAGTTCAAATATAGTTTCCGGCAAAATTTTGACTCCATTTTTGTAAAAATATGAGTGCAAAATTCCAAATTCTTTTAGACTTTTGGTGTGAAAGTACCAAGACACTTCATGGAGATTTCTTTTTGGGTTGTCCCATGAAATTTCTCTCGGTTCTTTCAAAACCAAATTCTTAAGAATTTGATATTTCCAGAAAACATAATTCTTCTGTTTATGCCCGTGATGCACGCGAAATCGCGCCGTAATAAGAGAACGTTTTCCCATTGAACGGCATTCCAATCGCGCATCACCCAACAATGACCCAATAATCACATCAAATTGATGCGAAGGAAATAAAGAATGTAGTCTTCCCACGATATTGTCCATTACTTACATTTTATCATATAAGCATTCGGACTTCACCGTTATGAGTCAGTTTAATTGTTTTTTCTTTTATTTTTTGTCGTAGAAAAATTCTTGCTGGGCTCATCATGAATCACTTACCCAGCTCACGTAACTTTTTAATTGGCGAACAGCCAAACCCTTGGGACCTCTGTTTGTTATCTTGCGTTACCGCAAGTATCAGACTATTCCATCACCTACTTTACCGCGTCACCGCTGTAAAATTAAGGTGCAAGCCGTGTGATATTCCGCCTAGGCGGACATATCTCATATTGCGTCCAAAAACGCAATAATCAGTCGTTAGGGGAGATATCTGTTTTGATCATTGAAGCATAATTCAAACGACGGCCTTTGGACCGAACGTTGAATTTCGACAATGTATCAGCCAATCGCGCCACAGAAATTAAATCGGCTTTGCTCCCAATATGAGTATTGAGAATCAAAATTGCCATTTTTATCTGTCTCTTTTTGGCTAAAGAATACGGAGAAATAATATTAAGCATTGTTTTGGCGTCATTTTGATCGCGAATTATCCAATCAAAAGTTGTACGATTCGCAACCACTCTGCCAACACAAAACTTTTTCCTCAAAAAATTTAAAACATTTGCTTCTTTTTGAGTAATCTTTATTTCTACACGAACTCTGAAACCAAATTTTTTCTCGCGGTGGCGTTCAATGGTGGCCATAATGGCTCCATCGCCGTCTATAATACCCGCAAGATATGCGCGATCAACTTCAACAAATATCTTTCCCACGGCGTTAGCCTTCATAATGTGTGAAATTATATCACACCTGGGACCTGCGGGAAACTCCGCAGGGTCTTCATGAATAGGCCTTCACCGTATTGAGCTTGTTTATTACCTCGAGATTTCTCTCGAGGAGAGAAGGTATGTTTTCTCCAGCCCCAGGATAAGTTGAGCCGACATCGTATCTTCTTTCCACTATTGCTAGTGGTATGGACTATATCTTCATCCTTTCCGCACGAGGCGGATTAGGCGTTGGCGTTTTAGCTTTCCCTCCCACTATAAATGGATAAGGAAAACTCCGGGCTAATCAAAGCCCAAGTCTCTACGGGGTCAAGATTTAGTTTATAAGTTGATAAGTTTGAAAGTTGATAAGTTTTAAAACTTACAAACTTAAAAACTTAAAGCGTTAGCGTAACTTACAAACTTTCACCCGACTTCCCACGGTATTGTCCCTCGACACTTTGTATACGCAAAATGCCTTTGGGAGTTCACCGTTATAAGCCAATATTTTCATTTTGACATAATTGGGTTCAACTCCAATTAATTACGCCAAAACGGCTAATAACATTTCTGCTATGGCGCCCCGATTTATCAAGGTGCCGAACTCCGCCGTCGATATGGCACTTCATAATTACTTATGAGGTAGACTATACCTTTATCCCTTTCGGGATAGCGACGTATTACCGCGAAAAATTTTCGCAGTCCCGAAACTTTATCTTGCGTTAAAGATAAATTTCGAAGTCGTTACGGGGAAAACTTGTATCGCATACTTGGAACGATAAAGGGTTCAATCAATGCTTTAAGTTTTTTCATGCTGGAGCCAGCAATTCTCAACCTAAACATATCTTTATCTCGATTCAATGTCGCTTTTATTCCAAGTTTAGCCTCAATGATACTGATTAATTTTTTGTTTTCCATTTTTGAAAAACATTGAGAATTAATCCTTAATTGATTTCCATCCCTTGAGCCATCGTCCATAATCCAGACAGACAGCGCCAAAGGAGTCATCCATTCTTCCAAAAATTTTGGAATGATTTTGCGTTTTCCTTTGTAGAAAGTTTTTCGCAAAATTTTAAAAAACGGATGAGAAACAGTTCTAAAGTAGTAAGAATTTTTGTAGATTTTGGGAGAAGAATTCGTTAAGTTTTCAATCTCCTTGTATTTCCAATCCACATAATCTTTTTGAACTATCCCGTGATTCGCTCGAAAAGCAAATCCGCAAGTAGTCCGAACAAGATGAGCATCTCCCAAAAGAGAGCCTATTATCACTTCTTTTTGCCGCTTCTTTATTTCAATTTTTCGAGCTATACGCGCTCGTTTAGTATTCATTAGACAAGTTTTCTTACCCTCGGGGTTGCCCTTTACTGTAATATGTATTATATCACGCAAAGGGTTTCACCGATTTGAGTCGCAGTTTACTCAAACGTTGCCGTTTGAGGGAGCCTTTTGACTCTTAGGCGGAACTAGCCTGTTATCCCTAGAGTAGCTTTTGTCCGTTAATCTCCGGCCGCGTCTAAAACGGGCCGTCGGTTCACTATGTTCTGCTTTCGCACCTGTTCGGGATGCACCCCTCACAGTCAAGCTGGCTTATGCCATTGCACTATCGGCACGGTTTCCATTCGCGCCTAGCCAACCTTAATAAACTCCTCCGTTACTTTTTAGGAGGATAGCGCCCCACCAAAACTACCCGCCAGATACTGTCTCTCGACGTTTTTGCCGATCGAGGTTAGAACATATAATTGAAAAGAACGGTGTTTCATCGACGACTCCATCCGCCCCAAAAGGCGGACTTCAAAGTCTACCGTCTACGCTACGCATCTCAAACATATGGTCAATATCAAGTTGTAGTAAAGCTTCTAGGGTCTTTTCGTCTAGCTGCAGGTAACCGGCATCTTCACCGGTACTGTATTTTCACCGAGCTGTTCTCCGAGACAGTTGCCCAGATCATTACACTATTCAACGCGTCGGAACTTACCCGACAAGGAATTGCGCTCCTCTATTCCTCAAAGAAGGACTCTATCTTCACCCGTTCGCCGTTGGCGAATTAGGGCGTATGGCGTTGGTCTCTCGATAACCATATTTTGACTAGCAAACATATTACTATGCTTGCAGGTAGCTTTTTGTGTAATTTCAAATTTACTATTTATCATGACCCATGTCAGTGTTTCCATAACAGTCCCAGTCATTCTGAATTCTTATTTCTAAAAATTCAGAACCTTAGGACCGTTATAGTTACGGCCGACATTCACCAGGGCTTATAACACTCAGCATCCAGCACTATTTTTCCGAATAGAAATTTCTATTACCGAAAAATAGTGCTGGACACCGGCATTATTTGACCTTCTGGCATTGGTCAAGTGTCACCCCCTATACATCCTCTTACGAGTTCGCAGGGAGCTGTGTTTTTGATAAACAGTTGCCAGGCAGACTTTAGCTGTGGCCGCGCACCTCACAAAAGTTCGGTGCTAAAATCAAAATTGAAAAATCAAAGTGTAAAATTGCGGAGTCCCGCAAAGCGGGACAAAATTATTCTATGAATTTTTGCTCTGCAAAAATTCATTCCACAATTTTGATTTTTGATATTTACATTTTGAATTAAGAATCTCACCTTTGTGAGATGCACGGCAAGCCTTATCCCTAAGTTACGGCTGCTTTTTTGCCGAGTTCCTTGGAGAACCTTCACTCGTTCGCCTTCGTCTACTCGACGAGATCACCTGTGTCGGTTTGCGGTACGGGTTTAATGAAATTAAGTTCCGACGCCCTTGCGGGGTCGGAATCCCGACTTTACGTCGGGGCTTAGAGAATTTTCTCGGGAGCCTGCTTTGCAAAATTCCGTCGCTCCTCGCTATGCTCGTCGCGACACACCGATAAACACAGATTGAAAACGGATGGACACAGATATTGAATCCGTGTTAATCCGTTGTTTTAATCCGTGTAAATCCGTGTCGTTCCGAACGCAGTGAGGAACGACGGTTTCCGCTCCGCTTGAATGCAGCCATTAAAGGCATCGCTTCCGGATTTACCTGGAAGCCATTCTCACGGCACGAACACAAATCCAATAATGTGCTCTGCATACTAGACTCCGTCCTCCCATCGCATTTCACTAAAGTTATGGAATATTAACCATATGTCCATCAGGTACGGCTTTCGCCATCCCCTTAGGCCCGACTAACCCTTGGCTGACAATCATCGCCAAGGAAACCTTGATCTTTCGGCGTGGGGGTTTCCCACCCCCATTGTGGTTACTTGTGCCAACATTCTTACTTCCAAACGCTCCACCATGGGTCACCCCTTTGGCTTCATCGCAGATTGGAATACTCTCCTACCGCTTAATCGCATCGCGCTGCGCGCGATGAAAAAATCAAAATTGAAAAATCAAAGTGTAAAATTGCGGTGTCCGCCAAAGGCGGACAAGACTATAGTTTATGATTTTTTGCTTTGCAAAAAATCATTCCATAATTTTGATTTTTGATATTTACATTTTGCATTTCAGTCATCACATGCAATGTGATGCGATTAAACCCTCAGTTTCGGTACTACACTTAGCCCCGATCATCGTCGGCGCAAATTCTCTTAGTGAGTGAGCTGTTACGCTTTCTTTAAATGATGGCTGCTTCTAAGCCAACATCCTCACTGTCAACGAAAATTCACCACCTTAGAAGCACTTAGTGTAGATTTAGGGACCTTAACTGGAGATGCGGGCTGTTTCCCTTTTGACCTGTGAAGCTTAGCCCCCACGGTCTTACTGCCAGACTATGACTTAGAGTATTCGGAGTTTGATAGGTCTCGCGAGCTTTCGCCCTGTCGAGACCTTCCAGTGCTCTACCCCTCTAAGGAACATCTGACGCTAGCCCAAAAGCTATTTCGGAGAGAACCAGCTATTACCAAGTTCGATTAGCTTATCACTTCTTACCACAAGTCATCCCGTAGTATTGCACGGCTAATAGGTTCGGGCCTCCTCCGCCATTTCTGGCGGATTCACCCTGCTCATGGCAAGCTCACTTGGCTTCGGGTCTGATGCGAACGACTGTGACAGCCTTCATTCATTCGACTAATATAAAATTCGGCTATTTTGTTGTCTGCTCGACTTTCACTCAAAAAATTTTCACTGTACATTTAGTACAGCTCAATTTTTTTCTCGTTCCAAGTCTTCGCATTCAATCAAAATATCCAAAATTTTCTTATTACTCGCCTGAATGAAGGCCATCGACGCGCTATTAACACTCGGTTTCCCTGTGGATTCACCCTTTGAAGGGGCTTACCCTAACGCCGTTCTCATCAACTCGTTGGCTCATTCTTCAATAGGCACGCCACCACCGTCGCTCCTAGCTATGCTCGTCGCGACTAAAATCAAAATTGAAAAATCAAAGTGTAAAATTATGGAGTCCCGCAAAGCGGGACAAGACTATCCTATGAATTTTTGCTTTGCAAAAATTCATTCCACAATTTTGATTTTTGATATTTACATTTTGCATTTTAGTCGTTCCGAACGCAGTGAGGAACGACGGCT
>Ga0172379_10006373_pt1 | contig 15843 bp, 14 predicted proteins | sample GrowelOW334metaG_FD_119756 | JGI IMG/M metagenome (GOLD analysis project Ga0172379, IMG submission 119756) | Groundwater microbial communities from an aquifer near a municipal landfill in Southern Ontario, Canada - Groundwater well OW334 metaG | ecosystem: Environmental > Aquatic > Deep... | reverse complement strand
GGTACGCTTTGATATTTTGACCTCGACAACCGAGGCCAAATCCGGACACCCAACCACTTCTTTCTCAGCCGTCGAACTCATGGTAACTCTTTTCTTTGGCGGTTTCTTAAAAGCTGACCTCAATCATCCCAAAGGTGTCCAAAGCTATACTAATGATCGGGTGGTTTTTTCCAAAGGTCACGCTTCTCCGCTAATTTATTCATTGTACCACGCGGCTGGAGTTATTACTTATACCGAATTAATGCAAATTAGAAAAATAACATCCGACCTTGAAGGTCATCCAACCTTCCGATTCAAATATGCCGATGTGGCAACGGGGTCACTCGGACAGGGATTGTCCGCTGGGGTGGGAATGGCGCTGGGAATTAAATTAAAAGTTAAAAGTGAAGAATTAAAAGTTGAGGGAGAACCAAAAATATTTGTTTTATTAGGAGATAGCGAAATGGCTGAGGGGCAGGTTTGGGAAGCGGTCCAGATCGCTTCATACTATAAACTTAATAATCTGATCGCCATTGCTGATATTAATCGACTGGGGCAAAGTACGGAAACAATGCTTGGCTGGGATCTGGAAACTTATAAAAAAAGATTTGAAGCTTTTGGTTGGAATGTGATTATGATTGAAAACGGACATAATATTAAAAATATTGATGCCGCTTATAATAAGGTTTTATCGGAATCGCAATTTTTTCACGGGACAAACAAAAGTGAAAAAATTGCTTATTCCTCAAAACCTACTATTATTCTCGCCAAAACTATAAAGGGTAAGGGTGTTTCTTTTTTGGAAAATAAAATGGGCTGGCATGGAAAACCGGTGCCGAAGGATATGTTGGAGTCAGCACTGAAGGAGCTAGGAAAAGTTGACCTTAATGTCAGAGGTAATATTGAAGTTCCCAATTTAAAATTAAAAATTAATAATTTAAAATTGAATAAAAATTTCAAATTTCAAATTTCAAATTATAAAGTTGGTGACTTGGTTGCTACTAGAATGGCTTACGGTGATGCTCTCCTTGTTCTTGGTGACGTAAACGATAAAATTGTTGCCTTAGACGCAGAAATGTCCAACTCCACTTATTCGGAAAAGTTTGCTAAAAAATTTCCAACCCGATACTTTGAAATGTTTATTGCCGAACAAAACATGATGACGGCCGCCCTTGGAATATCAAAACTAGGCTATATTCCATTTACTTCCACGTTCGCCGCTTTTTTGACTCGAGGTTTTGACCAACTGAGAATGGCCCAATATTCCGCTCCTAATTTAAAGATCGTCGGCTCACATTGTGGAGTATCTATTGGACCTGACGGGCCATCCCAAATGGGTCTTGAGGATATCTCGATGTTTCGAAGTATTTTAAATAGCACGATCTTTTATCCAAGTGACGCTGTCTCAACTTTCAAATTAACAAAAGTAATGGCGGATACCGACGGACTTTTTTATTTAAGAACGAACCGAAAAGAAACACCGGTGATCTATGACAAAAAAGAAGAATTTCATATCGGAGGATCAAAAATTCATAAATCAGAAATTCGAAATTCGAAATTCGAAATCCAAAAATTTAAATCGCTAATTATTGCGGCTGGTGTCACGTTACACGAAGCTTTGAAGGCGCAAAAAGAACTGGCAAAATCCGGCATTGATACGGTCGTTCTTGATGTTTACACAATCAAACCTCTGGATGTCCAATCGATTATTCACTTAGTCAAAGAAGTCAAGAACGTGGTCGTTGTTGAAGACCATTATCCAACCGGCGGAATTGGTGAAGCGGTTACTGATGTCATTGTAAATTTTAAATTGAAAATTGAAAATTATTCCCACTTGTGTGTTCATAAGCTTCCCCGCTCTGGAACCCCTGAAGAGCTTCTCCGCTTTGAAGAAATCGACGCAGAAGCAATCGTCAACGCAGTAAAAAATTATCTTAATTTTATTATTTTCTTCAAAAAGAATATCCCTGTTAGAACTAACATTGAGAGGCCGACAAATTCAAAATATATAGGTGTCGAAACCGGTGAGATTTTGAAAATAGCCGATGAAACCGGATGACTTAAAATAATATATTGAAAGATCAATGGCAAAATAAAAGCTAAGAAAAAGAGCGGAGAAAGTAGATGTTTAATGCTTTCATGGATATGACGATGACTCAACCATAGATCAATAAAGACAAAAGATTGTATCAATGTTAAGATAGAGAATGCTGCCGTACTACCTAATTTTTGATTGGCAAAAATGTAGTATGAGGTGATTACAAGAATCGCCCCCACTACCCCAACCGATCCTATATACAATTGATCTTTGTTTTTTAATAAAACCATTTCTTTTTCCGGCGTAATTGTCATTAGCCCGGTATCTCGGGGTGAAAAAGACAACATTAGAGCCGGCAGACCATCGGTGACAAGGTTAATATATAAAAGTTGGATTGGATAAAATAAAGTCGGCAACCCTAAAATAAGCCCGATTAATAAGGCAATCGCCTCCGAGACATTGCAGGCCAATAAATATTTAATGGCGTTTTTAATACTGTTGATTATATTTCTTCCTTCTTCAACGGCTGTGACAATTGTGGCAAAATTGTCATCAGTAATTACCATATCAGCGGTTTCACGGGCAACATCGGTCCCGACTAATCCCATTGCCACGCCGACATCAGCCTGCTTTAAAGCGATCGCGTCATTGACACCGTCTCCAGTGACCGCAACAATCTCGCCTAGTTTTTGATAAAGAGAAACTATTCGATGTTTTTGAAAAGGATTTGTCCGGGCAAATATTTTTACCCGAGGTAATATTTTCAATAACTCATCGTCATCATATTCCTCAAGTTGCAAACCGGTTAAAATTTCGTCACCATCCTTTATCAAACCACTTGAAACTCCGATCGCCTCAGCTGTCTTTTCATTATCTCCAGTTATCATAACCACTTTTATTCCGGCTCTTTTTGCTTTTAAAATTGCTTCTCTAACTTCAGGACGAGGAGCATCATGAATGGCAACCATGCCCAAAAAAGTTTTGCTTTGGGAAAACGCCAGCACTCTTAACCCTTTACTCGCCCACTCATTTACCTTCTTTTTTACTTTACTTTTTTCAGCTTTTGTCATTTGTTCACAGACGTTTAATATTGATTCTGGAGCTCCTTTTGAAAAAATAATTTTTTGATTTTGTTTGTTTTTTTTAACAACTACGGTCATCATTTTAGTCACACTATCAAAGGGCTTTTCGTCGATCAACTGCCATTCCTTCCGAATTTCTTCGATATTTAGCCCTTGTTTTTGGGCCATAAATAACAATGCCCCCTCGGTAGGGTCACCCAAAACATCCCAACTTCCATGATCGTGGATATAAACCAGTGAGGCTGTTGAACACAAAATTCCATTGAGAATTAATAACTCCCGTGTTTTTTCGTTATCAACAAAAATTTCCTTCACCTGCATTTTGTTCGTCGTCAATGTTCCTGTTTTGTCAGTTGCAATCAATGTAATACTTCCCAACGCTTCAATTGCTGAAAGTTTTCTGATGATCGCTTTTTTTCCTGCCATTTTTTTCATGCCAATAGCTAATGTAATAGTCATAACGGCTGGCAAACCTTCCGGGACAACTGCCACCGCTAGTGAAACCGCCAATAAAAATGCCGGAAAATAACCAGTACCCTCAAATAATGAAACTAAAAATACAATGACCGAAAGAACTATTCCTCCAATTCCAATCAACCTTGTTAAATCGGCTAATTTTTTTTGCAAAGGCGTTGTACCGTCTTCAATCGTTCCCAAATTGTGGGCGATTTGCCCAAACTTAGTCAAGTCCCCTATTTTGGTAATCACAATATACCCCCGACCTTTAGCTACAATTGTTCCGGAAAATACTTCTTCTTTTTCAATTTTTACAACCGGGAAAGACTCGCCGGTCAGAGCTGATTCATTAACTTCCAAATTTATCGATTTAATAACTTTTCCATCAGCCGGCACTTTTACCCCTTCTTCCAAATAGACTAAATCACCGGGAACTAAAAACTTACTGTCAATTTCTATTTCTTTTTCGTCGCGAATAACTCGGACTTTTGTTACTGTCATTTTTTTTAAAACCTTTAAAGATTCTTCCGCTTTCGCTTCCTGGTAAAGACCAAAAAGTCCGTTTAAAATTACGATTCCTATGATTAAACTCCCGTCTAAAGTCTCTCCTAATAGAAAAGAAAGAAAAGCTGCCAGAATCAGAAGAATAGTTAAAAAGTTATTAAACTGTTCAAAGAATTTTATGAAAAATGGCTTTTTCTTCTGCTCTGTAATCACATTAAAACCGTATTGAGATAGAAATAGAGAAACTTGGGTAGAAGTAAGACCTTTCATATGAGTATCTTAAAAAGAACTTAATTTATTCTTTAACATTGCTAAGTTTTTTTCTTCAATTGTTGGTTGATTAATTTTTATTGTTTTGTTAAGTTTATTATAAACTTCCTCCATCGTTCTTAAAATATCTAAACAAATCCCCTTTGATTCGTTGAAGGAAATGGCTTTGATATTGTGAGGAAAGTAGTGAAAGATTTGATTTCGACCGTTTTTCCAGACATTCCAAATTTTATCAGCCAAGTCCCTCGAATATCCATTTTCAATTTTCACGTAAAGTGAGTCTGGACCTAATTTTCCAATTAAATTTGGTGACATTAATTTTCCCAAACGCAAATGATCGGAAATATAATCGAGTCGGCTGATCAATTTTTTATCCCTAAATATTTGCTTTAAAAAACCTTCATAAGATTTTGCAAATGGAAAAACTAAAAAAGAATAGTCTTTGAATTGATAGGCTTGGTCTTTGATAACATCATTCATTAGATAAAGACCTTCTTCCAAAAGATCCCGCTGACCTTGGGAAAGGTATGACCAAAATGAACTTTCTTTATTAACTAAATAATCCATAGAGCTTATACAATAGTAGCAAATTGTGATACAATATTTCCATGGAAAAATTTTACAAAATTTTTCGAGCTGGTTTTTTCCCTCCGAAAGTTGTTCTTCAATCAAATAGCGGACCTGCCCCCCTTATAACAATTTCCCGTGAAATGGGTAGCGGTGGCAAGTCAACCGCTAATTTAATCGCTTCGCAACTGGGAGAACCCTGGAAAGTATACGACCACGAATTGATCGATAAAATTGCAAAAAATAAAAAACTAGAAGAGGAATTAATCGAGTCTATCGATCCTAAGAGACTGCCTTTGGTCGATATAATCACAACTAAAACATTTGGAAAAAGATTTTCTCACCTTTCCGGATACCAACGACACCTCATCAAAGTTATGACTTTGGTCGGTTTAAAGGGTTACTCTATTATCCTCGGGCGGGGAGCTAATTTTCTTTTCCCTCACGCACTTAACATAAGAATTATTTGTCTGTTTGACCAAAGAATTATCTGGCAGATGACCTATGAACATATTTCACGTCCGGAAGCAATTAAGAGAATAGAAGACTCTGACAAAGAACGAAGGGAGTTTGTCGAATCGCTTTTTAACCATAATAACACAAAGGCCTATCACTACGATTTGGTTATCCGCACCGGACCTAACATCTCAATCGAAGACGCCGCTAATATCACAATTGATCTTACAAAAAGGAAGTTTAAAGTATAAATTCTTATTAAATTATTTATTTAATTCCAACTTGACGGCTGGGCTCATGGTTGTTTTGATGAAAGCACTTTGAATATGAGCTTTTCCAACGGCAGAAATAAATTTTTCTGCATTGGCAATTAAATTTTTTTCTTCATTGGAAATTTTACCAATCATTTGATGAATAAGGGGAAATTTAGCTTCAGTTTTCCATCGAAGCATTCCTTTTTCAAACTTTTTGACAACATCTTCTGGTTTTGTTGAGACTGTCCCCGCCTTTGGGTTAGGCATCAATCCTTTTGGTCCCAAGACTTTAGCAAATTTAGCTAATCTAGGCATGAAAGATGGGTGAGTAACCAAAACATCAAATTCTATTTTGCCTTTTTCCAAATCACTCAAGATACTATCATCGACAACTTTAACCCGGACAACTTTTCCTGTAGAAAATGGCAACTCAACTTCGCCTTTTAGACCTGTTTCATCAACAGTAAAATGAAGCTCGACCGATTGATCAAATTTAGTCAATTTCATTTTTTTGAGTATATCAACGGCTTCTTGCAAACTATAAAACTTGTTTTTATCGACCATATTTTTTGCTTCTAAATATTTTTTACCTTTAACCGCCGAAGTTTTGACGGAGGCGGTCTTTTTAACAACTTTTTTTTCTTTTTTTTCAACACTTGGTTCATTGTCGACACCAACATCAACAACCTTTTCTTCTATTTTGATATCTTTTTTCTTCAACATCTTTTTTTCCGCAGCTTTTGCTTTTTGTTCTTTTTTCTGTTTTTCCTCAACTTCGGTGTCCCCGATCAATCTTGGTTTAACTTTTCCCATAATATTTACTTTTAATTACTAATTTTTTATTTTTCAATTTCAATTCCCATGCTTCTTGCTGTCCCGGCCACAATTTTCATAGCCGCAGGAACATCATTGGCATTTAGATCTGCCATTTTTTCTTTGGCAATTTCCTCTAGTTGAACTTTTGTCAACTTTCCTACCTTCTCTGTGTTTGGCTTACCCGAACCTTTTTGTAACGACAGTTTCTTTTTAATCATGGCCGCAACCGGTGGAAGCTTCGTGACAAAAGTAAAACTTCGATCTTCATAAACCGTGATAACAGCAGGAATAATCTGACCCTTCATTTTGGCCGTCTTGGCATTATATTCTTTGATAAACTCCATTATCGGCACACCGTGTTGACCCAAAGCTGGACCAACTGGAGGCGCTGGAGTTGCTTCTCCCGCAGCTAGATTTAATTTTAATATTATTTTAATTTTCTTTGCCATTTTATTTAATTTTTAAAAAGCGAAGATATTGAATTTTTTTCGGTTTGTTGTTTTCCGATAAAAAATTTGATATCGAGCTTTTATAACTTAGTAACTTGCAAAAAATCTAACTCAACCGGTGTTTCCCGATCAAATATAGAAACCAAAACTTTGATCTTCCCTTTTTCTTCATCTATTTCTTGAATACTTCCAAGAAAATCTGAAAAAGGTCCGTCTGTAATTTTTACTGCTTCTCCCACTGAGAACTTTGATTTAAACTTTGGTTGTTCCTGTTTGACAAACTTCATGATCGCCTCTACTTCTTTATCTGAGATTGAAGTTGGCTTTAGTCCGGCGCCAACAAATCCGGTTACCCCTTCGGTTGTTCGAACAACTAACCACGAATCATCGTTTAAAATCATCTTAACTAAAATATAACCAGGAAAAACTTTTTCTGTAGTCTTTGTTTTTTTACCTTTTTTAACAACGATAATCTCTCGAGTTGGAATTACAACGTCAAATATTTTATCTTCAACTCCCAAGCTCTTAACTCTTTGTTCAAGTGCCTGTTTAACTCGTCCCTCATAGCTGGTTTGAATATGAATTACATACCATTTTGGAACAGGACCTGTTGGAGCAACTGGAACGTTGGTTTTTAAAGCTTCTTTTTGTTCAGCTGCAATCTGTACTGGATTTGCCATAAAAAATTTATCTAAATTTTGTTACTATCTCTAAACCCTTTGCTAATAGGATGTCTATTATACCCACATATAACCCAATTATCAAGGAAACAATTATAACGATTGTTGTCAATCTAATTGTTTCCTCTTTTGATGGCCAACTAACCTTCTTAAGCTCATCAATAACATCTGTTGCAAAATTAGGATTAACTTTTTGATTTGCCATTTCGATATTCTATCATATATCCATAAGACTCTGTAAGGTAATTTTTTTGATATATTTAAAACATGACCAATGAAATAATCCATGCGGTAATTTTGATATTCACAATAGTTTTAACTTTTATTCTTCCTAAAACAAATTTAGCTCAATACAACCTTCAAATCAGTGCTGGTCTTTTTATCCTACTTTATTTGACAAAAAATTTTTTTGTCTCAAAAAATATCTATTCCCGGTTAATTGAGTCGGTTGTTTTTACTTTGATAATTATGGGAATTATTAATTCAACCGGTGGACTGGCCTCGCCTTTTTTCTTTCTTGTTCATTTCCTTCTTTTTTCTTTATCAATTATTCTTGAGCCGGTCATTTCGATTACTACGACGATAACTTTAATTATTTTCTTTCTTTTAAATTTACCGCCCAATCAGAGCTTTGATACCCTAATGCCAATTATTTCTCTCGCTTTTATTACTCCTTTTGCTATGTTTTTGGGGCAAGAGAAACTAGAAAGCGAAAAATTGAAAGAGAAAAGTGAAAAAACTAAGGAGAATACTTTCCTGTTTTTGTCGTTACTCCTAAAGAATCACTTAAAAAATATTCGGGAAGCCGCTCAAAATTTTGTCGGCGACCACCAGCTTGAGGCGATCAAGAAATCAGCTCAAAAAATGGAAAGGTTGATTGAGAAATTTGAAGAAAGTATTTAGTATGAAGAATTTAGTATCTAATTTAAAAACAATTTTTTTTGGATTATTTCTTTATACTTTATACTTCATACTTTATACTCCTATTTATGCAGTATCAATGGACTCATCCCGATTCAAAATCGATCTAACTAATGTCGGAGTGGCCGGAGACAAAGTAAGATCTAACGGCTACAATCTCTCCGATACGGTAGGTCAACTTGCGGCTGGCCAATATTCTTCGAAAGGATATGTTGTCAAGGCCGGTTTTCAGTATCTCCAGACAGTCGCTCCCTTTCGTTTTTCGGTTTCCAACACCAATATCAACTTGGGGGCGTTGGTTCCAGGAACTCCGTTGACCGCAACCACTAATTTGATAATTTCCTTTGGTGATGGACAGTATCAAGTAACGGCGATTGAAGAAGGACCATTAAAAACTCAGTCAGGAAAGGTTATACCTGATACTACCTGTGACGGCGGTGATAATACTTGTAGCGAATCATTAGCGAGGGTTTGGTCTTCGTCTACTGCATACGGTCTTGGATACGGAATGTCCGGCAACGACATTGCAGATGATTTTATTGATGGCACATATTACCGACCATTTCCTGATCAAACATCAAACGAGTCACCGGCTACAGTGATGATAAGCAACACCAAGAACAATCGTCAATCAACAATGACCTTCAAAACCAATGTTTCTTCGACCCAACCTATAGGCAGTTATCAAACGGTTATTAATTTTGTGGCAACACCATCTTATTAAGTTAAAAGTTAAGATTTAAAAATGAAGAATTACAAATCTATATTAAAAATTATTAAATTCTTGGTAGTTTTTTTCATTATTAACTTTTCATTCTTAACTCTTAATTTGAGCAAAGCGAATGCCCAACAAGTCTCCCTTTCGCTTTCTCCCCCCGTGGTCGAGCTGTTTATCAAACCTGGGAAAGAAGTAATTGTTGCCTACAAGCTTGAAAATCTTGGTGATCCAACTTTTTTAAGTTTAAAAGTTTTACCTTTTGAAGCTAAAGATGGTCTTGGAAATATAAAAATTAAGTCTGAATTTGAAGGACCCGTTAGGTTTAGCCTAGACAACTCTGATCTAAAACTCGATCAACCATTTTTTCTAAAAACCAACGATTCCCAACAAATTTTACTCCGGATAAGAATCCCTGAAAATATTTTTGATAGCGACTATTATTACAGTCTTCTCGCTGAATCAACCCCACCAACTGCCGCTGAAGGAACCAGTTCTGTCAGAGTTAAAGCCACGATCGGTTCTAATATCCTAATAACCGTTTCTAATTCCGGAGATGTTGATGTCAAGCCAAAAATTGCGCTTTTTACAACCAAGGGTAAATATATTTTTGATAGCATGGATAAAGTCCCTGTTATTCTAACTATTGTTAACAAAGGTAGAAATATGATCAAACCGGAGGGTCAAATTAAACTAAAAGGTAATTTTGGAGAAACTGCCCAATACGATATAATTCCAAAAAATATTTTGGCCGAATCAGAACGTTTGCTGGAAGCAACGCCTTCGGCCCTTCTTACTCATTCAACATCACTGATCCTATCTGGTTTTTTTATAGGTAAATACAATCTATCTACACAAATTAAATTTGGAGAAAATTCTCCAACTGTTTTTGGCTCCACAACATTCTATGCTTTTCCGTTTAAAATTACGGTCGGAATATTAATCGCGGTAGTTATTGTGGTAATTATTGTTAAAAAATACAGAAAAAATAAAGAAGAATGATCTTATACCTCTATCGTCAAAAAAATCTTTTGTTAACAATCTAATCTCCTACTTTTGTAGGTTATAAGCGGTAGACAAAAATCTTTCATAAAGTTATAAAGTTTATAAGCCATCTATGAAAGCTTTATTAAAATCATTTTTACCATTGATTAGAAAGCTTAAGTTAAAAAGGTATCTCCCGGAAATTATTCTTTTAACCATAGCTACGATTATAACTATAGCCTCTTCAGTTTTGTATTTAAGAAATACTCAGAGTGCGAAAGAGGAAATTGAAGCTTCCGAAATATCCTCAAACCCCGCAATTTCGCCAAACAGAATCTTCGTAGATGTTTCAGGGGCTGTCAAAAAACCAAATATCTATCAAATAAATTTTGGTGCGCGAATAAAGGAGGTTGTTGATAAGGCTGGTGGTTTATCTGATGACGCAGATATCATGTTCTTTAACAGGAATTTTAACTTGTCCAGAATAGTTAGTGATCAGGAAAAAATTTATATTCCATCTATCTCAGAGATCAATAGTGGGGCGTTTATTCAAAATCAAAGAACACTTGATTATTTCTCTCCTACTCAAAATTCTAGTAGTACTGTCGAGTCGGTCGTGGGGCTTCAAGAAGCCGAAACGCTTATTAGCGTAAACTCTGCTACCATTGAGGAGCTTGACCAACTACCAGGAGTTGGACAGGTTACGGCAAATAAAATCATTACTAATCGACCATACTCCGCGATTGATGAGTTATTGACAAAAAAGGTCATTAACAAAAATGTTTTCGAAAAAATAAAAAATCTAGTCAACCTATGATTACGCCGGCAATTTTCACTAACGTGATAAATTATTATCTTCCTGAGCCTCATGCTTCACTTTTAAATGGAATTATCTTCGGCGTCAATCTAAAGACCACTAAAGAATTTTACCAGCAGCTTAAAGTTGTTGGACTTTTACACTTGGTGGTGCTATCGGGAATCAATATCACCTTGCTTTCATCAATTATTAGCTCATCAACTAAATTTCTTAGCAAACTGCTATCAACCTTGATAACGATACTACTTGTATTTTTGTTTGTTATTTTTGTAGGACCCCAGGCCCCAATTATCAGAGCGGCCTTTATGGGTATATTGACACACGTAGCAATTATAACTGGGAGAAAGAACTATACTTTGTATGCCCTTTTCCTTTCATTTATTTTTATTTCTGTTTTTTGGCCGGCTTGGTTAAAGACGGTTTCGTTACAACTCTCATATGGAGCTACTCTAGGTATTATTCTTTTTGGACAAACTCAGTCGAATAACTATATTTGGAAAAATATCAAATTAACATTAGCTGCTCAAATATTCACAGTACCTATTATCTTTTTCTATTTCAAACAAATATCCCTAATTGCTCCGGTATCAAATTTATTAGTAGCTGAAACAATTCCCCCTTTAATGGTTTTTGGTTTCTTAACCGCCATCTTGGGAAAAATAAGTTATTTTTTAGGATATATACCCAGTTTAATTTGTTACGGTATTCTGAGCTACCTTATTTGGATTATTGAAGTATTGGCAAAATTACCATTCGCTTTTATACAATTCAAATGAATCCATCTCCTGTCACAAAAAAAACTATTTTTCTGAGCTTTACCGCTGCTATTTATATTTGTTTGCTTATTTTTTTAAATAATGTTTTTGACGAACGTACAAAAATAGTCTTTTGTAATGTTGGACAAGGTGACGCTGCCTATATCCGAATCAAAAACCGGGTAGATGTTCTTATTGATGCCGGACCTGATGTGAGAATCCTTTCCTGTTTGGGCAAACACATGCCTTTTTGGGATAAAAAAATTGAATTAATTTTTATTTCCCATAACCAAAATGATCATTTTGGTGGAATGAATTACCTCTTAGATCGTTATCAGATAGGCTATTTATATCTTGTTGATGATCTTAACGCCTCACTTCAATCGTTTAAACGATTGAAACAAAAAATTATTGGTAAAAAGATCAGAATTAAAAATTCTTCCACAGGGCAGCAAATTGTATTACTTGATGATATATTTAGCCTTCTCTGGCCATCTAAAAACTTTATATCAAATAACGATAATGACTATTCTCAAGTTTTACTATTTCAAGAAAATAATTTTAGAGTGTTATTTACTGGCGACGCTTCCCCATTCATATTAGGTAGACTGTCCCATGGTTCCATAGAAAAAGTCGACATCCTAAAAGTACCCCATCATGGCTCAAAAAACGGTCTAACTAAAACATTTCTTGACTTAGCAGACCCTAATATCGCAGTGATAAGTCTTGATAAAAACAATTCTTACGGTCACCCTCATCGTCAGGTTTTAGATATGATCAAGGCCAAAAATATTAAAATATTACGAACGGATAATGATGGAGATATTGTGTTAAGGATAAAGAGACTATGAAAGCAATATACTTTTGATTTCTTTAAAAATATTCCACCCTTCAAACCCAATCCAGCTCTCCCCGACCAATTCTTTTGGAAGCCCAGGATCTTGGCGAAGCAAATTAATATACTCACTGATTACTTTTTTAAGTTTATCAGCCTTTTCATCACCAGAAGATAGTACTTCGTGCCATTTTTTGAAAAGTTCTCGATATGATTTGTCTAAGATTGACTTTCCCCAAACTTTTTCTATCAAAAATTCGCGGTTTCCAAAAGTATGATCAGCTTCAAATGCTTGAATATATTGCTCTTCTTCTTTTTGAGAGGTAAGAGATTTCAAAGTGTTTAATATTGGATGAGGGGTAAGCCAAAAAGATCTGTGCCAAGGACCCAATCCCCACCCCTGCATCTCGCGTCTTAATCGATCTCGGATTTCCCGTTTTTTTTCTGGAATCTCGTAAGAAATTATGCGCCACCGACCATCCCATTTTTCTTTTAAAAACCTAAAAAAAGGAAATTCTAAACACAATTCAGCAAATCCTCTCTCTGTTAGTTTATATTGATTTTGACTAGTTCCGGATTTTTCTATCGCCTCTTCCTTAATTAGGCCTGACAACGTGCCTCTTGTTTTTTGATTTAAAGAAAGATCAAAAATCTTTTGTACTTTGTCGTCAAGGTTAATAGGTGTAAACTCAACGTCTGACAACATATATAAAGCAAGTAATATCTTCGTTCGTCTCTCTTTTATCGCCATATGAATAACAATCTAACAGACGGAATATTTGATGTCAAGAGGTATTTAAAAAATTTGATCAAATTGCATATTTTTAATTAATGACAATCAACCTTACAAAGCCAAAAAACATAAAAATTCTTAATAAAAAATAATAACAAAATTACTAAAACGATAATTAATTTATTAAACAGTCTTCAGTCATGGCGACTGGTTTAATAGACTATAGGTAGGGTTTTATGGGTGTCCTTGACACTACATATAGATAATGGGCGGTAAAATAACCCAAAACACAATAATAAACAATTAGCATTCAAAATATAATAGTGATAAATCTGTGAAATTAGCAAAAACTTATATTTTTGCTAGGCTAAAATTTAAACTAAAAAATTTTTATTAAGTTTTATAAAAAATATATAACTCTTAGCTTAAATATTGTAAGCTAAAAAAATGTCAAAAAATATTTCGAAATAATAATAGTTTAATTAAAATTAATTATATTTTATAGAAAATCTAGATTATTTGTTTTTAAAGTTATAAACCCCGCTTTCTTTTCTATTTTAAGATAAATATATTATAAGCTTGATGATGTTTATTGATATACTAACGTTCTTAAATATATTGTGCGGTTATTATATTAAATGCGTTTAAATATACCATTAATGGAAACTACTCTTATGATCGCTTATGGCAAGTTCTACATCATAATATATACAAAATACCCTTGACAAGCCTATTGAGACTCCTCTATGATAAAATTGTATGTCGAAAACGTATAATCTTTATAATCTTGAAGCCCCATTCAAACAATATTTCACTGCGGGAAATCAAAAAGCCATCTCAATCAAGAACTACCTATCTGATATTCGTCATTTTTTCGGTTGGCTGATTTTGTTTTTTAAATCAAAAAATATTTTGGTCGAATCTGAAAACACAGCTCCCCAATTTATTACCCCGATTGTCGTTTCTGAATACAAATTGTACCTATCAGAAAATAATATTCCCTACAAAACCATCAACCGTCGCCTATCAACGCTTCGTAAGTTTTGTTCGTTCTGTATTTCTCAAGGCTGGATGAAAGAGAATTCTGCGAAGTTAGTCATAAATATATCTGAAACAAAAAATGTTGCCCCCATCATTCCTAATGATAAGGCTTTAGAAAGCCCTGGATTATTAATGAGGATAATCACAGAGATTAAAAAATTTGCCTTAAAGAAAGATCAATCATCTAAACTCCCCCTTCAATATCATATTGGTTTTGTTATTATTCTTGTCTTCGTTTACGTTATGGGCGTTGGCATATATAATCAGTTTTTTGTCAAAAACCGTCAGTCAATAGCCTATCCAGCCACTCTAACTAAAGCTGGAAGAATTTTATCTTTTCAGGGTCGATTAACTGACTCTCTAAGCAATTCAATTACAACCTCAACAAATGTCCAATTTAACCTTTACAACTCTTCTTCGGGCGGTAACGTTATTTATAGTACAGGGCCTTGTTCAATAACTCCTGATCAAAACGGAGTTTTTTCTTCATTGATCGGATCGGGATGCGGAAGTGAGATTAATTCGTCTATTTTTACAGAAAATCCCAGTGTATATCTTGGTGTCACGATCGGATCTGATGTGGAAATGACTCCTCGCCAGCAAATTGCAAACGTCGGCTATGCTATCAACTCGGAAACATTACAAGGCTTTCCGCCTGGAACGAACATCAACAACATCCCCTATATCAATTCTGACAGTAATCTGCTAATATCAGCCAAATCTCCTGGAATCAGATCTACTTATACTTCATCAGATTTTACTTTATCAAGCGCTAAAGCCGTAATTATCCAATCCGCAGGGACTGGCGACGTAATCGTTCAAGCAACCGAGAGCGGAACCTTAAAATTTCGAACTGGCGGGACAACTGATAGTTACAATAGGCTTGTTATAGACGATGCTGGAGAAGCTAAATTTTCAAATGCTTTATCTTTAGCTCCTATCACTCCTACAGAGGCTGGGATTTGTGATGTTTCGTCTGCTGGAAAAATATATTTTGATGGAACAGATAATAAATTTTATTTTTGTAATGGAACATGTTGGACAGATCAGGCTGGAAACACTACCGATTTAACCAACAACATCACTAACATAACTGGCACAGGTGGCGGAGCATCTATCCCTCAAGATACTACTGATCAAACCGGAGCAATTTGCAAACAAATTTTATGGACCGATCTAACTGGTACAGGTGGGACTGTGGGAACTACTGGTCCAACTGGAACTACTGGAATTCAAGGTCCTACAGGATCGACAGGTGTAACTGGTGCAACAGGTCCTGCAGGCACCGGAGTTACTGGTCCCACTGGTAGTACTGGTGTGACGGGAGTTACAGGTCCAACTGGGGCTACAGGTGTAACCGGACCCACAGGTGCAACAGGTGTTACAGGTCCAACTGGTGCCACGGGTAGAACTGGCCCAACTGGTGCAACAGGTGTTACAGGTCCAACTGGTGCCACGGGTAGAACTGGCCCAACTGGTGCAACAGGTGTT
>Ga0172379_10006372_pt1 | contig 15850 bp, 15 predicted proteins | sample GrowelOW334metaG_FD_119756 | JGI IMG/M metagenome (GOLD analysis project Ga0172379, IMG submission 119756) | Groundwater microbial communities from an aquifer near a municipal landfill in Southern Ontario, Canada - Groundwater well OW334 metaG | ecosystem: Environmental > Aquatic > Deep... | reverse complement strand
TGTGCGGGGTAGCCTACGAGAGGCCAGCACTAAAGCAAAGACAGAATGAGAGAAAAAAGATTCGGGGGTAGCGCGGATGGCGCCATTCTAGCCCATCGATTTTTCTCCCACATCTTACTCTGCTTACTATTTTTTAACCCTTACTTTTTAATGAACTTTGTTTTTCTTTTTGTTTTTGACTTTTGCAAATCATATCAATTTATCAAACCTATAGAGTTTCGTCAAATTATTACGGTGGACGCAAATAGAAAGTATGTTTTACTTTAAAACAAGGTTTTTGGCAAATGTTATAAAAAGAGCAATCGCTTCGCTATTGCTCTGTGGTGCCGGGGGCGGGACTTGAACCCGCACACCTCTTACGAAGTAAGAGATTTTAAGTCTCTCGTGTCTGCCATTCCACCACCCCGGCGAATAAGTGAGAACTAAAACCTATTTTATATTAATTTCAAAAATTCACAATATTTTTTGGCGTACCATTCAAAAATACCTCAATATTATCAATTGCCACGTCAACCAAATTAGAAGCAGCTGTATCCGAACCCCAAGCAACGTGCGGACTCAAAATAACATTATCAAATTTCGCAAACGGAGATCTTTCAACAGGCTCTTTTTCAAAAACATCAAGACCAGCTCCAAAAATCCATTTATTTTTTAAAGCCTTGATTAAGGCTTTCTCGTCAACAATAGCACCACGAGCAGTATTTATAAAAATCGGTTGTTTTTTCATTGCAGCAAATTCTTTTTCACCAAATTTATGATACGTCTCTTCGTTCAACGGTGACGCCAAAACAATAACATCGCTATCTGCAAGAAATTTATCAAAACTAACAAAGTCTATATCGGATGCAACATTCTTCACATTTTTCGTATAAGCAATAACTCGCATACCAAAGGTTTTTGCGATATCAGCAACCATTTGCCCAATTTTGCCAAATCCAAAAACGCCAAGAGTTCTGCCGTGCAAACCCATGGAAACAACCATTAATTCAGTATTCCATTTTCCATTTCGAACTATTTTTTCAGAACTTTTAATATTACGAGAAAGACCTAGGATAAGCGCAAAAATATGTTCAACAACCGAATGTGTCGCATATGCCGGAACATTGCCAACCAGAATCCCCTTCTCTTTCGCAAGTTTAATATTTATTCCATCAAAACCTGTCGCCAAAACTGAAATAAATTTACATTTTTTCAAATAAGGAACCACATCAATTGGCGGACGCGGCGTCATCATCAAAATATCAGCACCAATACATTTTTTTAAAAAATCCGGATCTCTGCTAATCGTTTTTTTAAAAAATTTAACATCACCCAGTTTTTTCAAGCGCATACGTTGTCTTTCATTAACATCGCAAATTGGAATTACATGTATTTTCATAAAATCATTATAACAAACCTTGCAAGTAAATTAATAAAATGTTAGTTTTTTATTCGCGGGCCGGTAGCTCAGTCGGTAGAGCAAGCGCCTCTTAAGCGCAAGGTCGCGGGTCCGATCCCCGCCCGACCCACCAAATACATGCGAGAAATGCGATCCGTAGCGCAGGATACGCGCATTTAGCGTATTCGAAGCGAAGGAGAAAAATCGAAAAAATTAGTCGAGCAAACGCGAGACTTATTTTAAGATTTTTCAGCATTTCCCTTGTGCACACAAAACTCCATCTTAGGGCATACACATAATATAAAAGCCAGCAGAACCCTATTGCAAAAAGGCTTAATTTTAACACAAACTTAAAACTTGACAACTTTCGCAATATAAGTATAATATTACCATCACGCTATAAATTCGAACGATTACAGAATGAAATTAAAAATAGAAACAGATGTGTACATGTTTGCGGGTAAAGGTAAGATAAGAAATGTTAAACCGATGCCAGGAACTACTAGAAGCGTTACGTTTGACACAAAAACAGATCCAACGGCTCAAGCAATTTGGGATGGATGGGTTGAAATGCAAGCTAGAGAAGGAAAGGCTGTTGAATTAACAATCGACGCATTCAGAAAAGCATTTGATACATTTTTAATATTTATCGCCGAAGAAGAACGCGACAATTACCCTCAAGTAACAGCCATTGAAGAGGTTGCTAGCTAAGTTTTCTTTGTGCGCACGAAATTTAAAATACTCTGCGAACCACCTTAGAAAACCCTGAAGCCAAAGATTTTAATAAATTCAACACAGCATATTCAGGTTTATCCACAACTCTTGATTCAACGGGAGACCTGCCACAAAAAATAACAAATTGTCGTCCAAACTCCGTACCGTTCAAAATCTCATTAATTAAATAGATAGGATCATATTCGTCGGCTCCAAGAAATATACATTTCTCTTTTGATAAAGCGCGTAATTTTTCAATGATAGATTGGGCCAAAACAGCATATTTTAACGTTGCTATATCTTTCGACTTACGACAAAGCGCAAGGAATCCAAAACCACGCTGGGTTCCACGACACACCTCACAAGCCAATTCATAATCATAACTACCGGGACCACTAATAAACATCAATTCTTTAATCGCCCAAGCCCGAAAAAGCTCTTCATCGCGACCAATAACAGCTTTAACGTCAACCGGGCTGCAGTCTCTATCGTCGCTCAACACTTGTCCGCACGCACGTCTTTCATCCATAATTATTTTATTACAGATTTTTATTATACCCACTTTCTAAATTTAATCAAGCCAAGATAAACTTAGCGACGTATTTTTTGCTAAAATGCACATGAACAAACATTTATGCCAAAAAACATTTTATTTTATACAGACACGCCGATTTGCGGCGGCGCCGAAAGACAAATGACAATTCTTGCCAAGTTTTTAGATAAACAAAAATACAACCTATTTTTGGCTTGTGCAAAAGCAAAATCAGTTGACGACCTTGCGGATAAATTTGAAAAAACCGGTTCAAAAATATTCAGATTAAACGTAATTCACAAGCACGATCCGCGTCACTATTTTCAGCTCAAAAAAATAATTCGCGAAAATAAAATCAAAGTTCTTCACGCACACGTTTGGAATCCCGCATCATGCAGATATGCTTATTTAGCCAGCAAATCATGCAAAATCCCACTTATTATTACGGAACACGATCCTGGCGAAATTTCACCTTTCAAAACCGCATTCAAAAAATGGCTGCTAAAAAATGTTTCAGAAATAATCGCAATTTCAGAAGAAAATAAAAAATTATTAACTACACTTTATCCGCATGTAGCAAACAAAATTTCAGTTGTGCATAATGGAATCGATATTGCGAAATTTGAAGAAAAAATTGCACACGCTCAAAATCATTACGACCAAAATAATCCAAAAATAATCCTAACAGTCGCGGCTTTACATCCACGCAAAGGTTTAAAATATTTAATCGAAGCTTTCGCTCAAATTAACGATAAAAACCTACAATTACAAATCGTCGGCGAAGGGCCGCAAAAACAAGAACTTCAAGAATTAACGCAAAAATTAGACGTTTCAGAGCAAGTAAAGCTTCTTGGTTGGAGAAATGATATTCCGGAACTAATGGCTTCCGCGAACCTGTTCGTCCTCCCCTCTCTTCATGAGGCTTTTGGACTCGTCTTGCTCGAAGCAACGCTCGCAAAATTACCAATAATCGCAACAAATTCCGGCGGAATTCCGGAAATCATCGAAAATAACAAAAATGGCTTACTTGTACCACCAAAAGACGTAGGCGCGCTTACAAATGCAATAAAAGCCCTCCTTGAAAACGAGGAGTTGAACAAAAAATTTGTACAATCTGGTTTAGAAAAAGTTTATGAAAAATTTAACGCCAAAACTATGGCTAAAAAAACTGAAATAATCTATGATAAAGTCTTGAACGCCAATTAATATTTATGAAAACAAAAACATTATTCATTTGCGAAAATTGCGGATATCAATCCAATAAATGGGTTGGCAAATGTTCAAATTGCGACAAATGGAACACGTTTAAAGAAGAAACTGTAATGACCGGCACGCCAAAAAAAACCGCAGGACTTAAAGCAATCGCGCCAAGAAAGCTCTCGTCAATATCAAAAGCTTATTCAAAAATTCCAACAAACATCGAAGAACTCGATCGCGTTCTTGGCGGCGGAATCGTTTCCGGAAGCGTCACTTTACTCAGCGGTGAACCCGGAATTGGCAAATCAACAATCACCCTTCAAATATGCGAAACAATCGCGCGTCAAAATAAAAACGTTCTTTATATTTCCGGAGAAGAAGGTCTAGACCAAATCTCCATGCGAGCGCAAAGACTTGGCATCACATCCGAAAATATCCAAATGATTTCCACAAACAGCTTAGAAGAAGTTTTAGGCACTTTGGAAGCCGAAAAGCCGGATTTTGCAATAATTGATTCTATTCAAACGATCTCAAGCGAAAATGTGCCATCAACCGCAGGTTCCAGCAATCAAATCAAGCTCTGCGCAGAGGCAATAATAAGTTTTGCAAAAACATATAAAATCCCAATTTTCATAATCGGACACGTTGTAAAAGACGGCGCACTTGCGGGCCCAAAAACCCTCGAACACGTTGTGGATGCCGTTATTTACATCGAAGGCGAACGCTACCAAAATCTCCGCATTTTCCGTGGAACAAAAAATCGCTTTGGTTCAACAAATGAAGTCGGTATTTTTGAAATGGCGGAAAGTGGCTTAAAAGAAGTAAAAAATCCATCTTCAATATTTATTGATAATAGAAACTCTGAATCTTCCGGAACAGTCGTCACCGTCGCAATCGAAGGAACTCGACCATTTTTAATTGAAGTCCAAGCACTCACAAATTATTCAAATTTCGGCTATCCAAAGCGCACGGCAAACGGCTTTGATTTGAATCGACTTCAAATGCTAATCGCAGTTTTGGAAAAACACGCAAACATCAAGCTTCAAAGCCAAGACGTATTCATAAACATTGCCGGCGGGTTGCGTTTAACAGATCCTGCTGCAGACTTGGCAATCCTTCTCGCAATCGTCTCATCAATCAAAAAAATCCCAATCCCGCATGATTTATGCGCAATCGGCGAAGTCGGCTTAACCGGCGAAACCCGTCCAATAGCCCAACTCGCTCGTCGCGTTATGGAAGCCGAAAAACTGGGCTTCAAACAAATAATAATTTCTCAAACAAAAGAAATAATTTCTTCAAAAGCTGAAGTAATTCAGGTGAAAATGATTAGGGATGCAATGAGATTATTCACGAGTTAAACTCTGAACAAAGCGACTCAAAGCTCCAATAAAAGTTTTTGTATATTTTTCGGGATGTGCCCAAGCATCAACAAGGACATCGTTTAAATTCGCCCAATCTGCTCTTTCAACTTCCTCTGAATCAAAAACAAAAGGGCCGGAATATACAACGCTATATAAAGCCGTATTCTCCTGATTCGTAGGACGTGAATTGTTTTGATATCTAGCAATTTCAATGAAATCCACGTCCGCAGGCATCTCTTGCAAATTCGCAAGTAACTCTTCTCTAAACTCACGTCTAGCCGCATCAATATAAGATTCTCCTTTGTCTAAATGACCGCCAACGGACACGGAAAGCAAGCCCTTGCTAACCTTTTGCGTTAATGATCTCTGAACTAAAAGCAATTCGGTTAAAGTTTCATCCTTGAAAACAAGAACGTTCACACTTCTATGCCTAAGGCCTCTTGCATGGACACTATCATAATCAGCAAAACCAATAACATGATCATCTTCGTCGACAACGTCAAGAATATCTGGAACATAGTCAGGCATAATTTTATTATTAGATTACAAAATATTATTCTTAATCTCCGCCTTACTTACCCTCTATTGCCCATATCTTCTTCTGTTTCGCCTCCTAATGCCGCTTCTGCTTCTGCCAATCCGTCATCACTTTCCGCTGTTTTACGTAAAGGAAGAGCCGCTCCTGCACAAGATGCAAGCGCCATTGCTGCAAAAAAAGCAACCCCCAAAGCCTTACCGGCCAGATTAGCTGTATCAGCCGATTTACCTGAAATGACATTGGCTTGCTGCTCGGAACTTTCCGCTGTTTGTCTTCCGGAATCATTAGCAGCTTTCGCTTCACTGGTACCAACCGTAAGTGCTCCTAAGCTTAAACCTGCTACAATTAATGCTGTTCCTAATTTACTCATAATATTTTTTGTTAAATTAATATTGGATACTACAATAACACACGATATAGAATCTGTCAAGTCCTATTTTAATAGCCCTAAATACTAAAAAACTCTTCCGAATTCTTCTGCAACCGTGCCTCCAAAGTTAGCATATCTAAGCCCTTTATCTTTTGAATCTCTTTCGCAACTTCAACTGCGAAAGCAGGCTCATTTCTCTGTCCACGAAAAGCTTGTGGAGCCAAAAATGGACAATCCGTCTCAATCATAATTCGATCAATAGGCGCCGCAAAAATCGTATCACGCACGTTTTGCGCCTTTGGATAAGTCGAAATACCTGTAAAAGACGTCGTTCCTCCTCTTTCCCAAATCTGATTTGCAAAATCAACATTGCCCGTATAACAATGAAAAACAAATCGCAAACCCTTAAAATCCTGCAAAACTTGAAGAACATCAGTTTCCGATTCGCGGGCATGAATAATAACAGGCAAATCCAAGTTTTTGGCCAATTCAAGCTGAAGCTTAAATGCCCGAATCTGCTCTTCGTGCGAGATTTGCGCTTTAAAATAGTCCAATCCAATTTCGCCAATCGCAACAATTTTTTTACCTTGTTTTTTATCCGTCTGCGCTTGTTCAAAAAATTTGCTCATAAGCGCCTCATCTACCAATTTCGCCTCATACGGATGCATACCCAAAGCTGAGTACATAAAGCCATATTTAGCACTTAATTCAAGCACGCCTGAACAACTTTTTAGATCACACCCAATATTGATGATTTTCTCAACTCCGGCCTTCTTTGCACGATCAATCACCTGCTCCAAATCAGGCTCAAATTCAGGAAAAGTTAAATGTGCGTGCGTATCGATAAACATAGCAAAATTATACCATGATATAATTCAAGCATGAAATTTGACTTCATCATCGTCGGCTCAGGAATTGCAGGTCTAAACTCAGCCTTAAACGCCTCAAAATTCGGCAAAGTTTTAATTATCACAAAAAAACGCTTAATCAATTCCAACACCAATTTTGCACAAGGCGGAATTGCCGCAGTTTTAAACAAAACCGATAATTTCAAAAAACACGTGGAAGATACGATGACGGCAGGATGCTTTCACAACAATAAACGCGCAGTTGAATTTATGGTTAAAAATGGCCCAAAAGCAATTAAAAAACTCATGCAAATCGGCGTACATTTTGAAATAAAAAATCCGCAAAATGTAAGCAATTTATCTTTAACTCGTGAAGGCGGACATTCGGAATACAGAATCGCATATGCGGGCGACCACACGGGCGCGGAAATCGAAAAAACGCTCATACAAGCCGTAAAACAAAATAAAAAAATCGCGATTTTCGAAAACGCATTCGCACTCGATTTAATAACTGAAAACAAAACCTGCTACGGAATTCAAATAATTCGAAACAATAAAATTGAAAACATTTTCGCTCGCGCAGTGATCCTTGCAACAGGCGGAACCGGCCAAGTTTATAAATACACAACCAACCCGGAAATCTCAACCGGAGACGGCATTGCAATGGGCCTACGCGCAGGCGCAAAAGCTGAAGACATGGAGTTCATTCAATTTCACCCAACCGCTCTCGCAATACCACGCAAACCTTTATTTTTACTTTCAGAATCTCTTCGCGGTGAAGGCGCAATTTTAATCAATTCAAAAGGTGAAAGATTCATGCAAAAAGCACACAAGCTTGCCGAACTTGCGCCTCGCGATATCGTAGCTCGTGAAATTTATGCACAACAAAAATCAGGATCTGTTTTTCTTGATATATCTCATGAAAAACCGGACTTTATTCGTAAACGTTTTCCAAAAATTTATTCAACTTTAAGGAAAAGTTACAACCTCGATTTAACAAAAAACAAAATTCCAGTAACTCCCGCGGCGCATTATCTTTGTGGCGGAATAAAAGTAAATTTGAATTGTTCACCGGGAATCAAAAATCTTTATACATTCGGAGAAATGACTTGCACGGGCGTACACGGCGCAAACAGACTCGCTTCAAATTCACTTCTTGAAGCAATGGTTTTTAGCGAACAAATTACAAAGCAGATAGAAAATCTGCACAAAACTAGCGCCATCAAATCCATAAAAATCATTACACCAAAAATCGCAAAATCAAATACCGTCGAAAGCTCAAAAATGGGCAAAATAAAAGAAAAAATTCAATTTCTTATGTGGCAAAACGCCGGCATTCTCCGCACAACGAAACAGTTAAAAGAAAACCTCAAAGAACTCAACGAACTTGAAAATCTTTTACCAAAAAACGAAACCAATATAAAAATTGCAGAAACAAAAAACATGATTCTCGTAAGCCAAATAATCACAGAATCAGCCTTACTTCGCAAAAAATCCCTCGGCTGCCACTTCATAAATTAATCCTTCTCAACGCTCAACTTTGCCGCCTGATCATTCACAATCAACGCCTCAATCATCTCATCAATACTGCCTTCCATAATTGAAGGTAAATTATTAAAACTCACCTTGATTCGATGATCAGTAACACGATCCTGTGGAAAATTATATGTGCGAATCTTCTCAGACCTATCCCCTGTCCCAATTTGAATTGCTCTCTGCGCACCAATTTCTTTCATACGCTTTTCTTCCTCATATGCATATAACCTTGAACGCAAAATCGACATTGCCTTACTCTTGTTTTTAAGCTGACTTCGCTCATCTTGGCACGCCACAACAACTCCGGTTGGAATATGCGTAATACGCACCGCAGAATCAGTCGTATTAACGCTTTGCCCACCTGCTCCGGACGATCGATAAACATCAATACGCAAATCTTTATCCTCAATTTTTAAATCAACTTCCTCAACTTCAGGCAAAACCGCAACAGTCGCAGTTGAAGTGTGGATTCTACCTTGCGCCTCAGTCGTTGGAATTCTTTGAACACGATGGACCCCACTTTCATATTTCATCTTTCCATAAACACCGTCTCCAATAATTTTAAAAATCAATTCCTTAGAACCTCCAGCCGTAGCTTCAGAACCACTTAAAATCTCAGTTTTATAGTTATGGTTATCAGCCCATCTCATATACATTCTCCCAAGATTCGCAGCAAAAAGTGCAGCTTCTTCACCGCCAACTCCAGCTCTAAGTTCAACGATACAGTTTTTATCATCATTTGGATCTTTTGGAAGCAATTCAACTTTTATCTGTTCAAATAATTTGTTCAACTTTGTCTGAGCAGAAGATAATTGCTCTTCAGCTAAATCTTTAAAGTCTTTTTCGGAATTTGAAGATAAAATTGAATTTGCTTCAGCAACTTCCGCCTCAGCTTGCAACAATTCTTGATACAAATTCATAGCCGGTTCCAACTGTTTCAAGCGAAGCCCAATTTCCTTCATTCTCTGCACGTTATTTGAAATATCAGGACTCGATAATTCACTCTGTAAAACCTTATATTCAGCCTCTAATTTTTGAAGTTTAGTTTTTAAATCCATATATTATTTATAAAGTAAGTATAAACATTCTTTCAATCCCGGCATAGTCTTTTTTAAAAATCGGTTTTTGAACAAAAAATTTGTTCGAAATAGCCAAAATCTCGCTCCCCTGCCCAAAACCAAACTCACCAAGAACAAACTTTGGAGAGTTCTTCATTTTCGACAATTGCTCAAAAAATTCTCGATACAAATCCAAGCCATCTTTGCCTGAATAAAGCGCAGAATGCGGTTCATATTTTTTCACGTTTTCATCGATTGAATTATATTTTTCAGTTCCAATATATGGCAAATTTACCACCATAACATCAACCTTTTGTTCAAATAATTTGTTCAATAACGATCCCTTAATAAATTCCGCCCTATTAGAGATTTCATATTTATCAGCATTTTTATTCGCAACCTTCAAAGCCTTTCTTGAAATATCCACGAATTTCACAAAAACATCCTTACAATTTAAAGCAACGCTAATCCCTATACACCCACTCCCAGAACCAATATCAGCCACAACAGCTTTTTTATAAGCAAAATATCGATGCAAAATATCAATCGTATTCTCAACGAGAAATTCAGTTTCGGGACGCGGAATCAAAACATTTTCGTTCACATAAAATTCTCTACCAAAAAACTCCTTTTTATTAATGATATAAGCAATCGGAAATCCTCTACTTACTGTATGCAAAAGTTTTCTGAATTTCAGCATCTTAAAATAACCAACCTCAATCGAAGGGTTTTTAAATAAAAATTCACGGGTCTGAGAAAGAACATGCATAAGCAAAATTTCCGCTTCTAAATAAGCGTTTTCACGCCCAAAAAGTTTATTTTTACCAAATTTTAATGTCTCCGAAATAGTCATAAAAGAAAAAGGCCTCCGAAAACAGAGGCCTTAATTTTGATTTTTATCGCTAATAAAACTTCACGTTCTCTTTTTGTTTTCTATAATGTTCGCGCATGATTGCAGATTTTCTAACAAGTCTTCTAGACTTTGGCTTGTGCCAATATCTTTTGCTTTTCAAATCAATTAAAATGCGGCTTCTGTGAACTTTTTTTGTAAATCTGGCGATAAGCCTTTCCGTGGATTCCTTCGAATTTTTCAAAACTTTAATTTCCATGTATATTCACCTCCTTTAATTTTTTAAGTATTAATTTTAGCTTTTCAGCAAATGAGATTATATCATCGATATCGAACAAATCAATCAAATGTTAAATATCAAGATTTTTCACTTTTTTAGCATGAGCCTGAATAAATTTCTTTCTTGGCATAACTTCAGCGCCCATCAATGTATCAAAAACAACCTCTGCTCTTTCAGCATCATCAATTTTAACCTGAAGCATCATACGTCTTACGGGATCCATTGTAGTTTCCCAAAGTTGTTCAGGGTTCATTTCTCCAAGACCTTTGTAACGTTGGATAGAAACTTTTTGACCAGGAGTAAAACCTTGAAGAATTCTTTCTTTTTCCTCATCGTTATAAGCGTATTGAGTTGTTTTTCCCGACGCAAGCTTGTAAAGCGGCGGTTGAGCAATATAAATATGACCTTGTTCAACCAATGGCGCAAAGTGACGATAAAATAACGTCAAAAGAAGTGTTCGGATATGAGCACCATCGACATCGGCATCAGTCATGATCACGATTTTGTCATAACGTAATTTTGTAACATCCATTGTTTCACCAACTCCTGTACCAAGTGCAATAATAAGTGCCTTAATTTCAGCATTCGCAATAATCTTATCTAATCTTGCCTGCTCAACGTTCAAAATTTTACCGCGAAGTGGCAAAATAGCTTGAAATTCTCTATTTCTACCTTGCTTTGCAGAACCACCAGCGGAATCACCCTCAACTATGAATATTTCAGAATTCTTTGAATCCTTCGAAGAACAGTCTGCCAATTTTCCAGGCAACATCATACCTTCAAGAACGCCTTTTCTAAGAACGCTATCGCGCGCGGCACGAGCTGCAAGTCTTGCACGAACAGCTAAAATACATTTTCCAAGAATAAGCCTTCCTTCTGAAGGATGCTCATCCAAATACATTTCAAACGCCTCTCCAAATGCGGCCTCAACAGCAGTTCTGACTTCCGCATTACCAAGCTTACTTTTTGTTTGACCTTCAAACTGAGGATCAGGAATTTTAACGGAAATAATCGCGGTCAAACCCTCACGAACATCATCAGAAGTTAAATTTTCATCTTTTTCCTTAAGAATCTCATTTTTACGAGCATAATTATTTAAAGTTCGAGTAAGTGCGGACCTAAAACCCGTTAAATGCATTCCACCTTCAGGCGTATTAATTGTATTGGCAAATGTAAAAACGTGTTCATTAAAAGTCTGTGTATATTGAAGAGCAACATCAATCAACCCTTCCGGTGCTTCTTTTTCAATATGAACAATTTCGCCAAGAGTTTCCTTATTCTGGTTCAAATGATGAACGTATGAGCTGATCCCTCCTTCAAAATAAAATCTGTACCTTTTATCAGTATGCTCATCAGTTACGTTAATTGTCACGCCTTTTGTTAAATAAGCTTGCTGTCTCATTCTATTCAAAACCGTCGCATAATCATATTCCGTTGTTTTAAATATTGTAGGATCAGCGTAAAAAGTAATTTTCGTTCCTCTTTTATCCGTTTTCCCAATTTTTTGAATATCACTTTTAGGCTCACCTATCTTATATTCTTGCTTATAATACCCGCCATCTGTCCAAACTTCAGCCATAAGCTTTGTGGAAAGAGCATTAACAACAGAAACTCCAACTCCATGAAGACCACCGGAAATCTTATATCCACCATCTCCAAATTTTCCACCTGCGTGAAGAATGGTTAAAACCGTTTCAAGAGCCGATTTTCCGGTTTGTTTCTGAATTCCAACAGGAATGCCGCGTCCATCATCCTCAACAGAAATGCCGCCATCCTTCATCATAATAACTGTAATATTTTTACAATGTCCGGCCATTGCTTCATCGATAGAGTTATCAACAACCTCCCAAATCAAGTGATGCAAACCGGCAACATCAGTAGTTCCAATGTACATTCCGGGCCTCTTTCTAACCGCAGCAAGCCCTTCCAAAACCTGAATTTGATCTGCGCCATAACTTGATGAAGTTTGAGTATTATCCGCCATATTTAAAAATGCGTTTAGTTGAATAAGACGAAACGAATATAGCACGATTAAATTACAAAATCAAAATTGTCCCAAATGACAAATAAATGACAAAATTTAAACTAATATGTGCCGGGAGTGCAAAAATATTCAGGGTCCATGCCGGCAGCTTTCATTTTATCAAAAATTTCTCTTAAAATAACGTTCATTTTCTTAACGATTGGAACTTCAATGGCACACATCCCCAAAGGGCCAAAATCACGAACAATAGATTCAAACATAACACGATCTTCTCTCATCAATATAGTCAATTCTTTATAAATTTCAAAATCAGCTAAAGCAGACTTTAAATTAACAAATAAATCTTTATTATCTACGATAAAATTATTCCATTTTTCGCCCCAGCGCTTTTTAGCCTCCCTTATATAAAACCTATCATAACCGTACTTCTCGGGAAAAAGTAAAATCAAAAACAATAAATAAAAATTATTACCAAAATACGGACCATAATCATGATCGTTAACATCAATAGCATCAACTTTTGGTAAGTTTTTAACGGCCTCAACAAGAGCAGGAATGTCCATGTCCGATCGACTCATATTGAATCTAGTTATTTCTTTTGAGTTTCCTCTACAAACTTATCCACCTTGTTATAGAAAGCCTTATTATAAAATTCAATAACCGTTGGAGCAACATTTTGAAGCAATACTTTTTTATCTTCACCAAGAGGCATAACCCCATCAGCTGTTTTAATTTCGATGTTTGAAGCCTCGGTAAAAGGATCTTTTAAACTAAAATTAATTAAAATTTTCTGTTTCTTATCGATAATTTCCAAATTGGAAATCGTAAAAGACTTATCAGTCAAACTAACAACCGTAACCTGACTTGAAGAAAGGCTCAAATTAAACTCCTTAAGCTTACTAACAACGAGCTTTTTAACTTCTTCCTCAAGAGCGCTTTGTTTGTTATTTTCGGCTTCAGGAGTAGTGGCTTGACCAGACAATAAAGAGTCCTTCTTGCCATCATCCATATTAATAATAATATTCAATTTTTCAGGCTTAATCCCGAAAGGATATTCCTTATCGCCATCAATAACAACGTTAGACATCATGTTGTAGTCCATATCGTATTTCGCAGAAAATGGGACGTTATCCAAAACCGCTTTATTAATAAATATATATTTACCGGATACATCGCCAAATTCCTCAACTTTAATATTATAAAGTTCAAGTTTTTTTGAAACATTTTTCTTAACCTCATCAATATTTTCCTGATCAACGTCAGCAACGCTTTTCTCACCCAAAATCGATTTTTGGAAACTATCAAGCTGCTTTTTGTCCCTCTCGGAATTAATATAAGAAATAAATCTATCTCCGGCTGTTACTCCATAAACAGAAGACTCATAGCGCTTATCATTCAAAAACGCTATAAAAGCAGAATATTTATCCAATTCAGATGTAAAATTCTTTTTATATTCATCAGGCAAAGAACTTATATAAACATTCGCATCATTTTTAAGAAAATCCGCAATCACGAAGGCATCACGAGTCGGAATTTTATCCTGAACAACAAACTCTTTAAGCTTTCGCAATAATTCAAGCTTTTCACCAATTATTTTTTGTTCAATATCAGATCTTTTTGAAGCATCCTCGATAACAAGAATAAGCGCTTTTTCAAGCTCGGATTTGGTGTCAAAATAACTCTTTTTATAAAACTCGGAATGAGCTAAAAACGCATTATAAATAATACGGCTATCATCCGACACATACTGTGTAAAATTACTTTTATTTGATTTGGTAAATTTCAATAAATTACTAAAATATATATCCATAAAAGCAATGGCTTCCTTTGTTGTATTTGCATTCAAAGCATCATATAAATATGTCCTAACCAAATGTATTTTTTCAGCATCGGTTAAAAGAGATGAAGCGGGCCCAACAAGCATCAATTCCTTGATTTTTTCCCGAACAAAATGAATGTTCCCATCTTTTGGAGCAAAGCTTTTAAACTTATTAAATTTATCAAAAAGCAAAGACTGAAAAGACGGCAGATCATTTTCCTTAAGCGCTCTCGCCTGCTCTAAGGCTAGAACAAAAGCGTCATCAGCAGATCGCCTATCATCAACGGATAAATAATAAGCTCCATCATCGATTAACGTAGAAATATTAGAAAGATAATATTCACTAAGCTTATTTTGATTAAAAGTTAAGGCTGAATAAAAACCGCGGATCCCAGAATTATAGCTTACGCCGGATTTTTGAACTTTCTCCTTCAAAGACTGGGCATAAATATCACGACTTTGAGAATCTTTCCCTATATTTGATTTAACCCAATCGCTTTCAAGCCAATCCTTCTTAACATTATCACCCTGACTAATAAACGCATATTCATTGTTTTTACCTATTAAAATAGATCCGCCGTTAACGCCGGTATACGTAGCGCCATTTTCATCAACCGAAACGTCTACAACAGAATCAATTGCGTGAATTTCAGAGTCGGGCAAATAAACAAACATTTCCGAAGAAGCAAGAAGCGTATTCACCCAAACGTCTCCAGTATTAAGCTTAATATTGTATTTTTTGTCGTCAGCGGAATACTTAATTTGAACTTCAGTATTTACGTTAAAACGTATAATAGCGCCGGAAGCAAAATAGATGGACGCATCAACGCTCTCCCCTGTCTTAATAATATCATTTTCAAACAAAACTTGGTTTGAAGCCATTTTGACAAAATCACCCTCACCATTTTTTTTATAATCAATCGCCCCGGTTTCACCAGAAATAACAACTTTAGGATTATCTTCGTAATCCACCTTGTGATTATTGTTAGCAAACGCAAAATATCTAAATCCAATCACATTTAGAACGAGTATCGCCAGCGATACAACAACAGAGACCGAAATTCGCAAAATTTTGTTCATTTATTTTTATCTTTATTTATCTATATATTATACACGAAAAATTGACTATAGTCAACATTAGACACAGCACGATCATTGATATAAGATTAAAGACACTTATAAAAATAACCCTCTCATATGCAAAATAGAAAAACCAAATTTCGTGCGCTTATTCTAACGCTATTTTTTAGCTTGTTTGTACTGCTTTCACCGCTTACAAATGCGGCATTTCAAACAGATAAGGTTTATGGCACACTAAGCGAAAAAGGCGTTATTTCAGACATAGACAATTTTAGACCGGATGATTATTGCACGCGTGCAGAATT
>Ga0172379_10006371_pt1 | contig 15850 bp, 13 predicted proteins | sample GrowelOW334metaG_FD_119756 | JGI IMG/M metagenome (GOLD analysis project Ga0172379, IMG submission 119756) | Groundwater microbial communities from an aquifer near a municipal landfill in Southern Ontario, Canada - Groundwater well OW334 metaG | ecosystem: Environmental > Aquatic > Deep... | reverse complement strand
ATCAACCTACTCAACAACAACCGTTGAAGTAACAGCAAAAGTTTATGACAATTATAATTACACGGGTGAAAGCACGATTGAATTAAAAATCGTTAAAAAATCAGATGAAGAAACAACTACCATTGAAGAAGAGCCATCAAGCACTCCAACGACATAATAGTCGCGATAGCGACTTATCCTATAACCCCCTAATCACTAAATTATGATTAAAAAATTATTAACAATAATCCTTGCCATATTGACACTATCGGCCTTGGCGGGCTGTCAAAGTGAAGTAATAGAAAAAACCGCGACATATCAAGACGAACAAATCGCATCAATTAGCGCATTACACCCCGATATTTATATGCCGACAGATACGACCTGGACAAGATCCATTTATTCCGGAGAAGTCGAACAATATGAACTTGCTTCAACAAAAGACCCGGCCGTTTTTGGAGAAGAAGCAAAAAGCTTCATGACAAATAGTGGATGGGAATTATACGAAGAAAAAAACGATAATAATTTACTATTAAGATTCAAAAAAGGTGATTGGCTGGTTGCCTACTCGTTACAAGTTAACGGCAGCCTAACTCTCTTTGTAGAGCCTAAATCTCTTTACGAGTAACCGTTTTGCGCAAGCAAAACTCCCAGTCGCAAAGCGACCTCTACTATAAGCGTTTTTGCGCAAGCAAAACTCCATCTCCGATATTTATTATTTCGCTTTTCATCGCATGATGCGACATCATCATGTCTATAAATTTGCGCATCATATTCCCTTCGCCATGTGAAATAACATTATCGACAATAATAACTCCTCCTTTTTTTAATCGAGGATATACCGCATCAAAATAAGATAGATGCTCGTATTTTGTTGAATCAAAAAACGCCATATCAAAAATAAGCCCCTCTAAAACTTTATCGGCGGTAACAACCTCCGGCGCATGCCCGCGCACAAGAGTAACAACCGATTCGATCCCAACCTCCTCAAAATTTTTCGCCGCAAAATCCCCTCGTTCTTTATGCGACTCAACCGTAAAAAGTCTACCACCTTCGCCAATCTCCATAAGCGCCTTGGCTATCCATAGCGCAGAATAACCAATGGAAGTCCCAAACTCCAAAACAACTTTCGGCTTTTCTTTAAGAACATTTTCATACAAAAACCTGCCGGTATCCCTACCGCAAATCCAATATTTATTCCCAATCCCACTCTCCTCTTCAATCTCTCTTATCTTTTTCTCAATTCTTATTCTTACTCCCCTCTTCACTAGCTCACTAGGTCCTCTCTTCAGTCCTCTCTTCGCCATCCCAACCGCCTTTCCTCTATGACTAATCCTTCCTTTCTCCTCTTGACCAAGTGCCGCATAAACCCGATCAAGCCCATCGGGACGAAAACACGAACTGATTGGCAACCCGTGCCATATAGGCGCCTCGAGTTTTTCCGTAATCACGCCTTTAGCCTCGCCAAAAAAAACTTCTTTAAACCCATCTCCAACCACCGCAACGCAACACAAAAACCTTGCCCTGCGATCATCAACCCCTTTCATCCTCTGAAGAAAATGCTCAACCCACTCCTCGTCACTCGCGCTCTCCCCAACACCCCATCTTCTCGTTTTAAGCCCCAGCTCTCCTTTAAGTGCAAAAACCTCAATCCCCGAATCGTCCGCCAGCGTCAACACCCCACTCTTTTTATAAAAAAACTTCGCCTTTTTTAAGGCATTTTCTTCGTAACTAACTCCATCTTCATCAATATCCCCATCAATCCCAAGATCCGAAATAGAAACAATTTCATAAGGGATATCTCCTAGAATCGCCTTTATCTCGGCAAATTTTCCGGGATTCTTCGTTGCTATAAGCAGTTTTTCCATCAGTGCGGAGTCACGCTTTGCGGGACTTCGCACCTTATTATTAACTGTTTTGCGAAAGCAAAACTCCATATATACTCTATTATAGGAACCACACCTTACTATAAACATGGAACTATTCGCAATAATATTGGCGGGACTGATACTGGCGCTAATTATCCACAAAAAACCGACATACGGCATTATTCTGGCGATATTTTTTGCAACACTTGGCGAGCTTGGCAGATTACCAATAGGATATCTTATAAATGACTTGTTTATCCCGCTCTTAATTTTGATTTGGATTATCAAAAAAATCTCCCTGCAAAGAAAGTGGATAGTCCCACCGCTTCTCCCGCCAATAACAGCCTGGATCGTAATCGCGTTTTTTTCATTACTGATTAATTACTCATGGCTAACAACAAGTGAACTAAAAGAAAGCACGCTCTATCTCATAAGATTTGTGGAATATTTCTTTCTGTACTTGGTCACGGCTGACGAGGTTTTAAACAAAAAAAACTGGACTCTATCGTTTTACGCAATAATCGGTGGAGCAATTCTTGTATCGATTTTTGGATTTATCCAGCTCGATCTCTATCCAAGCTTTTTCGCACTCGGCATGGAGGAAAAAGGATGGGATCCTCATATAAACAGGCTTTTGTCGACATGGTTTGACCCGAATTTCGTAGGCGGTTTTCTGGCCTTTACGACATGTATACTTTTCGGGATAGGACTTTTTAATTATAAAAAAATATTTAAAAAACCTGCGGCATCTCTAATGCTGGCGGGGACCTCAATCATCGTTCTTTGCGCTTTATATTTAACATATTCCCGTAGCGCATATCTTGCATGTGGCATCGGCATAATAACCATAACCGCATTGAGATCGAAAAAACTTCTTCTACTGGGGGGACTGTTTGTTGTTTTATCTTTTTCGGCAATCGGCAAAGTACAAACGAGGTTTTTGGACTTGTGGGAAAGTTTCCAAAGCATAATCGGCCTAAACGATTACGCAACTTTGTTCAACGCAGATGCAACCTCTCGACTAAGACTGACTTCCTGGCAAAATGCAATTTCAATCATAAAAGAAAACCCAATAATCGGCGTCGGATACAACTCGTTCAAATACGCACAGTGGAAAGCCGGCCTGATAGACTCGCTGGATGCGCATTCGGCAACAGGATCGGACTCGACAATCCTAACAATTTTTGCAACAACGGGCATCCTGGGACTTATCGCCTACCTATGGTTTTACATAAAAGCACTCATTGGGTCTCTTAAAAACTCTCATACATCGGGTTATCACCTCGGCTTAACGGGAGGACTTGTGGCTTTATTGATTCATTCAACATTCGTTAACAGCCTTCTTTTCCCACATCTTCTCGTTTTTTTCTGGATTAGTTTGGCTTTATCTATTAAAATTCCGTCACATTCTTCGTCTTAACTAGCTTCATCGCTAACATACTAGATTACTAGCTAACTAATTTCTTATGATTTCCCTAGCTCAACTTCGACCTGGTCTCACGATAAAAGTCGAAAATGTACCATACTTGGTACTCTCGGCAACATTCTCAAAAGCGGCTCAAGGAAGCGGCACAAGCAATACTAAACTGAAGAACCTTTTAACAGGTTCATCAGTTCAAAAAACCTTCCAGGGAAACAAGGAAATCGAAGAGGCCGAAATAACACGCAGTAAAGCGCAATATATGTATTCAACCGGTGAAGAATATTTTTTCATGGATTCGACAACATTTGATCAATTCTCGTTAAGTGCGGAAGATATGGGTCGCGATGCACAATTTTTAATAGCGGGATCGGAAGTTGATATCCAGAATTACGAAGGAAGACCTATCGCAATCACCGTACCGCCGAAAATAGTATTGAAAGTTAAAGGAACCGAACCGGGCGTCAAAGGTAACACTGCAACAGGAGGGAAAAAACCGGCAACAATGGAAACCGGACTCGTAGTCCAAGTCCCTCTTTTCATAAACGAAGGCGACATGCTCAGAATCAACACCGAGACCGGCGAGTATGTCGAAAGAGCTGAAAAATAATTTTTCTTCTCTTTATCTTTTCTTCATCCTCTCTTTACTAGCTCACTAAGTCCTAGGTCCTCTCTTCGTCTTCTCTTCACTAGTTCACTATCTTTACTAGCTCCTAGGTCCTTTCTTAATACAAAAGAGAGAAAAGAATTACTTCTTTCCTCTCTTTCTACCATTTGACCACTCTGCACGCAGTATATTCGTGTACTTATTTTGTGTCAAGGCTTTCGCACAGAAACAATCACCGAGGCCTGTTTAAAAAACTCCCAATCTGTAAAAACAATTCGCAATCACCAAAAATAACATTTCCATATTGCGGAAGTATTGTATAAGATAATTTATTTGCCGCTGGCCTCGACCACCCTAACTCCGGAAATTTCATCCACATATCTAAGATCAACACACAAATGATAAACTTGATCAAAATTATAAACCTCCAGGGTAAACTTCTGTTCCGCAAGCCTGGTCTTCATATCAACAAGGGCGGAATATCCGATTATATTCAATCCTCCTTTGGCAATTAGCCTTGATATGTCATTAAGTAGTCCCCTTCTGTCCAAACTCTTCACAATCAAACAAACCTGCCTCCTCCCGCCATTTACACTCTTGCCCAAAAGACAATCATCTTTATAAATAGATCTTAACAACTCCTTCACAAAAATCACCCCAGTGCCAATATCGGCAAGTAAACCTTTTACCCCGCGATGCCCATAGTTTTTATTGGCATAATCGGAAATTTTCTTTTCTTCTTTTTTAAAATTCGTACACAGAAAAATCTTCAAGCTTTTATCCAGAAAATTCATTCCGCGGGCAACACGGATATCCTCATTATCCATGGCAAGCCACTTCCTTATATTATTCCTGGCCTTGGAAGTCTTTACTCTATCAACCCAAAACAAATCGGGACCGGAAGCGCTTTTGGCAGCCTCTATCGTAACAACATCACCCGTCCTCAAGACAGTCATTGGATTTCTAATCCTTTTATTAACAAAAGCTTTTGAAAAATTATGTCCGAAATATGGATTAACGGCATAGGCAAAATCTACAACCGTAGCCCCTTCGGGCAAGTCAATCGCCCTCCCTTTATCCGTGAAAACGAAGATCCTATCTTCGAAAACATCTCCTTTTAAATCCTCAAGAAACTTGTCATTTATCCCACCGGACATCTTGCGTAAATCTTTCACCTGCGTCATCCAAGAATAAGAAAGATCTTCGTCCTGCCATTTCATCCTCTTCCTATACCACTTCGCGACAATCCCGAAATGGGCATCCTCATACATATCGAGAGTTTTTATATGAAACTCAACCGTCTTTCCGCATGGCCCGAAAACCATTGTATGCAAACCCTTATAGCCATTAGCCTTCGGGACGGCGATATAATCACGAAAATCCGCCCTTCTGGGCTGCCACAAGCCATGGATAACCCCAAGCGCCTTATAACAATCAATAACACTTGGCACTACCACTTTAACCGAAAAACAGTCCGTCATTACATCAAAAAGCCCTTTTTTCTCGTTAAAAGCCTTATAAACATGATACAAATGCTTCTCTTCGCTTTTAACTTCCGCGTCAACTTCCACCTGAATAGCATTGTTTAATTCGGCAACAAGCTTGTTTATATAGCGCGTATTCCCGGCTCGAACGGTAGAAAGTTTTTTTGAAATAAATTCATAATCATTAGGTTGAAGATATTTAAAACAAAGATCCTCGAGCTCGGACATCATGTCCCAGGCACCAAGAAGACGAGCCATAGGCACATATATTTCAACTGTTTCCTTGGCAATTCTTTTTCTTTTCTCTTGAGACACGAACTGTAGCGTTCTCATGTTATGGAGTCTATCGGCCAATTTAATCAAAATAACCCTCAAGTCCTTGCTCATTCTTAAGAAAATCTTTCGCAAAGAATCTATCTGTCCGCGAGTGGATTGGAGCGAATAACGAACACTTGAAATTTTCGTAAGACCATCAACCAAAAGCGCAACTTCCGATCCGAAATTTTTCTTAATGTCAGACACCGTAACACCCGTATCTTCAACCGTATCATGAAGCAAAGCGGCAACTATCATCTGTTGATCCGCTTTCATATCGATAAGTATTTTGGCAGTCTCAATGGGATGAATTATATAAGGCTCACCGGACTTGCGAAGAGCCCCTTTGTGAGCTTTTTCAGCAAAAGAATACGCGAAACGAATGACCTTCGGATCGATATCCGAATCATAATCTTTAATCTTTTTTATAAGACCATCAATTGGAGCCATAAAAAAAGCTGGTGGATGATTTAGGATTCTACACCATCTCCAACGGGAGTCAATTTTTAAAAATCTTCATTAGCCTTTAGTGTTGGTAAAACCAACCTTGGAAATCGGCTCGGCATCCAAGTGACAATAAAATCCATCGGGACCCAAAAACAATCCATTTAAATTAAGATTTTCTCGTAATTTTTCATCTATAACCGGCTTTTCGTCAGGGAACGCAAAGACAGAAATATCAACATGATTTACATTCCCACAGGCAGCTTCGATAAGTTTAAAAGAACACTTGCCGGACCCATCATCCTGAACCACGCAATGATCGTTAGCTTTGTCCCAAAAGACTGTATAAGAAGCATCATCGGAGCCTTCCACCGAACCAAAAAACACATAGTCAACATGGAAAAGGACCTTACTGCATTTACCGCCTGATTCTTCACACAAACGAATAACCCTCGAAGAATATTCATCTCGTGCAAATTGTTCAACATTAGCAGCCTCAAGCAGCTGCAACCTTTCGTTATTAGCAGAAGCATCCATGTAATACTTAATTCCAAATGTAACAAGGAATGTAGTGACAATTGTCATCACGGATCCGTTTGTTGCATTATCTAAAACATTCATTTTAATTAAATTAAAAGAGACGAATCGTACATCAAAAATATCACCTCGTCAAGATGGAGCGAGAAACCTCTAATCAGGATAATTCAGCAAATTTCTCAGTGTAACCTCCGCTTCTTCTATTTCGGCGGGTCTACCCTCAGCAGCATCCCGTGCTCTTAATTCGGCATTCCTGGCGCTACAAGCCTCTTCATATCTTTTAGGTATTTCCGTCATATGCACACCATATGCAAATATAGAACCCGTTTTGTACTCATCGGCAATTTTGTATTTCACGCCTTTGTAGGTCAAAAAATAATTAAACGCCACAGCAGTATTCGTAGTCTCCACCTGTTTTGAGAAATGCGCTGGATCATTTCCGATATGCCTATCCATAAAAGAATGGAATGTTTGAACAAAAGCTCTACTAGCGGTATCTGTATACTGGTCTTGGTAAAAAATCATCCCGGTAGGAACATCTTGGGTAAGAGTTGGTTCCGACTTCCAGTCATCAAAAAAACTTATAAAAGACGCAAGTGCATTTTTATCCGGATTATCATTTGCATCACGAGGACACTCTGTTTGGTTTTCAGCGGTCGTAGACATATTAAAATATTATCAAACAATGATAACATATTCCCAGCCATCAAGCAATCACTTCTCGGAGGCTAGGCAGGGGTCGTAAAGTTCAAACTTTTCATCCACTAGCTCACTATCTTCTCTAGAAACTAGGTCCTCTCTTAACCTTCTTCTCTTCACTAGCATCTTAACTATCTTCTCTAGCCTACTAAGTCCTTTCTCGTCATCTTCACCTCCGCCCTCCTCCTCTTCCCCTCAAGCATCTTTTCTTTCGCCCTTTTCGACCTCCTTTGTTTTTGTTTACGAATTTTGTAAACCGCTTTCGCCTTTTTTGAATCGCGCCACGAAACCGCCTGCTCGATTTTTGAAATCAAAAGCTTGTAAGCATGTGCCCTGTTTTTCTCCCTTTCGCGATACTGCTGACATTTCACTTCTGTTCCGGTCGGCAAATGCTTAAGCCAAACACAGCTTGATGTTTTATTTATCTTTTGCCCACCCGCTCCGCTCCCACGCACGAACTTTTCCTCAACATCACAAGATTTTATACCCAATTTTTCAGCCTTTTGCAAAAACTCGGCAGATAATTCCATTATTTTTTATATAAAAGAACCAGCCCGGCAAAAAGCGCCAACGCCATCTTGGTTTCCTCTTCGGAAACTCCCTCCTCAAGTACAAAATCGCTAAACATTCCGCCAAAGAAACCTCTTTTAGCCATAATTTTTGCAATATCCTTACCTTTTGCGCTTTTCACAACATACTGATGAGTCGGATTATATAAATTCGTCATATCGTCCAACATTCTTTTCGCAATCGAGCTGTTCATTATCTCAAGTGTCAAAAACGGACTTCCGTCAGGAGCTGTAACTTCCCATTTCTCCGCACCAAAAGAAAGCGCAGTTTTCAACATTGCCCATCTCATTGTACCAAGCGGCTTATCGCCTTTTTCAGAATCAAAAACTTCCCAAGTCGCATAACCGAATTTTCCTCTTTTGCTCTTGCAAGTAATTATTGCCGCAGATTTGGTCTTGTCGGTATAAACGGTTAGAGGCCCGATGAAACTTGCCTTGAAAAACATAACCGGAGCCTTGGTCTCCGGATTAACACCTTCGCACGAAAGCGGCGAAGTAAAAACCTTAAACATTCCTCTCTCACAACGAATCGCTTTGAATTTTTGCATATTGTTTTTTGTTAAAGACGGGTCGATTATACAACGGCTTCAGTCGCGAAGCGACTTTTTTCTCTTTATCCTCTTTCTCCTCTTCACTTCTTCACTAGTTTACTAGGTCCTAGGTCCTAAATGGATTCTCTCTCGTAAAATCCGGTATCAACACCTCCCTGCTCTCCTCATCCTGAACCCACCCATTCTGAAAACCTTTTTTGAGTAAAAATTTAAATACCTGATCAAACTCATCTTTGGTAAGTACACGATTTACTTCGGGAAAATTTTTCGCCTTATGCATCGGAAAATATTGATTCATTAAACTTACATGCAACTCCATGTCTATCTCGGCTAATTTCCTAATGGCTTCAAGGCTATTCTCGAGATTTCCGGGCAAAACCAAATGCCTAACGACAACTCCTCGCCTTGCAACTCCCTCCAAATCGATTTGCAAATTTCCAACCTGCCGAATCATTTCTTTTATCACCGGAATCGCAACCACCGAATAGTTCGCGACTCCTGAATATTTCAACCCAACCTCGTCAATTCCATACTTAAAATCCGGCAAATAAATATCAACCAGCCCTTCCATTTCGCACAACATTTCAGCTTTTTCATACGCATTTGAATTCCATAAAATTGGAATTTTTAAACCATTTTTTCGCGCAATTCTTATCGCCTCTTTTATCTGCTTAAACCAAATTGTCGGCGTAACCAAGTCGATATTAACAGCACGATCTTTTTGCAATTTAATCATGATTTCTGCGAGCTCTTCGACGCTATAATCTCGTCCGATTCCTTCCTCAGCGCTAGGACGCGAAGCATTCCTTGCGCCATCATATAAGCTGTTTCGCGAATGCGAAACTCCTCCCTGTGAAATCTGATAATTTTGGCAAAAAACACACCTCAAATTACATCCTGTAAAAAATATCCCACCAGCCCCCTGATTCGAGCTACCGCAAAAAGGCGGCTCTTCGCCAAAATGCTTGCCGAACCAAGAAATTTTAACTTTATCAGTCATGACAAACAGCAAAATACCAGAATCAACAAGGTCAAGCTATTGCCAATTCTATGCGTTTTTGAAAAAAACTAAACAATCCGGGATTAGAAATTTTCTCAAAAAGAAAATGGGTTGTATTAAGCAACTCCATAGTCCCATCTTCCTTTAACATAATAAGCAAATTCGCATCTCCTATGAATATAGCGCCTTGCCTTGCCACAAGAATCAATCCACCTCTGGTCATACGAGAACTACCCGCACCGAAACGAGAAAAGGCCAAAAGAACATTCCTATAAAAAGGATTGAGCATATGCGTCTCGGCAGAAACGACATCACTCACGGGAGTTTGACCTCTTTGTATCATTTCTTCATGACGACGAAAAGCCATCCACAGTAATTGTTTTCCCGTTGCGGTAGATCTGTCCCCGGCAGGCTGATCGTCCGTAAAAACATCCCCATTTGGGTAAATAACATGAGTACTGGCACCCCAACTCGAGGTGAAAAAGAACTCAATCCCTCGATCATCCCTAAGTAGTATAGTATACTCGTCTACTCGTATTGGGGATGGAGGTGAGGCTGTCGGTACATTGTCATTTGACAAACCACCAGACAAGGCATTAAGCGCTTTGATATAGAGCGGATCACGAGCATCTTCGGGAGCGGCTTCGTCCCTTCCAGGAGGAGCAGGGGGTTGTGGTGGCGGCATAAAATAAGATTAATTGCTCCGTAATTATAACACAACCGCGCGCCCGGGTCAATCTCGCCGCCGGGAAGACCATAAACTACTTATCCAGATCCAAAGTCTGATCAATGCGGATTTTATCAACAAATTCCGGCACATGTGAAACCAAAATCATAGCACCGGTATAGGAATCCAGCGCTTCGGCAATCACAGGGATATGACGGAAATTAATATGATTTGTAGGTTCATCCAAAATCAGCAATCCAGGTCTCTGCAAAACAAGCCGAGCAAAAGACACAAGCCCTTTCTGTCCTTCTGATAAATGCCCTATTTTGGAATTAATAATTTCTTTTGTAATCAAAAACCCTGCGGCAACTTTACGCATTTCCTCTTCGGGTACTTTGTTTTCTAAATTCTCTCCGTTGCAAGACTCAAGCGCCTCCATAAGAGACTCCCGAACCGTATGATCGAAATTAAGTGTCGAGAAATCCTGTCGATAATACCCAACTCGAATTCCTTCTTTAACAACAGCGTGCTTGGATTTCCCGGAAGCCAAAACTTCAAGCAATGTACTTTTGCCAATCCCATTTGGACCCGTGAGAAGAAGATGTTGATCTTTTTGTAAAGAAACATCGACTTTTTTCGGCTTAGCATGATGATCTCGTATAACAGAAACCTCCGTAACCCTCAAAATAACGCCGCCAATATCTTCCTGAATCGGGATTTCAAAAGGGCGAATCACCTTATCTTCACGACGCACTTCAACTTTTTCCTCTTCCATTTCTTCGGCCCTATCGCGCATTTTGCGCGCAACATCGCGGAGTTTTCCACCTTTATGAGCAAACACATTCGCTTGTTCCTTGTTTTTAAGAATTATCTTTTCAGCCTGAGCATTTCGCATATTTTCTTTTTCAATTCGCTTGGCAATTTGATCAACCACATCGAAATAATTCCCAGCATATTGCTCAACTTTATGAGTATGGGAATCAAGATATAAAACTCCGTCGGTAAAACAATTCAAGAAGTCCGCGTCATGCGAAATAACTATACAGGTTTTCGGATACATTATGAGAAAAGTCGTAAGATGCTCAATCCCCGCCTTGTCGAGATTGTTGGTAGGCTCATCGAGAAGCAAAAGATCAGCGTCTTGGATAAGCGCGGATGCGAGCAGTAGTCTTGCCTGCTGCCCTCCGGAAAAACTCTTAACTATTCGTTCAAGCGGCGCATGAAGATTAACGACCTCCAGAACCTCATTAATTTTTCGATCAATATCGTACTTTTTCTCCTTGAAATTCTTTTCAAAAAAAGCACGGATTGTAAGTTCACGATCCTCTTGTCGAATCACCTGATGAGCCGTCGCAACGGTAAGTTTAGGTAGCTTATTGACCGAACCTTCAGCCGGCTTAATTACACCGGTAATAAGCTTGAGAATCGTACTTTTCCCTGCGCCATTTTGACCCATTATCGTAATTTTCGTATCTCTTCGCACGGAAAAACTAACCTCGGTTAAGATCGGCTTTTTATGCTCGAACTCAAACGAGACCGCGTCAAAACTGATAAGTGTTTCATTGAAAGACATGGTTGGCTTATACAGCAAAAAGGTGGGTTTGTCTACATTGCTAACTTTTTTAAAAAACCAAAAGATACAAAATCCCAACCGGTTGGAATTTGCGAATGGACTAAAAAGATTTCAAAATAACATTTCAACGCTAAGCGACATGGAATTTAGTCCACAAAACATAAATAACAACGGCAAGCACAAACCAAATAACAACGCTAATTATTAAGTTCAAATATAACGGTAATTTACCTGACAAAAGATACACGCTTAATAAATATGCAAAAAGCGGGATTATCGAAAGCATCCCAAATGCTGCGGTATTTTTAAGTTCGATCGCACTCTTTTGACCAACAATAATATGCGAAATAAGCGAAAATGTAGGGAATAACGGAATAAGCCCTGCCAAAAAATAGTATTTACTGGCAGAAACGAGAGATATTAAAACAACAATTATTGCACCGGCGATTGCTTTGAGAAAAAGAGTCATGATGATTCAAAGTTATTAATATTGAGTTTTGCATTCGCAAAACAACTTGATAATAAGGGCCGCTTATGAAGCGGCTATGGTGGAGATGGCGGGAATCGAACCCGCGTCCAAAGGTCCGGGAAATACCGTTTAAAGCCATAATCGGTTCTTTTTACGAGAAGGGATAAGGAACCGGCAAAAAGCCCCTTCAAGTTGGTTTTAAATTTTAAGCATGTAAATAAAACTCCAAATTTACACGCCGGTCCTCATAAATGACGTTCGATTAACCCTATGAGACATCAAGTCAGCGAACGGGTTTCGGCAAAAGCCAAAACAACTACGCAGCTACTGCAACTGGAGCAAAAGCTCTAGCATAGATAGATGCGGCAATTCCTTCAGATGGATTTGCATTTAGGTTTGCATCGAACTTATTTAACGACGGGACGATGCAACCGCCGGGCTTAAGATATTTGACCAGATGAATCCTCTGTCAAAACCTGTACATCCCCACATTTCAAAGAGCCCGCAAATTATAACACGTTTTTTTGTCGTAAAGGGAAAGTAATTGCAAAAAGAAATATCTGCAGTGTTTCCAGATTTTCGAGGGCGTACATGTTAGCCCGAGAAAATCAGAAAACGAAGCCATTTCTTTTTGCAATTAACTTTCCCGTATCCACTTCCCCCTCTCAATCTTCCCAGCCAACTTCTTCAAACACTCCGCCAACTCATCAACCCAATGCACTCCAAGATCATTGAATTTACATTTTAATTTCGTGCCAGAAATAATCCATTTCGGGTTATATTCAAGCATGTTCATAATATTTTCCGGTTTCACTTTGTCGGACATGGTAAGAATGATTTGCCTATCTATATCACTGTGCACATTTTCAGCTTTAACGTTTGTAAGATTCGCTGCCTTTGCTAATAATTTCAACTCCAAAATTCTTAACAAATTAGAAACCTCATTCGGCATAGCACCATAATCCTCGACAATCTCCGCGCGCAATTCAGATAAGAATTTAAAATTATCTGCGCTTGCCAATTTCTGATAAAAATTAATTTTCTCCTTAAAGTTAGAAATATAATCATCGGGAATCAGTGCAGGTATCGGCAACTCTATCGAAACCTCTACCGGCTTCGCCTCCGCCTTCACAACTCCACCGCTCTTCAACTCTTCAACAGCCTGATTAAGCATACGGATAAAATGACTCACTCCAACGACATTGATCGACCCGTGCTGACTCGCGCCCAAAATATCGCCGGCACCGCGAATCTCAAGATCTTTCATCGCTATTTGGAACCCACTTCCAAGCTCGGATGCCTCTACAATCGCTCGTAATCTTTTTTTCGCATCAACTTGCAGCCGCTGTTGATTATACAAGAAATAGGCATAAGCCTGCTTCCTACTTCGCCCGACGCGCCCACGTAATTGATACAACTGCGCAAGCCCGAATTTCTCAGCGTTATTAACAATCAATGTATTCGCGTTTGGAAGATCGATGCCGTTTTCAATAATCGTCGAACTAACCAACACATCGTATTCGCCGTCTTTAAACCCCATAATTCTTTTCTCCAACTCATCGCTATTCAATTTCCCGTGCGTAACAACAAACCTCGCTTCCGGAACAAGTGATTTAAGCTTACTCGCCATGTCGTCAATCGTTTGAACTCGGTTATGTAAAAAATAAATCTGCCCTTTCCTCTCAATCTCAAGCAAAATCGCATTCCTGATTAAGTTATAACTAAACCTACGAACCTCGGTAATAATCGGTAATCTCCCCGGAGGTGGCGTTGTAATTGTCGTGATATCGCGAAGACCATGAAGACTTATGTTTAAAGTTCTTGGAATAGGAGTTGCTGTAAGTGTCAAAATATCAACCTCTGTGCGAAGTGCTTTTAGTGACTCTTTTTGTTTAACGCCAAACCTTTGCTCCTCGTCTACAATCACTAGTCCAAGATTTTTAAACCCGATATCGGCCTGTAAAAGCCTATGCGTACCGATAACAATATCGACCGTACCGTCTTTCAATCCTTTTAATATTTTTTTCTGCTCGGCCTGCGAACGAAAACGACTTAACATTTCAATTCGCACATGGAACTCGTCCATTCTTTTCTTGAAACTCTTATAATGTTGATCTGTCAAAATTGTAATCGGTGAAATAAGCGCAACCTGCTTCCCTCCCAAAACGGCCTTAAACGCCGCCCTCATCGCAACCTCCGTTTTCCCAAACCCGACATCCCCGCAAACAAGCCTGTCCATGGGTTTATCTTTTTCCATATCGGAAAGGACATCCATGATTGCACGAAGCTGCCCCGGAGTTTCTTCATATGGAAAAGTTTTACTAAATTTCTCAAGCAAATCCTCGTCGCATTTAAAAGCAAAGCCTTTTGCATTCTCTCTGCGTGCGTATAACTCAAGAAGTTCTTTTGCGATTTTCTCGGTCTCTTTTTTTACCTTTTCCGTAATCGTATCCCATTCCGCAGAACCAAGTCTCGTAAGCCTTGGCGGCTGATCGGCGGCACCTATGAATTTACTAACCCTATCGGCCTGGTCTATCGGAACAAACAGTTTGTCGTTTTCGGCATAACCGATTTTTAAATACTCACGGGTAACTCCATCAACCGTCATTTTATAAAGTCCCATAAAAATACCAATGCCGTGATCGGTATGAACAATATAGTCGTTAACTTTAAGCCCGGTTAAGAAATCGGAAAAAACACGATACCTAGCATCATCGGCCTTCTTTTTCTCTTTAAGGTCGATCACTTCACGATCGGTAACTACAAAAACCTTAAGCCGTGGGTTTTGGAAGGCAATCGGGAAAACGTCGTCCTTTTTTAAATGCACGATATTGACTCGAAATCGCTCAAGACTGTCCTCAATAGTATTATACTTAACTGTTTTGTCGTCGAAAACCCCGGTATATTCATTGGCATTTTTTGTAAATAAAAGGATTTTCCAATCGGTCGCAATTTTTTCTTTTACATCAAGTATAAAATCAAGAATATTTTGGTACTTAAGAACCGACAAGTAATGAAGGTGGTGATGGTAACCGGACTCCTCCATGAAGGATGTAAAGTTTATGCGAAAAGCATGATGGTCGATACCGGCTATGGCGTTTTCATATTTAACCAAATCCTCGTCCGGGACTTCCACTTCGTCGTCCAAAATAACGGAACCTTTTCCGAAATATTCAAAAATCGAAGCAGTATTAAGCACGCACGAAACCGGATAAATCGAGACTTTTTCTAGTGTCTTTTTCTGCTCTTTTTTGTCCTGGTCGTAAGTCGAAATTTTTTCAATTTTATCAAAACCAATTTCAATATTTATGGGTTCGTCCAAATTAACGGGGAATAAAATAAGTGTGTCGCCCGATTTGCAATACTGCCCTTTGGAAATAAATTTGTCATCGAAAACCTCATATCCTATATCTATAAGTCTATTGAAAAATGTCACGTAGTCCATTTTCTCATCGCAAGAAATATTTAACTTGGCAGCCTCAATGTCATCAGGCTTGGGATACAGCCTTAAAATATCATCATAACTAATAACAAAAAAATTGCTTTTTTTAGAAAGGGCCTTTGACAAAAAGGCCACTGTTTTCACTTTATTCAACCTGTCAATTTCTTCATTTCTTGTTTCGTTTTTCTCGACCGAAAAACCTTCAACACCAAACCCTCCCCATGTT
>Ga0172379_10006370_pt1 | contig 15851 bp, 14 predicted proteins | sample GrowelOW334metaG_FD_119756 | JGI IMG/M metagenome (GOLD analysis project Ga0172379, IMG submission 119756) | Groundwater microbial communities from an aquifer near a municipal landfill in Southern Ontario, Canada - Groundwater well OW334 metaG | ecosystem: Environmental > Aquatic > Deep... | reverse complement strand
ATGCTGGATCGTCGCATGGTCTATACTTGCGGTTACTGGATAAACTCATCAGACCTCAATCAAGCTCAAGAAGCAAAGTTGGATCTCGTTTGCCGCAAGATTGGACTCAAGCCGGGACAAAAAGTTTTGGATATCGGATGCGGATGGGGGAGCTTTGCAAAATTTGCGTCGGAAAAATACGGCGTGCAAGTAGTCGGCATCACTGTCTCTAAAGAACAGGTGAAACTGGCGCAAGAGTCTTGTGCGGGATTGCCGATAGAAATTCGTTTGCAGGATTATCGCGATGTAAATGAAAAATTCGATCACATTGTTTCGCTTGGCATGTTCGAACATGTGGGTGTTAAAAATTATCGAACTTATTTTGAAGTCGTTCAGCGCTGTTTAAAAGACGACGGACTTTTCTTGCTGCACACGATCGGCGGCAATCGTTCCGGAAATACGACGGATCCTTGGATCGGCAAATATATTTTTCCAAACTCAATGCTTCCCTCTGCGCAGCAGATCGCCAAAGCGTCTGAGGGTTTGTTTGTCATGGAAGACTGGCATAACTTTTCTACTGATTATGACAAGACGTTGATGTCTTGGTTTAACAATTTCGATAGTCATTGGGATGAGTTAAAAACAAAATACAATGAACGTTTTTACCGCATGTGGAAATTTTATCTGCTTGCCTGCGCCGGAACATTCCGCGCGCGACAGAATCAACTGTGGCAAATCGTATACTCTAAAGATGGGTTGAAAAACGGCTACGCTTCAGTTAGATGAAATAAAGAAATGCTGTTTTACGTATACTATCATCCGAACGGGCTTCGGTTTAATAATGCGCAAAATTAGGCAAAATTTCACAGCAAATCAATATATGAATCTCAAATTTCTCAAAAGCCGCAAAGCCCTTTATTGGGGCGGCGCTGCAGTTGTTGTTATTGCATCGGTTGCTTGGTATTCGTCTGCAAGAACAAGCCAGGCCGCAACAAAGTATGGATTGGCGGCAGCCTCCAAAGACACGATTGTTACGATGATCAACGGCACGGGACAGGTGAGCGGAGACCAGCAGCTGGATGTAAAGCCAAAAGCAAACGGAACAATAACAAGCGTTGCGGTAAAAGTCGGAGATAAAATTACAACCGGCAAGGTTTTGGTTACACTGGACAGGACGGATGCGCTGCAGGTAATCCGCGATGCGTCGCAGGATGTTAAGGATGCGCAAGTTGCGTTGACGACAGCAAACTTGAATTTGCAAAAAGCCCAGCAGCCGGCTGATGCGATTACCGTACTTCAAGCCGAGAATAGTTTGGCAAAAGCCAAGCGCGATTTGGAAACGCTGCAGGCCGGTCCGACTGATTTTGAATTGCAACAAGCGCAGGCTGATGTGGATTCCGCGGCAAACAATATAAAGATGACAGCGGACGGATCAATGCCGCAAACGGTGCGCGATGAGTACGACCAATACGTCATTGCCCTGCAGTCGGACATTCAAACGCTGGAAACGTCTCGCACAGATGCCGATGGGATTTTGGGAGTCGACTCCCCGATAATCAAAAACGGTTTGTCGCAGGCTTTCTCTGTTTTGAACGATTCTCATAAATTCAATTCATTGCACAGCTACGATATCGTCAAACAGTCCAATGCCGTTGCGAAAACCGCAGTCGATGCTCTGTCTTTAAAGAACGAAAGCCCGGACAAGATAAAAGCTGCTGCGGATTTGGTTTCGACGGCTTTAACCGACATGTCCGATCTTTTGAGCGATATTTCCGACGGCCTGCAAGCGACCATTGCAAACACAAACTTTACGCAGAGCGACTTAAATTCACTTAAGACGACTATCAACTCTGACAAAAGTAATGTCAACTCTAAGATTAGTTCGATAGCCAGCGAGGACAAATCGGTGGAAGATGCTTACAGCTCTTATAAAAATGCGCAGATAAACCATCAAAAAGCCGTAAATTCTTTTGATGAGTTAAAGGCCGGCGCATCGGCGACAGAGCTTGCAACGGCGGATGAAAAAGTTCAAGAAGCACAGGCGCAGTTGGATAAGGTAAAGGCGGGAACCGATCCTTTGGATTTGAGAATGGAACAAATTTCGGTTGATCAAAAAGCCACGGCGCTTTCCAATGCTCAAAACAAACTCGCTGATGCAAACAGGGCCTTGCAGGATTACACGGTTGTTGCGCCGTTTGACGGAGTTGTTGGTGCAGTTACGGCTCAAAAAAACAACGAAGCCTCCAGCGGTTCGTCATTGTTGACTTTGGTGACAGACAAAAAGATAGTATCAATATCATTAAATGAAGTCGATTCTTCAACCATTGCTGTCGGGCAAAAAGCAACCATCACATTTGATGCGATAGACAGTCTGTCTATTACGGGTGAAGTTGCGGAGGTAAGCCCGATTGGCAGCGTCTCACAAGGCGTTGTGACTTATGGAATAAAAGTCGCTTTTGACAGTCAAGACGATCGCGTTAAATCAGGTATGAGCGCATCTGTTTCCATAATTACGGAAGTTCATGCGGACGTTTTGACCGTGCCCAATGCCGCGGTAAAAGTTCAGGGGACGCAGCATTATGTTCAGACCTTGGATACTTCCACGCCTGCAGGCGCCGACGGTTTGATCGAAACGAGTCAAACTCCCGGGCGCGTTATTGTGGAAGTCGGAGCATCAAATGATACTTTGACGGAAATCACGGCCGGTCTTAAAGAAGGCGATCGGGTTATTTCTCAAACAATTAAGACAACGACCGGACAGACGAGCACGACCGGTGCAACAGGCGCCAACTCTTTGTTGCGTGCGGGCAGCACGATGACAGGCGGTGCGGCAAGCGGGGGCAATGTAAGATTTATAAGCGGAAGCGGGCCGGGCGGGTAATAATAACTTATGATCAAGCTTGAGAATATAACTAAAGATTATTCCAATGCCGGTGAGACTGTAAAAGTATTAAAAGGTATAACTTTTACGATTAAAGACGGCGAGTTTGTGGCTATCATGGGTCCCTCGGGTTCAGGCAAATCCACTTTGATGCATATTTTGGGAGCATTGGACACTCCGACGGGAGGGAAATATTTTTTGGATGAACACGATGTCTCGTCTTACTCGCAAAAAGATTTGGCGCATATACGAAAAGATAAAATCGGATTTGTTTTTCAGGCGTTCAATCTTTTGCCGCGTGCAACCGTTTTGCGCAATGTGGCGCTGCCTTTAATTTACGCGCGCGTCACAAAAGAAGAACGCGACAAGCGTGCCAGAGAAGCGTTGCTTTCCACGGGTTTATCCGAAGACAGATTCGAGCATCTTTCCAATCAGCTTTCCGGCGGACAGATGCAGCGCGTGGCGATTGCTCGTGCGCTTGTAACAAATCCGTCGCTTATTCTCGCCGACGAACCAACGGGTAACTTGGATACGCAAACAGGCGAATTGGTTTTGGAGACTTTCAAAAAGCTGAATGCAAAAGGCCATACCATAATTTTGATCACGCACGAGAGAGATGTGGCCGAACATGCACAAAGAATAATTCACATTCGCGACGGCTTAGTCGTTAAAGAAGAAGTCGGTAAGAATTGAAAATTAAGAATTAAGAATTATGAATTGCGATTATTACATAATATAGAATCTTTTAATCCTAAATTTTTAATTCATAATTCATAATTGGATGTTATGCGCATCGCCGATTTATTGGAAGAGACATATACAGCTGTATCTACGAACAAGGCCAGATCTGCTTTGACCATTTTAGGTATTGTTATCGGCATTGCATCGGTTATTGCGATGACCGCAATCGGGCAGGGCGCGCAAGCAAGCATCGAATCCAGCATCACATCCGCGGGTGCTAATTTGTTGTATGTCAGTCCTGGCCAATAACGCGGCGTGGGAGTGTCGGTCAGCTCTGGGCGAGGTTCTGCGCAGACTTTGACGCAGGATGACGCGACTGCAATTCAATCATCCATCAGCCAGGTGAAAGCCGTCGAACCGGAGGCTTCGCAGCGTTATCAAATTACCGTCAAAGGCGGCAACACCAACACGAATGTCATCGGCACGACCGACGCCTATCCGGACGTGCGCAATACGCAGATTGCGGAAGGTGTATTTATCAGCAGCGCTGATTTGCAAAATTATAACAGAGTCGCCGTCCTCGGACCGACTACCGTCACGGATTTGTTCGGCTAAGGATCCGACCCGTTGGGACAAAAAATACGCATTAACAACATGGAGTTTACGGTCATCGGTATTACGGTTGCAAAAGGCGGCAGCGGTTTTCAGAATCCCGATGATGCGGTTTATGTGCCGCTGACAACAGCGCAGCGCTATCTTTCGGGGAATAAGTATGTTTCGTCCATTGCGGTAGAGGCGGTCGATTCCGAATCCATGACCGCAGTTCAGCAACAGATAACTGATTTATTGCTGCAGCGTCATAATATAAGCGATCCGACGCTGGCTGACTTTAGCGTGATCAATCAAGCGGACATAGTGGCGACCGCATCAAGCGTCACTGGTACGTTTACGATTCTTCTCGCTTCGATCGCCGGCATTTCGCTTTTGGTCGGCGGCGTCGGCATCATGAATATGATGCTTACGAATGTCACGGAGAGAACTCGTGAGATTGGTTTGCGCAAAGCCATCGGCGCTGAAGAAGGCGATATTAGTATGCAATTTTTGCTTGAGTCCGTAATGTTGACGTTTTTCGGTGGCGCATTTGGCGTTATCTTGGGCTGGATACTTGCCTGGGGCGTGCAGCATTTTGGTTTCGCAAGCACCAAGGTGACTCTCGAGACGGTACTGTTAGCCTTTGGCGTCTCCGCCGCGATCGGCATCGTATTCGGCTATTATCCTGCCAGACGCGCATCCAAGATGAATCCAATCGTCGCTTTAAGATTTGAGTAAAAATTCTTAATTCATAATTCTTAATTCATAATTTCTTCATTTTTTATCACTATGCCAAGTTCTACAGTAAAACAGAGTTCGATGATCATTGCGATTGTCGTTGCGGCGGTAATTTCGTTCGGCGGAGGTTTTGCAGTCTCCAGATATGTCTTTCCTGTTAAGCCGTCGGCCAATGTTCAAGGTGAGTTCGCACGTTTCGCAGGCGGCGCTGCGGTAGGACAGTTTGCGATTAGAACTGGTTCAGGAACCGGTGGAGCAAGAACAGGCGCAGGCGGCGGTTTTGTCTCAGGTGAGATATTGAAAAAAGATGACACCAGCATGAGCATCAAAATGCAGGATGGAAGTTCAAAACTTGTTTTGGTTACTTCGTCCACTCAGGCGTTAAAGACTTCGACGACCGATCTCTCCGGCTTGAACGTCGGCGAACAGGTGACAGTCATTGGCTCTGCCAATTCAGATGGCAGCATAACCGCGCAAAGCGTTCAGGTGCGTCCAGACATGCCTCCTCAGCAGATCAACGGACAGTAGAACGTGACGTTTTTGCCTTTTGCGAGTACACTGTCGGAATATGACAATGACAACGCAATTGGAGCCGGGATTCTATGGTTTGGGCATCGCGCCAAAACTTTTGGAAGTCCTTTGGAAGAATAAATTTAAGGTGCCTACTCCCATACAACAAAAGTCGATTCCCATCGCAATCGAGGGCAAAGATATCATTGGCGTGGCGCAAACCGGTACCGGCAAGACATTGGCTTTTGGTATTCCGCTGATTCAGCGCTTGGCCATCGTAAAAGGTAGGGGATTGATCATTTTGCCAACGCGCGAATTGGCCATACAGGCCGAAGAAGTTTTGCAGCAAATTGGACGACCTGTCGGATTAAGGACGGCGGTTTTGATCGGAGGCGCTTCGATGAATATGCAGATTGCGGCTTTAAGAAAGAAACCGAATGTTTTAGTCGTCACTCCTGGGCGTCTGATAGATCACCTAGAACAAAAGACTGTCGATCTACGCGACGTTCATGTTTTGGTTTTGGACGAAGCAGATCGCATGTTGGACATGGGTTTTGCGCCTCAAATCAAAAAGATATTGCAGGCATTGCCAAAAGATCGTCAAACAATGTTGTTTTCTGCAACAATGCCGGCCGAGATTGTCAGAATCGCGAGCACTTACATGAAATTGCCGGTGCAGGTGGAGATTGCGCGTCCCGGAACAATGGCGGAAAAAGTTACGCAAGAACTCTTTGTGGTGCATAAGGATGACAAGCTTCGGCTGTTGGACAAAATTTTGGCAGAGCATCGAGGCTCGGTTCTTGTTTTTACGCGCACCAAGCACGGCGCCAAAAAAGTTGCACGGGCCGTTCGCGGCATGGGCTTGTCTGCGGATGAAATACATTCCAATCGTTCACTAGCGCAGCGTCGCACTGCTCTTGACGGTTTTAAGAGCGGGCGTTTTCGCATTTTGGTCGCGACCGATATTGCCGCCAGAGGCATTGATGTAAAAGGCATTGAGTTGGTAATCAACTACGATTTGCCGGATCAAGCGGAGGATTACGTCCATCGCATCGGAAGAACGGGGCGCGCAGGCGAATCCGGCCATGCGATTTCGATAGCGACTCCTGATCAGCGCAAAGAAGTTAATGACATAGAGCGCTTGACTCGCTCCTATCTGCCGATAACTAAAAATCCGGTGTTACCCGTTGCTCGTCCCGCTTCAAAATCACAAACATTGGCTACTCGTTCGGATGACTATCGCCCGCAAAGTCGTCCCTCCGGCTACCCGCCAAGACGAAGACGTTACTAGCCAACGTCATTTCTCTTTCTGTCATTTCGACCGGAGCGTTCTTCTCCCTCTGTCATTTCGACCGGAGCGTAAAAGCGAAGTGGAGAAATCCTATCGCTTCTAACATAGTTGCTTCAGTTGTTAGCACGAACAAGATCTCTCGACTCTGTCCAACTCCGCCCGAGGATGACAAAGAGAGAGGAGATTGTCGCGGCTCCCGTCTAACGGCGCAATGACAGAGCTGTTTCGAAGTCTCCCTCGTCAAAGGGAGATTTAGAGGGATTTGCCGTGCCTTGTGCGCGATGTACGTCTCAATTGTGTTATAATGCGAGTGATGGATGCGATGTTGAATTCGATGCTGACGAATTACGGTGTTGGTTTATACGGCTCTTTTCTGTTTTTAATTTGGGCTTTAACAAGACCTGTTTACGCGGATTTTCGCCGACGCAAAAGCGGATACGGAGTCGTATTTAACTGCGAGACGGGGGAATTGATAGCGGGCGCAGTTATACGTTTTAAGAATCCTCAAGGTTCGGTCGCTGCCACTGTAGTATCAGATAAGCGCGGGAGATACAGACTTGTTGCTCCAATGGGAGAATATTTTGTGGAGGTTACAAAACCGGGTTTTGTTTTTACATTCAACAAACAAAATAAAAAATCCGCAGAACGATTTTTTGATGGTGTTTTAAATTCGCAGCACGTTTTGACGCAGGATTACGGCGCGGTTACAAAAAATATTCCGCTGGTTCCAAAATTAAAAATCGGAAAAGCTTCTTTTTGGAAACGAAGGTATGGTTTAGGCAAAACAACGCAGCATCTGATTGTTGTTCTTGGCACGGGGGTAGCTTTTTATTTTGCGATTTTGCAAAATACATATTTGTTTTGGGCGATATTTGCCGTCTATTTGATCATCATGCTGGTTAGGCTCGCTACATTCAAACCTTCGCAGCCGCCGTTTGGCACGATTATAGATGCAGGTTCGCGACAACCTTTGGACCGGACAATTGTCAGATTGCTTGACCAGCGTTTTAATAAGCTTATAGAAATGCAAACGACCTCACCCAAAGGCAGATACGCTTTTATGGTTAATCGCGGCGCATATCGGCTGTTAATCGAAAAGTCCGGTTACCGCAAAGTGATAGTCAATTTTCCAAATATCAAACAAGACGGTTTTTTGCTTGCCAAAGACGTCAGCATGACAAAGTCCGGGCGTTTGGGATAAGATATTAAAGATATGACTTTCAATAAAATATTTTGGAGTCTGGGCATTGCGCTAGCTATCGGTTGCTTTGCATTACCCGCTTTGGCCGCTCCGCATTCGCCGGTTGGGTTTTCGATAGGCGATTTGGCCGGCGATTTTGTAAAAGAGAAGGTTAGCGGTCGAATGTGGTACATAGACGTCAATAGTTCACGAAGATATCAAATAACGGAAAACGATCAGGGTCTGTTTGAACGTTTAAAGTCTGCTGCAAAAGTCCAAACTTGGCCTGCAATCAAATCCGTAATCGATGTGGCTGATCCGTCAAAAAGAATTGCCAAAGGTCCGCTGCGAGGTTTGGTTTACGATGAGAACGCGCCGGAATTGCTTTGGCATGTTCAACGGCGCGCATATAGACGGCAGGCTCTGCGGTCCAGCCAAGACATTTTACAATACGCAAAAAATGCGATGACAGTCGATGATGCCGCGTTAAAAGAATATCCCATCGCTTTTGCGGACTTTGATTATGCAATGTCAGGGCCGATAAAAATCGCCAGCGCATCAAATGCGACTTCCACGCAAAGCGGCAAGTCGATCAAGATATCTCTCAAAGAGCAAAGGCTTTATGCTTTTGAGAATGGCAAACTTATAAATACTTTCTTGATTTCAAGCGGAGTTAGAGCTTTTTCGACCCCGATCGGGGAGTTTAGCGTTATGGAAAAAGTGCCTGTCGTGGATTATGTTTGGTCGTACGGCGCTGGCAATCCGAATAATTATGATTTGGGCAACGTGCCATACAATCTTCGCATTATGCCGCACAAATATATTCATTACGCTTATTGGCACAATAATTTCGGCCATGTCATGAGCCACGGCTGCGTCAACGTTAATCTCGCAAATATTAAATGGATTTATCGCTGGGCCGACCAGGGGATACCTGTGAAAATCATTTAATCTTTTTTCCCCCGTCCTTCGTCTTTAGTCGTTGATCTGTTTTTAGTTTGTCAGTCATAGAGTACACGCATCCGCAATAGTTTTGTCTGTAGATGCCTGTTTCTTTGGCGCGTTGCTGCGAGATTACTTCGCCGTTGCCTTTTTTCCAATCCTCGCCTAAAAATTTCAAACCATGCATTTCTGCCAGCGCATGTCCGATACGGTTTATCTGATCGATGTTTTTTGTGCGGCTGACGCTTAACGTGGTCGCGACCCATTCGAATCCGTTTTGTTTTGCAAATTTCACTGTCTCGCTTAATCTAAAGTTGATGCAGTGCTCGCAGCGCGGACCGCCTTCGTGTTCCTGCTCGCAACCTACGATGGATTTAAACCAACTGGTCGGGGAGTATGTCGGTTCCACAAAAGGCAAGCCGAATTTTTCAGCCATGGTTTTGGCCGCTGTCTGTCTTTTGTAAAATTCTTCTTCCGGAAAGATGTTCGAGTTTTCGTAATACACCGTCACGTCAAAATCCGGTATCAATTTTTCCGGCACATAAGCGCTGCAAACGCCGCAGCAAGCGTGGAGTAGGAGACGGGGTTTCATAATTTTTGATCTTGTTCCTTTTTTGTCATTTCGACCGGAGCGTTCCTCATCTTCTGTCATTTCGACCGAAGCGTAAAAGCGAAGTGGAGAAATCCCATCGCCTCTAACATAGTTGCTTCAGTTATTGGCACGATCCAGATCTCTCGACTCCGTAGAACTCCGCTCGAAATGACAGAGGAGAGATTGCTGCGCTCCGCCGTGCCCGCCTGAATGCGCAGCTTTTGGCGGGTCGGACTACGCTCGCAATGACAGAGAGGAGGGATTTACTTTGCGGCCTCCGACAGCAGTCGGAGGGTCATCGGATGACAAACCCCGTAAAGGGTTTTTAAGTTAAATGACTGCGAACAGGTCGTGCCGGTATAATGCCAATAATGCCAGCCTATTCCAAGATTTGAAGCCAGTTTTGCAACGTCGACAATCCAATCCGGCTGGCCGGTCAGTTTCTTGGGCCACAAGAGTCCAAACTCCGTAAGTACGACGGCATGCGTGGAGCTTTGCGCTTCGGCAACCATGTTTTGCAGGTTTAGACTCAAATCTGACGCTGCTGTTGTTGATGAGTGATTACAGCAGATTGCCTCGTCGTCGGACTCCTCGCAATGACAGTAAAAGATTGCCGCGTCAGTCGTCGAACTCTCTCCTCGCAATGACGAAGTGGGGGAGTTTAGCCAAGTAGCGCCTTGCAAAGTAAAATCGGTCGGCTGATAAAAGTGGATTGAGCGGACGATATTCGCGTCGTCTGTCTGCGGATATTCCATTGACCAACTGCCGTCGTCATTAATCTTCATGCCTTTTTGCAGCATGATGACGTGGCTGTCGTCGTAAAGCCTGATCGAGTTGACGACACTGCGCATCAAATTTTGATACGCCTTAAAATCAGTCGTCGCCGGCTCGTTCATTGCGTCATAAGCCCAGACTGTCGGTTCGTTTGCATAACGACGCGTTATCTCGCGCCAGACGTCTACAAAGCGTCCTTTTGCCCAGTCATCATTCCAAAAAGCTTGATTGTCGTCATTGATTTGATAATCCTGCTGCACGCCTCCGGTCGGCATGTGCATGTCGAGAATTAATTTTATGTTGTGGCGCTTGGCGAGCGCAATCACATTATCGAGCCACTTAAAACCGGCTTCAGAAAATTTATGCGGCGGATCGACGTCTTGAAAATAATCGGATTTGACGACAAGACGCGCGGAATTAAAACCTGACTTTTCCAAATCCGCAAAATCTTTATCGCGTAGCCAGGTTAAAGTCGGTTGTGTTTTTTTGACGTCCCAAATCGTCTCGTGATCCATCAAATTCATCCCGACAGGCATCCAGGTCTGATTGTTAAGCGCAAGCCGCGTCCCGGACACTGACACGAACTGTCCGATGTCAGCAGCATGAGCGCCGGACGTCAAAAAACATCCGACAACAGTCAAGAACATGATGAACGTATATCTGATCCTAATGTCAAAATCCTTCATTCTTAATTCTTAATTCTTAATATCCCTATGGGTACGTGGTCATGTCGACCGGTTTGAGCGGTTCGTCGTATGTGTAGGACGAGTCGCCCGTAGAATTTGCAGGGTTGATGAGTTTTTCTGCTCCCCAGGCCTTGATGTTGTAAGTTACAAATATTACAGCACCAATATAGAGTATCAGGAATGCGCCGATGATGAGAAAAAAAGTATTTCTAACTTCAAAAGCCGTATGCATGCTACGGATCAAGTAGGCCAATCCAAGGACGGCCAGGGAAACTGATAATGCCCAAATCATAGCCAGTCTATACCAAATTTTTACCACTTTTTGAGCAAATTGACAAGCCTTTGACGGTAGTTTTGGACGGGTTCGGGGGGTGGACAAAATCGCGAAAACATGCTATGCTACGGCCATTGTCTTAATGTATATGCCCTTAACTAAAAACGGTAGACAACTGATTGAGATTTTTGGCTTAAAAAAGCCAATTCTTAAGGAAGATGAGGACAGGATTACCGTGCATGCGGCAGTCAGCCGTTTTGCTTTTTTGTATGAAAAAGTCCGTAATTTGGTTGATTATAAAGATGAGCATTTGATTAGAAAAGCTGCCATTTTGCGCATATTAAGACGTCAATTATTGCTGGAGCAGGATCCCAAGGTGATCGCAGAGCACCTGATTCGCGAGTTGATTGCTGCCCGCTACCTGCAAAACGGCGTTTTGCCGGTCAGTATGATCGATCGGGTGTCATGGATCATCTACAAACTTCAACTTGTCTCTAAAGTCAACGCCGGCCCCGAAAGCCATCAGGAATGGTTAAAGGCAATGATTGCCGTTGAGTTGGAAGATGTTCTGGTTGATGCTTCTCGCGAAAAGGCGTTGGTGTCATTTTTGTTTGAGCGCATACGCCACTCTGTAAAAATGCGCGGAAACGGTTTGGATGATTACGAATTGCGCTTGCAGATTTACGTCGCATGTTACCGCACGCTCATGAAGGCTGATGACGAGATTATCGGTTATAAGCTTTTACGTGCTTATTTGCCGGAATGGCTTGAACCGCAACAATGGATGGGAAACCCGCGCCCGATTGCCGAGCGTCTCGTGGCTGTGCAGCATCGCATCAACCGTCAATTAAGTTACGTGCTTTCGCAAAGATTTCAAAAAGCCGTCAAGCCGTGGGCCGTGGCTTTAAACATGTTGGTGGAAACAACGGATAGGAAACCGGCTGCAGAAGTGCCTGCAATGATGGAAAAGATGGAAATCTTAAAAGGTGAAATGACCAGTCACATTGAGGGCAAGTACGCGACAGTCAAAGCCAGATTGCGCCGCGGAACCGTGCGCGCCATGTTGTATTTGCTTTTGACCAAGATGATCATCGCTTTGTTGGTGGAGGTGCCTGTGGAGTGGTATGCCTACGGGATTGCGCATCTTGGCGCCTTGATTGTTAACTTACTGTTTCCGCCGTTTATCATGTTTATGGTCGGTTTGTTCATCCGCTTGCCGGGCTTTGACAACACGGAGCGTATTTTGTCATCCGCAGACGAATTGGTAAGCGATCAAGAACCGACATTAAAAACAATTAACTTTCCAAAGCAGCGTACGGCTTTTGCCACCAGTATGCTCACTTTGACGTACTTGCTGACTTTCGTGATTACTTTCGGTGCCATTTATCTGATACTCGGCTATCTGTCATTCACTTGGATTTCCACTTTGATTTTTATTTTCTTCCTTTGTCTGGTCAGCTTTTTCGCGTACCGCCTGCGTTTGGGTGCGCGCGAAGTCGTCGTCGTAGACAGTAAAGTCACTCTGTGGAATTCGCTGGTCGATTTTTTCTCGATCCCGATTTTGCGTGCCGGCCGTTGGCTTTCGCAAGGTATAAGCCGCATTAACATCTTTTTGTTCTTCTTTGATTTTATCTTCGAAGCCCCGTACAAGTTTTTCCTGTCATTGCTCGAGGAATGGTTTGCGTTTGCCAAAGAGAAGAAGGATGAGTTGCAGCCGTAATTAATTGTCATTGCGAGGAGTCCGACGACGTGGCAATCTTCCCCTCCGATTGTCATTGCGAGGGAAGTCGGAGCGACGAAGCAATCTCCCACCTTTGTCATCCCGACCGTAACGTAGTGGAGTGTCCCGCTTTCTTCGGGATCCCGCCTACACTAGATAATCAAATGCGGTGGCGGGAGAGGGATCCCTTCTATAACAATCAAACTGTTAAACAAGGGATTCCTCGGCTTCATGCCTTTAGTTTGGGCATTACGCTCGGAATGACAGAGAGGAGGCAACTATAAAAATGAGGAGCGACGAAAGCAATATGTCCAACGGTCTTACAATACAAAAAACATCCAACATCTCTGCGGCGCGCCGCGGGGTGTTAAAGACGGCGCATGGAGAAATCCAGACGCCGTTTTTTATGCCGATTGCAACAAAGGGAGCAGTTAAGACTCTGTCTTCGGCTGACATGGAAAAGCTTGGCGCCGAGATTTTGCTTTCAAACACTTACCACCTTTATTTGCGTCTCGGAATGGATGTAATGCGCGCATTCGGCGGTTTGCATAAGTTTATGGATTGGCACGGTCCGATTCTGACAGACTCCGGCGGCTATCAGGTCTTTTCTCTTGCTGCGCGTCGCAAGATTACGGAAGAGGGAGCGGAATTCGCCTCGCATATCGACGGCTCCAAGCACATGTTGACGCCGGAAAAGTCCATGGAAATTCAACAGACTTTGGGTAGTGATATTGTCATGGTTTTGGATGAATGCACTCCGCCGGAATACGACCGAGAGACATTGAACAATTCTATTGATCGAACGGTTCGTTGGGCGCAAAGGTCCAAGACGCATTTTGAACAAAATCTTGATACATCAAATAATCCGGGTGCGATGTTGTTTGGAATCAACCAAGGCGGCACCAATGTCGACCTCCGTGTCCGTCACGCAAACGACCTCAAGCAAATCGGTTTCGACGGCTACGCCATCGGCGGTCTTTCCGTCGGTGAACCGTTCGGGGAATCGTGCAAAGTCTTGGACGCTTTGCAATCCGTTTTGCCTGCCGACAAGCCACGCTACTTTATGGGCGGCGCAAAACCGCACGAAAGTGTCGCGTACGTAAAAAGGGGAGTGGACATGATGGATTGCGTCCTCCCCAGCCGCAACGCCCGCCACGGCCTGCTCTACCGCTTTGTCCACGACGATCTCTCCCGCCCCGATTTCTACGAAACAATTCACATCACAAATGCGAAATACGCAGGGGATAAAACGTCGCTCGTCACACGTACGGCAAATCCCTCTAAATCTCCCTTTGACGAGGGAGACTTCGAAGCAACTCTGTCATTGCGAGCGAAGTCCGACGTAGCGCGGCAATCTCCCTCCCCTCTGTCATCCTCGGGCGAAGTCCTACGTAGACCCGGGGATCCAATAGAATCAATCCCATCAGATATCGACCCCGAGCTCTCCCGTTACACCCTCGGCTACCTCCACCATCTCTTTGACGTCCAAGAAGTCCTCGGCCAACGTCTGGCGACAATGATAAACATCAAATTCTATTTGGAGCTGATGGAGAGAATTAGGAAGGGGATTGAGGAGGGGAAAGTATAATCCCGTAGACGCCCCTCCCACCGCGCGCTAACATGCTTGGCATGTCAGATATATTGGAAAAACTCAACCCCCCTCAAAAACGCGCCGTGACTCACGAGTCAGGGCCTCTTTTGATTGTGGCCGGGGCGGGGACCGGTAAGACAACGGTTTTGACGAGCAGGTATTTATGGCTTTTGAATGAAAAGAAATTGACTGCCGATGAGATTGTAGCGCTTACGTTTACGGAAAAGGCGGCGCAAGAAATGGAGGACCGCGTGTTGGAGCAATTGCCAAACGGCGCGTATGAATTTTGGATTCATACCTTCCACGGATTTTGCCAGCGCATTCTGGAACGTCACGGACTTGAGATCGGCGTGCCGAATACTTTTCGCATTTTGTCCGAGACTGACGCGTGGATATTGCTTAAACGGCGATTGGAGGAATTACCGTTGGATCATTATCGTCCGCTCGGCAATCCGATCAAATTCCTGCACGCGCTTATCCGTCACATAAGCCGCGCCAAAGATGAAGGAATAACGCCGGACAAGTACGTCGAATTTGCGGAGAACGTTGCGCTGGACGGGGACAGCGTAGAAATACTCGGCAGTGAGCGCAAGCGACTAAAAGAGCTCGCGGACATTTATGCGGCCTATCAAAGAATTTTGCGCGACGAAGGTGCGCTGGACTTTGGAGGTGTTATTATGGAGACGCTTAGACTTTTTCGAGAGCGTCCGGCTTTGTTGAACAAATATCGTGAACAATTCAAGCATTTGTTGATCGACGAGTTTCAGGATACAAACTGGGCGCAATATTAGTTGATTAAGATGCTGGCAGAGCCGCGCAGGAACATCAGCGTAGTGGGGGATGACGATCAGGCTATCTACAAATTCCGCGGCGCGTCGCTGGCTAACATCTTGCAGTTTAAAGATGACTATCCGGACGCGGTTACGGTCGCGTTGACCGACAATTATCGTTCGCATCAGAACATTCTCGACACTGCATATAAAGTTATAAGCAACAACAATCCGCATCGTCTGGAAGTTTCTCTGGCGGATCAAGGGTTGTCGAAGCGACTGACATCACACCTTTCCGCTCTGTCATTGCGAGAAGCGAGTCCGACGAGTGACGAAGCAATCTCTGAAGCTAATAAGTTGATTAGCGATGAGATTTCTCCACTTCGCTCTAACGCTCCGGTCGAAATGACAGAGGGGGATGGATCCCCGGGTCTCCGTCGGACTCCGCCCGAGGATGACAAAGAGGAGGGGGAAGGAGATTGCCGCGCTCCGTCGGACTCCACTCGCAATGACAGAGAGGATAGAACCCCTCTCCTGCCTTTGTGGGAGAGTGGCAGGGGTGAGGGCGCAGCGGTGGATGACAACAAAAACGTCACCATCGAATGGTTCCCATCCTTATTACGCGAGGCGACTTGGGTGGCGGATGATATT
>Ga0172379_10006369_pt1 | contig 15853 bp, 18 predicted proteins | sample GrowelOW334metaG_FD_119756 | JGI IMG/M metagenome (GOLD analysis project Ga0172379, IMG submission 119756) | Groundwater microbial communities from an aquifer near a municipal landfill in Southern Ontario, Canada - Groundwater well OW334 metaG | ecosystem: Environmental > Aquatic > Deep... | reverse complement strand
CTTGGAGCAAATCGAGTTCGAATCATAATTGAATTGTATCATTTCACAGGTTAAACTTAAAAGTATTATATGACCACACTGACCCAAGCATCCATAGGTTCTAGAAAAATAATTCGTTATTCAATTTATCTAATAATTTTTTTAATAATTGGAAGAATTGTATTGATTGCTGGAATTGGAATTTATAAAAAAATATTTCCACCAGCTCCAACTCCAGCCACAGTATCATTTGGTAGGCTTTCAAAACTTCCGTTCCCTGAAAAACAAAAGTTTGCATTAAATTTTACAGTCGAGACTCCAGAAGGAGGAATTCCGAATTTTCCTCCTCAATCGAAAGTCTTTTTCATGCCTAAGATTTCGTCAAATTTATTATCTTTAGATTTTGCAAAAGAAAAGGCAGAAAAATTAAATTTCAATCCAGACCCTCAAAAAATAACTCAATCTATTTATAAGTTTTATCATAAATTTGCCCCAGCTGTACTTGAAACTGACATTATAACTGGGGCTTTTTCAATTAGTTATGACCTAAAAATTGATCCAACTCCCCTTTCTGTTAGACCAAACCAGCCAGAAGTTTCCGCTTCAACCATAAGATCATTTCTTTCAAATGCAGGATTATTACCAAGTGATTTAACAGGTCCAATTGAATATCAATACTTAAAAACAAAGGATGGGGTATTTGTTCCAGCACTTTCACTATCAGATGCCAATATAATTAGAATTAATCTTTTTAGAAAATCGTACGATAATTTACCTATCATTTCAAATACTTTCAAAGAATCAAATATTTGGTTTTTAGTAAGTGGTTTAAGAGAAAGAGGAAAAGATGTCATAGCCGGTGAATATCATTATTTTCCAGTTGACGAAAGTCAATCTGCAACCTACCCGATTAAGACAGGTGATACAGCCTGGCAAGAATTTTCAAGTGGAAATTATTATCCAGAGTCCTTGGGAGCGACTGTAGAAAATGAAAATATAAAAATAAGAAAAATATATTTAGCATATTACGATCCAGGAGTTTACACAGAATTTTTACAACCAGTTTTTGTTTTTGAGGGAGATAAGAATTTTGTAGGATTAGTTCCAGCTATAACTCCAGACTATTATGGCGAATAGGTAACTTTTTCCCAAGAGTAATTATTATAAATCCAATCAATCAATTCTTTTGTTTCACCAAATCTATCTGAACTTCCCAAAACAACAATCATTACTTTTCTTCCACTTCTATCAATATATGTAACAAGATTTTCCCTAGCATTTTCAGTCCACCCAGTTTTAACACCTAAAACTCCATCTACACTTCCTAATAATTTATTTATATTCACTAATTTATGAGACATTTTTCCATCTACACTTTTAACTAATTCTTCTTTTGTTCCAACAATTTTAGAAAAAACAGGATCCTTCATTGCTACTTTTGAAATTGTTATTAGATCCCTAGCAGTTGAATAGTGATTAAATTCATCTAATCCAGATGGGTTTGAAAAATGAGTATTATTAAGCCCTAAATCTTTAGCTTTTTTATTCATTAAAGTTATAAAAAGTTCTCTTCCACCTGGATGATTATTAGCCAAAACTTCAGCAGCATCATTTGATGAATAAATTAAAAGCCCTTTTAAAAGATCAATAAATTTCATTTCTTCTCCCCAAACTAGTCCCATTTTTTGACCAACTATATTGATTTTTCCTACCTTTAAAACCTGATCTAAACCATAAGTATCAAGTGAAACTAATGCTGTCATTATCTTTGTAGTAGATGCTGGAAAAAGTATCTTTTGCGGATCTTTTTCATAAAGATATACCCCTGATGTTAAATCAACGGCTAAAACAGATTGAGCAGAAAGTATCGGATAGTTAACTCCCTCTCTTAATACGGGGATATCTGAAAAGGCTTTAGTTTTAACTATTGAATAGATATTTGGAATAATATCTTTAAATCTAGGATTTAATGAAACTGCTGAAGTTGAAATTAAAATAAACGACAATAATGATAAATAGAGAAGATTAATTTTCATTTACTTTAATTCCGAGTTCTTTTAGCTGGTCTTTGGAAGTTTCACTTGGCGCATCCAATACTGAAGTCTGACCAGATGATGAAGTTGGATATGCCATAACTTCCCTTACACTTGGTTCGTTTAAAATAGCCATCATAAATCTATCAAGTCCTGGAGCAATTCCACCATGAGGAGGAACACCGAATGTAAAAGCCTTCAACATATGTTCAAATTGATTCTTTTGTTTTTCTGAAAATCCAATAAGCTTGAATATTTTTTCTTGAACCTTTGGGTCACTTATTCTAATACTTCCACCACCAACTTCAAGGCCGTTTAAGACCATATCATGTTGTAAACCTCTTACTTTTCCAGGATCTGTTTCCAATAAATTTAAATCATCAGGATGAGGAGACGTAAACATATGGTGAGATGGTGCCCATTTTGCTTGTCCTGAACCATAAAAAAAATCTTCTTTTGATTGTTCTGTAAAAAGTGGAAAATCCAAAACCCAACAAAATGCTAATTCGTTTGGATCATTTTTATCCTTTCGAAGATCAGGTTTATCATTGCCATATTTTTCTTTAGCCTCTTTATGAGAAATTCTTGGCCAAGGACTTTGAACTATCTTTTTTTCTGGAAATATTTCTTTAACGAGTTCGGAAAACATCTTCTCAGCTAAATTTAAAATATCTTCTTGTTCTACAAAGGACATTTCCATATCAAGTTGTGTAAATTCACCATAAGCTCTATCTTTTCTAGGATCTTCATCTCTAAAACATCTAGCAAATTGAAAGTATCTCTCCATTCCAGCAACCATTAAAAGTTGTTTATATTGTTGTGGAGATTGAGGAAGAGCATAAAACTTACCTTGTTGTAATCTTGAGGGTACTAAAAAGTCTCTAGCTCCCTCTGGAGTAGTTTTGGTTAAAATAGGTGTTTCAATTTCTACAAAATCATTATTGGTTAACCAATTTCGCAAAAATTGCGTAACTTTAGAGCGAACTCTAATATTTCTGGTCATTCTTGGTCTTCTTAAATCAAGATATCTATATTTATTCCTTACTTCTTCATCAATTTCATATCCATCACCATCTATTGGTAAAGGTAACTCTTGAGCTAAAGAAATAACATTTAATTTTTCAATCTGAAGCTCAATCTTGCCTGTATCAATATTGTTATTTACTAATTTTTCTGGTCTTTGTACAACTTTACCTTCAATTTCAACAACACTTTCTGTTGTAACTTTTGGTAAATTTGTCCCTACACACTGAATTATTCCTGTTCTATCACGTAGATCTATAAAAGTAATCTTCCCATGATCTCTAATTGTTGATACCCAACCTTCAAGCTTAACTTTTTCATCTACATTTTTAATGGTATCGATAATCAACGTTCTTTGCATATATTATGTATTGTAAATTTAAGATTAACTCTTGACAAGGAGCATATGTATTTCTTAACATACAAATTGTTCCTAAAAAAATAAAATGAAACATTTTAATCAAATTAAAACAATTAATTTCCTCTTTATTGAATAAAGGGGTTTGTTTTATTTGAAATTTATAAAAAATACAAACCTCTTAAAAATAAGGGGTTTTTTTATTTAAAAAAATTAATTATTTAAAATATATGACAATTGAATTAAATGGCAGACAAGTTCCTCAAATTGAGGTTAGAGAACTTATTCGCAAATTCATCGAAGAAGGTAAACGAGAAGATGCAGAAAGACTAACCCTACTTTTAATCACGACACGTGGAAAAGTACGACACATATCAGAACTTAAAAAAAATGTAACAAATCAGGATAAAGGAGGTGAAAATTTATGAGTGAAATAGATTTTTTAAAAAGGCCACCTGCTGGTTTGAGTTTATTCGAGCAAATCTTAGTTGGTTCCAGTGGAGCTACAGAAGAATTACTTAAGATTGCACCTGAAGTTTTAAAAAGACCACCTGCTGGTTTGAGTTTACTTGAACGAGCCCAATTTGGATCAGAATCAGCAAAAGACGATATTTTAAATATATTAAAACCTAAAAATTAATATCTTTAATCTTTAACTGTATAGAAAGATTATTGTTCCAATTATTTTCCTCTACAGTGTATGCAATATCAACAAAGTTTTGTTTCTGGTTTGTAACTTGTAAATTATAATTAAACCATACTGCATTTAAAATATTTTTACTTTGTTTGATTTTTAATTTTAGATGTTTTCCATCTGATCCAACAGGTCTACTTTCTACTATCTCTGCCTTTTTAGTCATAAAAACAGGTTGAAAATTTCCATAACCGGTTGGCTCAAATTTTTTTAATATATCAATAAGTTTTTGATCTATTTGGGCAAAATCAAGACTCATGTCAATTTTTAATTTTTTAGATAAAATTTCATCAGTTAATAGTGGTTTTGATATCTTAATTAACTTTCTAGTAAATTCTTCAATTTTTTCAGTCTTAATTGAAAACCCTGCAGCCATTGGATGTCCTCCACCTTCTAAAATAAGTTTTGTCTTTTTGATCGCTTCAATAACATTAAATCCATAAATTGACCTTGCTGATGCTTTAGAAATTTCTTTATTAATTGAAAAAACAATTGAAGGTCTATAATATTTTTCAGTAACTTTCCCAGATGCAAGTCCAATTACCCCTTCGTGATAATCACCAGTTATAACAATAATTTCATTGCTTTCTACTTTTACTTGTTTTAGAGCTTTATTTAATACCTCATCAACAATCTTTTGTCTTTGGATATTTGTTTCTCCTAATATCTTTGCTAAGTCGTAGGCTTTTTTAGAATCTTTTGTACAAAGAAGTCTTAATGAATCAAGGGCATTAGCTAGTCTTCCCATCGCGTTAATCCTTGGAGCTAAAATATAACCTATTTCGTAAACGCCAACTTTAATTAATTTTGATTCGTTAATTAAAGCTTTTAATCCAATTCTTGTATGTTTATTTAATTCCTCAAGTCCCCATTTTACAATTGATCTATTAACACCAATAAGTTGCATTTGGTCTGAAATAGTCCCAATAGCCGCTAATTCTAATCCTTTCAATTTATTATTAAATTGACTAGCTAAAACATATGCTAAAGCTGATCCACAAATCTTTGTCGAATGAAGTATAAATTTAGTAGAAAGTTTCCCATCACCTAAAGTGTGATGATCACAGACAATAACATCAATTCCCATTTTCTTAGCCTCAGAAATTGCATCATATGCAACAATTCCATTATCTACAGTAATTATTAATTTTATTGGAGAACTTTTCTTATTATCTTCATATTTTTCTTTTAATTTATTTATACTTTCAATCTTTATTCCGTACCCTTCAGAAAACCTGTTAGGAATATAAGGTAAAATATTAAAACCTAATGAATATAGATTTTCCCAAAGAATTGCAGTAGCACATACCCCATCACAATCATAATCTCCAAAAATTACTATTCTTTCATTTTTCTTTTTAGCTTCTTTTAATCTTTTAACTACTTCTTTTAATTTGTTTTCGTTAATTCCAAATTCTTCTAAAGAAATATCAAGAGGTTTTCTAGGTTTTAAAAAATCTTCTTTTTCTTTTTTTGATTTTATTCCCCTATTATCTAGAAGGGCTTTTGTAATGTCTTTTGATTCACTTAATATCTGCCATTTCATACTGGTATAATAATATAGCATATGAATTTTACTCTTCCAGAAGCTGTTTTAGAAACATTAAACAAGTTTGATTCAAAAGGATTTGAAATTTATATTGTAGGCGGTGCTATAAGAGATCTTTTAATGGGAAAAATAGTATCTGATTGGGATTTTACTACTAATGCTACCCCAGAACAAATTTTAAAAATTATCCCCGATGGATTTTACGATAATGTATTCGGGACGGTGGGAATTTCAGTTGAAGGTTTTATAAAACCATTTGAAATAACTACATATAGAACAGAATATGGTTATTCTGATAATAGAAGACCAGATAGGGTTTCTTGGGGTAAAACATTAGAAGAAGATCTCAAAAGACGTGATTTTACAATTAACGCCATGGCTATAGATAAAAATTTAAAAGTGATTGATTTATATGATGGACAAAAAGATTTAAAAAATAAATTAATAAGAGCGGTCGGTGACCCTTCTGCCCGATTTGGAGAAGATTCTCTTAGAATGATGAGAGCCGTAAGAATTGCTGGAGAATTAGAATTTACAATTGAGGAAAAAACATTTGAAGCAATTATTAATAATGCTAGTTTAATTAATAAAATCGCTAAAGAGAGAATAAAAATTGAACTCTTTAAAATTTTAAAATGTAACAATCCTTACAAGGCAATATTACAATTTAAAGAAAGTGGTCTAATGGAAGAATTGTTACCAGAACTTATGAAATGTTTTGGTGTAGAACAAAAATCCCCGAGTAGACATCATATTTATGACGTAGGAAATCATCTTATAATGGCTTTAAAAGAATGCAAATCAAATGATCCAATAGTAAGGTTCGCAACACTGATTCATGACATAGGAAAACCACAAACTTATAAAAAACTCTCTACCGGTGTAATTACTTTTTACAATCATGAAATGGTTTCAACTAAGATTGCAATAAATATTGCAGACAGATTAAGGTTTTCAGCAAAAGAGAAGGACAAATTTGTAAAATTGGTTCGTTTCCATCAATTTACTGTTGATGAAAATCAAACAGATTCTGCAATTAGAAGGTTTATTAAAAATATAGGAATTGAAAATATTAAAGACATGCTTTCTTTAAGAGTTGCAGATAGATTGGGTGGTGGAGCATCGGAAACATCTTGGAGACTGGAAGAATTTAAAAAAAGATTGATAGAAGTTCAAAAACAACCTTTTTCAATTAAAGATTTAAAAATTAATGGAACCGACGTAATGAAAACTTTAAATATTAAACCAGGACCAAAAGTGGGCGAGATATTAGAAAAGTTATTTAATGAAGTAGCTGAAAAGAAATTGGAAAACAAAAAAAACATCCTTCTTTTGAATATCAAGAAAAAATAAAGATTATTTTTTTAACTTCCTTTGAATCTCATCCCAAGTAATAAGAATTGGAACAGCGACAAAAGGAGAAGAATAAGTTCCTGAAATTGTTCCTATCAGGAGGGCTACTGCGAACCAACGGACAGTGTCTCCTCCTAATAATACTAAAGCAACAAGCATAAAAATAATTGTGAATGAATTGTTTAATGATCTTACCATTGTTTCAGTCAGTGCCCTATTTGCAATATTATAAAATTCTCCACCTTCTTTTTTTTGTTTTTCCCTAATTCTGTCATAAACAACAATTGTGTCATGAACTGAAAACGAAAGTGATGTTAAGACTGCTGTTACAAAAAGAAAATCAACTTCAACTTTGAAAAAATGCCCCAAAATAGAAAACATACCTATTAAAACTATACTGTCATGAAGTGTGGCCAAAGTCGCAGATACTCCAAATTTTAAACTTTTAAATTGAATTACTATCCAACAAAGAATTAATGTGGTTCCAATAATTAATGCGTAAATTGTCTTTTTAATAAGCTCTGGTCCTATTGATGGCCCCACCGTTTCAAAACGAAGTTCTGTAGCACCTTGATTTTTAAAATCTAGTCTAATTTTATCAATTTCTTCATTAGTTTTTACAGGATACTTAAAAGTTTTAATTTCTCCATTTGTAAATTTATATTCAGCAACAACTCCTCCAGTAAAATCAATTCCAAGATTTAATCCCCATTTAATAAGACTGAAAGTTCCAGACACCAAAAAGACTAAAGAAATAATTAAATAAAGTAACCTAAATTTCATCCAGTTCATTTTTCTTTAATAAATAATCTCAATAAGTTCCTGGTTACAATTATGCCAGTAAAAAGTGAAATTCCGATTCCTAAAGCAAGTGTTATAGCAAAACCTCTGACAGGACCTGATACATTCAAAAAACTCCAATCAAGGGGGTTAGCTAAAATAAATGCCGTTACCAGAGTAGCAATATTGGCATCTCTAATAGAATCCCAAGCCCTTCCGAAAGATACTTCTAGTGCATCATAAATTGGCCTTACTTTAGTTTCTTCTTTAAGTCTTTCAAAGATTAGAATATTACTGTCAACTGCCATACCAACAGAAAGTAAAAATCCTGCAATTCCAGGAAGTGTTAAAACTACTGGAATTAATTTATATAAAGCTAGAGTTATAATTCCAAAAATAACTAATCCAATATCTGCAATTAAACCGTATTTTCCATACAAAAGAATCATAAATAAACAAACCATTAAAAGACCGACTACTCCCGCTTTAATACTTTTATTGATTGAATCAGCACCCAATGTAGCACCTACAGTTTTCTCTTCGACTAATTTTATAGGAATTGGTAATGCCCCTGCGTTTAATTGAACTTCTAATTTTTTAGCCTCTTCCAGAGTAAAATTTCCTGATATTTGGGCTTGTCCTCCTGTAATTTTTTCATTAACAATGGGAGCTGAGACTAAATCATTATCTAAAATAATTGCAAGGGGTTTTCCAATATTTTTCCCTGTTATAATTTCAAATTTTTTTGCACCCTCTTCATTAAAAACAATGGAAATTGCAGGCTTTCCTGTATTTTTATCAAAAACTACATCAGCAGATTTCAGATCAGCACCCGTTAAATTAGTAGGACTTACTATTGCTGAAGGTGAAGCTTCTTGAACCTCTGCAAAAACTAATTGAGCTGTTTGACCAATTAAATTAACGGCTTCTTTTGGATCATTTATCCCTGGAAGCTCAACAATTATTCTATCTTTACCTTCAAAATTAGAAGTCTGTACGTTAGGTTCTGAAACACCAAAAAAATTTACTCTTTTTTCAATTATATTTCTTAAAGAATCCAAGGCTTTTCCCTTGCTTCCAGTATCAAATTTTGAAGTATCTGCTTCAAAAACCAAATGACTTCCGCCTGACAGATCAAGTCCTAATACTAAATCAAATTTTTTATCAATCTTAAAATTACCTAGTCTAAAATTAAGCCTAGCACTAGGATAGCTTATGAATCCACAAGCTAAAGTTAATAGAAGTATTAAAATTATTCTAACTAACAAGTTCTTCTTCATCTCCAATTATCATTACACGACTACCAGAAAGTATCCCTAATAAAAATGGATCTCTCCTTTTCTTTCTATATTCAAGTTCTTCCCTAGTCATAACTGTATAATTTATTTCTCTGTTTATTTTAGATTCATGAACACGTATTACAGAAGCAAGTTCTGGAAGAACAACTTCCCCAACCACCAAAATATCTATATCGTCTTCATTCTTTTTAGATTTTCCTCTAGCAAATTTTCCAGAAAACATAATAAAAGCTACTTTTCCGAATTTTGATTTAGAATCAACTAAAATTTTGCCTAATCCAGTTGATTTTGAAGCAATTGATAAAATGTCACCAAACAATGGATAATCAGTTCTTAAAAAATAATAAACTCTGTTTCCACGAGGTTCTTTTTTTAAGATACCTTCAGATTCTAATTTTTCAAGCTCACGTCTTACTGCATTTATTTCTTCACCAACTTCACGAACAATTCCTCTAACATGATACATTTCAGCTATATTGGAATAGAAAAGTTCCAAAATTTTAACTCTTACTTTCGAAGTAATAATGTCTGAAAGACTAGCCATATTTTTATTTGAGGCAGACTAATAACTTACACTATTAACTGATGGTACCACTTCTATCCAAATTTGTCCTCTAACAAACGGTATTTCAATTCCTTCGCTATCTAAAAACTTTGTTCTTGCTACTCCAGTTGCTTTCTCCCACGTACCTTCAATTACTATACCATTTTGAAAGACTTTTGCCTTACCGGTTCCAGTTACTGTATAAAGCATATGATGCTCTTTGTCTACAGGACCTTCTTCCTTAACATACATAATAACCACATTTTTTGCAGATAATTGCTGTTTACTTTCTAAATCAATGTGTTCTTTACCTCCCGTAAATCTTAAATATTTATTATTTACTGAATCATATTTCCAATTTACATTATAGTCAGGCATACTATCCCAAAACGGAAACTCTATGTTAGTAGCAGTTGCTGTTTGTGGTTTGTCATCTATAAATTTCCAAGACTTAAAACTATCACTCCAAGTTTTTCCATTTTCATCAACAGCACCAAAAACTCTTTTTGTCGCCTCTTCATAAATTTTATCAACAGAACCAACTTTCTGGTGTTCTGTGGCAAGATTCATACGTCTGTCATCAGTAAATAATGCTGGATAACCTGTATTTGTAGCCCCATTCATGTCAGAACCATATCTTCCGTTAACCCAACCAATTTTTTCCAGAAGTCTATATGCATCTACTCTTGGATCGATATCTCCATAGGGTTTTACACCTCCTGGACAGTTATTACAAATATTATTTGCTCCTCCCCAATGAACAAATAATGGATTACTACCATACTCTAATGCTAAATTAACAAAATAAACTCTAGCACTTCTAATTTGGCCAATTATGTAGTCATTGTCTGCAACCCCACAATAAAAAACTGCTAAAAATCTTGTAATTCCACCCTCAGCAACTGCTTCATAGATAACATCAGCATTCGAAAGACCTGATTGTGGACGTGAGTCCAAATGGTTTTCTATAATTGCTAGGATTGGACGTCTTGTTTCCCAAATATCTTTTTCTGCCTTTGTGTACATTGCCCCATTTATAGGACAAGCCTCGGTTTTTGGCTTTGAAAGATCAACCCTAGAAACTTTACCAGTACTACTAGTGCCAGTTTTTATAATAGATGAATCTTTAACAAGAAATGTAAATCCAGCTAAAGACACTCCTGTCGAAACTAAGAATAAACCTAAAAATCCTAAGACTAAGGTAAAATTTTTTGAACTTATTATTTTTTTAAACTTTTCCATATTTATTTTATTTTAAAGCAATTTTTAATGCATTGCTTTCTTCTTTAGAAAGATCTAACTTTGTCTTTCCTAATAATACTTCTTTTAGATAAAACCTTGTCCTCTCTCGAGTATGAAGGCTAGTAATAATAATACCATTTTTAAATCCATCTAAAAGTGCCAAAGAAAAACTATGATCTCCACCTGTTTCATTAAATGGATTAAATTTCACTAAACCAACTTTTTGAATATGCAATTTAGATTCATCTTTTAATTGTTCTAATCTTAAATTTAATTCTTTGATACTTATTGAATTATTGTTTTGAATATCTTGAATATTTTTAAAAGTCTTAATAAAATCTTTATCCTTAGAATCCTTAATTAAATTTCTTAGAACAAAATAAGCCCAAACAATTAAAATTGTCAAAATAATTAGCCAAACAATTGCAATTAGACTTAGTATTAGGTTAATATCCATATATATTAATATAAAGGATAACTTAATCTAATGGCAAAAAAAAGAACCAAGAAACAAAAATTGATGGCCGAATCTAGGCATGTCAATACCCAATTAGTTTATAGCTTCAAAGGATTATTTAATAAAAAATCAAAAATTAAAAATGCCAGTATTACGGAGAATTATGAAGGTTTAGGCTCAATCAAGAAAGATCTATTTAAAAGCCTTATTATTGCCTTCTTAATCCTAATTAGCCTTACGGTGATATACTTACTTTCGTAAAGTTTTAAGGGGGTGATTTAATTATGATGTACTGCGTAAAATGTAGAACAAAGAGAGAAGGTAAAGATTCACAAGCCGTAACCATGAAGAATGGTAAAAAAGCAACAAAAGCTGTTTGTGAAGTTTGTGGAACAACAATGTTCAAAATCGGTGGAAATTAATTTTGAACAAGTGTTTAAAACCTTCAGGAGGAACTACAAGCTAGTGCCTCTTGAAGTGTTTGGTGATAACCCATATAAAACATTAATCTCCACAATTCTTTCTTCTAGAACTAAAGATGAGGTAACCCTAAAAGCCTCAAAAAGATTATTTAAAATTGCACCAACATTAAAAAAATTATCTAAATTAAAAGAATCACAAATTAAAAAACTAATATACCCTGTTGGATTTTATAGAACAAAAGCTAAACATTTAATTAAATTGGCTAAAACTATAAACAAAATTCCAAACACTAAAGAAGGACTAATTAAACTTCCTGGGGTTGGAATAAAAACTGCAAATTTAACTTTAAACAGAGCTTTTAATGTCCCAGCAATTTCAGTTGACACCCATGTTCATAAGATTAGTAATTTATTAGGTTGGGTAAAAACAAAAATACCAGAAGAGACTGAAAAAGAATTAAATAAAATCTTACCTAAAAGATATTGGAAAGATATAAATCGTTTTTTTGTTTCAATAGGAAGACAATATAATTCAGAAAAGAAATTAATTAAATTTTTTAATTCTCAAGGATTATTGTAACTGGACCATCAAGAATAGTATTAATTTTCATATATTCCCCAAACTCACCTGTTTCTATGTGAATATTTTTTAATTTTAATTTTTCAATAAAATATTCATACATCTCCTTAGCTTTAATTGGTTCTTCTGCTTCTATAAAAGAAGGTCTATTTCCATCTTTTGTATTTGCGTATAAAGTGAATTGAGAAACTACTAAACAATTTGAATTTGTATCGACAATAGATAAATTCATTTTGTCATTAATGTCTGACATTATTCTTAATTTAGAAATCTTTTCAACCAATTCATCAACTTTTTCTTTTGTATCCCCCTTTTTAATCCCGAAAAGAATGAAAAATCCTTTTTCTATTTTTCCAACAACTTTATTTGTATTTTTTACTGTTACAGAAGCTTTGTTAACTCTTTGAATAACAAGTTTCATATTGAATCTAATTCTAACAAAAATCCTTTAATTTCTTAAGGAATTTAAAAATTGCTTTAGAGGCTAGTAAGCCAGGTTCTGTTTCTCGACAATTATCTATCTACGCCCTCATACCTTGAGCCTCGGGAAGACATCCTTAGATTCGCCAAAGGCGAAATGGCTCGTTCGGAGGTTGCAGCGAGGAGGATTGCCCGTTTCACCCAAATTCTTCCTTTAGGGAAGAGCTTGAATCGTCTCTGTTGCTCTAACTGGCCTCCCTTACGGGAGTCTCCAGCTTACGCTGGACACCCTGTCTTCTGCTGCCTGGACTTTCCTCTATAGCCTTACGGCTACAGCAATTGTCCTGCCTCTAAAGCAAAAGGTATTATATCAAAATTCTATCATTCTTTCCCGAATCGGCCTTCAAGAAGAGTTTTTGCAATTATTACTAAAGGTATTGAAATTATCATTCCTACAATTCCAGCAAGTCTTGAGCCTATTGCTAACGCTAAAAGAGTAACAATTGGTGAAACACCAGTAGATTTTTCCATAATTTTTGGAACAAAAACATAGTTTTCCAATTGTTGAATCAAAAAAGCCAATGCAATTGTTGCAAGACCTACAAATGGAGATATACTAAATCCTAATATTATTGCAGGAATTGCTGCTATGACTGGTCCTATAAAAGGTACTATTTCAAATAATCCTGAAAGCATAGCTAGTGGAAGTGCATAAGGGATACCTAAAATTATAAAGCCGACATAACTTAATATTCCAACCAAAAGCATTAAAAAAAGCTGTCCCCTTGCCCAACCGCCTAGTCTATTTTCAAGTCTATTTACCAATATAGAAATACCTTTACTTTTTTCTTTACCAAAAAGTGGTTCTAAATTTTGATCAAATTTATCTTTCATTAATAAAAGATAGAAGGCGAAAATTGCAATTGTTAAAATACTTAATATATTTGTAAATAATGAAAAACCTGCCTTAACAATTTGGCCAGGAAGAGTACCCAGTTGAGAAATAACTTGCTTTAATACTTCTCCATTTGCGTATTTATTTATCCCTAAATCTTGTAAATATTTTGGAAGGTTATTAGCTAAATTTGTAGTTTGTTCTACAAGTGGAGGAAGTAAAGTTGCAATTGCTAAACCAAGAAATCCAAAAATTAAAACGTAAGAAATAAGAACTGAAATTCCTTTTGGAATTTTGAATTTTGAAAGTTTGCTTATCAACGGATTTAAAACAGACATTAATACTAAAGCCACAAAAAGTTGAAGAACTATATCCTTAATAAAAAATAAAAACCACAAAAGGCCTAAAAAGGCGACTGTAAAAATTATTGTTTTGTGAGAAATTTCAACTTTTCTAGGCATCGGAAGTATTATCCCATTTTTCGACTAAATTTTCCACATTTTTAGGATATTTATTATTTGTTGTGTCAAACCAATTTATCCTTTTATCTTTCTTAAACCAAGTAAGTTGTCTTTTGACATATTTCATTTCATTCTTATTCCATTTATCAATAAATTCTTCATAAGTTAAACCTTCTTTAAAAAATGCTTCAGATTCCTTGTATCCCAAAGAATTCATTGATTGATGTTTCCATGAAACTCCAATCTTAAGTAAATTTTCAACTTCATCAATAAAACCTTCATTCATTCTTTTATCAACTCTATTTTTAATATTTTTAATATGAATATCCCTAGGTACAGTCAACCCAATAAATAAAGTTTTTACATTTTCATCTAATACTTCTTTTCTATCTTCAACTACTTGTTTTTGTTTACCATTTTCAATATTCCATACTGCAATTTCAATTGCACGAATTAATCTTCTAGAATTTTTTTTGTCTGACAAATTTAAAGATGCCGCTTTTGAACTATCAAGAATTGCAAGTTTGTCGAAAAGTTCATCTATGGTTTTATCAACTAATGTATTCCTTAAATCATCATTTTTTGGTATATCAACTGTGGGAATTCCGTCTATTAAACTTTTTATATAAAGACCGGTTCCACCAACAATTATTGGTAATTTGTTCCTCATCCAAATATCATCAATTACCACTTTCATTAATTTAAAATATTCAGACACACTAAAATTTTCAATTGGATCAACTAGATCATATCCCCAAATATTTATTCCCTCTCCCCATTCTTTTCCGGTTCCAATATCCATATACCCATACACCTGTCTTGAATCAGCAGAAATTATTTCGCCATTAAATTTTTTAGCTAAATTAATTCCAAGTGTAGTTTTGCCTGTAGCTGTTGGCCCACAAATGACTAAAATTTTATGTCGAAGTTTAAAACTATGTTTGTTCATATTAACTACTTGCACTAGAATATTTTTTTAAGGCGAAATTCCAAAATTTAAATGAAAGCATTAAAAGAGCAAACCCAAATATTAAAGTAGAAATAATCCCCAAGGGATTAACCAGACCCATTAACGCTTTTGCAGGAAGTGTCATCATTACACCAACTGGGATTAAAAACGTAAGTATTCCCTTTAAAGGTTCTTTATAAATATCAACAGGAAGCCTGCCCATAGAAGTTAAGTCTCTATAAATCATAATTGAATGGTCAATTTCCAAAGTAATTATTCCAAATGATAAAACTAATACATGAAATGCAGTGGCTATTAATAATCCATTAATTATTAATAATATATAATAAAATATTTGTAACAAGGATGGGGAAAGAAGAAAACCTATATAAACTACAACTGCAATAATTGGTGGAATCGTAATTAAATCAACCGGATCAGGTCCACCCATTAATACCCTAAAAAGTGCATTTACAGGTTTAACCAATATTAAATCCAAATCTCCCGAAATAACTAATGGTCTAAAACTATATACACTTCTAAAGAAAAACTGGGCCAGGGTATCTATTAATACATAAGTTGCTGTAAAAAATAATATTTGATTACTTTCATATCCTGCAAGTCCTTTAGTTTGACCAACCAAAAAATACAAAAATCCAAAATAAAAAATATATCTAATTATTTTGCCCAATAAAAATAATGGCAAACTACTACTACTGGCCAACCAAACAAGAAGAGAATTTTTGGCCATCAATACCCATATTTTAAAACAATATTTACCTTTTTTGCTAATGTTTTTTATATTATTAATCATTT
>Ga0172379_10006368_pt1 | contig 15854 bp, 14 predicted proteins | sample GrowelOW334metaG_FD_119756 | JGI IMG/M metagenome (GOLD analysis project Ga0172379, IMG submission 119756) | Groundwater microbial communities from an aquifer near a municipal landfill in Southern Ontario, Canada - Groundwater well OW334 metaG | ecosystem: Environmental > Aquatic > Deep... | reverse complement strand
TTCAATGAGAATTGGTCTTTCAATTAATTTAGGGTACTCCGCCAGCGCATCGATAAGTTTTGCTTCCTCTGTTACTTCCGCAAGCCCTAACTCTTTATACAGATCTTCTTTTGTCCGCATAAGCTCCCGGGCTGATATTCCAAGCTTTTGCAAAAGCTCTGTGATCTCTTGTCGCGAAGGTGTTGTTTCCAGATATTTAACTACTTCATAGGAAAGCCCTTTCTCTTCGAGGAGCTTAAGGGCTTCACGCGATTTCGAACATTTTGGATTGTGCCAGATGGTTATCATGATGTCTCTCTTTTTTACGAATATTATAACTTAACGGATAATCTTAAATAATTTTATTAGTTACTTAACACAAAATTAACACTTCAAAGGCATAATTTATGGTCAAAACTTTTATAGGAGGAATGATCTAGGAGGAAATAGTCAAAACGATCCGTCTGCTGTGAAAATTGCAGCTCTCAAGCAGACGGAAAAACGTATTGCATAGCAACGTCTAAATTATAACGTCTTTTTACGCTATTTCTCCGACGTCGCCGTGCATACACACCCTATTTAAACAGGAAATGTATGTTCGATACTCTCGCAAAACACCTACATTCCCCTTTTAAATACCTATAACACTTAAATCTCATAGGAGGATTTTATGGATCTATTAGGATTTTATCCCTTATTTTATGTTCCCAATATCGGCTCAGCTTGGCTGATGGGAATCACAGGCGCTATACATATCATGGCATCGCACACATCCGTCGGGGCAGCCCTTTTGTTTGCTTTTTTAGCGCATAAGGCTCAAAAAGAGAATCGAACCGATTTGTATGATTATATGAAACGTTACGGAATGTTTTTGTTGATCTTTTCGTACGTTATCGGTTCGATCACAGGACCTGGCATTTGGTACACGGCAACGGCTGCCAGCCCCAGAGGTATCAGTGCTCTCATTCACAACTTTGTCTGGGTATGGGCTACGGAGTGGGTATTTTTCGTCTACGAAGTACTCGGCGTTTTTGCATTGATCTATTTTATGGATAAAGTGGATCGAAAAACCCATCTAAAACTCACCTATACCTTTGCAATTGCTTCAGTGGGTACTCTCGCATTGATCATCGGGATCATCAGTTTCATGATGTGGCCGGGGACAGAAGCGTACTATGCGACAGGGTCTGCCAGCGATGCATTTTTCGGCACCAACACCTTCCCTCATATGTTTTTACGAATCGGATTCATGATTATGATGTCGGGGATCATCGGGATGATTATCTCCTCCGCGATGAGTAAAGAGAACAAAGAACTCTCTGAAGAATTAACTCAAAAAATGGGTTGGGTGAGTTTGCTCGGCGGATTTGTTACTGTCTTTTTCTTTATGTGGTATGTTAACACCCTTCCATTGAACGCCCATACGCTACTGGGAATGCAAAAAGACGCAATCGTTATGAACCGTGTCATTTTGGCTATTTTGTTCTCAATCTATTTCTCTATCGCGATTATGAAACCGCAGTGGATCAGCCGAACGCTTGCCATCACGATGATGTTCGTCATCGGCATTGTGGGAGTTTGGCCGGGTGAAAAACTACGTGAAAGTATGCGTAAACCGTGGGTTGCAGGACAATATGTGTATAGTAATCAAATCATCGGACGTGATGTCCCGGGAAAAGGGATTAAAAGTGAGGTAGATCTCATCGCGACCAAAGGGTTACTCAAAGTCAATCCTTGGATACCGGAACGTCTGCGTACTATTACACCTGAAAACAAACTCGAAGTCGGAAAATTGCTAACACGCATTACCTGTTCCAACTGTCATTCATTGGATAAAGGGGGACTCTATCGACCGCTTATTCCACTAGCTGGACCAATGGGCGAAGCGGGAATCAAAGACTATATGAAAAATGTAATAGGCACAGGGTCAAGCCCCTATATGCCTAAAATTGCTCTTCCTGATGAAGAGTATGATGCGATAGCGGCCTACATCGCTTCGCAAGCGAAATAAGGAGTTAAAGAATGGAAATTTCAACTTTCGTAAATGTAATGAGAGACTCTGCTGGGATACCTTTTTATCCCGTAGTGTTTCAAGGGCTCTATGTTTTGACATGGGCTCTGCACGCCGCCTTTGTTTTATTGGCACTCGGTTCTATGGGACTTTCGATCTACGGAAGCACCCAACAAAAAAGCAATCCGTATTGGAAAATATTGACGCCTCACCTCATTATGACAGGTAAAATCAGCGTATCGGTTCTCATCGTTTTGGGAGTCGCTCCCCTGCTGTTCACGCAAGTCATCTATGATTCGGGCTGGTATGTGGCAAATACCCTTTCCGGGGCATGGGTATTCATCTTTATTTATGCTCTTGTTATCGGGTATATGATGTACTACTGGTATCAATACGCCAATAAAAAAGGCTCTTCCGGTAGCACTCTTATTGGGATCATATCGTTTGCTATCTTGGTATTTTGTGGTGTGTTAATGCACAACTTTGCCGTTGAAGCGATATCACCGACAAAATGGATGGATTGGTATGCTCCCAACGGTGTTGTTGATAACGCAGGGTGGAATATGCATCTCGACCTCATCCGACTTGGATTTATGGTGAGTTTGATGATTCCGGTAACCGGGATTTTTATGCAAAACTACAGTCGATTTTTGAGTACACGAGCCGATTTCGAGCCAAAATATTTAGAATTCGTTAAAAGTCTCGGTACCAAAATGGCGGTGATCGGTTTGGTAATTAGTGCTGCATTGTTTGCGGCATGGATGCTAAAAGAAAATCTCTTGTTTCACCCTCTCTCGTTAGCTACGGTTGCTTCGGTTGTCGTCCTTCTCGTACTGGCGATGGGTAATAAAAACAGCTATGTCACCACAGGGATACTGGTCATTGTAGCACTCCTGATTTCAGGTGTTCGAGAGCTTATCCGATACAACGTCATGTCCGGTATCGGATACGATTTGTACGGGTATCCGATGAACTTAGAGTGGGAGACCATTATTATGTTCTTGTTGACGTTTGTCATCCTCGGGTTTACAGGTATCGCCTTTATTCTCACGATGGCATGGAAAGTCGGTAAAACAGAAGGTGTCTATACGGCGACAGAGGGTTCAGCTGTCTCACGACTTGCCAATGCTTCATTGGCACTGTTTGTCTTATGGATCATAGTTTATTTTGGATGGGGAATGGTGGCTTTATTCAAAAATACGATAGGGGCTTAATCCCCTATATCGAGAAGTCTACTCAAGGCTTCCCGATATTTTCACACAAGAGTCTTACTTGCAAAATCGACCTCCTTAAAGATTCACACCATGTAAGGCTCTCTTGTGGAAGTATCTATCTTACCATTTTCCCTCAATCGATAAAAGCACCTGTGGTTTTGTGTGCTCTTTATCCACCTGAGTCTGCGTAATCGCTCCTGCTGAATCGTACAAACGTGAAGTTGTCTCTACCGTAGAAGCCGTGATATTTTTTACATTAAACTGCAATTTAAACGTTTTATCGAGCCGTTTATTGGCATAGAAATCAAGTGTGCCGTACCCTTTTTGCGATTGAGATATGAAATACTCCTGAGGATCATTGTATCCATCGACGTAGCGATAAGCGGCTCCGTAAGTGATTTCAGACTCTTTTAAAGTGTGATCAAAACCGAAATTACACGTAAAATTCGGTGTTTGTAAAATTTCTCTTTTGACTCCGGTCAGGGTGTTGGTGAGCGATGAGTCTTGCAGCGAGGCATTGGCAAAAAGTCCGAAACCTTCCACATACTCTTTGAGCGATTTTTTAAGCTCTAATTCGAGTCCCCATAATGACCCTTCTCCTGCATTTTCAGGGGTTTGCTCATAGCGTCCGGATAGGGTGTTAAAACGAATCGCATTTTCGATTTTATCATTGATGGTTCGGTAAAATCCGCCGATACTCGCCATCCCTTTATCCTCAAAAAAGTGCTCATATCGTAACTCATAACTCAACGCTTTCTCTTCGGTCAAATTTGGATTTCCTATCACATCGGGGCGATTGATACTATTTTCATCGAGAGTACTGTTGGTGCTCGCTGATAGTTGGCTGAGTCTTGGAAGACGGACGGTTTTAGCAACACTTGCACGGATATTGTCTTTGGGTGTTACCTGAAACAGTGCGTGTAGCGATGGTGCGAAGTAACCCAGATTTGAGGTCGCACCATAATCTCTCTCTAATGTTTCATAGCGGAGTCCGGGGGTGAGAACGATCCCCTCATCCATAGTATATTCGTCTTGGATATAGAGGGCGAGTTTGTCCTCTTTCATCTGAATCTTATCATTCACAGAAGTGACATCTACTCCGTTTAAAACCCGTGTGGTTTCATCGATCTGATTGCTTCTTTTGAGTTCAAATCCGGCTTTGATAAAGTGCTCATCTCGAAGTGCGGAATAATCTCCTTGAAGTCCGTAAAATCGACTCAATACATAATCGTGATTTTTTCGGTTGCTAGAAGAAGGGGTCGATAATGACTCCAAATCGCCGCTCTCTTCAAACGAATGGATTTTAGCCTTCCATTCAAAAATATCATCTCCGAATCGGTGCTCCGCCCCCAATGACGACCACAGCATCGTGTTCGTAGCATCATCATGACTTTGGTAACGACTTGTCGGAGTGGCTGAGCCTTCGGTTAAAGTCGTTGAATTAATCCTATCGGTATCATGATTAAACGTTACCGAGCCGTCATAGAGTATTTTAAGCCGTGAAGAGGGGGTGAAGTTAAGCTTTGCACGCAGTCCTACGGAGCGACTTTTACTCTGGTCATCACGCTCCTCATTGGTATCCAATGCTGTTTTATCAGTAAGAACATCCGTCCGATCCTCTTTTGTATTATTAGATGCAGTAAGGTTCACTAAATACGAAATTTTATCGATTTTCCCTTCGCGTTGAACGTACGCGGTTTCGCTCAAATCCTCACCGTAGGCACCGATTGTTACTTTTGCTAACGTTCGACCCTCCGCTTTTGGTTTTTTGAGAACGATATTGACGATTCCCCCCATCGATTCTGCAGTATACTCCGCCGAACCGTTCGTCATCACTTCGATCCGCTCGATCATGTCCGGTGAAATCTGCTCCAGAGGACTAACTCGTTTACTGGTTCCGGTCGAGGTCGCTTCACCGTCGATCATCACCACCGTATATCCCTTACCCGGTGCACTGGCGGGTCCTTTACCGGCTGAAATGGTGACTCCCGGTGTTCGTCTTAGAATCTCTAACGCATTCGAATCGCCGTACTGGGTCAACTCTTCTGCTTTGATAATCCGCTTGGCGATAGAGTTATCCCGTCGCTCATCGATAGCCGTATACTCTTCGGCGATTTGAATTTTTTCCAGGGTGATAATCTCTTGTGCGCACACAGCGCTAATCATTGTAGTTGATAATAATAACATTGGAATAAATACTCGATTGTTCATAGTGTTTTCCTCTTTTATTGTTGTTTATCGGTAACGATATAGAGCTGTTCATGCCCTAGACGTTTGAGAACGTCCATCACTCCAACAAAATTTTGAAATGCTGCATCTTTATCGCTGTAAAGTACAACCGTCATCTCTTTACCGCCTGCTACCACGCGCTGCTCAAATTCACCCAAACTGATCGGCGTTTTTGACTCATCCAACATTAGAACCCCGTCTTTTTGGATAGTCAGTTTAAGTTCTGAGGGTTTATGCTCTGCAGCTGTCCCTTTGGCATCAGGCAACTCAACAGGGATTAATCCGGTACGGATAAATGTAGCCGTCGTCAACACCATGACCAAAAGAACCAGCATAATGTCGATAAAAGGAATGACGTTAATGGAATCAACCCGTTTCATTTTCATGGGTTACCCTCGATTTTTATGGGCGCTAATGTCCCATTGAGTCAAAAGTCGTTCCATTTTCCGAAGCAAAATATTGTAAAAAATGATAGCAGGGATAGCAACCACAAGCCCCATCGCCGTAGCTTTTAGTGCCAATGCCAACCCAGTCATAATCTTCTTCGGATCAACGGCACCGACATCACCGAGGCTGTAAAAAGTGATCATAATCCCTAATACGGTTCCAAGCAACCCAACGTATGGAGCATTTGAACCGATAGTCGCGATCGTACTGACGTTGTTCCCCAAATCGAGCTCCAGTTCCTCTTTGGTCTCGTAATCATGGATACGAACAGACCCATACGCCATCATTCTCTCGATAAAAAGCGAGAGCGAGGCAACGCTCATCAACACCAATATCCCGATGATTCCATAATCAATCGCCGTATGTGCGTATTCCAACATGTTGCTATTTTCCATTTTCTTTTCCCTGTATAGTTGATTTTAACGCTTTTCTTCTCTTCTTTTTAAGCCACAATATTGTTCCAGTAATCATCAATATTACCGTTACAATTCCCGAAGCAAAAATCATCAAACGACCTGTCATCCCCAATGCCTCACCGTTATGCAAAGGAAACTGCCAGTTAATAAGCGATTGTCCCGAGGATACGCTTAATGGATCTTTCACATAAAGAACTTTCCCGCTGTACTGATCGATCCATATTGCTGTTTGCCCTTTTGTTTTTCGAACTTCACCCTCTTGGCGTTTGTAAACTTTATACATATCTTCCGCATCAATAGGCAAGCTGATATGGCTCAATACGGCATTTGGAAAAGTACGATTTGCGATTTCCACTGCATCTTCAATCGTGATAACTTTAGCTTCTTGTAATATGAGTTTCGAGGTTAAATCTTTGGGTGTTTTTTCCAGCGGAGAAAAAACTTTTACCACAGGCTTGATGTATTCGGGGAAAATCAAATAAACTCCCGTGAACGTAACCACTACGAGGATGATTGCGGTGTAGATACCGCTGACTCGATGCAAGTCCAAATTAAATCGAACCGAATTTCCATCATGCTTGAGCTTTAGAGCTCGTTTGAATTTACCATTTCTTGGCCACCATAAATAAATACCGCTTAGGACAACGATAAGCCACGCAATCCCCGAAAGCCCAACAATTGTTCGACCGGTTCCTCCCAAAAGAAGAGATGAGTGCAGTTCATAAATAGTTTTAATCAGATGCGCTCTGTCAACGCCGTACGTGCCACGGTCACGTTTTCCCAAAACTTCTGCCGTATAAGGGTTTACCATCACTTGAAACCAATCAAATCCGCCGCAGCATTTAGGCATGCCTGCCTCAGGATGCTCTTTAGGCGTTTTAAACAACACCAAACAAACACTCTCTTTCTCTTTAGGAGGATAGATCAAAGCAGCAGGTTTATCCGGATACGCCATTTTAGCCGAAGCCAAAATCTCAGACATCGATTTTCGGTGTCCATCTCCATAATCGCTCACGGTAAATAGTTCAGGATTAATCATCTCATCCAATGCATCGTCAAAAACAATCACACTTCCAGTAATACCAACAACGAGAAAAATTACCCCTAAAAATAAACTCAAGTAAAGATGAATCTTCACAAAAATACTTCGTACACTCATTTGAACCTCTTTTATCGATTATGTATATTTTTCAACTCTCTGATTCGCTCAAAAACGCATCACGAGCCAAAACGGCTGCACCGTAGGATGTTGTAATTTGCGGAAATTCAGGGACAAAAATTTTGTGTCCCAGTTCATTTTCTATCGCGCTTACAAGCCCACCATTTAATGCCGGTCCTCCGTCAAAGTAGACATTTTCTTTGACCCCGACTCGCTTCACGAGTTTCACGATCCGTTTGGCAATCGAATAATGAACTCCCGAAACGATGTCTTCCACGCTGTGACCATTACCTAAAAGTCCTATGATTTCAGACTCAGCAAAAACCGCACACGTACTGCTGATCGAAAGCGGTGTCCCTTTGGATTTAAAATGAAAATCGCTAAGTTCATCCACTCCGATTTCCAAATTCATCGCGACCACATCGAGAAATTTCCCCGTCCCGGCTGCACATCGATCGTTCATCGCGAAATTGACCACATTTCCCTCGGCATCCAGTGAAATCGCCTTGCTATCTTGTCCGCCGATGTTAATGATGGTTTTTATCTCTCCATACTCTTTGGCTGCTTGTTGCGCACCGATGGCATTGGCGGTAATTTCACTGATGTTTTCATCCGCCTCTTTAAAAAGTTTACGCCCATATCCTGTGGCTACCGTATAGACCACCTCACTCTCATCAATACCTAACTCTTTTAACAGCTCCGCCAACGCCTCTTGTGCGTATTTGTAAAACATACTCCCACTCGCACTGATTTTATGCCCGACTAAATTTTTATTTTCATCTGCAACACTAATCTTGATTGCTGTAGAGCCGATGTCGATACCTACAAAATATTTCATTTTTTCATTCTCTTTCGATTTTTTAATGACTCGATAAATGCTTCAACCCGTGTAGTAAGCTGTCCTTGTTGCGAGGGGCTGTAATCGCTCTCGATGTAGAGGATCGGGATACCCTCACGCTCCATCGCGGCCAAAACACTGCGCTGTTCCATCTCATATACTTGACACCCTGCAAATGCTTGATAGATGACACCATCGCCCTTATAACTACGAACCAATTGAATAATCCGTCGGATACGGTCATCATTTTGGGTAAAAATCGGGCACGTACACGCTTTAAGATATTTATCTGAAATCGAATCCATCATATCGTAGAGATTCCACTCATCAACCGCAACCATATCGTTAAACATACGGTTGGAACTGCACGTCTCATCGGCAACGATGACTGCATCGCTCTCTTCGATAATGAGAGGGATTTTATAGTTGGGGAAAATCGGTGGGGAACCTGTATAAACGATTCTCGGGCTTGCTTTTCCAGCAACATTAACACCTTCTATTACCCGCTGTTCCAACTCCGCGACCAGTTTCTCGACAGCACTTATCCATTCGTCTATTTTGTCAAAAAAGAAGGCATTAGTAACCAAAAACATATCGACACCCAAGATAGGGACAATTTTATTTTTTCGAAAATCGGTAAGTTTATGATAAAGCGACTGCGCGTAGCCCACCTTTTTAATCGCACTCTCCAAATTGGTTCGTGTCAGCTTTTTACCTTGAAACTTCGAGAGCTCAACGGCAAAATGTTTGACGCTTTCGCGCCAATAGTGGCGGCTCTCTTCACTCTCTTTGGTTCGCGGAAATCCGACATCGATAATGGTATGCCCCAAACTCCCGATAATTGCACCGGCTTTAGTTTTTTGATCGCACGTCGTCGGTGAAAAGGTGATGTCCGGCTTATCGGTAAAATTATCCGATGCGAACAGCCCCACCGTCGCCTTGACCAGCGGACACGATTTGGAAGGCATCAAATCACTTCCGATTTCATCATCAGTATAAAATCCGTTGCACAGCCGGATCGGTATACCATCGAGCGCATAGATAATTTCAGAGGGGATTTGGATACACATCGTCCCGATTTTTGTTTTCCCTTCATGCAGAGGTTCATGACGACAATAGACTTTTTCAAACAAATCGTAAAAATAATCCATACTCTTGATCGGGGATTTAAAATCCTCTTTCAAGCTGTTTAAAACAGCAATAGCCTCCATCGCCTTATGACGATTTTGTTTCTCTTTGGGTGTCTCTATGGTATGTTCATCGTTCATCGTTGTCCTTTCTTTGATCCATTGCCATACGCACAATAAACCCCTCTTTGGTCGATTCAAAAATAGTAAATCCTGCGAAATTGGCTTCTAAACATCCCTCTTCAGGACACGCCGCGATACATTTAAAACAGAGAGTGCAATCTTCCGTTACCAAATTTTTGCTCGTTACATCATCCGCAATTTCGAGGATATCCATATCACACGCGCGGTAACAATCTCCGCATTTGGTACATTTAGCTCCGTCTTTGTAAAGTTTTAGCAAGGCAGGTTTAGAAAAAATATACTGCAATGCCGCCATCGGGCAGAAGTAGCAAAAAAACCGCTTTTTGACAAACGATCCCACTAAAAACAATCCCACCATAATCATTCCGATTGCCGTCATTACCATGTCGGTTTTTGAGGAAAAGTCGATGTAAAACTGATTAAAATTTCCGGTAAAAGCAGGAATCAACATCCGTCCGGGACAGATATCGCAAAACGGCATCGAAAGCCCGTTGGGGAGTTTCGGCAGACCGAACACCGAGTTAGCAATCATCACGGGAATCAATAACAGAAGAATCAAAAGAATATATTTAATGCTTTTAATCTTGCCGCGATGCGCCCACGAGTATTCGCTATAACGGATTTTGGATTTTTCACGCAACAACGTAAGCCAATCTTGCATCGTCCCCAAAGGGCAGACAAAACCGCACCACCCTTTATTTAAAACCCAAAACCACACCATAAACATCCCCAAAGAGATGAGAAACGCATACCCCGCATATCCCATAAACATATCGATCGGATGCTTTAGGTCGTGCTGAAGCATTCCGACATAACACTTTCCACCCGTCCCTTCTCCGTTATAGACACACGCAAACGTCGGCAATTTATCACCCAAATCAAGTCCGACATACCCGCCGTATACCATCAGAACAAACGCAACGATCTGAAACCAAAACCGAAACCGCACGAGGTTCATATTATTGACTGCACGTCGGAGACTAAATTTATTCTTCGTCAAAATAGATCTCCTTGGGCGTTTTACGTTTGCGTCGTCGGTTGTAATAAAGCCCCAGCGAAAAGACCAACATCACCCCAATAGCGGTTGCAAAGCCTAATACTTTTGATTCGTATTCCAGCGGCGATGCACCAAAGGAGAGAGGTAAAGTCATAACATAATGGACAGCATGATATTTTTCCGTGCCGTAAATTCCCGATTCATTCACATCGTACGACGCTTCAACAATCATCTTTTCGGAACGCTTTTTCTCTTTTTCGGTTGCCGCATAGGTACTACGCGGAATTTCAAATGAGGTCATCCCCTCTTCATCGGGTTGAATCGTGGCATTCCAGCCACTCTCCATGCTCACTTTCAACGGAACATCTTTTTGCACTACTCCTTTATAATAAATCTTGAAAGGGGCAATGTCGCCGGAATACAGACAGCAATTAATATGATGCTTCCGAATCGGTCGTTCCATAATAATCTCAAAAGATATTTGATCCAAAGGTTCTCGCCCATACTGGGAATCGTTCGTCTTTCCTCGCATCTCTTTGAGAACAGATTTGGAAATATCTCCCTCTTTGTTATACACTCGAAGCGATGAGAGATGAACATAAAGTACCTCATCTCGTACCGATTTTTGCTCTAAAAAGAGATGATAATTTCCTTTATAAAGAGGGCTAAAAGAGATTTTTCCATCTATCACATTGTGCTTTATAATATTATTGTCCATATCTCGGATATAAACGATGGCATTTTTAAGATTATGCTCAGTTTCACTCTCTTCCAGTGTCCCCTTCTTAACAGTAAATGCTTTAACCTCTAACTCTTTTGATCCTGCAGTGCAGCAGGACTTCTTTTTTACTTCATCAAGCCATAGTGTATCATCGGCGAAAAGCGGAAGGCTCACGCATGCCATCCCGATAATTAAAATGGATTTATAGATGATATTTTTCATGACTAAAAATTTGCCGATAATTGTATCGTTGCGCCACGTCCGGGCATACGGTAGTATTCATAATATTCACGATCAAGTACGTTGTCTATCATCAGACTGGCTTTGAAGTTTTTATCGATTTTATAATTTACTTTTAAATCAACTACACTGTATTTACTGTACCCTGTCCATACATCTTTAACAACGTCGGAGTTATCATTGTTACTAAATTGCTCTCCAACATAACGACCAGACAATACGCCTGACCAATCCCCTCTTTGCGCTTCAAAAGCAAGTGAGAACATCTCTTTTGGAACATTGGTAACACGTTTGCCTTCCATCCCTGTGTTGGTATCGTCTTTCGTAATTCTTGAATCGGTATACGCATAACTTCCAGAAATTGACAACCAATCTGCTAATGGATATTCCCCAGCAAGTTCAATCCCTCGCGCTAATGCCTCGCCGGTGTTTTCTTGGCGTGCAACATAATCAATGACTTTATTGATAATCGGATCAGTGTACGTTGGCACTTTTGTAATCTTTTGATAAATCAAGTTTGTCGTTTTAGTGATGTAATACGTAGCCGTTGCTTTTCCGCCATCCACAAAATGATATTCAACCCCTAAATCAAATGCTTTTGCCGTTTCAGGTTTCAAGTCAGGATTGGAATAAATCATCTTTCCATTGGGTGCTGCAGCCCCTGAGAATGTCGGATTGGCAAAAAGATAATAATTTGTCGGTGCACGAAATCCCGTCCCTACAGAACTCTTAACAGAGAAACGATTATTCACTTGATAAACTCCGGCTAATTTTGGGCTAAATGCAGATTCGCTGCGATCCGCATACTCAAACGTCCCCGGAACCGATCCCGTGGTTACAACACCCGTTCCTCCTGCCGTCCATGAGTCGTATCGTCCCCCTACATAGAGTAACAAATCATCTCCAACTGCAATTTGATCCTGCAAAAACAATGAGTTGGTCGTACTTTTCGCATCGATACGATCCAACTCTGCCGTCTTTGTGTCCATGTCTGTCCAATTAGATGTAGCATATTTTTTTTGATGCAGACTCCCTATCTCAGTTGCCGCTCCTACAATAAGAATCTGACTATCGCCGATGGGTGAACTAAGCTGTGCCGAGGCATTGGTCGTGCTGTTGGGGGATGTACTGAGTGTTCCTGCACCCGAAGTCAGTGTCGCAGCTGCCCCGATACTGGCATTCCAAGAATCCCGATCAATTTTTCCGACATTTAAACTAAGTTTTGAATCTCCAATCTTTCCATCGTATCCGGCAAAATATCTCAATGCAGTATTTCCCATCGGAATCGATCCGGCAAAATCTTGCTCTTTGATCGTTGTCGCTTTACCATCCAAACTGAGACTGGTTGCTGTAGTCGTAATCGGCACGGGAATTCCAGTTGCAGCATCGGTCAAATAACTGTTATAAGAACTCGCCAAACTCTCATTGTCAGAGTAGGCAAAACCAGCATGAATTTTTGAATCCGCACTCAACTCATAAAAAAGCTTAGCATGAATGTTTCGAGCCTTGGACGCATTTAGCCCTTTATCTCCTACTATATACGTTGGAATTCCCGTTGTCGTTGTCGTCGGTATTGCACCATCCACAACAACAGCACCAACAGCAGGAGTGCCCGATGGAGTTTTGGTCACATACTCGGCTACGTATCCATCACGGTTATTTTGAGAGACACCAAAAACTACCCCCAACCCATTGTCGAACTTATTGCGATACAGGGCACTCGCATATTCTCCCGCAGAATCACCATACCCTTTACCGATGTTAAACGACATCTCTTCTTTGGTCGGATCTTTCGTTTTTATACTAATAACACCCCCCATAGCATTACTACCATACAACGATGAACCGACTCCGGGCACCACTTCTATACTTTCCACATCTTCCATAGAAACCATAGCCCAGTTCACTTGACCCGAATACGCATCAACCATATTCATCCCATCCACTAAAACAGCAATCTTAGTTAACGTACCGCCCTGACCGCGCATGGAACTCAGCATCGTTACTCCAGGTCTTGCATTGCCCAATGCGCCCCCCCGAAGATAAAGTCCCGGAACTTTAACATTTAACGCATCTCCAAGTCGTTGATTGTTTGATTTTTCTATATCCTCCGCAGTGATTACCGAAACATTCACAGGTGCTTCTAGCGTCGATTGCTCGATTTTAGACGCACTCACCGTTACATCACCCAAATCAACCGCTTCCCCAGCAAAAGCACTGCTGCAGACAGCAACTGCAGCTAAAGATAATTTTATCATTTTCATTTTTTCTCCTTATGAACAAAAATCAATGGGATTATTTCAAAAAAGTGTTACATTAGTGTTAAGTTAAAAAATAGAGTTAACACAAATGTAACAATCTTATTTCATAATTGCACACTTAATTTACTAAAGAGCTATTTTAATGATGGATGTATTACCTCTTTTTTCACTGTTTCTCGTTGCTTTATCCTACGGTGCGACGGCGTGTATGCTCTCATGCATGCCGATTCTCTCTCCGATTCTTTTAGCCAACAGCGCAACACGCCAAGAAAGCCTTCGAGTCCTCATCCCTATCACCGCAGGGCGCATTAGCGGTTATACCCTCTTAGCAGTTATAGCGTTTAGTGGATCAATACTCGTCCAATCACTGCTCAAAGACAAAGTTTTAATGGGCTATATTTTAGGCAGTGTAACGCTACTGCTTGCACTCAAACAACTGCTCGCCATTTCGACAAAACAAACCTGTTGCAGTCAAACTGCACAATCCAGCAAAAGTACTCATGCCACACTTTTTACGACGGGACTATTCCTCTCGATGTCCATTTGCGCTCCCGTTGTCACCATGATGACACTCAGTGCAACTGCCCCTTCATTGGGATGGGCAGTTTTGTATGGATTATTTTTTGGACTGGGAGCTACGCTGTTGTGGTTTTTCTTTTTTTCGGTTGTTTTGACGACAGCGATCAAAGAGAGCCTTAATCACCTATCACGCTATCGACACACCATTGAAATAATGGCTCCGATTTTATTGGCGTGTGTCGGAATTTTAATTTTTAATGGATGGATACGACTATGACCATAACCCCTCAAACCAAAGCTTTTGGACTCTCCTTCGCTCTTCACACCTTAATGGCGCTTCTTGCGATGTTAGCCCTTACGCGGATGTACCATCCTGTTAATCTGGATGTTATCCCGATGAAACATGTCACACTCGTGACCCTTTCTCAAGTGACCCCAACCCCAATTCAGCCCACGCCACCTGCACCTGCCATCACAACGCCCTCACCCATACAGCCCCTAACAAAACCAATCATACCTACCAAAACCCAACCTGTTGTGACTCAAACAATACCCGTGCACTCCATCCCAGCTGCGACACAGCAAACCATGCCCATAGAAACGAAACCAACCATCGTCGCAGAGACAAAAGCGCCTCCCGTTCAAGCCGCAGCTCCAGCAAAACCAAAAGTCGATATTACTGCTGCGAAACAATCGTTCTATGCCTTATTACGCACCAAAATTCAACAAAGCCTCCGCTATCCTTTTGCAGCAAGACGTGCAGGAAAAGAGGGAGAAATCGGAGTACGATTTACACTTACTGACGATGGGACAATTAAAGGAATCTCGGTTCAACGCGGAGAAGATATTTTTCATAATGCAGCAAAACTTGCAGTGGCATCAGCATCCGGCGTCAAAGTTCCTGACGCATTGTCTGACACACTTCCGGCTGAAATCGATTTAACGCTCGAATTTAAGCTCAACTAATATATCACTTAATTATTTTAATTATAATATTGATGTATTCTATTGAAATAACACCTTGTAAGATTGGAGAAACAAAATGTCAAAAAAAGTACTCTTAAAAATAGGTGCATTAATTGCACTCACAGTAACCATCCCCCAAAGTTTTGCACAAGCAAACGGCGAATCTATTTTTGATCAAAAATGTGCCATGTGTCATTTAAAACAAAGACCCTCAGCCGATGAGATGAAAAACATGATTGCGCCCCCGATGATGGGTGTTATGCGCCACGTCAAACAAGTAAAAACAAACCGCACTGAAGCAATAGCATTTATCGCAGACTATCTCTTTGCTCCGTCCCAAAAGAGTGCGGTTTGTCTTCCTCAGTCGATTGCAAGATTTGGCGTCATGCCCTCACAAAAGGATAACCTTACAAAAGAAGAGGCTCAAACGGTTGCAGCCTATATTTACGATACTTTTTGAGCGAATTTTAATCCTTAAATGATGTGAAACTAAAAATTTACCTAAGATGCACTGTGGTATAATCGCGCCATTATTTAGAACCCTAAAAGGTAACTCTTATGCACCAAACCATTACAGAAAAAATAT
>Ga0172379_10006367_pt1 | contig 15856 bp, 18 predicted proteins | sample GrowelOW334metaG_FD_119756 | JGI IMG/M metagenome (GOLD analysis project Ga0172379, IMG submission 119756) | Groundwater microbial communities from an aquifer near a municipal landfill in Southern Ontario, Canada - Groundwater well OW334 metaG | ecosystem: Environmental > Aquatic > Deep... | reverse complement strand
GACATTGAAAAGGTTACGCCAGGAAGCGCATCGGATATCGCCGGATTGCGTTCTGGGGACCGCCTTTTATCCGTAGACGGAAAACCAATTCGCCATGCTATCGAAGCTCTCTCTTTTTTTGCCGATGCGCCAGAGCGCATAAGCCTTGGCTATCTGCGCGGCGATCAGGTATTGGAATCTCGACTAGTTCTTACCTGGGCGGAAAACGGCCAGTCTAATCTGGGTTTAACTTTCCGCTCTCAGCCGCATACGGTTCGTTCGGATAGCTTTTTTACCGCAATCGGCGACGGCGCTCGAAAAACAGTCGAGACTTTTGTAATTTCCATAAAGGGCATCGGCCTTCTTTTCAGTGGCGTTAATGTATTGAAAGCGGTCTCGGGTCCGGCTCGCATTACCTGGATGGTTGGTAGGACAGCGTCCGAAGGCATGGCTTCCGGTGGAATAGCAGGTATTGTCATTGCTGTAGAATTCCTCGCTTTTCTCTCAATAGGACTCTTCATAATGAATTTATTACCGATACCGGCCCTTGATGGGGGTATGATAATACTGTTTATTATCGAAGCGACGAGACGAAGACCGCTTAAAACAACGACAATCTATCGTTTCCAGTTTATTGGCGCAGCATTCATTTTCGCTTTATTCATTCTCTCGACAGTCAGCGATTTTATCTTTTTTTCTAGCAAGTGAGGCATGAAAATATGCGAACAGTTACCTGTAGGTGCGAAGAACTTATAGAAGCAGCGTTTCCTGAAGAGATAGATTTGGATAACGAAATAAATACTGGTCTGCTTATTGAGATACTCGAAGGAAATTTTTTCGCAGTCGACTGCCCAAAATGCGGTGAACGCATCAAACCAGAATTCGCTGTCAGGCTGCGCTCGAAAAAACGCTCTCTAGATCTTCTCGTGCTACCTGAAATAGAGCGGCTTGCTTTTTATCTTGACAAAATACGAGCCCCTAAGGGGGGCGAGATCCTAATTGGCTATGCCGAGTTATATGAACGCGCCTTAATTATTTCAGAAGGACTCGATGCGGAGGCAATAGAAATCATAAAGTATTGGCTAGCCTCCAGGGCATCCGAAGAAGCTCCGAAAGGTTCCGAAATTGCTATAACCTACGCGGGAAAAAACGAAGAGGATAGACTAAAATTCCAGATTCATGGCCTTCGGAAAAATGAGATCGCCATTATTCCAGTTAGGATGGATTATTATGAAAAAACAAGATCCGATCTCTCACGAACTCGAAGAAAAGAACCTTTCGACAAAATACTTGCGGGCCCCTATAAATCTATACGCGCGCTAGAGGCTGACGACTAGCTTATCACCATTCAATATGGTTTATTCGTGCGACGGATACATCATCAATCCAGCGCTGCCCTAATCATGCGCCGGGTTTGCAGTCACTTTTTCGATAGCGCTTTCGACGGCTTTTTTTATCTCTTCGGCATATGCACCCTCATTCACCGCTTGCGCATACATCGTTCCAAGCAAAGAGACCCTATAGAAAGGTTTCACAGAATTGAGAGCCAATGTGGCCATATCGAGGATGCAGTCTTGACAAATACATATTGATGAATCATCCAGTTCTTCAAATCTTCGTTCAAGCTCTTCAAGAACGAGACGCTCAGCTTCATTCACGATAATGCCAAAATCGTAGTTATCGCGAAATCCCATAATGCAGCCTCCTTCTCGTACTCATCGCCCCAAAAAAAAGTATAGCCTTAGCTATGGCGGCGATCAATCGCTTCGAAACGGGTGTAAGCCGGCAAAAAGGCGATTGTCGTCTTTCCCACTGGACCATTTCGTTGCTTCGCAATAATAAGCTCTGTTTCGATCATTGGAGACTGGTCCTCCTTTTTCTTATCACTCTCCCGATCACGATGGAGAAAAAGTATTAAATCCGCGTCTTGTTCGATCGAACCGGATTCGCGAAGATCAGAGAGGGTCGGTTGCTTACCTTCGGCTTCTCGCTTGAGCTGAGAAAGCGCGACTACAGGTATTTTCAGTTCGCGCGCAAGAGCCTTTAGCGAACGGGAAATACTGGAAATCTGCTCCCAACGAGGGAGATCCGCATTTTCATGCGTAATCAAGGTAAGGTAGTCGATGAATATTATTTTTACACCCTTCTCGGCTCGTAAACGACGTGCCATTGTTCGCAGGTCGAGAAGTTTCATATTGGGCATATCGATTATGTATAATGGCGCTTCATAAATCTTTCCCGCAGCTTCCATGAGGGCATTAAAATCAGAGGGTTTAATTAATCCTGTACGTATTTTATTGCTGGCAATGCGTGCCTCGCTCGAAACGAGGCGCTGCATGATGGCCATATCCGCCATCTCCAAAGAGAAAAAGGCACACGGTATTTGTTCTCGAATCGAGACATTGGCCGCCATGCTTAAGGCTAAGGCCGTTTTGCCAACAGAAGGCCGTGCGCCAATTACTATAAATTCCGAATCTTGGAAGCCTGAGGTCATGGAATCAAGATCACCTAGGCCGGAAGGAACTCCAGTAAAATTATTCTTATTTTTGAAGAGGCGTTCGATAGTTTTGATAGTTTCCGGAAGGAGTTCTTTTACTGAATGATAAGTAACCGATTGTCGGTTTTGAGAAATGTCGAAAATTCTCTGCTGGGCTTCATCCAGGACTTGACCAGATTCCATGGATTCATCGCGGGCCTTAGCGCTGACTTCCGAAGATAGCCTTATAAGGCTCCTTCTAACGGATGTCTCTTGCACTATTCTCGCATAGTACTCAACATTGGCTGATGAGGGAACAAGAGCGGTTAGTCCAGCTATATAACCAGGCCCCCCTGCTCTATCAAGAGTTCCGAGAAGACGCAACTCATCGTTTAATGTTATTAGATCAGCTTTTTGCCCTTTTTCGTAAAGTGAAACAATCCCCGCGAATACTTCCTTATTCGCATTGACATAAAAATCATCAGGACGGAGGTATTTGAGAACCATTGGTACCGCTTCCGGATCAAGCAGGACAGCCCCAAGAGCTGCCTGCTCGGCCTCGGAATTGTGCGGCGGGACCTTATCCCTGAGCTCCGCGGGGATCATGGTTTAGGGCCGAATCCGATTCACTCCCGGAAGGAAGCCTTCTTGACAGGCTCCTCATCTGGCTCGAGCCCTTGAGCGGCTAGGAAAGCGCGAAGCTGTCCTTCAGGCGAATCGTCTTCCGCTTCGCGGCGTCGCTCACGTCGCTCACGCTTCTTTGGAGCATCTTCGCTCTTAATCTCCTCGGCTTTGACTGCTTGTCCCTGCACGGAAAGACGCAAAGTAGCTTCATCCTTTTCATAAAGGCGAATAAGAACTTTATAATTGCCAACGCTCTTTATTGAGCGACCAGGAACCTCTATCTTCTTGCGATCGATATCGATTCCTTTTTTAAGGAGCTCATCGTATACGGTAGCGTTGGTAACGGCACCATAGAGCTTTCCATTCTGCCCAGCCGGCACGAGTATGACGAGCTCTTCGGCTTCCACCTTCTCCTTTAGGCTCATCGAACTCTTGCGCTTATCTTCCTTGCGCGCTTCAATTTCAGCGGCGCGCTTCTTGAAAAGCTCAATTGTTTTTGGGCTGAACGCGATCGCGAGGCTACGTGGGAACAAAAAATTGCGGGCGTAGCCTGGTGCGACATCTTTGATATCGCCGAGCTCTCCCAGGTTAGGGACATCCTGATTGAGTATGACCTTCATGCTCCAACTCCTTTAGAATTTCGGTATGGTATCCATACCTCTGTGAGACCGAGTATCGGGAGGATCGCAGCCGCTGCAAGGCCCGTGGCGGGCGATACAAGAACTGCGAACGCGAACGCCATTATCGCAATTCGCAAAGATCTCGGCACCTTAGTTCGATTCAGAAAATGCGAGGCAATACCTAAACCCTGCCCGGCATAGGGAAGCGATAGCATAAGTGCGATATTCCAGGCAATAGCTGGAAATGGCGACGGTACATCGAAAACGGTTACCCCTAAGACACCCGACCATGAAGCTAATACTGGCCATAGAAGGGCGTTGGGGACATGATAGCCGATAAAGCGATGAGTTTGCGAATTAGCCTCCCTAGAAAGGCCGCTTTTATTTCGAGTAAAAAGCCCACCGACCCAGTAGCTCGCTCCAAGAAGACAAAACAGCATAGCCGCGAATGAGGATGAGAAAATTGCAATCGATTCTTCGGCAATAAGCTTGGCACTGAGAGTCGTACGCAACAACGATGTATCAAAGCCTTCGACAACAGAATTTGCTTGAGTGAGAACGGGTTCGATAGTCGCTTGGATACGCTCTTCCAGGAAAGATGCGAAACTGCCGTCAGCAAAAACGTAGGTGAAGCCTGGAATGGCGATAAGCGTACAGGCAGTCGTCGTGGCGAGCAGTCTCCATGTAGTACCGAGCGCTCCCCAAAAAGGCGCATCGATCACAATTATCGCAGCGATAAGGATCGCCGGAGGCGCGAGGCCGATGACGACATTCATCAAGCCTAATGCTCCTATTTCGCTAATTCGGAAGACTTGGACAGTTGAAACCGCGAAAAAAGCAGCACCAGATGCCCAATAGCCCATACGCCGATCTCCCCGTTCAAAAATGGATCGAACGGGAATGAGAAATGCGAAAGACAGCAGGATGGAGAGATACAGCATTCCTGAGGTGATACCCGCGAGTAGCGCTGCACCCAAAGCCCTCCGGTCGTTCCGGCTGATACTGTCGTCGGACATAACTTTACGCGCTCAGTCTCACTTTACTACATAGGGCAGGAAAGCAAGAGCTCGGGCTCGCTTGATAGCGACAGCAAGAGCACGCTGATGCTTCGCACAGGAACCAGTAATGCGCCGAGGAAGTATTTTTCCACGATCAGTCGTAAAGCGCCTGAGAACATCCTGATCCTTATAATCAATCTTAAGCTTTTGAGCGCAAAATTTGCATACTTTCTTTTTGAAGAAACCCTTGCCACGACGCGGCCCTGAACCGCGATCATCACCTTCACGGCGCGGTTCCGACGAGTCATTATCTTGGCGCATCGGTCTGGAGTCTTGATCTCTATTATCAGACATAGTCGATTCTCCTTAATTCTCAGAATGGAATGTCATCCGTAAAATCGTCGGTGCTTGGCCCGGAACCACGATCTGGAGCCCGAGAAGAATCTCGAGCGCCTGAAGCACCGCTACGATCTTCGGAACGGCCTTCTCGGGGTGAATAGCCGCCCGACCTATTTTCGGAATCGCGCGAAGCAAATGAGTTTTTTCCCTCAATACCACCACCGGGGCGCTGCTCTGACCCGCTATACGAGGACCCCCCACCCGCAGTGCCTTGATTTGACCCAAGAAGCTGAACATCATTGGCTTTAATGACAACTTTAGTTCGAGTTTGGCCATCTTTTTCCCAACGATCCTGACGCATTTCGCCTTGAACGGCGACAAGCTTGCCCTTGGTCAGGTATTGACTGATAGTTTCACCAAGTTTTCCCCAGAGATCGACATCCCAAAAACTGGGTTCATCGACCCACTGATCGGCTTTCTTTACTCGGGAGCTGGTCGCGACCGAGAAATGACAAATAGCCATTCCCGAGTTCGTATATTTCAGCTCGGCATCTCTGGTAAGCCTGCCGACGATTACTGCCGTCGCGAGATCACCCATAGCTCAGCCTCCGACCCTTAGGCTTCGACCTTGACGAATAGATACTTCAGAATGTTCTGATTCAGCTTAAAGGCTTTTTCCGCAACGACTACTCTTTGAGGATCAAGATTCATGGTAAAAAGAATATAGTGACCGCGATCTCGCTTTTTGATCGTGTACGCAAGCTGTCGGTCGCCTTTATCCTCTTCTTTGAGGTCGTGGGCGTCCTGTTTCGCAAGCTCAGCGGCGACCGCCTCTTTTCCCTGACGGAAGAGTTCCTCTTCCGTTGGAAAGACAACGGTGAGTTCGTATTGTCTCATGGTTCCTCCCTGTGGATTATCCGCGCGATGGCGGAAGGGTTCCGTCTCATCTGGACGGCTATAGTAGCTCGATGTGTATATCAGAAAAGGCCTTTTCATACAAGGGCTCAAGCTCCGCTACGACAAGCCGATGATGATACGGGGGCACAATGTCGCAGAAGATACATTACCAAGACGACCTCTATTTGCTCTCCGTTCTCGTCAAAGCCCTAGAGTCGGGGCTTTCCGTTGAGGCGGATCCGGAATTCTTCCGCGAGCGATTATCTGGAGATATTTTTTTCCTTGATTCGAGTATAAGAACCTTCCATGAGTTGCTCGAGCAGAACACGCATTTAATAGATCGGGCAGAATACGTGAAGCTTCTAGAGAGGATAACCATAGCATTCGTGTCCACGGTCGAAAACCTCGTTTCTGGCAATTCTCCCGAAGCGCAGGCATACGAAGACTATACTCCTCAACTTCGAAGCGTGCTTATTGAACAACGGCAAATTGCCACGGAGCTATCAAGTATTCGTATCGATAGCACACGAAATATGGGAGAATCGGAGTTGGTTTCTCAGGACGAGCTTTCAGAGTTGCTGAAAATTTGAACCGGCCTTGGGGCACAATAGTCAGCTACATAGGCGAGCCCATCGAGAGTGAGATTTGGATCAATATCATCGAAAGCTTCAACCAGGGGAGCGATGATACGACAAAGACCGCCTGTCGCTATAACCTTGGCCTGAAGGCCGATTTCTTGCTTCATTCGCTTCACGAGATGCTCGACCAAACCGGCATAGCCGTGTATGACACCCGCCTGAATCGCAGTTACCGTATCGGTCCCAATCACGGAAGTCGGCGCTTCGAGTTGCACGAAGGGCAATTGCGCGGTATCGCGAGAAAGGGCGTTGACTGCCGTGCCGAGCCCCGGTGCGATCGACACGCCAAGTATTCGCCCACCCATGCCGACGCAGGTAAAGGTCAATGCGGTTCCGAAATCTACGACGATACAAGGGCCACCGGTCTTCCTGAAAGCGGCTAAGGCATCCGCCACTAGATCCGCTCCGATTTCATGTGGACTCGGGATTGTTAAAGGCAAATCTGGATAGAGAACTGGGCCCAATACTAGGGGCTCGACCTTAAACAAATGTCGGCACATAGCAATTATCGATCCAGTTAGGGCGGGAACAACCGAACTGATCACGACTCGGTCAACCTCAGAAGGACGGACGCCTCTATCTAGTAAAATAGCTTTCACCATTGTCGAATATTCGTCTTCGGTTTTCTTGGAGACAGTATGGATTCTAAGGCAATGCAGAAGTCGGCCATCCGTGTAAAGGCCTCCGACTATATTGGTATTGCCGACGTCGATAACAAGCAACATTACTCGATTTTGACGACGAGGAGCCGTGAGGTCAAGTGTGGCCTCTTGATCCTCGAAGCGCCTCGAGGGATACTACCTAAACGGAGAATCAAGTGCCCGATATCATCCAAGCTCGAGTCCTAAAAGGATTCCGCGATTATTTACCCGAAGCGGAAATTGAGCGAAAGGCTCTACTCGAGATCCTAGAACGTAAATTTCGCTCTTTCGGATTCGTTCCTATCGACACACCTTCGCTCGAGTATGCGGAAATACTCCTCGGTAAAGGAGGCGGCGAGACGGACAAACAGGTCTATCGCTTCCGAGATCATGGTGATAGAGACGTAGCGCTTCGCTTCGATTTAACCGTACCATTCGCCCGTTTTATGGCCGAGCATGTCGACGAACTTTACCTCCCCTTTCGCCGCTACCACATGGCTAAGGTTTGGCGCGGCGAAAACACACAGCGTGGTCGCTATCGAGAGTTCATGCAATGCGATTTCGATATTGTCGGAACCGACGCCGCCTCCTCGGATGCCGATATTATCCTTCTTATAGACTCGGCACTCGCTGCCCTTGACATTGGCTCGTTCACTATTCGTATAAATCACCGCGGCCTGTTCAATCGTTTTCTTGCTACCATTGGTGCTTCTGACAAAGGCCCAGAGGTCCTTAGAGCCGTCGATAAGCTCGATAAGGTGGGAACACTAGAAGTCGAGCGGATTCTACGCGCCGAAATTGGCGACGAGGCGGCGATAAAAGTACTTGACTATATAACTCCCGAAAACGGCTTCGCCTCGACGCTCGCTAAGCTCGAACGTTTGTCCGGCGGAAAAAATCCTGATTCTGATCGCCTTAGGGCTATTTGGGAGGAAGTTTGCGCATCGTCAGCAGCGAATGACGAAACGCTCGAATCCGCCGGACAAAAGCAGGAAGAGAAATCGAGCATATTAGTCGAGTTGCCCGCGAAGCCCGGCAAATTAGTTCTCGATCCTTCTATAACCCGTGGCCTCGACTATTATACCGGCGTGGTCTTCGAGACCAGACTCGATGAGATGACGGAGATCGGTTCCGTATGTGGGGGCGGCCGCTACAATGAACTTGCGAGCCTCTACACTACGCGAAAGCTACCTGGCGTAGGGGCTGCTATCGGCCTCGATCGGCTACTGGCCGCGCTCGAAGTCCTTGGAAAAACGAAGGGCCGCGCGGGGTATACTGAGGTTCTTGTTCTAGCTATTGAAGAAAGCTTTGGGCCACGTTATCAAGCTTTAGCCTCGGCAACTCGAAAAGCCGGTCTTTCTTGTGAAGTTTATCCCGAGAAAAAAAAATTGGGACAACAGTTTGCCTACGCTGAGCGCAAAGGTATTCCCCTTGCATATATACTGGGGGGATCCGAAGCGGAAAAGGGTATAATAGTTCTTAAAGACCTTCGGAATCGCGAAAGCCTTGAGGCCTCGAGCGCTAGCGCAATCGCGGCATTGGCAAAGGAACGACTAGGAAAGTGAAGCTAATAAAACATGAGCTTTCGCTTCTTCTTATAATCGTTGCTATTTTGAGCCTGGCTTCCTGTGGCGGAGAACCGCCGGAATTGCTTGCGGTCGAAGCTAGACTCGAAATAAGACCCGGTGAGGGAGGCGAACGAGAAACGCTTTCGATATTTGTAAATTTACGAGATGGAGATGGAATCGAAGATATCGAGGCACTCTGGATCGTCAATGAAGGCGCAGAACTAGCCTGGGGAATCGGCCCCGATAAGTGGACATTCCGTAATGAAGGCGCGGAAACGTGGATCGGAGCCGCCGATCTAGCAATGCCCGACTATAGCCCTCTCCCACGTGGCGGATGGAGGGTAATCGCCGCGGACCTTGCAGGCAGACGAAGCGAACGCAGCTTCCGCATCGAAAAGGATGCTTCGAGCCCGGCTTCGCCCTCTTTAAAAATTGTTGGTCGGTCAGTAGAGATAATTTCCACGTGGCCCGAAACGACGCTGGTCGCCTACGACGCAGCCGGTAGCCTCGCACGCGCCGTTAGCGCGCGAGCGGGACGCGCGGACATTGATACTTTGTTCGGGCGCGCCGACACCGAAAGAGTTTTTTCGCTTGCCGTCTATGGTTACGATCCCGTTCAAAAAAAAGGAGCCTATTCATGGCGAATGAAATTTCGCTAGAGAACACGGATCGGGGGATTCGAACCTATGTACTCAGAGCTGGTCGGATGACCGAGGGGCAAAAACATGCGCTAGAAGAGATTGGTCCCCGTTTTATTATTCCGTATTCGCCCGGAAGCTACTTGGATATGGAAGCGATCTATAGCAACGATCGTCCTATAGTCGCGGAAATAGGCTTCGGTATGGGACAAGCGACTTGGCAAATCGCCCTCGCGAATCCGCAAACGAATTATCTCGGTATTGAAGTTCATACCCCAGGCGTTGGGAAGCTACTCGCCGAAATCGTGGAACATGATCTGCGCAATATTCGTATAATCCATCAAGACGCGATCGAGTTTCTCGAACACGCGGTCAAGCCGTTGAGTTTCGCAGGTTTTCATATTTTTTATCCCGACCCATGGCCAAAAAAGCGTCACCAAAAACGGCGACTCCTAAGGCCGGGTTTGATCGAGTTACTCGTCTCTCGACTGGCACCCGGAGGATATCTCTACTTCGTCACCGATATCGAGGAGTACGCGAGTTCTTCTCTGAATTTGCTCTCAACTACTTCGGGTTTAAGAAACCGCTACGACGGATTCGCTCCGAGACAGAGCTGGCGCCCCGAAACTAAATTCGAACATCGTGCAAGCATTGTCGGCCGGGAAGCCTGGGAACTTTTTTTCGAGCGTTTTTAGGAACTTCCACATCGCCAATTTCCAATAGCCTCGTCGAGCGGAACAGAGCACTCGGCTCGAGAATGCATAGCGGAAACCTACTCAAAAAAGCTCTGTAACCTTCTATAAAGCGCATTGACGATATCGCGATCACCATGAGTGAAATTATCTCCCATGTCGTCGGCTAAAGCCTCGAGCGAAGCTAGGCTTTCGTTCAAGGCCGTATGGAATCCTCGCGATACGCGGAACCAATAAGAACCTTCGCTGTCGGTAAACAACGTAACGAAACCTAGTTCCGAGCTTTTCGGTTTCCATTCGGCGACCTGCAGCACATGCGAGAGATCGTCGATGAGCTGCCGCCCATCATCGGAAACCGTGTAATTGCGCTTACGTGGCCAATCGCGTCCCAAGTCACGCTCCGGGTCGAGCCATGGCGACATTTTAAGAATGACGTCGAGTTTTTCGCCTTCGAGCAGTTTTTTGTGTCCGACTTCGACTACGCCCCGCATGCCTCGGTAGGTTCCAAGGTTTTCACGATCGATGGACTCTCGCGCAACGGCAAGTTTAGGCCATTCGAGTAGCGCGACCTTTTTACGATGCTCCAACCTGAGATCGAATACCTCTCCGCCAATTTTTATCTTGTTGGTAAAATCGCGCAGAGAGCCTTCATTCTCGGCGGCGATCGAAGGCTCGACTTTTCCTCCGCGAAGTCGTGCCCCATGCGCGGCTTTGGTCGCGAAACTGACCTTTCGTTCGATTTCGCGGGCGAGTTCTTTAGCTTGTGTATGGGATAAAAGTCCCTCGAGACGATGAGAAATTCGGGGCAACCATTCGCGAGCGAGAGGAGAAACCGACATCGCGTACATTCGAGTAGTGCGGACGACCTCGCCAGCCACGATAAATTGGGGGTTCTCGCGATACATAACCGAACCAGGGTGTATCTGTATTTTCTCAGCGGTAAGGCTTTTGAACAAGCCGCGTTCTTGCCTGACGCACACGAATTGAATGAGCCCCCGGCTTACGGCGCACAGATAGTCCTCAACCCGCCCTCCCCCAACGACCGGAACCCCAAGCTTCGAAACGATCAGCTCCAACTGTTCCTTGACGCGCACAATCTCAAGCATGCTTCGCTCGTCGAGGTAGCTCCGCTCGCAAAAAGCCGTCTTATCTTTCACATCTTGGAAGTTGTTGAATATTTTAAGATAGGAAACAAAATCGCCGTCAGGATCGCGGAAGGCATGATGAGCGCGGCGAGCTTCCGTCTCCTCTCCGGGAGGAAGGATATAGGGACTCATCGTGGAAAGGAAACTCGCGGCTACGAGAGCCTCTTCAACCACATCGGGATAGCGAAGGAGTGCTTCGACGATGATGCGGCTGTGACGCGGAAGAAGGGGAAAGGCGCACATCATTTCGCCGACCTTCGTCAATTCCCTTTCAGGCGTCAGCGCGTCGAGCAGGAAAAGCGCGTCCATCGCGCCGAGGATGCCGGATCTGGGAGGCTGAGATATGAATTCAAAGCGCTCAAACTCGGTTATTCCGAGTTCGGCCATCCGAAGTACCACCTCCGTTAGATCCGTGCGGTAGATTTCCTCGGTGGTAAATAGAGTACGACCTTCGAACTCGGAACGGGCAAAGAGCCGATAGCAGACACCGGGGCGCGTCCGCCCCGCCCGCCCTTTTCGCTGGTTGCTCGAAGCTTTGGACGTCGGAGTTTCGATAAGGCTCGAAGTAAAAGTCTTGGGATTATAGTAGTTGAGCTTGGCGAGGCCCGAATCTATTACGCTCGTCACGCCGTCTATCGTCACCGAAGTCTCCGCTATATTTGTCGATATTATTACTTTGGTGATTCCTTCCGAAGCAAGGTCGAAGACACGCGATTGCTCGTCCTTTCCGAGTCGAGCGTAGAGCGGGATGATTTTCAGCATACGACCGACAGATCCATAGGCAAGGCGCTTCATGCAGTCCTTGATCGCCTTTTCTCCCGGTAGAAAGATAAGAATATCTCCTTCGCGCCCTTCGGTAACGACCCTACGTACTATCTCCGCTATTTTTTCTTGAATAGCTTCATCGCGTCCTTCGGCAGGAGGCGGATCGTACACAACAGTGACCGGATACATAGGCGTCTCGATTTTTACGATGGGGCATTCTCCGAAATATTCGGAGAATACCTCGGCGTTTATCGTAGCCGAAGAAACAATCACTTTGAACTCGGGTCGCGATTCGATGACTCTTTTTAAAAGGCCGAGAATAAAATCTATATTAAGACTTCTCTCGTGAGCCTCGTCGACCATAATAACCGAATACTTCGAGAGGGCGGGGTCAAGCTTCATCTCCTGAAGCAGGATTCCATCCGTCATAATTTTCAAACGAGTCGTTTCATTGGTTTTATCTTCGAAGCGCATTTTATAACCAACCCGTCCGGGAACAAAAGTTCCAAGCTGTCGGGCTATAAATTCGCTGACGGAAATAGCCGCGATACGGCGAGGTTGCGTTACGCCAACGAGGCCATAGTCGGCATAGCCGGCTTCGTCGAGAATAATTGGAATCTGTGTGGTTTTGCCCGAACCGGTAGGACTTTCGACAACGATGACCTGATGGTCCTTAAGGACTTCGAGAATACGCTCCTTTTGTTGGTAGACCGGGAGCTCATGTGGATTCATGGATTTCAGTATAGCCTGTACCGCGGCATTTCGCCAGGAGCCTGGAACCGCTTACCTTGAGAGCGGCGCTCACGCTATAGTCGCCTCATATGATGGAAGTGATCACCGATGCAATTCTGATCTTCGCCATTGTGGGAATTGCCATGGGAAGACTGCCGAGGCTCCGCATGAATAGAGCTTCGATGGCACTCGCCTTCGCTGCTATGCTCATCGCGCTTGGATCAATCGGCCTCGAGGCCGCACTCGCCGCGATCGATCTTGGAACTATATTTCTCCTTCTCGCGATGATGCTCGTAATCGCGAATCTGAGGATCGCCGGCTTTTTTACCGCAGCGGGAGCTCGTATTCTCGCGACGGCGCATAGCCCACGCGCGTTGCTAGCTCTCATAGTCGCCTCATCGGGCATCCTGTCAGCTCTTTTCCTAAACGACACGATCTGCTTAATGCTTACTCCCCTCGTCGTCGAGCTGACGATACGCTCGAAACGCGATCCGCATCCCTATCTCATCGGAGTCGCTACTTCGGCCAATATTGGCTCCTGCGCTACGATCATTGGAAATCCGCAAAATATGCTCATCGGCGGCTCCAGTGGAATAGCGTTTGGTAAATTCTTATTGCGACTTGGCCCTCCGTCCGCGATCGGTCTTTTTGTCTGCTGGCTAACGATTATACTCATGTTTCCTCGAGAATTCAAAAAAGAATCCGTACTCGTGCCCGCTCCTGTCACAGCGGACGGCATGGATCGTCGCTTGATCGCGAAAAGCCTCTTCGCGGCGGCTGTGATGATTGTCCTGCTTTTCGCTGGCATCCCAGCGGCGCTAGCAGCCTTGGTAGCGGCATCCATCCTGCTTTTTACCCGAAGAATCGATCCAGCGCGTGTCTTTGCCGAGGTAGATTTTTCGCTTCTTGTATTCTTCGCCGGTCTTTTTATCATAACCGAGACAATCGCCGGCACAAAAGCTTTCGCCTTTTCCGTGGGCACGGTGATACCACTGTTGAACTCCGCTTCTAGCGGCCAATACTTTGGATTAGGCCTTTTTTCCGTTTTTACGGCGATTTTTTCCAATCTAGTATCCAATGTTCCGACGGTGATGCTTTTCCGCCCTTTAATCTCCAGCTTCGCCGATTCGGAAAGAGCTTGGCTCATCCTCGCGATGGCTAGTACCTATGCCGGCAATTTGACTTTGCTCGGCTCTGTTGCCAATCTGATTGTCGCCGAAGGCGCAAAACCCTTCGGCGTGGAATTGAGCTTCGGAAAATATCTCAAGGCCGGGCTTCCGATTACACTGGTTACGATAGCCGTCGGCACCGCGTGGCTTCTTTTTATCTAGTAGCATTACCGCTGTCATCGCTCTAGAGCGCGCATCCTCGAAGTTCTCCGATACCTTTCTCGGAAAAGGCGTTGCGCGAAACGTCCCGCGCGCGATATGGTTGTGCGATGAGGGACGAAGCACGCATCCTTTCGGTCAGCGAACTTACGAGCATCGTCAAGGAGATCATCGAAGGGAGCCTGCCTCTCGTGACGGTCGAGGGAGAGGTAACTAACTGCCGGCCAGCCAGCTCCGGCCACCTGTACTTTAGCCTTAAGGATCGTTCAGCGGTAATTCAAGCGGTCATGTTCCGGTATCGAAACAGGGGGCTTGGCTTCGAGCCTGAGGATGGGATGCTTGTCCGCGCTACAGGCGCTATTACGGTATATGCAGCACGAGGGCAATACCAAATTCTCGTCGAGCGGCTAGAAAAAGCCGGCATAGGCGATATATTAGCCCTCCTCGAAGAACGCAAACGCCGACTGGCGGCTGAAGGTCTATTCGACGAGACTCGCAAGCGTTCAATTCCCCGATTTCCGGAGCGCGTCGTCGTTATCACAAGCCCAACTGGAGCCGCAATTCAAGATATCTTGAATATACTCGAACGCAGAAATTCCGGCATCGATGTTCTTATTCTTCCCGCCGCAGTTCAAGGCGAGACCGCGCCGTTGGAACTTCTCAAGCAAATAGAGAGGGCAAACCGCTACCATCTTGGCGACGTCATAATTATTGGACGAGGTGGGGGCTCTATAGAAGACCTATTGGCTTTCTCCGATGAAAAGCTTGTGCGAGCTGTCGCGACTTCGAAAATTCCGGTGATCAGCGCTGTCGGGCATGAAATAGATTGGGCCTTGACCGACTTTGCGGCCGACCTAAGAGCCCCGACTCCGAGCGCTGCCGCGGAGCTTGTTTCCGAAAGTCGCGCCGGCCTTGCGCGCGAAGTCGCCCAATTGGCTGGCGAGCTCGAAACAGTCATCCATTCCCGCATAAACCAGGCACGGCTTGTACTTAGCCGTTTTGAACCAGCTTCGGTCGAGGGGCGCTTCATGAAAATTCTCGTTCCTTCGTTGCGTCGCTTCGACGATGCGAAAGAGGGCTTGCTGCGTGGGCTTACCGATTCCGTCGCCCTGAGGCGTCATCGCCTCGAACTGGCATTGGGCTCCTTGGAAGCTTCGAGCCCCGAGGCGGTTTTAGCGCGAGGCTTTACCGTAGTCAGGAACGCCAAAACGGGACGCGCAGTGCGTGCCATCAATGAACTCTCTCAAGGCGACATGCTCGATATTAAATTTTCCCGTGGCGGAGCCTCCGCCCGGGTTGAGGAGCTACGAGAATGAAGAAATTCGAAGAAAGGCTCGAGCGACTCGAAGAACTCGCGGCTAAAATAAAAGAGCCCGATTTACCGCTCGAAGAGGCTGTCTCCGTTTTCGAGGAAGGCGTCAAGCTTGCTAGAGGTCTCGAACGCGATCTCGACAAGATACAAGGGAAGGTGGAAATATTGCTCAATCAGCCAACAAACCTCGACGATAAACCGGAAATAGGTCTTTTCGATCGAGAGGATTGAGAAAAACGAAGTTTGCCTCATCGCGTTAAAGCAAGATGAGCGAGAACGGAAGGAAGGATTAGTCGATCCGAATCGACGAGGTCGAGGCTGCGAACATCGGCGCATGAAGCCCATGTCAGCTCGGAATGCTCAGAAAGCTCGAGCCTTTCGCTTTCCGGAAGATATGCAAGCCATGCCGCTAGTTCCCGATCCGAGCCTTTGTGGAGAAACGAGACCTCGGTTAAAAGCTGTAG
>Ga0172379_10006366_pt1 | contig 15857 bp, 7 predicted proteins | sample GrowelOW334metaG_FD_119756 | JGI IMG/M metagenome (GOLD analysis project Ga0172379, IMG submission 119756) | Groundwater microbial communities from an aquifer near a municipal landfill in Southern Ontario, Canada - Groundwater well OW334 metaG | ecosystem: Environmental > Aquatic > Deep... | reverse complement strand
TTCAAAAAATCTGTAAAAAATAGTTCAAGCAAAAACCCTCCTTTAAAAAAGAAGATAACAACACCGCCCCCCCCCCCCCGAAATTTCAAATCTTCAGTTTAAAAAAACTCTTGGAACACGAAGCGTTTACCTCGATGTCACAGAACGCAAAGGGGTAGCAGCGGAATTATTTATTGCAAACAAAGAAAATTATATCATCAAAAAATATCCATTCAAATTCAAACCATTAGTAGAGGTAATATGACTATAAAACAATCATCCAGTGGAGTGGACGAGCAGAAACTGCTTCATGCACTCGAAGAATTTCAAAAGGGAAATTTTAAGGTTCGATTAAAGACCAATGGTGGTGACACAAAGGATAAAATATATCTAGCCTTCAATGAAGTGATCGAAATAGCATCGAACATTGCTAATGAAGTGGAAAAGACTGGAAGGTTGGTGGGAAAAGAAGGAAGGGTGACTCAACGTGCCGACGTGCGAAATTTATCGGGGGGGTGGGCTCAGATGATGGACTCGTACAACGAAGTGATCACGGATGTTGTACAACCAACAGCAGAAATTGCGCGAGTGATAGGAGCTGTTGCAAAAGGAGATCTGAATCAACAAATGGCAATTGAGTTTGAAGGGAGAGAATTAAAGGGAGAGTTTCTTCGTACGGCGAAGATTATCAATTCCATGGTCGAACAACTTGGATCGTTCGCTTCGGAGGTAACGCGTGTTGCACGTGAAGTAGGAACGGAAGGAAAACTTGGCGGACAGGCAATTCTGAAAGGTCTTGCCGGTACGTGGAAAGACCTGACCGACAGTGTGAACTCCATGGCAAGCAACCTAACAGCGCAAGTGCGAAACATTTCAGAAGTAACTGTTTCTGTTGCTGCTGGTGATCTTTCTAAAAAAATTACCGTTGATGTGCGCGGAGAATTTCTGCAATTAAAAGATACCATCAACACCATGGTGGACCAACTTCGTTCATTCGCTTCAGAGGTAAGTCGTGTGGCTCGCGAAGTAGGCACGGAAGGAAAACTTGGCGGACAAGCCATTGTTCCGGGTGTCGGCGGAGTCTGGAAGGAATTGACCGATAACGTAAATAGTATGGCAGGCAATCTAACAGGACAGGTACGTAACATTGCCAACGTTACAACAGCGGTGGCGAAAGGTGATTTGACCCGCAAGATCACAGTGGATGCGTTTGGAGAAATTCTCGAACTGAAAGTTACCATGAACACGATGGTAGATCAACTAAACTCTTTCGCTTCTGAAGTTACCCGTGTTGCGCGTGAGGTAGGAACAGAGGGAATATTGGGCGGGCAAGCGGTTGTTACCGGAGTTGGCGGAACATGGAAAGACCTGACCGACAGCGTGAACGGTATGGCGGGCAACCTGACAAGTCAGGTGCGTAACATTGCTGAAGTGACCACGGCAGTTGCTACCGGCGATCTGGCAAAAAAAATCACTGTAGATGCAAAAGGAGAAATTCTGGAACTGAAAAATACCATCAACACCATGGTGGATCAACTAAGTTCCTTTGCATCGGAAGTAACGCGCGTGGCTCGTGAAGTAGGAACAGAAGGAAAACTTGGCGGACAAGGAGATGTGAAAGGTGTTTCCGGTACGTGGAAAGACTTGACCGAAAGTGTGAATTACATGGCGGCAAACCTTACCGGACAAGTACGAAATATTGCCCTTGTTACCACCGCAGTTGCGAATGGCGATCTTACGAAAAAGATAACCGTTGAAGCATTAGGCGAAATTCTGGAATTGAAAAATACAATCAACACCATGGTAGACCAACTGAGTTCCTTCGCATCGGAAGTAACACGTGTGGCACGTGAAGTAGGTACCGACGGAAAACTTGGCGGACAAGGTGAAGTGCGAGGCGTCTCAGGTACGTGGAAAGACCTGACCGACAATGTTAATTTTATGGCAGCCAATCTGACCGGACAAGTAAGAAACATTACGTTCGTGACAACGGCTGTCGCCAACGGCGACCTGACGCAAAAAATCACAGTTGAAGCTAAAGGAGAAATTCTAGAATTAAAGAACACTATCAATACCATGGTGGATCAACTCAGTTCCTTCGCTTCCGAAGTTACGCGCGTGGCGCGCGAAGTCGGCACGGACGGAAAACTTGGCGGACAAGGCGAAGTGAAAGGTGTCTCGGGTACATGGAAAGATCTGACCGATAATGTGAACCTGCTTGCCAGTAACCTGACAACGCAGGTGCGTAATATTGCGCTTGTTACAACTGCAGTTGCTAAAGGAGATCTGACGCAGAAAATTACGGTGGAAGCCAAAGGAGAAATTCTTGAACTGAAAAACACTATCAATATCATGGTAGAGCAATTGAGTTCGTTTGCATCTGAAGTGACCCGTGTAGCGAGGGAAGTGGGTAGTGACGGCAAGTTAGGCGGTCAAGCTGATGTGAAAGGTGTTTCCGGCACGTGGAAAGATTTAACCGACAACGTGAACATGTTAGCGAGCAACTTAACAACACAGGTACGTAATATTGCACTCGTTACAACCGCGGTTGCGAACGGAGATCTGACAAAGAAAATTACTGTTGAAGCATTGGGTGAAATTCTTGCACTAAAAGATACCATCAATACTATGGTGGAGCAGCTGAGTTCGTTTGCATCGGAAGTAACACGCGTAGCACGTGAAGTAGGTACAGATGGAAAACTTGGCGGACAAGGTCAAGTAAAAGGGGTCTCCGGTACGTGGAAAGATCTTACTGATAATGTGAACCTGCTTGCGAGTAACCTGACAACACAAGTGCGTAATATTGCGCTGGTTACAACGGCGGTCGCAAACGGTGATCTGTCTAAAAAAATTACCGTTGATGCGAAAGGTGAAATTCTCGAATTAAAAAGCACCATTAACATCATGGTGGAGCAGCTCAGTTCATTTGCATCCGAAGTTACACGCGTTGCACGCGAAGTAGGTACCGATGGAAAACTGGGCGGTCAAGCAATGGTGAAAGGTGTTGGTGGCACATGGAAGGATCTCACGGACAACGTGAACTCGATGGCGGCGAATCTGACCTCGCAGGTACGTAATATTGCGGAGGTAACTACCGCTGTTGCGACAGGCGATCTGTCCAGGAAAATTACGGTAGATGCCCGCGGAGAAATTCTTGAACTGAAAAATACCATGAATATTATGGTGGACCAATTGAGTTCATTTGCTTCCGAAGTGACTCGTGTGGCACGTGAAGTTGGTACTGAAGGAAGATTAGGCGGTCAAGCGGTGGTGAAAGGCGTTGGCGGTACGTGGAAGGATCTGACCGATAATGTGAACCTGATGGCGAACAATCTTACCGATCAGGTGCGCGGTATAGCGCAGGTGGTAACGGCCGTTGCGAACGGCGATCTGAAACGGAAACTGACATTGCAAGTGAAAGGTGAAATGGCACAGCTTGCCGAAACAATTAACAGTATGAGCGATACGTTAGCGACATTCGGCGATGAAGTAACCAAAGTGGCGCGCGAAGTGGGTGTGGAAGGTAACCTTGGCGGACAAGCGAAGGTGCCGGGTGCCGCGGGAATCTGGAAGGATTTAACAGACAACGTGAACCAGCTTGCCGCCAACTTGACGACGCAAGTACGTGCTCTTATCGAAGTTGCTACGGCGGTAACCAAGGGCGATCTGACGCGGGCAGTAACAGTCGAAGCGAGCGGCGAAGTAAACTCGCTGAAGGACAACATCAATGAGATGGTTCGTAATTTACGTGAGACCACGCGGCAGAATACAGATCAGGATTGGCTCAAGTCCAATCTTGCAAAGTTCACCCGCATGCTGCAAGGCCAAAAAGATCTCATTGCCGTTTCACGCACAGTGCTTTCGGAACTTGCTCCGCTGGTGTCTGCACAACATGGTGTCTTCTATATTTTGGAAAGCGAAACTGTTGCCGGCGAAACATGGTTGAAATTGCTTTCGAGTTATGCATACAAAGAACGCAAAACGGTTGCGAGCCGATTTAAAATTGGTGAAGGACTTGTCGGGCAAGCGGCGTTTGAGAAGCAGCGTATTCTTATTTCGCAAGTGCCGGATGATTACATCGTCATTTCATCAGGGCTTGGTGAAAAAACTCCGATGAACATTGTTGTTCTGCCGATCATTTTTGAAGGGGAAGTGAAAGCAGTGATCGAAATGGCATCGTTTAGCCGCTTCGGCGATATCCACCTTACTTTCTTGGATCAGTTGGCAGAAAGTATTGCGATCGTGGTGAACAATATTCAAACCACCAGCCGAACAGAAGAATTGCTCCAACAATCGCAGAGTATGACCGGACAATTGCAGGCACAACAAGAAGAGCTTCAGCGGACGAACGAAGAACTGGAAGAAAAAGCAAAACTACTGGGTGAACAAAAATTAGCTGTTGAACAAAAGAGCAAAGAGATAGAACTTGGCAGAATAGAAGTAGAGGACAAAGCGCAGCAATTGGCAATAACCTCAAAATACAAATCGGAGTTTCTCGCTAATATGTCGCACGAACTGCGCACGCCTCTCAACAGCATGCTCATTCTCTCCAAGATGCTTGCCGATAATCCGCAAAACAACTTGGATGAAAAGCAGGTGGAGTACGCAAAGACGGTGCATGGCGCAGGCACCGATCTTCTTTCACTGATCAATGAAATTCTCGACCTATCCAAGATCGAATCAGGTACGATGGCGCTGGAATTACTTCAGCTTCCAAGCAGCGGACTTGCCGACTATGTTGAAAACAATTTCCGGCACGTTGCGAAAGACAAAAATATCGATCTTGCCGTTAACCTCGATCCGCAATTCCCTGCAACAATTGAGACGGACGAAAAGCGTTTGAAGCAAGTGCTCAAGAATTTGTTAGCGAATGCATTTAAGTTCACCGGAACGGGGGGCGTTACGCTTCGAATGCATTCACCGAGTTCCGGATGGAGTTCCAACAATCTACAGTTGAAAAGAGCGCAAAAGGTTCTCGCCTTCTCTGTCATCGATACCGGTATCGGTATTCCGGAAGATAAACTGCAGATCATCTTCGAAGCGTTCCAGCAGGCAGATTCCAGCACAAGCCGCAAATATGGCGGCACCGGTCTTGGATTAACCATCAGCCGCGAAATTGCAACAATGCTTGGGGGTGAACTAAAAGTTACAAGCACTGTCGGCGAAGGAAGTACATTTACACTCTATCTTCCCCAGCCATTTGAACAAGCTACACCCGCCAGGCGCTCAGCTGCTTCGTTTCTGAGCGAATCACCGTTTCCGCGGATTGAATCGCTTAAACCTCGCACAGTAGATCTTGAGGTTGCGCTTCTTGCGGATGAAGAAATAGACGATGACAGACAAACCATTTCGCCGGAAGACAGGGTTGTGCTTATTATTGAGGACGATCTTAACTTTGCACGAATCCTTCGGGACCAAACACGCGAGAAGGGATTTAAAGCATTGATGACAACACGCGGTGAAATGGGAATTGTTTTGGCAACACGGTTTAAGCCCGACGCCATTACATTGGATATTCATCTTCCGGACATTGAAGGATGGAAAGTGTTGGATGTGTTAAAGCATCATCCCGATACGAGACATATTCCCGTTCACATTATTTCGGTAGAAGATGGAAAACAACGCGCTTTAATAACAGGCGCTGTTACATTTATGAAAAAACCGCTCGAACTTGCTGAACTGAAAACGATCTTTACTCGAATCAGTGATTTCAATCAACGAACGGTGAAAGAGCTGCTCATTATCGAAGACGATTCGACAAGTTTAAAAACAATCATCGAACTTCTTGGTAACGGCGATATCAAATCTACCGGCGTATCAAGCGGAATAGACGCCCTTGAAGCACTTCGCACCAAAGCATTCGATTGCTGCGTTCTTGATCTCGGACTGCCTGATATTTCAGGATTTGAATTGATAGAAAAAATACGAACAGAATTACAACTCGAAAATCTGCCCATTATTGTCTATACGGGCAGAGAATTAACTGAGGATGAAGAACTGCAGCTTCGCAAATATGCTGAAAGCATTATCATCAAAGGAGCCGAATCACCGGAACGTCTGCTCGAAGAGACGGCACTCTTTCTTCACCGCGTTGAAGCAAATCTGCCTGCCGATAAACGGAAGATGATCCGCATGGCACTCCAAACCGACCCGGTTCTCTTCAAAAAGCAAGTGCTGATTGTTGATGACGATGTACGGAACATCTTTGCCCTCACCAGCGCGCTGGAACGATCCGGGATGATTGTTCAGTATGCTGAAAATGGTGAGGCGGCGATTGCAAAAATAAAATTATTTGCCGCCTTCGATATTGTTCTCATGGATATTATGATGCCTGTTATGGACGGTTATGACACGATGCGCGCTTTACGAAAAATGAAACACTTCAGAAAATTGCCGATGATAGCGCTGACCGCGAAGGCAATGAAAGGCGAACGCGAGAAGTGCATTGAAGCAGGCGCGTCGGATTACATCAGCAAGCCGGTTGATACAGATCAGCTGCTTTCGCTCATGCGTGTGTGGTTGTATAAGAAATAGTGAACCATCAAACCTTGTCAAGGTTTAAAACCTTGACAAGGTTATTAAACTATAGAAACGACGAACAACGATTCATGATTAACGAACAAAAATGAAAACACCGTGAACAAAACCATCGAACAGGACAAAGCAGAGAACATTGAAATTAAATTGCTTCTGGAAGGAGTGTACGAACAGTATGGCTATGATTTTCGCGAATACTCGTCAGAATCACTCCGTCGGAGAATCCGTGAGTTAATCCGGCATGAAGGTCTCACAAGTGTTTCTGTGCTTCAAAATGAATTACTTCGCAATCCGGATTTCATGGATCGCCTCGTTCTCCAACTTTCGGTTAATATCACTTCAATGTTTCGCGATCCGGAATACTTTGCTTCCATTCGGAATAAAATAATTCCTCGATTACGCACGTACCCTTTTATCCGTATTTGGATCGCCGGCTGCGGTTCCGGAGAAGAAGTGTACTCCCTTGCAATTCTTCTTGAAGAAGAAGGATTGCTTTCCCATTCCCGAATCTATGCCACTGATATCAACGACGTTGTGCTGAAACAGGCAAAAGAGGGAATTTATCCCATAGGGAAGATGCAGGAGTACAGCACCAATTATCAAAAATCAGGAGGAAGCCGTTCTTTCTCGGAATTCTATACTGCAAACTATGACAGGGCAGTGTTCCGTCAATCGTTAAAAGAGCACATCGTGTTTGCGCAGCATAATCTTGTGACTGATGGTCCGTTCAATACTTTCAATCTTGTTCTCTGCCGGAACGTGCTCATCTATTTTAATGACGCCCTGACCGAACGTGTGCTTCGATTATTGCAAACGAGCGTAGAGATGTTCGGTTTTCTTGGTTTGGGTGTAAAGGAATCTTTGCAGTTCACTCAGGTTGAAAAAGATTTTGAGGTTGTGGACAGCACAAATAAGCTGTATAAAAAAATTCGGTAAACTTTGATCACGAACCTTGTCAAGGTTATGCAGTAATGAAAGATTTTTTCTGAGGCAAATAAACCTTGACAAGGTTAATCTGTTCCAAAATTCTGTTTGGAAACATTAGACATAACGTTTTGAAAATACAATTTATGTCATTCCCGAATGATTTTATCGGGAATCCATTTGTTGATGCAAAGTCAAAATCGTGAATTCCCGCTTTCGCGGGAATGACAATACTCAAGTTACATCTCGTTCCCAAATTCATTTGGAAACGATAGACGAGAAAAACGTATGCAATATCAACTTATTGTCATAGGAGCATCACTCGGCGGATTTGACGCATTACGCATGATTTTTTCAAGACTGCCGAAACGTTTTCCTCTGCCAATTGTGGTGGTGCAGCATCGCGACAAAGATTCCGATGAGACATTGAGCGAGTTGCTCCAAAAAGATTGCAAACTTATTATTACCGAAACGCACGACAAAGAGAAACTTCGCAGCGGCTTCATCTACATTGCACCGCCTGATTATCATGTTCTTGTTGAAGATGATCATCTCTCTCTCTCTGTTGATCCTCCCGTGAAATTCTCACGTCCTTCTATTGATGTGCTTTTTGAATCTGCAGCGCGATCAAAAAAAGGGGCGTTGATCGGCATTATTCTCACCGGTGCAAATACCGATGGTGCGTACGGCTTGGCCGAAGTGAAAGCCCGCGGAGGATTTACAATAGTGCAAGATCCGAAGAAAGCGGCAGCGTTGGCAATGCCAGAGGCTGCTCTTGCGGCATGCATTGTTGATGAAGTGGTGCCGGTAGAAAAAATTGTGCATGTCATAAAACGACTTGTGTACAACTATAAAGGGTGAACACATTGAATATAGATGAATTGAAAGCCACAATTCTGCTTGTTGATGACATACCGGGTAATCTTATCGCCATTGAGGCGGTGCTTGTCGAAATGAAGGAGAACCTTGTCAGCGTTTCCTCGGGTTCGGAAGCACTTCGGTATTTATTGGAGCATGATGATGTGGCGGTCATCTTGCTGGATGTTCAAATGCCCGGAATGGATGGATATGAAACTGCAGGGTTCATTCGTGGAAGAGAACAATCAAGACGTCTACCCATTATTTTTCTCACTGCTATTAATAAAAGCGACATGCAAATAGAGCGAGGATATGCAGAAGGTGCGGTTGATTATCTCTTTAAGCCATTTAATCCGTTTATTTTAAAATCAAAAGTATCGGTTTTTGTAGAATTGTACAAAGCACATGAAAGATCAAAACGGAAGGATCAGGAAATTGCAACCCTCCAGAGACTTCTTCCCCTCTGTGCTTGGTGTAAAAAAATGCGCTCGGATGATGGGTATTGGCGGGAATTAGAAGAATTTGTGGTTGTTCAAAAAATGGGATCTGTTACTCATGGTATTTGCGATGAGTGTGCAAAGAAAATTATTCCAAAAATATAACATTGTTCAAGAAAATAAAATAATGCTGAAAGAGCGATATATCCACACCGAAGAGAAACCGAAAGCCACAATTCTGCTTGTTGATGACATACCGGGTAACCTTATCGCCATTGAGGCGGTGCTTGCCGAAATGAAGGAGAACCTTGTCAGCGTTTCCTCGGGTTCGGAAGCACTTCGGTATTTATTGGAGCATGATGATGTGGCGGTCATCTTGCTGGATGTTCAAATGCCGGAGATGGATGGATTTGAAACTGCACGATACATTCATGATCGGGACCGGCTAAAAGATGTTCCCATTATTCTTTTGACAGCGATCTATAAGACCGATGAATTTATGGAGCGCGGATACGAATCCGGAGCAGTGGATTATCTTATTAAACCATTTAATCCCAAAATTCTCAAATCAAAAGTATCGGTTTTTGTAGAACTGCACAAACGGAGGATTGCACAACAACGCATGGATCAGGAAAATCTTTTATTAGCTAAAGTAAAAGCAAGTTTAGTAGATAAACTGACAGACAATGAACGGGAAATAAAACGGATCAATGACAATTTAAGCCTTTCTAATCACGAGCTTGAAGCATTTGCCTATTCCGCTTCGCACGATCTTCGCACGCCGCTGCGGCATATCCAAACATTCATTTCGCTGTTAAAAGAAGAATCGGCAGGGCTTACGCCTAAACAAAACGAATATTTTACCTATATCACCGAAGCCGCAACGCATATGAATGATCTTATTGAAGATTTATTGTCGCTTTCCCGTATTGGGTGGTCGAAGATACAGCCAATAGATATCAATATGGATCTGCTTGTGCAGGATGTGATACTGGAATTGAAATCGCACTGTGAAGGTCGCAGCATTGAATGGAAATGCGGATCTCTTGGTACAATCTCCGGTGACAGTAATCTTTTGCGAATTGTGTTTATGAACTTGATCGGCAACGCCGTAAAGTATACAAGCAAACGCGAGACTGCGAACATCGAGATAGGAACAATACACAATCAACCGGACGAATTAACATTTTTTGTGCGGGATAACGGAGCGGGATTCGATATGAAATTTAATGACCAGCTCTTTGGGCCATTTCAACGATTGCACAGCAATGCCGATTTTGAAGGGACCGGTATTGGCTTAGCAATCGTCCGGCGTATCATCTCATGCCACGGCGGAAAGACGTGGGCTGAAGGGGAGGTTGATAAAGGAGCCACAATGTTTTTTACACTGCCAGTGAATAAAACATAAGTACGTGACCGTCACCTTTAAGGTCTACGACCTCGTAGAGGTGACGGTCACGTATAGTTTACATCTCGTTCCCAAATTCTATTTGGGAACGTATGATGTGTTTCCAATCCCGAAGGGATCACATTGTGACGAGATGTTGGGAGCAAGAATTAAATCAAAATGTTAATATAGAAAAGGAGTATTATGAAAAATCTCACACACATTCTTCTTGTAGAAGACAACCCAAAAGATGTTGCTCTTACCAAAGCAATTCTTGCGAAAAAGGGAGACCAGTTTGAACTAACCATTGCTGTCAGCGGAGAGCAGGCGTTGGAAATGTTGAAGAGCTCTCTTCCGGACATCGTCTTGCTGGATTACAATCTTCCTGGCATGAACGGACTGGCAGTGCTTGAAGAGGTTCGCCGCAACAAGTGGCAGGTCGCCGTCGTTATGTTGACCGGAAGAGGAGATGAACTGGTCGCCGTAGAAGCAATTAAACAGGGAGCAGATGATTACCTTGTTAAAGACGATAAACTGCTTGTAACATTAATCCCACTGATTCAAGAATTGCAAAGCAAAGAACCAGGTGTTTCAAGAAAAAATGAAACATTTTTGCCAAGTCAAATATATTTACTATATATAGAAGATAACCTCCGCGATGCCGAAATTACCCGGCAATATTTTACAAAATACTCTCCGCATATTCACGTCACGTTGGTTTTAGATGAGATTGCAGCGATTGATATTTTAAAATCAGGCGTACAGATTGATTGCGCTCTTACTGATCTAAAACTTGTTAAAACCAACGCTATAGAATTGATGAAGCAGTTTGAAAAGGCAGGATTTAAATTACCATTTGTTGTCATTACCGGCAAGGGAAGTGAAGAGTTAGCGGTTGCGGCTATGAAACTGGGTGCGTATGATTATATCTCCAAAAAAGAGAATTACGTTTCCAAACTTCCTTATACAATTGAAATGGCTGTAATGAAATTTAGAAAAGATGCGATGAATGAAAAACTACGGCAGGAACTTGTGGAATTAAACGCATCGCTTGAACAGAAAGTACAAGAACGCACGGCAGCACTCACCATTGAGATTGAAGAACGATTAAAAGTAGAAAGCGAACTTGAAGTCCGGTTGAAAGAACTTCAGCGATGGTACGATGCAACATTAGGCAGGGAAACCCGTGTGGTAGAACTGAAAGGCGAAGTAAACGAACTGTTAAAACAAGCGGGTAAACCGCATCGTTATTCCAGCGCAAATTTGCAGGATGGAAAGGATGGTTAAGGAATTTCGCACTGATTGACGCAGTGCCCATACAATTTATAACACCTCACCCGATGTTGCAGTTGATACATGGAGGAAAGTACGATGGCAAAGAAACATTCATCAACAAAAATAATAGAAAAAATTCATCCTCCCATAGAACAATCGCGTTTGGCATTGCTGAGCGTGATTGAAGACCAGAGAAAAGCACAACAAGAGTTAAAAGCGAGTGAATCTCGGTACAAAAATCTTTTGGAAACTGCACGGGATATTATTTTTACCATTTCCGTAGAAGGCACAATTACCAGTTTAAACAATGAGTTTGAAACTGTTACGGGTTGGTCAAAATCTGATTGGCTTGAGAAAAATATTAGGGAAGGAATTGTCCATCCTGATGATTGGCAGCTTGCCGAAAAAACGGTACGGCGAACAGCTCTTGGCACAATTCCTCCGTTAACAGAAGTAAGAGTCAAAACGAAATCTGGCAATTTTATTATCGGTGAATTTATTATGACACCGCAAATTCATGATGGAAAAGTAACAGAGATTTTAGGAATTGGACGAGACATTACCAGACGCAGGCAAGCAGAAGAACAATTGCAAATGTCTAACACCACGTATGAAGGTATTCTCAACAGCATTACCGAAACAATATACATCCAAGATGAACAAGGCGTTTTCTTGAAGGTAAGTTTAGCGGCAGAAAAAATGTACGGCTATCCGCCCGACTATTTTATTGGTCGCACACCAGAATTTATCTCTGCCCCCGGGAAAAATAATCTTGCTGAAATTGCAGACTATGTCCGGCAGGCATTTAATGGTCAGCAAAAGAAATTTGAATTTTGGGGTATCAGAAAAGACGGTACGATATTTCCTAAAGATGTTATTTTGACGCCCGGAAAATATTTTGGGCAAAACGTTGTCATTGCTGTCGCGCGTGATATCACTGAACGCAAACGTGCAGAAGAAAAAATTCAGTCTATGGAAAAACACTTTAGAGCATTGATTGAAAAAACAGCCGATGGAATCGTGTTGGTAGGAAAAGATGGGAAATTAAAATACGCCAGCCCTTCCGCAAAAAGAATTACAGGATATAATTCCGATGAAGAATTCAATCTTGATCCTGCAGCGACCACTCATCCGGATGATGTTCCTATTGTGTTATCTACATTAACAGAGATCACTCAAGATCCGTTGTTAGCGCCAACAATTCAGTATCGCTATAAACATCAAAAGAATGGTTCTTGGCGTTGGGTTGAGAGTACATTTAGCAACCTCATAGCTGATCCTAATGTGGAAGCCCTTGTTATCAACTTCCGCGATATTACTGATCGGAAAAATGCAGAAGAATCATTACAGAACCGAGAGGCATATTTGACTGCAATTATCGAAAATCAACCCGGGTTGATTTGGTTGAAGGATAAAAAAAACCGGTTTCTTGCTGTCAATAAAAAGTTAGTACAAGTTGTAGGCATGCAATCTTCCGAAGAAATTATTGGAAAGACTGACTTTGATATCAATCCAAAACACCTTGCAGAGAAATACACTGCAGATGATCTTCGCGTTATGGAAACGGGAGAATCAATTATAGTAGAAGAAATTATTGTCGATAAAGGGAAAGAAAAATGGTTTGCCACATATAAATCTCAAGTAAAAGATAACAATGGTGAAATTATTGGAACGACAGGATTAGCATTAGATATTACCGAACGGAAGCGGATGGAAGATGAACTTCGTCGTTCCGAAGAACAATTCTCGCAATTGTTCAACCTCTCACCTGATGCAATGAATTTGTGCAGTTTACCTGACGGAAAATATCTCGCTGTCAATCAACGTTTTGTTGAGCTGTCCGGATATTCTCTTGAAGAAGTTTTAGACAAGACATCATCCGAACTTAATTTTTGGGTAGATATAGAACACCGGAACAAGTTTGGGAACATGCTGAAAACAGGAAACGCAACAATTGAAACACAATTACAAATGCACAATGGAAGAATTATTGAAGCATTGATGTCGGGGAAATTAATTGAGATCAATGGAATGCCGCATCTTTTAGTTATTACTCGCGACATTACCAAACGTAAGCAGGAAGAAAAACAAATTTTAATGTTGGCAGAAACGATAAAAGGAATAACGGAATGTGTCAGCATTACCGATGTGAACGACCATATTCTGTTTGTGAACAAGGCATTTGAAGAAACGTACGGATATTCCGCAGGTGAAATGATCGGCAAATCTATCACCATTGTCCGTTCACCAAAAACATCCGCAGCTGTTGGAAGCGAAATCCTTCCCTCAACGTTAACCGGCGGATGGAAAGGAGAATTATGGAATAAGAAAAAAGATGGAACAGAATTTCCAATTCTTCTTTCTACGTCAGCAGTGAAAGATCTACAAGGAAATATCACCGCGCTTGTGGGAATTACAGAAGATATCACCAAGAAAAAACGAACTGAACAACAATTGAATCTGATGTCGCTCTCCATGCAGTCTGCAGCAAATGCTATTGTTATCACTGATCGGGAGGGAATTATCATTTCCGTTAATCCTGCATTTAGTAATGTTACTGGATATGCTGCCGAAGAAGTAGTAGGAAAAAAGCCGAGCATTCTTAAATCGGGCAAACAGTCTGCAGAATTTTATAAAAATTTATGGGAGACCATTATTGCCGGTGAAGTTTGGAAGGGTGAAATTACCAACAAACGTAAAGATGGAAAAGAGTATACCGAGGAAATGACCATCACCCCTGTTCGTCAAACCTCCGGAGAGATTACTCATTTTATTGCCATTAAACAGGATGTTACAGAACAACGAAGTCTTCAAAATCAGCTTTTTCAATCTCAAAAAATTCAGAGTATCGGCACACTTGCAGGAGGTATTGCGCATGATTTCAATAATATTCTCGGAATTATTTACGGGTATTTATATTTCTTAGAGCAGGAGAATATTGACAAACAGATGCTTAAAAAAAGCGTTTCGGTAATACAAGATGCTTTGAACCGTGCTAAAAATCTTGTGAAACAAATTCTTACTTTTGCGCGCCAGACCGACACGTTGTTTGCTGAATTGAATGTGCCCAATCTTGTCAGGGAAATAGTTTCAATGCTTAATGAAACATTTTCAAAGATCATCACCATTCGAACAACAATTGATTTGAATATCCCGGATATTAGTGCCGATCACACTCAAATTCATCAGGCAATATTAAACCTGTGTGTGAATGCACGCGATGCCATGCCCGGTGGAGGAGAAATATCCATTGGGATTAAAACTGTTGTACGTGAAGAACTTAAGAAATATTTTAACAATGTTGATTCTCCCGCGTATGTCTGTATCACTGTTGCCGACACCGGTACCGGTATGGATGAACAAACACAAGCAAGAATTTTCGATCCTTTCTTTACGACAAAAGAAAAAGGGAAGGGAACGGGTTTAGGTCTTTCGGTTGTCTTTGGGGTGATGCAAAGTCATAACGGTTTCGTTCGGGTAGAAAGCACAGTAAATGTCGGAACGACATTCTATTTATATTTACCTGTTAAAACAAGAACAGAAAATATTGCACCAGCAAACAGTGTGAAACAAACAAAAACAATTGGCGGGACTGAAACTATTCTGTTAGTAGAAGATGAAGAACTTCTCCGAAATGTCGTAAAAGGATTGCTGGAAACATTTGGTTACACCGTGTTGACTGCCAGCGACGGAGAGGAAGCAGTCGAAACCTATAAACAACATCAGAACAACATTGCGATTGTCCTTACCGATGTTGGATTGCCAAAGCTTACCGGTTTTAACGAATTTAAACAATTGAAGGCGATCAATAAGAATGTACGAGTAGTGTTTGCCAGCGGATTCTTTGAACCCGACAGTAAATCCGAAATGTTTAAAGCGGGAGCAAAGGGATTTATCCAGAAGCCATACAATATGGATGAAATTCTCCATAAGGTACGGGAAGTGTTAGATATTAAACAGTTGTAAATATTCTGTACAATAGCCTATTTTGAAGACACGTCACCCCGAACTTGTTTCGGGGTCTTTCAAGATGCTGAAAACAAGTTCAGCATGACGAGGTTTTAGGTTACGGCAAAATAGCAAGTATCAAAATAGCCCACTATCATATTCTAAATAGAACAAATAAAGTATTGTTGCCTTTTTGATTAAGAGTTCTTATTGTAACTCACGGTTTTCATTCTAGAAGCCATCTCAAAAATCCCGAATCATTGTCATTTCGATCCCGACGTTGTTTGTCGGGAGAGAAATCTCAGTTTTATCTCTAATTATTAAAACGAGATTCCCTGCCTTGCCGGCAGGCAGGCTCACTTCGTTCGGTCTACGACTCGTAGAGAATGACAATAAAATTCATTTTTGAGATGGCTTCTAATTAAATTGTGAGTTCAATATATGACATGGTATAATACTAGCTTCAAAATAATCATCTTCACTGCGTTGCTTGCCGGAACATTGGATATTGC
>Ga0172379_10006365_pt1 | contig 15857 bp, 16 predicted proteins | sample GrowelOW334metaG_FD_119756 | JGI IMG/M metagenome (GOLD analysis project Ga0172379, IMG submission 119756) | Groundwater microbial communities from an aquifer near a municipal landfill in Southern Ontario, Canada - Groundwater well OW334 metaG | ecosystem: Environmental > Aquatic > Deep... | reverse complement strand
CTGAGAAGTGGTTTTTTGTTTTGCCTCGTCCCAACCACGTGTTTCCTGGACGACTCGCTCGCCGCTTTCCAACATTTCAACTTGGCGCCTAAACTCAAAATCAGCAGCGCGTTCGACGCTGCGGAAGCTGTTGAGGTTTTTAGTCTCGCTGCGAGTGCCTAATTCAGTTGCGCCCTTCAGGGCTACTGACACGTTAACATCAAATCGCATATTTCCGTGATACAAGTCACCATTCGTGACGCCCGCATAGGTCATCAATCGGTAAAGCTCTGACGCATAAGCCTTTGCCTGGGCGGCAGAATGAATATCTGGTTCAGACACGATTTCAATCAACGGTGTGCCAGCGCGGTTCAAATCAACCAAACTGTATTGACCATTGTGAGTCAGCTTACCGGCGTCTTCTTCTAGGTGGGCATGATTAATTCGTACATTAATTGACGTTCCGTCCTCTAGCGGCACTTCAATTTGACCTGCCAAAATAATTGGCTGGTACATCTGGGTCGTCTGATACCCTTTTGGCAAATCAGGATAAAAATAGTGCTTGCGATCGAATCGACTGACTGACGCGATTTTACTATTCAGGGCTTTTCCGGCCTTAATTGCCAAATCAACTGCCTTACGGTTCAACACTGGCAACATGCCAGGTAATGCGTAATCAATTGGACTAACACAACTATTTGGCTCTTTGTCGCGGGCATCATTATCAACACCACTAAACAATTTGGTGGCGGTGGCTAACTGAACGTGACATTCGACGCCAATTGTCATCTCATATTTTGCTAGTATTTCATCTGTAATCATTAGATTGCTCCCAAATCTTTCAAGGCTTTTCTAAAACAGCCAAGCGCACTTTTTGCTTCAATATACGTAACGTTGACATTCTCTTCATGAGCAATGCGATTGCGCAATTTGTGTGCCAGCCAAACGCCGTTTCGGTCACTAAAAAGTGATACGGCACTTCGCAAACGCTCGCCCATTGTCTCACCTTTTATGCCCCGCTCGCGCATGGCTTGGTCAACTAGTTTGTCAGCATTTAATACCGACATGTGATAGCTGGCTGGGTCTTCCTCTTTTAATTGATGTTCAATCTCTAGGCATCTGGCACGAAATTTCTCGACATCCAATGTCTTTCGTTTTTTGTTGCCCATAGTCATCAAAAATAGCACCAGGGCGCCCAGAATAATTATTCCGGCAAACAAAAATACCAAATAAATATTCATTATTTACCCTCCACCGATTTAGCAAGTGCCAACAACTCGGCGTCGCTTTTGTTTGGCCCAATTATCTGCACACCGATTGGCATGCCCGTACTGCTGACGCCCGCAGGCACACTAATCGCTGGGACACCAGCCAGTGATGCCGGAACAGTCATGATATCCTCGAGGTACATCTTGATAGGATCTGCTGTATTCTCGCCTAGTTTAAAGGCAGTTGACGGCGCAACTGGACCAACCAGACAGTCATAATTTGCAAACAATTTGTTAAATTCGTTAATCAACAAAGTCCTGGCTTTTTGCGCCTGCAAATAATAGGCATCAAAGAAACCGCTAGACAAAACATAGCTACCAATCATAATTCGGCGCTTGTTTTCGGTTTCAAAACCTTGATTACGCGTTCGTCCATATAATTCCGCCAAGGTTGTAACGCCCTCGGCACGGTGTCCATAACGAATACCGTCATAGCGCGCCAGGTTGCTGGATAATTCGGCCGGAACGATGATGTAATAAATCGCCAAGGCGTATTCAGCCATCGGCAAGCTGACTTCTTCGACAGTGTGACCTGCTGCTTTCAGCTTTTCGACATATTCGCCAATTCGAGCGCGGACTTCTGCGTCGACGTGCTCGGTCATAAAATCTTTTATCAAACCAATTTTTTGACCTGGTTTTGCGTTGGTTTTTACTTCAAAATAATCTGGCAAAGTTGTCATATCACGGTCGTCGCGACCAGCCAAAATGCCCATGATTTGCTCGGCGTCTTCGACGTTCGAAGTAATCGAACCAATCGTATCGGTGCTGCTGGCCATCGCCACAACGCCATAGCGACTGACTGTTCCGTATGTAGGCTTGACACCAACGACGCCGTTATAGCTGGATGGTTGGCGAATTGAGCCACCAGTATCGCTACCTAACGCAAACGGCACTACATTCAGTGCCGTAATAACTGCTGATCCACCGCTACTTCCGCCGGCCACACAGGTTGGGTCAATCGCGTTTTTTGTTGGTCCATAGGCCGAGTTTTCAGTACTTCCACCATGCGCAAAAGCATCAAGGTTAGATTTGCCAATGCAAATCGCGCCCTCAGCCTCTAGCTTTTCAACCGCAGTTGCCTGCAGCGGCGTATCAAAAAATTCTAACATGTGGCTGGCAGCGGTTGTTGGGCCACCAAACGCCAAAAAGTTATCCTTAACAACATAGGGGACACCGGCGAGTTTGCCGGTGATTTTGCCTTGATCAACCATGTCAGCACGTTCAAGGGCGCGCTCTTCGGTAAGTGATAATAGCGCATTATAATCAGCGACTTTTTTAGCCGCAGCAATTGCCGTTTCAACGACAGCACGTGCCGAGCTAGCTTTAATCTGTTTCAATACTTCATTAATTGTCATAAATTCATAATACCTTTGGTACTTTTACTTGATTTGCGGTTGATTCAGGAGCACGTTGCAGCAATTGTTCGCGAGTGATTCCGTAGTCGATAATTTTGTCTTCGCGCCAGACGTTTTCCAAACCAGTGACTTGGTAGGTTGGCTCGATGCCACTGGTATCAAGTTGTCCTAGTTGTTGGACGTAACCCAAGATGTTGCCGATATCGACTCTAAGTTTTTCGATTTCGCCTTCTGTAAGCTCAAGGCTCGAGAGCTGTGCTAGATGTAGCACATCAACGCGGGTTATTTCTGTCATAAAACAATTATAGCGCAGCACCAGGTAAAATTGCACTATAAAAAATACCCCTTGCGGGGTATTTAGTTTTTATCGACTAGTCTTAGCGACGTTGTTCGATGAATGTGTGGGCTTTGCCCATGGCACCACCACGACCAGTTCGGCCGATGCGGTGAATGTAGTCATCGTAAGTCTGAGGTGTATCAAAGTTGATAACGTGAGATACATTTGGAATGTCTAGTCCACGTGCAGCAACATCAGTTGCAACCATGACTCGGACATTACCGTCTTTGAATTGCTTCAAAGCACGTTGGCGCTGAGATTGGTTTTTGTTGCCGTGAATAGCGATTGACGAAATTCCGCTGTTGTCTAGGTGATCGCTCAACCTTTGAACGCCGAATTTTGTTTCGCCAAAGACTAATACTTTGTCGTATTTAGCTTTGTCTGACAACATGTCAGTCAAGATTTCAATCTTGTGCGCTTTGTCGCGCGCTTCGATTACGCCTTGTTCAATATGTTCGTTAGTTTCGCTGGTGCGCACCGATACAGTGACCGGATCCTTGGCAAAACTATTGATGATATTGGTAATTTCAGGAGTAATTGTCGCACTGAAAAGTAGAGTCTGTCGATCAGTTGGCGTTGCGCCAACGATTTCGCGGATATCAGGCAAAAAGCCCATGTCCAACATTCGGTCTGCTTCGTCCAACACCAAAGTTGTGATGTTGTCGAGTCGGATGTGACGTCGATTCATCAAATCTTTGATTCGGCCTGGCGTACCAATAATAAAGTTTGGACGTCGTTTCAAATCGCGAATCTGCCTGTCGGCCGACATTCCGCCGACAACTAGTGCTGAATACAAACCTAGACCACGACCGAATTCTCGGAATTGTTCGTCAATTTGCTGTGCTAGCTCGCGGGTTGGAGCAATAATCAATACACTTGGGCATAGTGATATGCCAGTTTGGTGATTGATAATTGGCAACAAGAATGCCGCCGTCTTGCCCGTACCGGTGTTAGCAATTCCAATAACATCCTTGCCCTCGATAATATGAGAAATAGCTTGGTCTTGGATTGATGATGTTGCTTTGTAACCTTTTTGCGCAATATTATGTTGCAATTGGCTGTTAAACGGAAAATCCGTAAACTTGTATTTTGACTCGTATGGAGTCTCTTCAGATTTTTCTACAGCTTTGTTGATAAATTTGCTTGGGTGAATGAACTTTTTAGCTGGTCCACGACGTCCGCCGCCACCACCACCGCTGCTGCGACTTCGGCCATGATTAAAACCACCGCCATTTGGGCGTGAGCCACCTGATTTAGGGCGAAAGCCGCCCGATTTTTGATAATATGCCATATTTAATAGCCTTTCTGTATAAGTAATATAGTTTGCAATTCAAGTTCGTTAATATAAGGAGATTATTCAATGAAAGCGCTATTTAATTGGGTTTTGCGCTTCTCGTAGAAGAGACCCTTAGCATTTCACTGAATGCAATAAGGTAATAATAGCACAGAAAGCGCAATTTAGCAAGCGTTATTGCTTATTCTTTATTTCGGCAATTTGGTCGCGAAGCTCGGCAGCGCGTTCAAACTCAAGATTTGCACTGGCGAGTTCCATTTGACCAGTTAGCTCACGGATTAGCATTGGATACTCGTCACGAGGAATCTTTTTCAGATTAAGTTTTTTACTGTCATCTTCTTTTTTCGGAATCAGACCACGCAGACCCAGGCTGACTTCGCGCGCAATACTTTCAGGCGTAATATTATGCTGTTTGTTATAAGCCATCTGAATAGTTCGACGACGGTCCATCTCGCCGATTGCCTTTTTCATCGATTCGGTCATATTATCAGCGTACATTATGACTTTACCCTCAAGATGTCGGGCGGCGCGACCACTAGTCTGGATTAGCGCACCAGCACTGCGCAAGAAACCTTCTTTGTCGGCGTCCATAATTGCGACTAGGCTTACCTCTGGCAAATCTAATCCCTCGCGCAACAGGTTAATTCCAACCAGCACATCATAAATACCGTTTCGTAGGTCGCTTAATATATCGCCGCGCTCTAATGTATCAACTTCACTGTGAATATAGGCCGTTTTAATACCCATGTCTTGTAAATATGTCGATAAATCTTCAGCCATACGCTTGGTTAAAGTTGTCACCAAAACACGCTGTTTTTTCAAAACTCTATCATGGATTTCATTGATTAAATCATCAATCTGGTTTTTGGTTGGTTTAACGATAACTTCGGGTTCAATCAAACCAGTTGGGCGAATAATCTGCTCGGCGGGTTTTGGACTGTGTGTCAATTCATATTCACTTGGTGTTGCCGAGACATAAATTGCTCGATTGATGTGTCGTGCAAATTCAGGGAATGTAAGTGGTCGGTTATCCATGGCACTTGGCAAGCGGAATCCGTATTCTACCAATACCTCCTTGCGCGCCCTATCGCCGTTATACATGCCACGTACCTGAGGCAATGTCATATGGCTTTCGTCAACAAACAACAAAAAGTCATCAGCAAAATAGTCCATCAAAGTTGCTGGTTGTTCGCCCGGTTCGCGATTGGTCAGATAGCGGCTGTAATTTTCGATTCCTTTGACAAATCCGGTCTCTTCCAGCATTTCGAGGTCGTATTTGGTACGCTGAGATAATCGCTGGGCCTCTAAAAACTTGTCGTGTTTTTGATAATAATTTAGGCGTTCATCAAATTCTTTTTTGATGCCTTTTATTGCCCGTTCGATTTTTTCCTTTGGTGTGACATAGTGGCTGCTTGGAAATATCGAGATTGTTTCGGGCTCGGAAATAATTTCACCAGTCAGCGGGTTAATGCGCGTTAATCGCTCGACGACATCACCGAAAAACTCAATTTTAAACGCCGTGTCGCTGCCTGCCGGAAAAACATCAACCGTATCACCGCGTACTCTGAAAGTACCGCGATGAAAATCAATATCGTTGCGGTGATATTGAATGTCGGTTAGCAGGCGCACAAACTTATCTTGTTGGCGCTTTTCGCCCTTCTTAATGGTAATCGACATCGTGGCATAGTCTTCGGGCGACCCAATGCCATAAATACAACTGACACTGGCCACGATTATAGTGTCTCGGCGCGTCAGGAGGGCCGTGGTGGCAGCGTGGCGCAGCCGGTCTATCTCGTCATTAATCTTGCTGTCTTTTTCGATATAGGTGTCGCTACTGGCGATGTAGGCCTCTGGCTGGTAGTAATCAAAATAGCTGACAAAATAATGGACTTCGTTGTCTGGGAAGAATGATTTGAATTCGCTGTAAAGCTGCGCCGCTAAAGTTTTATTATGCGCTAGAACTAGCGTCGGTACACCACGCTTGGCGATAATATTGGCCATCGTAAAGGTTTTGCCAGACCCCGTTACGCCCAAAAGCGTCTGCTCTTTTTCGCCCGACTCTAACCCAGCCATCAATTGTTTGATAGCCGTCGGTTGATCGCCGGTTGGCTGATAATCGCTGCTTAACTTGAACTCGTTCACCTAGCTATTATATCAGCCGCCGTTTTCCATGCGATAGCTTATGCCGTTGTCGGTGCCATCATGGACGAAATCGGCGTATTTTTTATCAAGCATTTTGATAACTTTATCAACCAACCTAAAGGGGTCGGTGTCAAAAACAACGTTTTTAACGTCAGGCGCTTCGACGTTTTTAAGTAAAGTTGGAATATAGTCGGCTAACCCGCCACTGCCCAGTAAAACGCCGACAATTTTTTGACTTTCAAGCGCCGTTGCGAATTCGTGCAAACTGCCCATGCGTCCGCCGACTGTTATCACTGCGTCACTTGAACGAACCAAGTGAATATTACGCCCGACATAAGCCATACCAGTAAAGTTGATGTAGTCGAATTCAACAGTCGGCAGGCGATAGACAGTTACGTGCTCGCGGAAAGAACTGGCAGGCGAAAAGCCAATTGACGCACCTTCGCGGTCTTTGACGCTGAATGCGCCTTGCGCTGCAAACCAAGGCAATCCAACGGTTGCGCCGGTCGTTAATGTCTTACCCGCCAAAGCGATTGCTTTGCCTAAATCGAATGCCAATTGATGTGAAGCCGATACGGTAGTACCTGATGCCGCTCCAGAAACGCAGATTTGATATTTCACTAAATGCTCCTGATATTTCTATTTCGCTTATGTTTTGATTAATTATACCACGAGTCACGCTCGATAATTAAACCGATAGAACGTGCAATTTCATCAGTTGTATCGTCATTCGTCCGAGCGTGCTTTTTGTAACGCGACACCAATTCACTGCGCAATTTTCGTTGGCCGTTAGTAACAATATGTTTGGCAAATGGTAATTCGTGATGAGCACTTTCTATGACGTCGACTAAGTTAAATGATATGACGTGATTTTTTACTGGATATAAAACATAATCCGCCTCAAACAAAATCGGCTCGGATACACCACGACGAACTGACGAAATCAAGGCATAATACAACTCTTCGCAAGTAGTATCGCGAACATCCAAACCCAGTTGTCGCATGATGGTATGTGCCCGCTCGGTAATATCCGCAATCAGCCTGGCATCAACACCGTCGCTACCAGTTGTCTTTTCCAATTGAATCAGGCCCCGACTGAACATAGGCTCCTGCGCACCCAATACTGATTGTAAAAATCGAGACATAATATTAAAACGGTTTTTCGCTTAATGGCATAGCATGTAGTGCCACGCCTTTGTGTAATATTCCAGCCTTTGCACCGATTTTAGTAACAACCGAGGTCGAATTAGCACTTGCAAAAACAATCGAGTCCTTCAGCGATTTGCCAATCGCCCATTTTGACAAAAATCCCGAACCAAACGCATCACCGGCACCAGTTCGGTCAACTACTTTGACATCCTCATACATGCCAGCCCTGACTATTGTTTTGCCATCACTTGCCATGACACCATTTGGGCCGTCGCTAACAATCGCAGCCGGAACATAATTCAGCGTATGGCGAACCAATTCTTCCAGGTCATTACCTTCGACGATCAGCTTTGCTTCGTCCTTGTTGATAATTAATAAATCCACATCTTCGAGTAGTGGCTTTAATTTATCAGGCTGCGCCAACTCTTGCCCACCTGGATTAAATGCAATTTTAACTCCTTGTTTTTTGGCTTTGTGAAAAATCGTGTCCAACGCGTCAATCGCTCCACCAAATGACGAAACATACAGCCATTCAAAATCTGAAAAATCAATATCTTCGTAATCATGCGGCTTGTGAGTATCAGCTGCGCCGCGATAAACCAAAATAGTTCTTTCGCCACTTTCAGTCAAAAGAATTGTGGAGTACTGTGTGCCATGCTTTTCGTCATAAATCACACGACTTGTATCGACATTGTCTTTGTCTAGTTCGGTTATGACATGGTGGGCTGCAATATCGTTGCCGATTTTGCCAATAAAACTACTTTCGAGTCCCTGGCGGGCAAACGTCACAGCCGCATTAGTTGCACCGCCACCTGTCGAAAAATCAAGTCGCTCGACATTTAGTTTTGCGCCCAACTTAAACTCTTCAAAATATTCATTTTCGGATGGGTCGAATTTAGACTCGATTCCCTTACCCGATATAAAGACATCCTGTGACGCTGCCCCCAAAGCACATATTCTAACCATATGCACTATAATAGACTATTTGTTATAATAAAATCAAATGACAAATCTACACACACTCCACACCAAGCACCAACAAAGTCCGTGGCTCGACAATCTCTCACGAGAATTGATCGAGTCTGGCAGATTACAAAAATTTATTGACGACGGCGTCCGCGGCCTGACATCCAATCCAACAATCCTTGAGAACGCTATCAAAGGTAGCGACGCATACGATCAAAAAATCAAAGCATTCGCCCTTGAAGGATTCTCGAACGAAGAAATCTTTTTCAAACTTGCAATCGAAGACATTCGTGCAGCAGCCAAATTACTCGAGCCGATTTGGCACGAGTCAAATGGCGAAGACGGCTATGTATCATTGGAAGTATCACCAAATCTGGCTGATGACACTGACGCAACAATTCAACAGGCAAAATGGCTGTGGAGTGAAGTTAATATTCCGAATCTATTAATCAAGGTACCCGCAACAGTTGCTGGGGTACCTGCGATTCGCAGTATTTTAGGTAGTGGAATAAATGTTAATGTGACTCTGCTTTTCAGCCTGGCGCGTTATCAAGACGTAATCACTGCGTTCAAAGACACTCACATCACTGGTAACGGCAATACTACCCGCAGCGTGGCATCGTTCTTTGTCAGCCGCGTTGATACCGAAACCGACAAACGACTTGAGGCAATCGGCACCGAAGAGGCCATGGCCCTACGCGGCAAAGCAGCCAATGCTCAGGCAATTGTAGCCTATGATATATTTTTGGACCGCCTGGGCAAAGAGGCCGTAATTGATAGCCATGGACCATCGGTTCAGCGATTACTATTGGCTTCAACCTCGACTAAAAATCCTGACTACGATGACTTGTTGTACGTCAGTAATTTGTTGGCGCCACTAACCATTAACACCCTGCCCGAGGACACAATTGGACGAATCATTGACCACCTGCCGGCTGATTCTAAATCAATCACGATGGTTGATGTCGAAAACGCTCACAAAACTTTAGCTCAAATAAAAGCCGCTGGTGTTGATATGGACGATGTATCACGCGCGCTCGAAACCGAGGGTGTCGAGAAATTCAAGGCATCATATATGTCATTACTTGACGCAATTGAGGCAAAAAAGTCAGCATAATTGACTGATGACAATGAAAAATCGCTCCCGAAATGGGAGCGATTTTAATTTCCATGATATTTATTTACAGTGAATTGCCTTTTAAGTGCGCCAGCATTTCAGCCTTGCCGGCCGATCCTAATGCCGCAATTTTTTCCTCTACGACAGCTTGAACAGCTTGGCGAACCGGCTCCATAATTTTAACAACCGCGTACTGGTCGGGATTATCGGCTAGCACTTTTTCTAAATTCGTACGATATGTATAACGCAAATCGCTATTAACATTGACTTTACTAATACCATTCGCAGCCGCCTGTTGAAAATATTCTGGTGCTGTTCCGCTACCACCGTGCAGACTCAACAGCGCATCAACTGGTACAGACGACCTGACTTGTTTTAATAGTTCGATATCCAATATTTTCGGAACTGGATATTTGCCATGCAAGTTGCCAATAGCTACAGCGTAGGTATCTACTCCTGTTTCTTCGATAAAGTTTTTTGCTTCTTGTGGATTTGTAAAATATTTTTTTATCTCTTCGTAGTCGATATTTTCGGTATGTAAATTGCTGCTTCCGCCGAAATAATGCGGTTCGCCTTCGACCAGCGCACCAGTAACTTTTGCGTATTCAACCACTTCGCGCGTCTGTGCGATTATCTCTTCCATGGAAGCATCATGGTTGGCTTGACTGATATCAATATGAATAAACTCGAATCCAGCATCAATCGCTTTTTTTGAGACTTCGACATCTCGGCCATGATCCAAGTTGATATACATCTCGATGCCATATTCGCGCTTGCAGTTATCAACCAGATCACGCACATTTTGGATACCAATCGCTGACACCTCATCATGCGTGACCTCTATTAATACTGGCGAATTTGTTTTTTGGGCAGCCCTAGAGATAGCTATTAACACATCCTGGTTATCCATGTTAAAAGCCCCTACCGCGAAGCGCTCTTCGCGACTGCGACGCATCAATTGTCGGGCACGTGCCGTATTATCTCTAATTTGGTCGATTGTCAGTCCCATGTGTCCCCCTAATATTCTCGATGGTATTGTGGTGTGCTGTGAACGAATTTTTCAACTTTGTTGGCAATATGTTCGCCTGTAAGTCCAAAGAAATCAAGTAATTCATATGGATCACCACTCTCACCAAATCGATCCTCAAGACCAATTCGTTTGATTGGCGTCGGCATCTTTTCACCCAATAATTCCGAGACAGCTCCGCCAAAACCACCTGCAATTTGTGCTTCCTCGCCAGTAACTACACGACCGGTCTTGCGGGCGCTGGCAATTATCGTGTCCTCGTCCAATGGTTTTACTGTCGGAACATGCACAACCTCAGCGTGAATACCACGCGTCGCCAAAATATTAGCCGCAGCCAACATTTGATAAGTCATGATTCCCGTTCCCATCAAACTGACATCGCTGCCTTCGCGCACTACATAGGCCTTACCAATTTCAAATGGAGTCTCGGGCGTGCTGATTATCGGAGTTTTAACACGAGTAACTCGAATATAACTTGGTTTGCTATTTGTGGCGATTGCCATTGTAGCTTTTTCGGCCTCTAGGCTGTCACCAGGCACAACGACTACCATATTTGGAAGTACACGCATAATCGCAATATCTTCTAGCATTTGGTGAGTTGCACCGTCGGGCCCAACAGTAACACCGGCATGCCCACCAATAATCTTTACTGGTTGTTCGTTCAATGCGACTGTCGTTTTGATTTGCTCCCAGTTTCGTCCAGGATTAAATGCCGCATAGCTGCTGGCAAAAGGAATCTTGCCCGCCTGCGCCATACCACTCGCCACGGCAACAAGGTTTTGCTCGGCAATGCCGACTTGGACAAACCTTTCCGGAAAAGCTTCTTTAAACAGATGTATTTGCGTACTTTCGGTCAAGTCAGCACATAATGCTACGACGCGACTATCAGCTTCGCCGGCCAACTTTAGACCACGGCCCATACCAGCCCTGATAGGCTCTTGTTGGACATCATCATTAAATAGGTTCGGGTTCAAGATGTATTCACTCATTATTTTGCATCCTCCGAAGAAATCATGTCGTCATTAGCCTGCAATTTTTGCAACGCATCGCGCGCCTGGTCGCCGTTAGGCGATATGCCATGCCACTTGTAATCATATTCCATAAAATCAACGCCTTTTCCAGGTATAGTGTATGCCAAAATAACGCATGGCCGACTGGTAATTGCCTTGGCTGTATCAATCGCTTCAATTATACCCTCGACATTGTGACCATCGACTTCCAGTACGTGCCAGCCAAATGATTCCCACTTTGCGCGCAAATCTTCCAGCGGCATTATGTCTTCGGTATTACCGTCTAGTTGAATATTATTTCGGTCAACAATCGCTATTAATTGCGAAAGCTTGTATTTGCCAGCAAACATCGCTGCTTCCCAAATATTGCCCTCGTCCAGCTCGCCATCACCCATTACAACATAGGCAAAACGGTGTTTGATATCATCCATGTATTGCAGCGTATAGGCGTACCCTGCAGCTTGCGACAGGCCGCAGCCTAGTGGACCACTGGTACTCTCCATACCAGGTAACTTTACTCTTTCGGGGTGGCCCTGCAGACGACTGCCGAGTTTGCGCAAAGTCATAAGTTCTTCTTTGTCAAAATATCCAGCCTCTGCCATCGCAGCGTATTGAACAGGCACAGTGTGGCCGTTACTCAAAAACAAAACATCACGATCTTCCCACTCAGGGTTTTTCGGATCATGATTCATTACATTAAAATAAAGTACCGTAAAAATGTCAGCCAGTCCCATCGAGCCAGCGCTATGACCGCTGCCTGCAGCCTCTAACATCCTGATTACATCCTCGCGAATGTCATTTGCTTTGTGACGCAATTGATTAATCGAAAGCTTCCCACCCACAGTTGTTATATCACCCCTTGTTTGTTAATTTCTTTAACCAGTGTAGCATAAACACTAGCAGGATCTTCGGCATTATTAATGGCACCGCCAACATTTAGCACATCGACTCCGCCCTGGGCTAAAGTAAAGGCATTGTCAACATTAGCACCACCATCCCAACCAATTTCAGCATTTGGATTGATGGCTTTAACCAGGCGAATTTTTTCAAGTTGCATCAGGCTGGCTGTACCGCCGTAATGTCCCAGATCACCCGAAAATATCAAAACATGGTCAGCCGCTTTAATCATTTCGGCAACAGTCGCCGGTACCGTCTGTTTTAATAAACAAATACCAGCTTTGATACCACTTTTTTTTATTTTATCGAATAATGGAATCAGGTTTATGCCTGTCTCGGCATGGAATGTAATCAGATTAGGCTTCATTGCAATCAGTCTGTCAATGTAATCAGTTGGTCGCATTACCATCGCATGAATATCAACCGTCCACTCTTTGGGCCACCATAATTTCTCAGGCTCTACCAAAAAAACCGGTGCGAATTCACCATCACTAATATCAAAGTGCACCCTTTGAACGAATGGCTTTAATTTTTCAATCGAAGTACGAAGAGCATCTTCGGTCTCGGTTAAAATAGCAGGCGCGACTACGCTCATTTTTAATACTCGTCAATCTGCGCGTTGCGTCGTTTAAATCTGGCAGCACCGGCAAAAGGAGTGCTTAGCCAAGTTTCAATAATGCCCTCCCAGGCCGCTTCGTCATTTTCAAGAATCCGTGAAGGCAAACAAAGCACGTTGCTGTCATTATCGTTACGGGTCATCTTTGCCTCAAACGCGTCCCAAATAACACTGGCGCGAATACCGCTGAATCGGTTGGCCGCCATAGCCATGCCTTGACCGCCGCCACAAAGCAGAATGCCCCTAGGGTCCTTGTCATCACTACCAATAATTTTAATGGCTGCCGTCTGAGCGAATTCAGGAAAATCATCGTTTGGATCCAAGGACTTATCGCCTACATCCTCGACGTCATAGCCACGTTTAGCCAAATATGCAAAAACTTTTTCTTTTAGATGGTACCCTTGATGATCACTGCCGATGTATATTTTCATACTATAAAGTATAAGCTTTATCAGGTCACTTATGCAAGCTGGCAGCAATGCCAAGGTTTTTTTGCTATTTTAGAGTATAATGTAAAGTGTTATGAGCCGAGCAGAATTATTAGCAAGCGCCAAATTGCTTTACGAAGAAACTCAAATTCTCGAACTCGAGCACGCTATTGATATTGCTACCAAGGCCCACGAAAAACAAAAACGCGCCAGCGGCGAAACCTACATGGTTCATCCAATCAACGTAGCCTCAACTTTAGTCAGATGGGGCATGGATATCGATAGCGTGCTAGCTGGTATCCTACATGACACAGTCGAAGATTCAACGGTCAAGCTGAGTGAAATTGAAAGCCTTTTTGGCGCCGATGTCGCATTTATTGTCGATGGCGTGACAAAAGTCACAAAAACCAGTGAAAGTATGCAAGAACATACTAACTATCTGCCTCAAACCAAAGATAATCTATCTAAACTACTAATTGCCGTTGGTCAAGACATTCGCGTCATTATTATTAAGCTAGCCGACCGCCTGCATAATTTGTCTACCCTGCAATATATGCCACGCGACAAGCAAATCAAAACCGCCCGCGAATCACTTGAAGTTTATGGGCCAATGGCTGACCGGTTGGGAATGGGACGCGTTCGAATGCAAATCGAAGACATTGCATTTAGTTACCTTGATCCTCATGAATTCAAAAAGCTAAAAAGCATGATTGATAGCCGACTTGGCAAAAGCAATCGCAAACTTGAACAAATTCAAAAAGAAGTCGAGCAAGCCCTAACTGCGCACAATATCAAATTCGAGATTAACGGCCGCGTCAAAAGCATTTACAGCTTGTACAAAAAGTTAGCCAAAGTCGGTGATATAGACGACATCTACGACCTGATAGCTTTGCGAATAATCGTCGACAAAAAAGAAGATTGTTATCAAATACTTGGTATCCTGCATGGCATCTATCAACCAATGATTAGCCGTATCAAGGATTATATTGCAACCCCCAAGCCCAACGGTTATCAAAGCTTGCATACCACTGTCATCACGCCACACGAACAAATCGTCGAGTTCCAGATTCGCACTTTTGAAATGCACGAATATGCCGAGCGAGGTCTGGCCGCCAGCTTCCATTACAACGAAAAGAAAACCTCAAAAGAATACAAAGAAAACTACCGCGTCACGACCCTACCAGGCAGTCTGCAATGGATAACCGAATTACAAGAGGTTGTCGGAAAGCTAAAAAATGGCGAAGAGATTTCGCGCGATCAACTGAACGTCGATCTGTTCAAGAATCGAATATTTGTCCACTCACCACGCGGCGATATCTACAACTTACCCGAAGGCGCCCTGCCGCTTGATTTTGCCTATATGGTGCATAGCGATATCGGTAAACACGCCTACAGCTTTCGCGTTAATGGCAAGATCCATCCGTTTGATAAACCCCTACAAAACGGTGACATTGTCGAAGTCGTAACCCGCAAACTGTCGCTACCTAAACAGGCCTGGAAAGAATTGGTCACGACATCTCATGCCCGCAACAAATTGCGTGCTCAGTTGGGTCATCTGGGAATAAATAAGATTATTTCCAATGCAAATACAATAATCCGCAAAAACACGCCGCACCCAAGGGTTAGGAATAAAAAATAAAAAGAGCGCTCCTCAAGAGGTGCGCTCTTTTAGCAAGAATTGTACTATCGTTTGTTCCAGCGATCAATAGACTTGAATATAATGTCCTTGGCAGCCGCTTCATCACCCCAGTTTTTAACAATTGTTGAACCTGGTTTTTTAAGGTCTTTGTAGTGCGTAAAGTGGTGAGTGATTTGGTCGATTTTTTGCTTTGGCAAATCAGACAGCGAGTTAATTACATTGCCAGTATCGCGTTCATCAACTGGGACCGCAATAATCTTGTCGTCAATTTCGCCATCGTCTTCAAATTCCATGACGCCAATAATTTTTGCCTCTAGGAAGATGCCGGTTGGCAATGGGTCGTTTGTAATGACCAAAACGTCCAACTCGTCACCATCTTCGTCCAAAGTTTGCGGAATAAAACCGTAATTTGCTGGTTTTGCAAAAATTTTAGGCTCTACTCGGTCCAGTTGCATCAATGCAAGTCCGCGGTTCCACTCAATCTTGTGGCAACTGCCTTCAGGGATTTCAATAACTACGTTAATCACGCCCTTATCAATGTCACCAGGTGTAAGTATTTTGTTAAAATCTGCCATCAGAATCATCTCCTTTTCGCATATTCTGCGAATATTTAGTAAATTAACTGGGTATTAT
>Ga0172379_10006364_pt1 | contig 15860 bp, 10 predicted proteins | sample GrowelOW334metaG_FD_119756 | JGI IMG/M metagenome (GOLD analysis project Ga0172379, IMG submission 119756) | Groundwater microbial communities from an aquifer near a municipal landfill in Southern Ontario, Canada - Groundwater well OW334 metaG | ecosystem: Environmental > Aquatic > Deep... | reverse complement strand
CCCCATGGGCGGCGGCAAGGGCGGATCGGACTTTGACCCGAATGGCAAGAGCGACAACGAAATCATGCATTTCTGCCAGAGCTTCATGACCGAACTTTTCCGCCACATAGGTCCCGACACCGACGTCCCTGCGGGCGATATCGGCGTAGGCGGCAGGGAAGTAGGATATCTTTTCGGGCAGTACAAGAGACTTGCCAATGAGTTTACCGGCGTCATGACGGGCAAAGGCCTGAGCTTCGGTGGATCCCTCGTTCGCCCCGAGGCCACGGGATTTGGCGCCACCTATTTCGCCAACGAAATGCTCAAACTCAAGAATGATTCCCTGGCTGGCAAGACGGTTTCAGTCTCGGGCTTCGGAAACGTCGCTTGGGGCGTCTGTGTCAAGGCCAGCCAGCTCGGCGCCAAGGTTGTCACGATCTCCGGCCCCGACGGCTATGTTTTCGATCCCGATGGGATTGGGACCCAGGAAAAATGGGATTATCTCAATGAGATGCTCATCATAGACAGGAACAAGGTGGAGAATTACGCCAAGAAATTCCCGAAGGCCAAATTTTTCGCCGGCGCGAAGCCCTGGGTGCAGAAAGTCGACATCGCGATGCCCTGCGCCATCCAAAACGAGCTTAATGGCGAAGACGCGAAGCTGCTCATCGCCAATGGCGTGAAGACGATCGTCGAAGTGAGCAATATGGGATGCACGCCTGAAGCCTGGAAACTCTTTATCGAGAAGAAGATCCCCTTCGCCCCCGGCAAGGCCGCGAACGCTGGCGGCGTCGCCACCTCGGGGCTCGAGATGAGCCAGAACTCCATGCGCCTCGCCTGGAGTGCCGAGGAAGTGGATCATCGTCTCCACGAGATCATGATCAACATCCACAAGGCCTGCGTTGAGACCGCGGATAAATACGGTTTCGAAGGAAATTACGTCGTTGGGGCAAACATCGCCGGATTCAAGAAAGTCGCCGATGCCATGCTGGCAGAGGGGCTTGTCTGATATAAGAGGGGCGTCACCTGAAGGGGAGAAGCCTTCCCGAAACGCATAATCACCCTGTCGGGCTGCCTGGGAAGAGATTCCTGGGCAGCCCCTCTTTTTTTAATGGAACAGATCCTTTAAGTGTGCTATTTTACCGGCGAGGAGCGCGAAAACGATGATACGCCGTCGAGAAAGAAAATCCGTGACAGGGAGCATCAATGCGCCCGCCTCCAAAAGCTCGATGCAGAGGGCGGTGGCTTGCGCGACAATGGCGGATGGAAGGAGCACGTTGAAAAGCGGGGAGCTCTGCGCGGACTCGAGGGCGGCGCTGGGGCTTGCGGCCAGTCTTGGGGCTGTAGTCAGCATTGATGAGGATTTCATCGCGATCGAGGGATCGGCCCGCTTTGGCGAATCAGGCGGCAACTTCCGCTCCGCCGCGCTCGAACTCGATTGCGGCGAATCGGGGCTTTGCATGCGCATGTTCTCGCCGATCGCGGCTATCCTCGATGGCAGAGCGACGCTCATTGGACGAGGTTCTCTCGCGAAGAGGCCGATGGGTATGGTGGAAGAGCCGCTCAGGGCGTTTGGCGCTGAATGCAGCAGTTCGGCGGGATTCCCTCCCATTTCCATTCGCGGGCCGCTCAGGGGCGGCATGATTGACATCGACGCGGGCGAAAGCTCACAGCTGCTGACGGGCCTTCTCATCGCCCTGCCACTTGCGCAGGGGGATTCTGAGCTGAGGGTGCGTCGCGCGGTGAGCAAGGGTTACTTGGATCTCACGATCGATACCTGCGCCGCGTTCGGCGTCAAAATAGAAAGAAATTCTGATTTCTCCGGATTTTATATAAAGGGCGGACAGCGATATCGAGCGGCGGATTTTTCTGTTGAAGGGGATTGGAGCGGGGCGGCTTTTCTTGTGGTTGCGGCCGCGGTCGCGGCTGGCGAGTGGGGACTGGAGATAGGGGGATTGCAGACCGGGTCGAGCCAGCCGGACAAGGCCGTGCTGCAGGCGGCGGCGGCGGCTGGCGCGCCGGTTGACATGGAAGGGGGGAGGCTTAGGGTTGGGCGCGCCAGCCTCGGGGCCTTCGAGTTCGACGCGACAGATTGTCCCGACCTTTTCCCGCCGCTCGCGGCCCTGGCAGCGGCTTGCGGCGGTACTTCGCGCATCCGTGGAGTTCATCGACTGAAGGGCAAGGAGAGCGATCGCGCAGCGAGCCTCGCGTCGATGCTCAGCGCTCTCGGCGTTCGGGTTGGTTTCGATGAGGACTGGATGACGATACAGGGGGGTGCCATTCAGGGAGGAACCATCGACGCCTGCGGCGATCACCGCATCGCGATGGCCGCCGCCGTGGTGGCTCTTGCCGCTGAAAGCCCCGTGACCATCAACGGGGCCGAATGTGTCTCAAAATCCTGGCCAAGCTTTTTTGATGATCTCGATTCGATCAGCCGCTGAGGAGAGCAAGAAGCCCCGTCGGGGAGGCGTCCAGAAAAAGATTCGTCAATCCGCGATATTCGCTCTCAGCGTGTCGAGGAATTTTTTCATTTCCTCGTAATCGCGCTGGCGGATTATATGCGTTAGATAGGCGAGTTTCGAGTTGATGAGTTCTAGTTGGCGAATCGTAAAGGTGTTGAACATGATTTCGGTCAAAAGCCGGTCGTCCTCCGAGAGCAAACCCTTGGCCACGGTCATGTGCCGCTTGAAATTCGTGCCGGGGGCTTCCTGCTTTTTCATGCAAGCCGCGAAAACCATGCTCGAGGCGAAGGGAGTTGCCAGGGAGTAGGCGACGGTTTTGTCATGTTCCTCGAAGCTGTATTCGAAGATTCTGATCTTGAGCCGGGCGTAGAAATCCCTGAAGAACGCTTTTCCTTTTTCGCAGGATTCCGCGATGATGATGGCGCTCTCGTCATGCAGGTCGCGGATATTCGCGAGGGTAGGCCCGAACATGGGATGGCTGGATACGAAGGGATTGCCTACTTTCCGGTAATAATCGAGCAGTCCGTTCTTTACGGATGCTATGTCGGCGAGCATGCAGTCTTCGGGAATATGGGGAAGCACGGCGTCGAAAGCTTCCGTCGTGCTTCCCAGCGCGACGCAGTTGATAAAGAGTTCGGGCTTTACGGCATCGAGTTCCGAAAGGTCGAGGATTCTGTGCACCTTCATGAAATATTTCATCTTTAGAGGATCGGTGTCATGCACCCACACTTCATGGTCCCAACAGAGCTCTTCGCTGAGCCATGCGCCCATTCTTCCCGTTCCGAGTATGAAAATTTTCACGATTGCAGCCTCGTTTCCTTGTAGCAGCCAAGAACCCTGAAATCATCGGCGAGTTTGGAGACTTTCTCGACTGCCGAAGCGACTTTATCATTCTTTATGGAGCCTTCGAAGTCGATGAAAATCGCGTACTTGCCCGGTGTGTCGGGCACTGACTCAATGCGCGTGAGGTTGATAGAAGCATCGGCGAACACCTTGAGGACGCCGAAAAGCGAGCCGGCTTTGTCTCCGGCGGTGAAGACGGCTGAGCATTTGTCTCCATCGACATCGCTGTCGTTCATCGATAGGACGAAGAACCTGGTCCTGTTATGGATCGAATCCTGTATGTCTTCCTTTATGATTTCCAGACCATAGAGGTCGGCGCAGAATTTGCTGGCGATCGCCGCGACGCCCTTAGGTCTCGTTTCGGCGATCGCTTTGGCCGCGCCGGCGGTATCGTAATACGGAATCGCCTCGAGATGGTTCCTGGCGAGAAAATTCCTGCATTGGGCGAGAGCCTGGGAATGAGACCAAACATATCTAAGCTCCCTGTGGTCGGTGCCGGGAGCGCAGACGAGGCAATGTTTGACGGGCATGTCCACAGCCGCGACGATCTTGAGATTCGTGTAAATGAGGATTGAGTTGACCGGGCCAACGAGACCCCCAAGCGTGTTCTCGACGGGGACGATGCCGCAGTCGAAGAGTCCCGTCTCGACGGCTTCAAACACATCGCTGAATTCCCTGCAAGGCATCATGGCGCTTTGGGGCTGGAGAGCCTTGGCGGCAACCTCACTGTAGGCGCCATGTTCGCCCTGAAACCCAATGGTCTTGAAGTTCATTGCCTGGAGGCGTTTGCTTTCGGACATTATGAAGGAATAGATGTCTACCGAGAACTTAGGTTCGACGAGGCAGTGGCTTGAGCGTCGGACCTTGTCCAGCACGACGTGCTCGCGTGACATATCTTCCACCGAGGTCTTGAATTTTTTAGTGAGAATCGCCTTTTCCATCCGCTCATTGAGCAGAGCCAGAATCCGGGTATCGATCTTGTCGATATCGAGGCGCAGATCGTCGAGAGTCATATGTTCCTCCATTCTTTGTTCCCACTTTGCGGGGCTGTGGCAATCGCGGTGAGCGAGAGATCGGCGAGCGCTATGGCAATGGCGGCCTCGATGACGACAGCGCTTCGCAGGGCGATGCAGGCATCATGGCGGCCTTCAATGATACGTTCGGTCATGACGCCGCGCTTAAAGTCGAACGTGGTCTGAGGCTTCGCTATGGAAGATGTGGGCTTGACAGCGGCGCGCACGACAATCTCATTGCCGTTCGTTATGCCGCCATTGATACCGCCGGCGCCATTTTTGAGTGTCGTGCCTTGAGCATCGACGAAGGGGTCGTTGTGAACCGAGCCGCGCATGGTCGCCGCGGCGAAGCCATCGCCGAATTCCACGCCACGGATTGCGGGCACGGCAAAAACAGCGTGGGCTATGACGCATTCGCAGGCGTCGAAGAAGGGTTCGCCGAGGCCGGCTGGCAAGCCCGAAACCCTCGTTTCAACGAGGGCTCCCACGGAATCGTCGTCGTTTGCAGCCGCCGCAATCGCGGCTTTAATATCCGCCTGTCCGCCAGCTGCAATGATAGTTGTCGCGAATTTCACGGGCGAAAGGATTTTCTTGGCGATGACGCCGGCCGCGACGAGACCTGTCGTGATGCGTCCAGAAAAATGTCCCGAGCCTCGCGGATCAGAAAAGCCTCCATACTTGAGCTGAGAGGTGAAATCGGCGTGTCCTGGCCTGGGTACAGCCGTGAATTGGTCATAATCCCGCGATCTCGTGTCGGCGTTCCTGAAGACAATGCAGATTGGCGATCCGGTGCTGTGGCCCTCGAAGATACCGGAGAGTACCGAAGGGATATCCTGCTCCTTCCTTGGGGTAGTGCCAGCGGCCCCGGAACGCCTTCGCGCCAGATCAGGCTCAAAATCGTCGGTCGAAAGGGGAAGGCCCGGAGGGCATCCATCGACGATCACCCCGATCGAATCGCCGTGGGATTCACCGAATAATTCGACTTTGAATATTTTTCCAAAACTGTTCATACCGCGACCTCCCGCAGAAAAGCCTTGAGTTCATCGACGGGAATCTTTTCGACAGTGACAAGCCCGATATTCCGTGGAACGACGAGATTCATGAAAGCGCCATCCCTTTTTTTGTCCATGAAGAGAGTCTCACCTACGCGCTCGAAGAAATCGCCCGCCGCGAATCGCTTAAAATCCACGGGGAGGCTGAAGCCTGCGAGGAGGGCGGCAATTCTTTCTGCCGTTCCAGCCTCCATAGTTCCTTTCAGTACCGAGAAGGAAGATGCGAGGGCGATGCCAAGTGAAATCGAATGGCCATGGGGGATCCCCGCCAGAACCTCGATTGCGTGGCCGAAGGTGTGCCCAAGATTGAGCAGTCTGCGCTCTCCCGATTCCCGAGGATCCCTCTCGACGATGTCGAGCTTAATTCTCTGGGATTCGGAAACGATCTGCTCCAATACCGAAGAAGGGCATGTAGCGTAAGCAAAACCATCCGGAGCGCCGAACGATGCAAGATATCGTTCCAGCAAAGAGAAATAAACTTCGCCATCAATGATGGCATGCTTCACCACTTCCGCCATACCTGAGGCAAATTGATCGGCATCGAGGTGCTTTAGCGTTTCGATATCGCAAAATATGGCTTTGGGAAGATGAAAGGAGCCGACAACATTCTTATAGCCCTGGAAATCGATGCCGTTTTTCCCGCCCAGCGCCGCATCGGTCATGGCCAGAAGGGTTGTGGGCGCGGCGAGAAAATCGATCCCCCGCATCCATGTATGGGCCGCGAAGCCGGCGATGTCACTTATCGTGCCTCCCCCTATGGCGAGGATGCTCCAGCTCCTGTCCAGCTTGAGCGCTATGAAGTGGCGATAGAGGTCAGCCAGGATATCCCAGGATTTCGCGGCTTCGCCTTCAGGGACGTAGACCAGCGGACAATCAGGAAATGAAGTCGTGAATAGAGCATGGACCTTTTTATCGGTGACGACGAGAGTCCTTTTTAGGTTGATGCGCGCGGCGATGTCCTTGATGCCGCAGAAAACGACAGAATCGCGCACTTCAATCCACTGCGTCGGCGAATGTCTTTAGCTCGCCTTCGATGCGCGCGGAATTGTTGGATGCGGCGCGCATCGCCTGAGGAACCTCGGGCTTGCCCAAAGCGTCGAGTTCATCGATATCGCTTAAGGTTTTCATGAAATTCCTCGTCATTTCCAGCTTTTTCATGAGTCTTTCAAATTGACCTACCGTCAGCTGCTGATCTTTGTCGCTGAGCGCGCTGGGCGGATCGATATGCACTTCTATTTCCAGACCGTTTGCGCCGGCTATCAGAGCGGCGAGACTCATGGGTTCAATCATTGAAAGTATGCCTGTGCCATGGCTCGGGTCGACGAGAATGGGCAGGTGGGTTTCTTTATGAACGGCGGGCACCATTGAAAGGTCCAGAGTGTTCCTGGTATAGGTCTCAAAAGTCCTGATTCCCCGCTCGCAGAGAATAACGTTGGGATTTCCCTCGGCGAGAATGTATTCAGCGCAATTGAGCCATTCTTCCAGCGTGGAATACATGCCGCGCTTGAGCAATATGGGCTTGCCCGATTTACCGACTTCCCTCAGAAGGGAAAAATTCTGCATATTGCGAGCGCCGATCTGAAGAACATCGGCATATTCGCCGACCCACGACACATCGCGGGTATCAACGACTTCCGTCACGATGGGCAGTCCTGTTTCTTTTTTAGCCTTGTCAAGGATCTTGAGACCCTTGAGCCCGAGACCTTGAAAAGCGTAGGGCGATGTTCTGGGCTTGAAAGCGCCGCCTCGCAGCATCTGCGCTCCGGCTTTCTTGACGGCAATAGCGGTTTCAATGGTCTGGGCTTCGGTTTCGACCGAGCAAGGCCCGGCGATAACGACAAAATCCTGGCCGAACTTGACGCCTTGGACATCGATAATACTGCGGCTGAAATCCGGTCGTGCCGCGACGAGCTTAAGGTTTTTCATTGGATCCAACTCCGGCGCCGGCCGGGCTTCCCCGGCTGCGAAATATGCTCCTTCAAAGAGTAACAACGATAATATACGGGAGTGAAGCCCAGGTCAAGGAAAGATCCGCGCTTTCTCTCCATCTTCATTTGCGCTAGAATGGAGCCATGTACTTCAACGAACTTGTTGCGGCCTACGATCAGCAGAGGCGCGAACGGAATATCTACCACGATCTCATGCGCTTCAGGGTGCGCGAGGTTCTCCTCGTCGGAAGTCTCTATGATTCCTTTGTCGTGGAATCGGACGGCGTCCTGACAGAGCAAATTTATGGTGAATATTTCAAGCTGAACCTCAACACGATTCCTCGCGTGACCTGCGCGTATAGCGAAGATTCGGCGATCGATCTCTTCCGCGGGGGTGGCTTTGATCTTGTCATCCTCATGGCCGGGATTGATTTCGATCTCCCGCTCAAGCTGGCTCAGTCGATGAAGCATATTTGGCCTGATATTCCCATACTCCTCATGGCCACCAACAACTCGAGTCTCGAGAACTTGGACATGAGCGCGCCAGGCCTTGCCGCTATCGACCGGATTTTCGTCTGGAATGGCTACTCCAAGCTTTTCGTCGGCATGATCAAATATGTCGAGGATTTGAGGAACGTGCAGGCTGATACTATGGCCGCGAGAGTCAGGGTCATCCTCCTCATAGAGGATTCGGTGCGGTACTATTCGCGCTTTCTCCCTGTCCTCTACAAGGTTGTGCTCAGGCAGACGCAGAATCTCATTGAAGAGGAGAAGGTGACGGAGACCTACAAACTTCTCTCCATTCGCGCCAGGCCCAAGATTCTTCTCGCTTCGAGTTACGAGGAAGCGCAGGAAATATTCGATACCTACGAGGCCAACCTCCTTACCGTCATCACCGACCTCCGCTTCCCGAGAAACGGAGCCTATGATGAGGAGGCGGGGTTCGATTTCCTCAAAATGGCAAAATCAAGGATTCCTGACCTGCCCATCCTTGTTCAATCCAGCGAGCCACGTATCAGGGAGAAAGCCTATTCCATGGGCGCGGCGTTCACGGACAAGAATTCGGAATCGCTCGAAATGGAGCTTGCCCTCTATCTGCAGGAAAATCTGGGCTTTGGCGCCTTTCGTTTCTGCATGCCCGATGGCACGGAAATCCGCAGGGCCCGCAATATGAAGGAGTTCATCGAGATTTTGCATGTTTTGCCGCCGGAGAGCCTCGCTTACCATGCAGAAAGAAATCACTTTTCCGCATGGCTAATGGCGCGAGGTGAGATACAAATGGCGAAGGTTCTGCGGCCCTACCGCATAGGGGATTTCGCCAACCTGATGGCGTTGCGCGATTTTATAGTGAAGATTCTCGACAACGTGAGGAAGGAAAAGTCGCGCGGTATCGTAGCGAATTTCGACGAAAGCATGATGGCTGACGAGAACTACGTTAGCCGACTCATCGATGGATCGGTGGGGGGGAAGGGGCGCGGCATTGTATTCATACACTCGCTTCTCGAAAATCTCGATTTTGCCCGTTACATCGATGGGATCGATATAAAGATCCCGCGGACCGCTTTCATAGGCATCGACGAATTCGAGAATTTTCTTGAGTCGCACAACTTGTGGTCCTCGGCTTTCTATGGCCATTATTCGATCGAGCTTCGAAAAACCTTCCTGTCGATACCGCTTTCACGCCAGCTCGTGGCGAAGCTAAGGAGCTTTCTCGGATCCACGGACAAGCCGCTTGCCGTAAGGTCGTCAGGCCTCTTCGAAGATATGCTGATGGTGCCCTTCTCGGGCATCTACGACACCTACATAATCCCTAACAATCATCCTGATATCGAAGTGCGGCTCAATCAGCTTTGCGACGCGATCAGGCTTATTTACGCAAGCCTTTTCTCGATGGAAGCGAGATCGTACTTCGAAGTTGCGCGCTACAACCTGGAAGAGGAGCGCATGGCTGTCGTCATTCAGGAGCTCGTCGGTTCGAGGCACGGTGATTACTATTACCCTCACATTTCCGGAGTGGCGCAATCCTACAATTACTATCCGGTTTCCTACGCGAAACCTGAAGACGGGCTCTGCGTGGCCGCCTTGGGATTGGGCACATGGGTCGTTGGCGGAGGGGCTTCGCACCGATTTTGCCCTAGGTATCCGAAGCTCGATGTGCTTTCACCCGATCAAGCTCTCGAAAATACGCAACGGAATTTCCATGCGCTTGACATGAGCAGCTCAACCCCGGATCTTTCCGCGGGTGAAATGGCGAGTCTTTCGGAGTTGCCCATTTCCAAAGCTTCAGGCGACAGGAAATTCCCTCTCATTTGCTCGACATGGGATACCGAAGATCTGCGTTTCATCCCGGGCGATTCGGGACGGGGGCCCAAGGTTATCGATTTAGCCAACATCCTCAAGCATGATGCTTTGCCTTTTGCCGAGGCAATCTCCATGATTCTGGATATCGGGTCTCGATCCATGGGCACGCCCGTGGAAATCGAGTATGCGCTAAACCTGGATGAGCCGACAGGGAAGCCAGCGCTGCACATTCTCCAGCTCAAGCCTCTCATCCATCTTCAAGACAAAGTGAATGTCGATCTTCTATCGGTGGATAGGCGGAATTGCTTCATTTGTTCGGACAGGACAATGGGCAACGGCCGAGATACCGGACTTTTGGATATTGTATGGGTGGATCCGGAATCCTTTGATCGATCGAAAACGCTCGAGATGGCGGCGGAAATAGAGGAAATCGATAACCAGGTTAAAAAACAGGGCAGACGGTACATTTTGATCGGTCCGGGCAGGTGGGGCACGAGGGATCGTTGGCTGGGGATACCCGTATCTTTCGCGCAAATATCGCGCGCCAAAGTGATTGCCGAAGTGGATCTCCCCGGTTTCGTCGTCGACTCCTCCCTTGGCTCACACTTTTTCCATAATCTAACGAGCATGAGCATAGGCTATATGAAAATTTCGCAGGGGGAGGGTGGCTATATCGATTGGAACTGGCTCAGGTCAATGCCGTTCAGGCTTCAGACTCCCCATTGCCGGTGGACGAGCTTGGAATCGCCGGTCGATGTGAGAATGGATGGGAGAACGAGCAAGGCTGTAGTGCTGAAACCGGGGTTTATGGAGCTCGCTGATGGAAAGGGTGGCCTTGGCAGGGATGCTGACATTTCGATCGATGTCCTCGGCGGTACAATTGACGGTTAGGGCGCTTTTGAGCAATACTCAAGCCCAATAGGCACAATCGTACTCCTCTATGACATACGATGTACCCTAATCTCCGTATATGGAGCTTAATCACTATGGATGCTGCGAGCGTTGCGAAAACTCTTCACCCCCTGGAAGTCCGGATTCTCCTCAAGTACGACTCTGGAAGAGAGATCGATGCGCGAACCGTGCGCGATGATCTTGGTTACCGAGAAGGGCAGGAGAACCAAGCTTTTTCCTGGCTGTTCGGGAAAGGGTTGATCGAAGAGACTTCAAGAAGCGTATCGAATTTTTACGAAATGACCCCATTGGGTTCCGACTACGCCGAAAAGGGCACCCCTGAAGAGAGGATTTTCAATGTCGTTGGGGATTCGGGACCTGTCCGGCTCCCTGAGCTGGCGGAAAAGCTAGGGCTTGAACAGAAGAGTATCGGTTCGGCGTTTGGTCTTTTATCGAAGGAAGGCGTCCTTTTCATGGATGATGAAAAGCGAGCCGCGCGCAAGCCTGGCGCCGCGCTTCCAATTCGCGTCGTAAGGCTGAAGGCTCTTCTGGATAGAGCGGCCGCCCAAGCCGGCGTGCTTGAGGAAAGCTCGCTCAATGAGGAAGACCTCTCGGTCATCCAGTCGGTCGCAAAGAAGCGCGGCGCCGGCGACGCTCCTTTCAGAATGTCAGATCGAGAGAAGGTCACCTATCGTCTTTCGGATGCGACGAAGGATGTGCGGATTGCCCTGATCGCCCTTGGAATGACTGGTGAAGAGTATGGCGCTCTCACTCCGGCTATGCTCGAAAAGAGCAGCTGGAGGAACGGCAGCTTCAGACCATACAATATTGGCGTCAGCCCCGCCAGAACTATCCCTGGCAGGAAAAATCCTTACGTGGAATTCCTGGAAAGCGTAAAGGACAAGCTCGTATCGCTCGGTTTCGAGGAATTCGACGGCAATATGGTAGAAACGGAGTTCTGGAATTCTGATGCCCTTTTCATGCCCCAGTTCCATTCGGCGCGAGATATTCATGATGTCTATTACATCGACGACCCAAAATCCGCCAAATATATAGAAGAACCTCATCTTTCCAATGTCGCCGCGGCCCATGAGAATGGCGGGAACACGGGAAGCCGAGGCTGGAACTATCAGTTTGACCGTGATTTTACCCGGAGGCTCATACTGCGGAGCCAAGGCACGGTTCTCTCGGCGAGGCAGCTGCCTAAGGCGAAAATACCGGGCAAATATTTTGGCATCGCCCGCTGTTTCCGCTATGATAAGGTCGATGCCACCCACCTTTCGGATTTCTACCAGACCGAAGGCATCGTCCTGGGTGAAGATGTAAACCTCAGAACTCTGTTAGGATTCCTGGAAATGTTTGCCGTGGAAGTCGCCGGAGCCAAGGAAGTCAAATACGTGCCGGGGTATTTCCCTTTCACCGAACCTTCCGTGGAAGTGCACATAAAGCACCCCGTCCTCGGATGGTTCGAACTGGGTGGCTCGGGCATTTTCCGCCCGGAAGTGACCAAATCCCTCGGTATCGACGTGCCGGTGCTGGCTTGGGGTATAGGCATCGACAGAATGGCGCTCATGGCGCTCGGACTCAACGATCTTAGGGAACTGTTCAGCCCTGACCTGGAAAGTGTCCGAATGCGTCGAGCCCTGACCAAAACACGTTGACGGAGATAGTGTATGCCAAAGATAGAAGTGAATGAAAAGCTGTTTTTCTCCCTCCTTGGGGATGCGCCCGACGCCGCGACGCTCGAAGCAATCCTGCCTACCGCAAAAGCCGAACTCGACGGTTGGGATACGGATGGCGTAAATGCGGAAGATAGAACAATAAAGATAGAACTCAATGACACGAACCGGCCTGACCTTTGGTCGACAGCTGGCCTCGCGCGTCAGCTAAAGACGCATAGAACCAAAAAAGTACCTTCCTATCCTTTCTTTGTCTCTCTTGGCGAGAAACATAGTTCGTCCTATACGGTCGAAGTCGAGGAGAGCGTGCGCCGCGTGAGGCCTTACCTCGCCGGCTTCGTTGCCAAGGGCGTCGCCATAACGGATGCAATGTTGAGAGACATGATCCAGACCCAGGAAAAGTTGACCTGGAATTATGGAAGGAAGCGCCGAACCGTATCCATCGGTCTCTACCGGCCATCCGTAATTGCCTGGCCCGTCCATTACAAGGGCGTCGATCCCGATAAAGTCTCCTTTGTGCCTCTCCAAGAAACGAGAAACATGACCCTCAGGCAAATTCTGGCTGAGCATCCTAAAGGGAAGGAGTACTCCTTTATCCTCCAGAATGAGGCAATCCATCCCCTCCTGGTCGATGACAGAAGCAGGGTCCTCTCCTATCCTCCCATTATCAACTCGGCGGACCTTGGCGCTGTACTCGTCGGGGACAAAGAACTTTTCATCGAAGTAACTGGCAGCGATTACCCATCGGTAGCCCTCACGGCTTCTATAATGGCGTGCGATCTCTCGGATATGGGATTCGCCATCGAGAACGTCGATGTTGTCTATCCCTACGACACTCCATTCGGCAGAAAAATAACTTTCCCCTGTTATTTCCAGGAAAGTTTGAAGGTCCGACTCGACCAGGTTCGCAAGCTTCTCGGTCTTGACATGAGTCTGGAAGAAGCGCGTGCCGCGGCTGAGCGGATGGGATCGAAAGCTTCGGTAGAAGGCGATTTTATCGCCGTAAAGCCTGCCGAATATAGAAATGATTTTCTCCATCCCGTCGATATCACGGAAGACGTGCTTATCGGCATAGGCATGGAGAATTTCCCGCCCGAAAGGCCTCGCGATTTTACCATCGGCAGGCTTTCCCCGATTGAGCAATTCTCGCGAAAAGCCAAGCTGACCCTCGTGGGAACAGGGTATCAGGAAATGATCTACAACTACCTCGGCAGCGGCTGCGACTATATAGAGAAAATGGGAATAAAAGCCGGCGATGTAGTGAAGATCACCAACCCGATGAGCGAGAATTTCGAGTATCTAAGGAACTCGCCTCTGCCAGGGCTGCTGGGGACGGAAGCGGTTTCCGTAAAGGCGCCCTATCCGCATAGGACTTTCGAGGTGGGGAAGGTAGCCGTCAAAGATGCCGCGGAAAATTATGGCATCGCGACGCGGCAGTACATCGGATTTCTGAACACTCATGCGCAAGCCGACTACAACGAATCGGCTTCGCATCTGGCGACGCTCATGTTCTATCTTGGCAGGGAATACGCCGTGAAGGAAGCTCAGGATCCACGCTTCATCCTGGGCCGCCAAGCCGAAGTATGGAGCGGGGGAAAGCGGATTGGCGTTTTTGGAGAGGTTCATCCATCGGTACTAGGGGCTTTTGGCATAACGATGCCCGCCGCGGGCGGCGAATTGGACCTTGATACTCTGCTTGGGGTGCCGGAAACCGCCGCGAAATGATAGGCTCCCTTTTTCCCAGACTGGTTTGATGTTTGCAGAACGCTGAAATCATGCCGATTTGAAGCGATACCTTTCTTCCCGAGCGTTCCTTGGAGGGAAGGGATGGCATGGAAATATTTGCCTATGAGCCGCTGGGCTTTGATGGCTTTCTCGTCAAGATAGAGGTGGATATACGCCGCGGGATACCCGCAGTGGATGTTGTGGGACTTGCGGCGGCCTCGGTGAGGGAATCGCGCGAACGAGTGCGCGCGGCGATACGAAACTCAAGATTCGAATTTCCCCAGGATAGAGTCCTTATAAATCTTTCACCAGCAGACCTTCCCAAGGAAGGATCGCAGTATGATCTTCCCATTGCCCTCAAGATTTTATCTACCGCAGGCCTAATCCCCGATTGTGGCAAGCAAGTCCTGATCGTAGGCGAACTGACTCTGGATGGATTGGTCCGTCCAGTGCGAGGCACATTGCCGGCCCTTCTTCAGGCGTCCAGGAATGGCATACGGCATTTTATCGTCCCAGAGGCTAATTATGACGAAGCGAGTCGGTTTCGCGATGGATTTTTGTTCCCGATCAGCCGCATTTCTGAAATTCAGGAGATACTTTTAGCGATCAGGGATGGAGTAGAGAGGCAAATGCCTCTGCAAAGGAAATGCTCTGAAGATAGCTACGCATCAAGGCTTCTTGAAGCAAAATCCGATGTAGATTTTTCTGACTACTTCGGCAACGAAACTGTTGTTCGGGCTTTAGTAATCGCGGCGGCCGGCAGGCACAATTTCTTGCTTTTCGGCCCTCCTGGCTCCGGGAAAACAATGGCGGCGGCCAGATTCCCTTCGTTGTTGCCTTCGCTCACCGAAAAACAAGCCATGGAAGTCGCGGCAATCTGGTCGCTCCAGGGGCAGCGCTATGGCGAAAAGCAGACTTGCTGCCGGCCTCCAGTCTGCTCACCGCATCACTCGGCTTCACTCGAAGGCATAGTTGGCGGCGGCAAGCCGCCACGTCCTGGGGAGATTAGTCTCGCTCACCGAGGGGTGCTTTTTTTGGACGAAGCGCCTGAATTTAGGCGTGATGTGCTACAATCGTTGCGTGAACCTCTGGAAAACGGATCCATATCTATTGTGCGTGCCGGGAGAATCCTCCAGTACCCAGCGGATTTTCAGCTCGTGCTTGCCGCGAATTCCTGTCCTTGCGGAAACTTGGGAAATCCTGCGAAAGCCTGCGTCTGTTCACCGGTTGAAGTGCAACACTACTGGAAAAAAATGGGCGGACCTCTCCTCGATCGCATCGACATGAGGATACCTGTTCCGGTTTCGAGCGCAGCCAATGCTCTCGGGCAGCCGGGGCAAAGCCAGGCCAATCTCGCTAAAAGTGTCAGAAGGGCGGTTGCGATCCAGATGGCCAGAACCGCCGAACGAGGTGGTGTTTTCAACAGCAGGTTGCCCCCGGAATTGGTGAGGAAGCATTGTCAACTGAGCGCAGATGCGAATAAGCTCTTGCGCGACAAAGCCGAAGCGATTGGATTATCGATGAGAGCATGCCATTCCGTGCTGAAAATAGCGCGAACGATCGCGGATCTACAGGAATCAATGCTGATCGATGCTCAAATGATATCGGAAGCCGCTGAATACAGAGAGTATGGAGACGGTGATAGCTATTGGCCTTTTTGAGGATTCTCTAGCGTGATCATTCATTTGGAAAATGCTCGAGGTTTGGCAGGAAAAATTTGTAAACCCGTTGACAATGATACGGATTCCAAGTAAGTTCCTTCTCGCGCCAAGAAGAAGTAAACGGGCGCCCCGCAATGAGGTTTTCGTGGAATGCGGAAATTTGCAAAAAAAGCGGAAAGTGCGAAAAGCACTTGACAAAAGGTTGGCAAGTTTGCTACCTTCATCGAGCGCTCTGACAGGAAGCCGGCGGGAGACCGCGGGTGGGGAGTTGGGGGCGGGAGCGGAACCGGAAGCTGCAAAGCAGCGGAAGGGGAGCTCAGGGATCT
>Ga0172379_10006363_pt1 | contig 15861 bp, 9 predicted proteins | sample GrowelOW334metaG_FD_119756 | JGI IMG/M metagenome (GOLD analysis project Ga0172379, IMG submission 119756) | Groundwater microbial communities from an aquifer near a municipal landfill in Southern Ontario, Canada - Groundwater well OW334 metaG | ecosystem: Environmental > Aquatic > Deep... | reverse complement strand
AGCGTTGAAAAAAATGAGGCTCGAGCGCAGTCAGCGGAAAAATATAGATGGCGTCGCCAGAATAGAAATCAACAAGGCCGTGCGTTCCGGCGAGCTTGTGGTCAGGGCTATAAACGCCGGATTCGCTTACGGCAAAGACGAACAGCCGATTATCAGCTCTCTGAATACTTCCGTTATGAGAGGCGACAGGGTCGGCATCATCGGCCCCAATGGAATGGGCAAAACAACGCTGCTCAAGCTGCTCCTTGGCGAAATCCATCCGACGACAGGCAGCGTAAAACTCGGCACAAATGTCGAGTGCGCATACTTCGACCAGCTTGGCGGTCAGCTTGAACTCGAAAAAAGTCTTGCCGATAATATCGGGCACGGATACGACACGATTGTAATCAACGGCAGGCGAAAGCAGATAGTTTCTTATCTTATGGATTTTATGTTCACGCCGAGCAAGTCAACTTCGCCGGTGTCTAATCTTTCAGGCGGCGAGCGTAATCGTCTGCAAATCGCAAGGATTTTTACTCAGCCGTCAAATCTTCTTGTGCTTGATGAGCCTACAAACGACCTCGATGTCGAGACGCTGGAACTGCTTGAGGAAATGCTGATTCAATATACCGGCACGGTTTTGATTGTCAGCCACGACAGGGAATTTATCAACAATGTCGTAACCAGCACTCTTGTTCTTGAAGGCAATGGCGTGGTCAAGGAATACGCGGGCGGATATGATGACTGGATTGTTCAGCGGAAGAAAACCCAGAACGCTGAAAAAGAGGCCGCCGCCAAAGACAAGCCCCAGGCTGTAAAACGCCCCAAACCTGCCAAACGGACATATCAGCAAAATCAGGAAATGCAGAAGCTGCCGGGCATTGTGGAAAAACTTGAAAAGCAGGTCGCCGAATTGCACGAGCAAATGTTAGAGCCTTCATTTTATAAACAGGATGGCGCGATTATCGCAAAGGCAGGAAGTGATTTGGAAAAATTCAGCAGTGAACTTGCCGCCGCTTATAAACGGTGGGAAGAACTGATGGACGTAGAATAGCCGTTAGCCACAAAGGCACTAAGGCACAAAGTTTAATCACTGATGACGCTGATTTCGCTGACCTGTCCTGTCATGAGCGAAGCCGAGAAATATTTTTTAATTCTCTCAACCATCAGGCCGATTCCATGTACTATCGACTGCCAACTAACAACTATTTTCTTTTTCTTCTCAAAATCACCCCGCCCAATCCAAACAGTAAAAGTGTCGCGGGTTCGGGGATTGTCGCTACCCAGGCTTCTCCATGTCCTTGTGGATTGATGCCTGTTCCAACAATCGTCAAGCCGTCCCCTGATATTCCCATCGCACCTGCTAATCTCCAGCCCGTTAAATCAAGGCCGCAGTTGTTTGTGAGTATATCCTTAAGATTTTGCATACCACCGGAAGCCGTCCAGTAAAACGACTCCCAGCCCGAGGCCGAGTTACTCTGCCCAACCACAACCGACCCATCGGCAGAAACCCCATAGGCACGACTGGCGAACTCACCGCCCGCTAAATCGCCCAGACCGACTATCCCACCGCTGGCAGTCCAGCGAAATGCCTCCTCACCCGAAGCCGAATTACCTACACCAACCACAACCGACCCATCAGCAGAAACACCACTCGCATAGCTGCTGAAACTGCCTCCGGCGAGGTCACCAAGACCTACTATGCCGCCGGATGTCCAGCGAAATGCCTCATAACCTGCTGCCGAGTAACTTGCCCCAACCACAACTGAACCGTCACCGGAGACACTGTATGCGCAACTGTAGAAACTGCCGCCAACCAAATCACCAAGACCTGCCATGCCGCTGCCGGATGTCCAGCAAAATGCCTCATAACCTGCTGTCGAGTAACCTTGCCCAGCAACAACCGAGCCGTCACCGGACACACCATAAGCGTGACTGTAGAAATCGCCGCCGGCCAAATCTCCTAAGCCCACCATACCGCCGCTTGATGTCCAGCGGAATGCTTGCTCGCCTGATACGGAGCTACCGTAACCAACCACAATCGAACCATCGCCGGAAACACCGTCTGCAACGCTATGGAATTGGCCGCCAGCTAAATCGCCAAGACCGACCATTTTGCCGCCGGATGTCCACCGAAATGCCTCAGGGAAAGACCATGAGGCTGAGGACTGACCATATCCTACCACAACAGAGCCGTCACTGGAGACGCCGTGCGCCTGGCTGTTGACTGCTCCTCCTGGCAGATCACCAAGACCTTGAAAGCTCGCCGCATTTGCGTAACATGGAATGGCACAAATCAATAGTGTACAAATTGCAAGCCGTCTCATTTTCTTTCCTTTTCAAAAAGTGTTAAAAGTTTTTCCAAATAATTTATATGAAGAACTGCTGAATTGTGAACAGACGGGAAATTCTCCAACTATTTCTCATTTTCTTCCAACTCCACAGATAACAGCATCATTATAGGATATTTTCCATTGAAAATCAAGAGAAAAACCTGCCGAAGCCAAGTCCTTGCTTCCTTATTTCCTTACTTCTTTGCTTCCTTGAGTTATCCGATAAAAGTTCCGCTGCGATTCATCGCATCGCCGTTTGCGCTGGAAATATCCGGGCTTGGCGCGGCCAGTTCATCGTCTGGCAATGAAACATTTTCCGGCTGGCCATCAATTTGAATCGCGAAAGTCAACGGGCCAATTTGCAGACGGTCTCCCGGTTTGGCTTCCGTTTCATCAATGATTTTCTGGCCGTTAAGGAATGTGCCATTGCTTGAGCGCAGGTCGCGGATTTTCAGGGATTGACCTTCCTGGCTCAGTTGGCAATGTCTGCGTGAGATAACCTGCAACGGGATGTACATTTCACAGTCGGGCCTGCGACCAAGTATCGTAGCCTTGTTGCGAACCGGAAAGACTTGTTTGCTTCCGTCTTTCTTCAGCAATATGAGCGAAACATTCATTTCGCTTCCTTTCAGGCTGTAATCGTTTTTGTGAAAACCTATTACATAGTTAATTATAGCACAAACATAAGGCATTGACAAGTTTTAAATGTTTTTTTAGTTATTTGGACACAGGTTGTCTTTTAATCAATTATATTGACGCGATTTGATACCGCCGTTAAACTTCGACATTTTAATTTGCAGGTAAAAATGATGTATAAAGCGGCGATATTCGACCTTGACGGGACATTGGTAGATTCTGTGGCTGATTTGGCTGACGCGTTTAACTACGGCTTAGAGCAATTCGGCCAGCCAAAAAGAACCATAGACGAACTGCGAAAAATGATTGGCGACGGCATAAGAATCACCATCAGCAGGGCACTGGCACAGGATAAGCAGGAATTTATCGACCGTGTGGCGGAGAAAATGCGTGAAAAGTACGCCACAATATGCCTCGATAAGACAAAACCCTATGATGGAATACCTGAGGCGGTGGCGGAACTTGGCAAAAAGGGCATCAGGCTCGCAGTTTTAACCAATAAAGACCAGGCAATGGCGCAAAAAATCGTGGAACATTTTTTCCCCGGCAGTTTTGAAATAATTCGCGGAACAACGGGCATCGACCCTGTCAAACCCGACCCGAAAGCTGGAATGCAAATTATAAAATATTTTGGTATTGCTCCCGGACAGGCGGTATTTGTCGGCGACAGCTCCGCAGATATTCAAGCCGCCAAGGCCTGCGGCAGTTATTCGGTTGGCGTAAGCTGGGGGCTTCGTTTGGCGGATGAGCTTAGGCGAAATGAGGCTGATTTAATTATATCCAATCCCTGTGAATTGATTAGAGCGTTTTAAGGCAATCTCTAAAAATTGACAATCAAACATAATAGACGTTGTTTTTGACCGGTCGCTTACGCTCGCGGCTCTGATTTACGCATTTTTAGGGATACCCTTAAGTTTTTCTATTCCGCTTTTTGCCGCTGCGTCGTTGCGGCAGAAGGCCGCTAACTATTCGTGTCTCAGCGCGATAATCGGGTCAACTTTTGCGGCGTTCACAGCGGGGTACAAACCGAAAATTATGCCTATCGCGATACTGATAATCATCGGCAGAAGAATGCTGCTCAATGTTACAACCGTTGTCATCTCAGAAAAATAAGTGATGATATAAGGAATACCGATTCCGACAGCCATTCCTACGATTCCGCCGAGTGTTGACAGTACAACAGCTTCTATCAGAAATTGCGTTATAATTTGACTTCGTCTTGCTCCGATAGCCCTGCGGATGCCGATTTCTCGCGTGCGTTCCGTTACGGAAGCCAGCATAATGTTCATAATTCCGATACCACCGACAAGCAGGCTGATGCTCGCGATTGAGCCGAGAACGATATTGTTTCTTCGCTTGGTTGCTTCCGCCTGTTTAAGCAGGGCAAGAGGCACGCTGATTTCATAGTCGGTTTTTTTGTGGAAATCTTTCAGCATTCTCTCAATTCCTGCGGCCGTTGATTCCACGTTTGCGATGTCATCAGTCTGAACTATAATCTGATGCAATTCTATTTGTTCGAGCGTGAAGCTGCCCGAAGTCCTTTTAAAGAAAACATCTCCGAAGTATTTTTTGACAGTGCTGATAGGTATATAAGCGTCTATTTGCTGGTCTGGTATCTGGATGCTGCCCGCCTGAGCCGCTTCGCTTTTTATAATTCCGATAACCTCAAAGCTGTCGCCTCCGATTCGGATGTTTTGCCCGATGGAGTTTTTAGTCGCCAGCAGTTTTCTCGCGCCGAATTCAGTCAGAACCACCACCGGCGCAAGATTCTGAACTTCACTTTTACCGAAAATTTTTCCCGCCAGTACAGGTCTCGGCACTAATTCAAACCATTCCTGTGTTGTGCCTACGATTCGCAGTTCCAGCGTCCTTGCATCGACGCGTGATTCTTTGCGTATAAGTTTTGCCGGGGCGCTTTTTCTTACATTTGGAAAACTTTCGTTTATTCTCTGATAATCCATATATGTAAGGCCATATACGCTCATATGCGAATGCTGGGTGCTTGTGGATTCCTCCTCAATAGACTTGATTGAATTTATGATTATGTTATTGCTGCCTAATTTTTCAATCTGTTTCATAGCTTCTCTGCTTGCGCCTTCTCCGACAGCAAGCATAGCTACAACGCTGCCAACTCCGAACACAACTCCGAGCATCGTCAGGAATGAACGGAGTTTGTGCATCAGGAGGTTCTCAATTCCCAGCAATATGTTTCTTGCAAATCTTGACTGGTGCATAAACAAAAATTAAAAATCAAAAATTAAAAATAAAAATTAAGGATTCGGCCTAAAGGCCGAGCCTATATTCTGTCTACTGTATTCTTATTCAATCTTTTCCACTTTTCCATCTTTCATATGCAGCCTGTTTTTAGCATAATTCGCTATATCAGGCTCGTGCGTTACCATAATAATCGTTGTTCCTTCATCGTTAAGTTCGGCGAGCAGATGCATAATTTGTTCACCTGTTACGCTGTCAAGGTTCCCCGTAGGCTCATCTGCGAGAATTATATGCGGCGAAGCTGCTAACGACCTTGCTACCGCGACTCTTTGCATTTGTCCGCCGGAGAGTTCCGCCGGTTTGTGATTGAGCCTTTCGCCCAATCCAACCTTGCACGCCAGTTCCCTTGCTCTTTCTTCGCTTTTGTCCGCCTCCCAGCCGAGATAGTACAAGGGCAGTTCGATATTTTTCTGTACGCTAAGATGCGGCATCAGATTGAAACTCTGAAAAACAAAGCCAATATATTTCAGCCGAATATCGCTCAGCGAATTATCGTCGAGTATGCTTACATCTTTATCTTCAAGAAAGTATTGTCCGCTGGTCGGCCTGTCGAGGCAGCCTAATATATTCATCATTGTGCTTTTTCCTGAGCCGCTGTGTCCCATTATTGCCCAGAAACTTCCCTTGTCAAAAGATACACTAATGCCGTCAAGAGCGCGTACCTTCTCGCTGCCCATCTGATAGTACTTATGAATATTTTCAAATTTTACAATGCTCATATAAATTTAAAAATCAAAAATTAAAATGCAAAAATAAGGAACTGCCTGTCGGCAGAACTAATTTATTATTCTTTCGGTTTTTCTCTGCCAAACTGTTTACGCAATTGTTCCTTCTGCTCAGGAGTCATATTCTCAAACTGCTTTTTCATTTTTTCTTTTTCTTCATCAGACATATTCTCAAACTTTTTCTTCATATCCTCCGCGTTTGATGTTTCGGTATTCGCCGACTGGTTTGCTTCTGTCGCGGCAGGGGGCGGTGTTATCGTTTTTTCGGTCTGCTCGACCGGTTTTGCCGCTGCGGCGCCAGCGCTGTTTTGCGTTCTCTGTTCCAGGAGCTTACGATTTTCAGTCTCAACCGCCGCTGATTTCAATGGCGGGCTGAGAAGTACAACATCCCCATCATTGAGACCGCTGACAATGTGAATCATTTTATTGTTATCAAGGCCAGTCTTGACTTTTCTCGCCTCAAAATCATTTCTCTTTTTGACATAAACCGTCGGCTCCGAGCCAACTCTTACAACCGCCTGAAGCGGAATAAAAATAACATTTTTCATCTGCTCAATCACAATCTCCGCCTGACAACTCATTCCAGTTCTCAGCATAGGGTCGTTATCATCAATCGAAATTTCAGCGTTATAAACTTTCAAGTCTGGGTTCAGCCACATACGCTGTCCATCGGGCAAAGGCGCGATAGTCGTGATGTTTCCGAAATATGTTTTACCCGGCATCGTATCGACGATAATAATCGCCGGCATTCCCTTTTCCGTCTTTTTTAAATACGCTTCGTGAATAGCAACCTCGGCTTTTGAAGCGTCCCCTGCCGGAAGATAAATAAGTTCTTCCTTTTCTCCGACTTCGCTGCCGACATCCAAAGGCTGGGTATTGCCCCATCGGTTGCTTTTTGCGCTTGTCGCGTAAATAACCAAGCCATCTGTCGGCGCGTAAATTTTTGTCTTTCCAAGCTGGTCGTTCATTTTTTTCAGCTTGTCCTGCTGACGGTTATATTCCGATTCCTTGGCCTTTAGCTCCGCCTGCGCCTGAATCACGCTTGCATTTGACTTGCGTTCGGTTCGCTCCATCGCCATCTCGGCCTGTGAAACATCGCTTTTAAGCTTTGCAACTTCTCTTTTGTAGGTGTATTTCTCCAGTAATTCTTTGCTCTTTAACGCCAAATTCGCGTCAATCGCACATTTTTTTCTGGCAATGGTGTCCGTTTGCAGTTCAACCCCTGAAATATATTTTTCGGCGGCAAGTTGAGTTGAGTCTTTCAGCGTCTGCTCTGCTCTCGATAGTTCTTCCTGCGCAAGCGCAATTTTGGCATCTGCCTCATCAAGCGAATAGAGATAATCGCCGCTGATATATTTTTCCAAATCCTGCTTTGCGAATTCAAGCGTTAATTTCGCCAAATCAATATCGCTCTTGGCCTGATTTTCGACAACCGCAAGATTTTCCTTTGCGCTTATAAACGTCGCTTCAGTGTTTTGAACGCGTATTTCCTGGTCTATTTTCTGGTCGTTAAGCGTATTTGCGTTAAGTTCAACCAGCAAATCTCCCTGCTTTACTCGAGTTCCTTCCGCTATGACAGAAACAATAGAAGACCTGCCCTCGACTTCATTCCTGATAATCGTCTGGTCTTTTGCCTTTATTGTTCCTGATTCTGTGTAGCTTATCGTCAAATCCCCTCGTTTGACTTTATATACAGGCTTGTCGGTGTCTGAACCGTTTTTTCTTTTGAGGAACAGCCCGGAAACAAGTATTACCACCAGAACAACAGCGGCAATACCGGCAATTGAATATAATTTATTTTTCGACATTTTTCGAATTACCTCCCGGCAGATACTCCTGCCATAATCCATCTTCATCTATTTGCAGAACGCCCATAAATTGCTGCATCGTAAGTTCCGCTATTCGATAATTAACCACCGCCGCGGTAAGCTGATTTTGCGCGGCCAAAAGCGCATCCTGCGCATCAAGCAAATCGCGGATAATAGCTCTGTTTGCCTCAAGAAACATAGTTACGCTCCTGACACGCTTTTGTGCGACATAAACCGCTTTTGCCTGTATATACATATTTTCTCTGGCTTCGAGCAAATCGCGCAGCGTATTTCTTATTTGTGTTTTTATGCCGTCCTCAAGTATCTGAACATTCCTGACAGCCTTTTCAAGTTCAATATAACTCTTGCGATACTCGACGCTCTCTGCCGTTCTTTCAAGGCCAAGGTCAAGCGTCAGGAGCGATGAATAAACGCCTCTGTTCGCCGCAAAATGTGCGTTATCGCTCGTCGCAGAGCCGACAGTGTTTCTTCTTGAGCCGATTTTCGCAGAACCAAGAAATGTAAGCTCTGCGCCAAGCGCATCAGCGGCAACGACAACCGCCCTTTGCGCATCATATATTTTGCCATCGGATACTTTCAAATCCAACCTGTTGTCGAACGCCAACTGTATCGCGTTTGCCTCTGTGATTTCCATAGGCCCTGCGTTTTTATAATCGGGCTCAAGCAATTGGATAAGCGCGACATCTAAAGAAGAATTATTTGTATCATCCGGCTGATTGGCTTCCGCTGCGATTTCACTTATAATGGTTTTTGTCGGCGTTGTAAGAGCTTCAAGCTCCGCGGGACTCAATACGATATTCGCGTCCGGCGGCAAACCAAGAAATGTCTTAAAAGCATCAAGTTGTTTTTTGTATGTTTGCACCGCTGAAATCCATCCCTGACGCGATGACAACTCGTTTTGAGCAGCCTGGTCAGCTTCTATTTCTCTCTGTCTGCCCTTGTTAGCTAATTTCCTGCTCCATCTCGATGACACTATTCTGCTTTTATAATCAGCTTCCCTGTTTTTTATTATATCCAATTGCTGAAGAACTGACAGGTACTTACTTGCCGTATCGACCGCGAATTGTTTTTTATATGTTTCAAATATCCATATTGCATAGACAGTATTACGTTCCGCCTGCGTCAAATTTTCCATAACAATATGTTTGCCCGAACCTCGCAGCAGCGGAATCGAAATACTCCCTTCGCCCGCAATTCCGGTTGACGATGCTCCGCCCAGACTGAGCAGATTTGCTAAATCAATCGCCAGTGCGCTGCTGATAGAGCCGCCGGTGGGGAGTTTTCTGCTGACTCCGATATTTCCGCTCGCAACATTTCCGCTGACAGTTCTGTTGCCGGTGGTATCTGTGCTTGTAAGGTTTTGCATCTGTGCAATGAAAGTGTTTCTAAAAGCCTGCCGCTCAAGCTCAAGGTCAAGCGCGGAACTGAAAACATCTTCCTTTTGGCTCTGATATGCCGGACTGTTTTTTGCGCCTATCTGCAAAGCGTCAAGCAGCGAAATAGTGAGCGTCCTGCTCACGTTGCTGCTATCGTTTTGGTCAGCACTTACGGCAGGGAAATCCTTTTCAGGCCAATGTTCGATTTTCTCTAATCTGTCCGAGCCGAATGATGCTCTGCCCGAAACCGGCAGATTCTGGTCTAACAAAAGCCGGCGACGGAGAATGTCGCTGGGCCTTTCGATGCTGAATTTGCTTTTTTTGCCGATGGCCTGCATCTGCTTTTCTTTAATGATGTTATCGGCGGTTTTGTTAAGGTTTTTGCGGAATTTTTGCGGGCTGCTACAGCCGATTTGCAGCACAAAGGCAGCCAGAATCAGACATAACAATCCCAGTTTTGTCTCTAACCGTTTATTATTAAAGGTTTTATGATTATAATACATCATTTTTTTTCGCTTTTTATACACCGACTCCGCGATAAGTAATATATTAGTATAAATATCGGCAGTTTTGTAACAGAAAAAATGTGTTAATTTAAGAAAAATTCGTAGATTTGATAAGATTTTTTAGCGGCAAAAAATAGCTACCAATGCATTCATCATTGCCAAAGGGCTATGGCGGGCAGGCAAAGACACAAATAAAATGAAAACAGGGTTTGTCCGGCGAAATAAGTCTTGACAAAAAGACAAAAATGGTATAGAATAAACAAACAAGGCGTAATTTGCCTATCTTACAAACTTTTATGGTGGATAAATTGAACAGGAACCAGGCGAGTAATTTCGTTTTGCGGTTTTGTTAAAAAGGAGTAAAGACATAAAAACTTCATCGCGTTATCCTGGTTTAATAGCGATAGTGTTTGCGTGTTTGAGTTCTGCCTGCACGGCGGCCATAACTGGAACTTATGTGGACGCTACGGCAAGCAATACCAGCGCCGCCAATCTAACATGGTCAAGCGACAGCGACAGCAGTACAGATAAGTATTGGTACGGCCTGACGTACAGCGGTACGCAGGGCAATACCGTTTGGCAAGCCTATAACAAAGAGGATGTTCCTAAAATAACCACCGTTATTTCCGGCCTTAACGCAAGCAAGAAGTACAGAATTTATGTAATATACTATGGCAAAGCAAGCGATAATCGGCAGGTTTATGCGGGATTGGCAGGAACAAGGCTGCAAAACTACGGCATAACAGATGGTACGGCAATTGGATACGAAGTTAGCGGAGTAAGCGGACGACAGGTTTGTGTAGGTACGGTTGAAGGTATGACCTGGGTTGGGGTGGATATCGACAGCGCCGGTATCAAGAGTGCTGATGTAAATTCCTCATATACGACCGCTGTGTACGCGTGGTATGACGGCGTTGCGTATGAAGAGGTAAGTTCGATAGGCAAAGACGTTATATACCAAAGATATGTTGATGCCGGTCCAAGTAATACTTCCGCAGTTGTCGGCGGCAATTGGTATGCGACTCCGAGTAATACAATAGATAATTTGTGGTCATTGCGAAGCTATGCCGGACCTCAGGGCGACAATATTTTTGAAGCACACGCGACAGAAAACACAAAAACATTAAGGACGGCTGTAAATGGATTAGACCCGCTAACAAAATATAATATCTACCTTGTTCATTGCACAAAAGACGTATCCGGCGCCCGCTGGAGAACGCTTGCCGCAATGTCCGGCGACACACTTCAACTGCGTGACTTGGATACGGGGCAATTTACCGGGTGGTATTCCTCAGGCCTGTGCAGCCAACGAGTACTTCTTGGCAGTGTTATCGGCCAAACATCAATTGCCATTGATGTGAACGATCAATTGCACCCGCCGGTCGATGATAATCGCACATGGTATGACGGCGTTCTTGTTGAAGCAGATTACGCGGGATACGAACCTGTGATTACAGGTTGTTATGTTGACGCGACAACGTCCAATACGGTTGCCGCAGGAGGCGGAAACTGGTGGGCATTAGTCGGCGGTTCTGATAACTTATGGTATTTAAGGAGTTATGGCACATACGGCAAGACGGTTTTTCAAGCTGATGCACCAGAGAATCCTCCCAAACTGACAACTACCATTACGGGCCTTGATAAGAACAAAACCTATAATGTTTATGTCATTTTCCATGGTAAAAAGGATGCCTCTTCCGATTGGCAGATTCAAGCGGCATTATCCGGCCAAACACTTGCGACGTATAACAACGACAGCGGCTATGCTACCGATTATTATTCTTCTGGAATTTACGGTCGCCAGGTGTGGTTAGCCACTGTTAGCGACGTAAATTCAGTTGCGGTTGATATTGATGATGGCGTTGATGGTTCTTTAGATAAACGAACATGGTATGATGGTCTGGCTTTTGAAGAGGTAAGGAAACCATGCGACAGCAGCACTGCTCCCGTTCTTTATTACTATGATATTACCTACGCGGGAGCATACGGCAAGACTGCGAGGTATGATGAGCGGCACGTTGTCAGTTGTATTCAGGGCTTAGTCAATCGTAACGCGCCGAGATTGTTTGTACGTTACTTTGGCGGTACCGGCGATCATGGCTGGCTTAATAGATTATTAGAGCCGGGCGGCCTATGTGAGAACTGGAAAGTACAGGAAATTTCAAATGTAGAAAGTCTCATTAGTACATTCAGCGCGTATATAAGCGGCGTCATTCTTTATGACCCAGACCCCAATACAGGAGCTATTTCAACAAGTCTTGTTGCTACATCGGTAGCCGGTGCCGAGAATGCAATAGCTGTTCGCAAGGATACAACCGCGGGTTCTATGTATAACTATCTTGTGAACGATGCCGATGGTCCGCATCTGACGGTACTGGTCGACCTTGCAGGCAAATTTACCGGCACCGGAACAATCTGGCAGACATCAACGGCTTCGACCGGCAGCAAGAAATGCGATGCGTATGTCTGGCTCAAGCAAAAGTATATCGATACCTCCAAATGTAATCCGGAGTATTTATCCTATACGATGGATTTGTGGGGTCTTAAACTGGGCGGCAATGATATGACTCAGCTTTGCAATCTGGATTACGCGGTCAGTAAAAAGGCCGTATGCTTTGAACTGTCGCCGTGGGGGGATGAAGTACCCAATGATGATACTGGTCAGCCCTTAGGCACCGACCTGAATACTTTTAAAATGTTATTGGATGCCTGTAATACCAAAACCAACAAGCAGACGATGATTCAGATGTCAGGTTTCCCGAATTGGCCCTACAAGTATTCGACTTCTGTCGGCGGCAGTCATTCACCTGTTGCGCTTGAGTGGGAATTTATGCGATTTCTTACGGCGTACAATGTGTACACTGATGTCGAATTTTACCTATCCAATACCTCATTCTACTCTGCTCTGGCACCGGCGACTAATGAACGTCGTTATGTTCAGAATCCCGCTCCGACTTATGACGATATGGTTGCGGCAGGTTTGATTAACGCCGGCGGCAGTGTTGTCGCGGGCAACTATGTTATGATAGGTATGGGTGATTACGATTGCTCTGCCTGGACGATGCAGAGGCTGGCGAATTCTACGGGTGTTTATTCTAATGCAGGCCGCGGTCAGGTCTATTGTAACTGGGGCGTTAACCCTACCATGATAAACAAAGCTTCAGTTGCTATGGATTATATGTACCGCGGCAAGACCGGCGCGGATTGTTTTATATCATGGGATTCCGGGGCCGGTTATATCAATCCGACACAGTTGTACGGCACTCGCAGTCCATCGGGCTATCCAAGCGGGCTTAGTCTATGGCAAGCGCATTGTCGGAAATACTACCGTATGATGGATTATTCGATAAGCGGCTGGCTGCTGAACGGCGCAGTCGATTTGAGCAGCACCGATTGTCTGAACTACGCGTCTTTCAGCGGAGACGGAATCGGCATTCACATAAGCAGTTCGGGAACAATGTATTTGGTCGATAATAAGGTACCCGTTAATTTAATAAAGGGCAGTTCTGACACTACCCAATTCAGTATGATGGATTATGCCTCCGGGGTTAATTTTGGATGGTACAGGGCGGTGAACTGGAATACCGGCACACAGGAGAGTCCGGTATATGCTGCATGGGGTCCTGACCATATCAAACTGGTTATGGAACAAAAGGCCGGTTCTGGTCATAATCATAGATTTCTGGACGCATATAGCTATTACTATCTGATGCGTTACTATCTTAGCGGCAACAATAATTATCGCGCCACGTGGATTAATGACACTGCCCCGAAAATTATGCAGGCTGGCAGAACCTATCCTATCACAGTAACTGTTAGAAATGACGGCTGGGATACATGGAATGAGTCAAATTCTTACAGGCTTGGTTATTCTCTCGTACTTTCAGGTTCATCTCCTAACTACGGCAGACAATATTTGCCGTCTCTTGTGAGCGTGCTTCCTGGACAGACATGGACATTTACGTTTAATATCACCGCACCTTCGACCTACGGGATATATGATTTTCAACTTGATATGGTAAAGGAAGGCGCAACCTGGTTTGCATCACAAAATAACATCGAATGGAAAAGCCAAATAACTGTGGCGGCAAATGAGACCGATATTGACACAGACGGGGACGGCATCCCTGATGTTATTGAGACATCGCAGGGAACTTTGTACTGGCATCCTGATAGCGTCATCTATAAGAAAAGCGATTTCAATCATGATGGTCGTGTCAATTATAAGGACCTTATGGTTTTGGCAGAGAATTGGCTAAGAAGTGCGTCTTTAACAGATATTGCGCCTACGATTCCTGATGGCGCTACCGATTTTATGGATTTTTCAGTTTTTGCCGAGGATTGGCTGGAATAGTCTTATCAGGGAACATCTCATTTATGCTGCTATTAGCCCTATTTGGTGCAACAATATAAATTTTGTAAAAGATTAAAACTACCTCTAAAAATCTTCTACTTGCCGCTCAAAGGCATTATTGGAGATTTCCTTATGTATTGTCGCTGATTCCGCGGCTGCTTTGTCTGATATATAGCTTGATTGGCTGAATCAGACTGACCGGTTTTTCTTGTTTTCCTGTTATCTTATCGTGCAGTAACTTTGCGGCAGCGTAACCCACATTTTTGTCATATTGTTCTACACTTGATAATTTTACCGATAGTTTTTCGCATTTTGGCTTATTTCCAAAGCCCACTACGAAAATATCTTTTCCAATTTTCAATCCCAGTTCTTCTGCGGCTATATATAATGAATGAGCGGCATCATCATTAACGGCCATAAAAGAGAATTTTTCATACGAAGATTTAGAAAGAAAATCCTGTATGTGTTTAGCGAGTTTTTTGATAATATAAGTCATATCAATATTGTTTTCTGAAAGCATATCGAGAACGTCAGATTCAGAAACCGGATTGTTAATAACATATTCGCTATTTTTGTCTACATAATATCCTGCTTCATTCATTGCCTCAAGATACCCCTGCCACCGTGATTGTACAGAAAGCGGTCTTTCCGAATACCCCCAAAAATGCACCGGAATATGGTGAGTTTCAATAAGATGTTTTGTTGCTTCGTAAGTTCCATGGAAATGATCAGGAGAGACAACGCTTACTTGTATTCCTTCCATTTCCCTGTCAACCAGTACGACCTTAACGCCTTTATTCAGCGTGTCTGATAGAGTCCGCCGAAAAGCTGGATTATCACATGGATAAATTATTAACCCTTTGATTTCTGAAGGGAGCGATACTTCTTGTTTGTACCTCGTGCTGATGGTAATAAAGTTAAGGTTATTTTCAATTGTATATTGCCGGATGCCGTTTTCGATTGCGATAAATTGAGCGTTATTTGCCCAGCGTATAAATGCTAAAGAAGTTTCACTGGGAGATTTGGGTTTATATCCAATTATTAAAGGTCCCTTTCCCCATTTCACAGCTCTGGAAATTAGCCCTTCCTTTTCCAGTTCATTTAATGCAGAATTGACGGTAGAAAACCCTACGCCCCAGCGTTTTGTAAGCTGGGCAGTAGTAGGGAGGTGTTCGCCCGTAACGAGTTTGCCATCCAAAATATCCTTTCGCACATACTGAATGAGTTGGCGATAGATAGGTTTTTTTTTGCCATTTTTTTTGTCGATTTCGTTTAAAGCAATTTCGGCCATATAATGTCTTTGTGCTTCCTGATAAATATCTAAAGATTATAACTTCATTACACATAATATACCACACAAGTTCCCGTATTTCCAGATAATTATCCAAAATATTAAATTTTATAGAACAATTATGAAGTGTTTTTGTATTTGTGTTGTCCGCAAATATGGTAATTGGATAGTTTGGTTTAGTTTTAATAATAAGTTAAATGCTTACAAATTAAACAGTTATATATTTTGATGTTATTTATTGGATAACTATCCACAATTTTATCTTTTTATTGGGAAATTTGCTTGATTAAAATTGGTGTCGGTGTTATATATATTGGAGAAAGTGTTTGATACTGAATCTTAAAGGCGGAGATGGAAGCAGCCGTTTTTAGGTGTCTTAAAATGAGTGATGAAAACCCGGAAATCCTTTGTTAGATAGTAAAATTCGATTGTGAATTTATAAAAGGAAATACGGTGTAGACGTATTATCCTGAAGAACAATTTTCTATTTTTGAAGGGTAATAAAATGAAGAAGGAAGCAGTAAAATTTGTTTTAGCGATTATTTTTTGTTTGTTCTT
>Ga0172379_10006362_pt1 | contig 15863 bp, 12 predicted proteins | sample GrowelOW334metaG_FD_119756 | JGI IMG/M metagenome (GOLD analysis project Ga0172379, IMG submission 119756) | Groundwater microbial communities from an aquifer near a municipal landfill in Southern Ontario, Canada - Groundwater well OW334 metaG | ecosystem: Environmental > Aquatic > Deep... | reverse complement strand
CTATGGCCCAAATTATGTTGTCGCCTGAAAATGGCCTAGAATAGGATAACCATAGTGACAGTAAGGGAACGCAATTTCCTTGAAGGCCTCTCCGGCACTGTCGCTTCGACCGAATTCATACAACTTCAGAAGGAGTGTTTCATGAACAAGCTTACCGCGTTATTTGCGTCGATCCTGGTCTTTGGTGTTGCCACGCTGCCGGTCGCCGCCGCCCCCAAGGATGACGCCCTGGCATTGGTGACCAAGGCTGTCGCCCACGTCAAGGACGCCGGCAAGGAAAAGGCCCTGGCGGACTTTAATAACCCGAAGGGATCGTTCGTGAAAGGCGATCTCTATGTGTTTGCCTATACCCTGCAAGGGGTGATCCTTGCTCACCCGATGAACCCCAAACTGATCGGCAAGGATATGACCGAGGTGAAGGATTCGGACGGCAAATTATTCACCAAGGAATTTGTCGCCACCGTGAATGGCCCGGGCAAGGGCTGGGTGGATTACAACTGGACCAATCCGACGACCAAGAAGATCGAGGCCAAATCGTCCTACGTGGCCAAAGCCGGGGACGTCTTCGTCGGCTGCGGCATCTACAAATAGCCGCCAGCGCCGGGACGGGAACCACCGGACGGGGCTCCCCGCGGCATGCAACAGCAGGCGCATGGGCACAACCGATACGAAGGGGTAGCCGGTGCCGGAGTCGCTGATTCCTGAGTACCGGCGCCAGGGTCCGCCCATGCGGCCCTGGCGCAGATGTTTTCCCTCGCCGGCATATTGAGCCTCGTCGATTCGCGCCGCCCGCACTGGCTCGCATCGCTTCTATTCTTGGAGATGCAATGAATCTACTCAACAAAATGTTGATTGCTCCGGCAGTCACCATCGTGCTCATGCTCGTTCTAGGCGCCATCGGTTACTGGTCGATGAACTCCCAGCAGGCGGCGCTGGAGGAACTCTTCAACGGTCGCTTCAGCCATACCGCGGTAGCGACCGACATCAGTTCCGACGTTCTGAGAGCCCATGCACACGCCTACCGGGTGATGACATGGAGTGCCAGCCGCGGTGACGGCTATATAGAAAAGGAAACGAAAATCCTGCTGGCTGATTTCGACAAAAATGCCGCCGAGTTTGCCGTCTGGGCGGCGCGGCCGAACCTGACCGAAGAGGAAAGGGCGCTCGGCAAGCAAATGCTCGGGCAGATCAGCAAGTACCGGAACTCCATTGCCAGTTCCCTCGACATGGCAACGGCGGATATCAATTCCGCGGTGATGACGATGCAATCGGCAGACGACAACTTCAAGCAGTTGAGCGCATCCACCGACAAGCTGGTCGCCCTGGAAAAACAGCTTGGCAAGAGCGATGTCGACCGTTCCGCCAGCGTGTTCCGGCGCATGCTCAGCATCGCTCTGGCGGGGCTGGTGGCGTCGATCTGCATTGCCGGAGGCCTGAGCTTTGCCATGGCACGCGGCGTTATGGGGCAGATTGGCGGCGAGCCGGCCTATGCAACGGAAATCACCCGCCAGATCGCCGAAGGCAACCTGACGGTTTCGATCCGAACCGTTCCGGGCGACAATTCCAGCCTGCTTGCCGCGATGCGGCAGATGCATGAGGCGCTGCGCCGGATCATCGATCAGATCCACCAGATCGTCCAGGAGGTGGCCCACAATACCGAACAGATGGCCACGGTATCCCGCAAGGTATCGGATGGATCCGACCGGCAGAGCGAAGCTGCTGTCTCCATGGCCGCCGCCGTCGAGGAAATGACCGCCAGCGTCGGCCATGTCGCGGCAAACGCCGATGGGGTCAAAGAGATGGCGGCGGAAGCCAGATCGCTGTCGGAAGACGGCAGCGAGACGGTGAAGCACGCCATCACCGACATCAACAAGATTGCCGATTCGTTCAGCCACTCGACCCAACTCATTCAAACCCTGAGTACCCAGACCGAACAGATTTCCTCGATCGCCAACGTCATCAAGGAAATTGCCGATCAGACCAACTTGCTCGCCTTGAACGCCGCGATCGAAGCGGCGCGGGCCGGCGAGCAGGGACGGGGGTTTGCCGTGGTTGCCGACGAGGTGCGTAAATTGGCCGAGCGGACCACTCAGTCGACGCAGGAAATCGCCACCATGATCGCCTCGATACAAAGCGGAACCCAAAGCGCCGTTCAAGGGATGGATGCGGGCGGCGCCCAAGTCGGCCAGGGCGTCAGCATGGCGGCAAAGGCGGGAGAATCGATGGTCCAGATCGAAGCCAGTACACGCAAGGTGCTGGACGCCACCGCCCAGATTTCCAGCGCCTTGCGCGAACAGAATTCCGCCAGCAACCTGATCTCCCAGAACGTCGAAAAAATCGCCGTCATGGCCGAGGAGAACGATGTGGCCGTGAAAGAAGTGGCGCGTGCGGCGGAGCGCCTGGAAGGCCTGGCCGCATCGCTCAAGTCTTCTGTCGGGATGTTCCGGATATAGCCCATCTAACCGTAGTTCATTTACTGGACCGACCTTGCCATGGCACCTACGAATCTCTACTGGATGCAGGCCGGCGGCTGCGGCGGCGACACCATGTCGTTTCTCGGCGGCGAGCGGCCTGATATCGCGACGCTGATAAAGGGCGCCGGCATCAACCTGCTGTGGCATCCGTCCTTGTCGAATATTTCCGCACCCGAACAGAGAGGTCTGCTGGACTCCCTGGACACCGGCGGTACGCCGCTGGATGTGCTGGTGGTCGAGGGCAGCGTGGTACGCGGCCCCGCCGGCACGGGCATGTTCGACGCGCGCGGCGGGCGTCCGCGCAAGGATCTGGTGGTGGCACTGGCGCGCCGCGCCCACCACGTTATCGCGCTCGGCACCTGTGCCAGCTTCGGCGGGTTTGGCGTCGCCAGCGAGATCGACGCCACCGGGCTGCAATTTACGCGAGCCGAACGCGGCGGCCTGCTGGGAGAGAGTTTTCGTTCCGGCTCCGGCCTGCCGGTTCTCAATCTCGCCGGTTGTCCCTGCCACCATGACGTGCTTGGCGGCACTCTGATGGCGCTACAGGCCGGGGTCGAACTGGCGCTCGACGAGTTCCAGCGGCCGCTCGACTGGTACGGGACGATGGTGCACCAGGGCTGCACGCGCAACGAATATCACGAATATCTCGTCGAGGAGGAAGCCTTCGGCGAGAAGGGCTGTTTGTTCTTTCACATGGGCTGCCAGGGCCCGCTGACGGGCGGACCCTGCAATAAACACCTGTGGAACCAGCGCTCGTCGAAGACGCGCGTCGGCGTACCCTGTTTTGGTTGCACCAGTCCGGAGTTTCCCGCCGACTCGCCGTTCTTCGCCACGCGCAATATCGAGGGCATCCCGCTGGCCCTGCCCAAGGGCGTCAAGCGTGCTCACTACATGGCCTACAAAGCCATGGCAGCCGCCGCCGCGCCCGAGCGCCTGAAGACTCGCAGCACCGAAGTCTGAAACTCTGAGCGAGGAACGCCATGGCAACCCGCATCATTCGCGACATACCCTTCAACCGCGTCGAGGGCGACCTTGAGGTCAGCATCGAATACGGCGACGGCCGAATCACCGACGCCTGGAGCGCCGGCACGCTCTACCGCGGTTTCGAAAACCTGATGAAAGGCCGCGGGCCTCTCGACGGCTTGGTGATGACACCACGCATCTGCGGCATCTGTTCCACCACGCATCTTACGGCCGCCGCCCGGGCGCTCGATGCTATCGCGGGACTGACGCCGCCGGACAATGCCGTGCGCGTGCGCAACGTGGCATTGATGGCCGAGCACGTGCAAAGCGACGTGCGCCATTCGGTGCTGATGTACATGGCCGACTTCGCCCATCCGGCGCATGCCGGCCACCCCCTTTACGCCGAGGCACTGCGGCGCTATGCGCCGGCGGCCGGCACTTCGACCATCGACGTCATCCGTGCGACCAAGCGGGTGCTCGAAGTGGTCGCCATCCTTGGTGGACAGTGGCCGCACTCCTCTTTCATGGTGCCCGGCGGCATCGCTTTCGCGCCGTCGCAGGCCAACGTCCTGCAATGCCAGCAGATCGTCGCCGCCTATCGCGGCTGGTACGAGCGGCGCGTGCTCGGCTGTTCGATAGAGCGCTGGAGCGAGGTCGACAGCCGCGCCGCCCTCGATGCCTGGCTAGCCGAGAGCCCCGCTCACCGCGACAGCGAAACGGGCTTCCTGCTGCGCTTCGGGCGTGAAGCGGGGCTCGACGCCATCGGTGCCGGCCTGAACGCTTTCCTGTCTTACGGTTCGCTCGACCTGCCGCATGAGACTTCGGTCGTATCGAAGTCCCGGCAACTGGTCGCGGCCGGCTTTGCGCGCGGCACCGTGGTCGCCGCTTTCGATGCCAGTCGCATCGCCGAAGATGTCTCCCATGCCTGGTACCGCGACCACGGCCCGCTACACCCTGCCAACGGCCAAACCGACCCCTATGCATCGGGACAGGAAGGGACAGCCTATTCCTGGATCAAGGCGCCCCGCTACGACAACCAGGCCGTGGAGACCGGCCCGCTGGCGGAAGCGGTCATCGCCGGCCGACCGCTGTTCGTCGATATCGTCGGCGCCGGCCAGACCAGCGCGCTGGCACGCCAACTCGCCCGCCTGACGCGTCCCGCGACGCTGCTGCCGGCGCTGGAGACGTGGTTGGAGGAGCTGCTCAGCGCGCAGGGCGCACCCATCATCATCGGCGACGGCAACGTCCCCGACGGCGAAGGTGCCGGCCTGGTGCAGGCCGCACGGGGCGCGCTCGGCCACTGGGTACGCATCGAGAACGGCCGCATCGCCGGTTACCAAGTCATCACGCCGTCCGCCTGGAACGGGTCGCCGCGCGACTCCGCGGGTCGGCGCGGCGCCTGGGAAGAGGCCGTCGTCGGCACACCCGTCGCCGATCCCGACAACCCGATCGAAGCCGGGCACGTCGTCCGCTCCTTCGATCCCTGCCTTGTATGCGCGGTGCATACCGTGCGCCGCCGCTGAGTTGGACGCCGGGATGGCCACGCGGATTATCTGCATTGGGAACCGCCAGATGCGCGGCGACGACTTCGGTCCGCGAGTTTACGACTGTCTGGCGGCCCGGCCGCTCCCGGCGCACGTCGACATCGTCGATGGCGGACTGGCCGGCCTGGGCTTGCTGCGATTTCTTGAAAACATCCAGCGCGTGGTGTTCGTCGATGCGGTCGCGGGCTTCGCCGAGTCGGATGGGTTGGTCCTGCTCCCAGGCGCCGATGTCGCCAGACAATGCGGCGGCGGGTTCGACCACGCGGCAGGCTTGCCCTACCTGTTGAAGATCATGCCGGCGACACTGGACTCCGCGCCGCCTGCGGTTACCGTCATCGGCTGCGAAGGCCAAGCCAGTGCGCAAACCGTACGTAGCGCGGCGCGAGTTGCCTTGCGTCTTGCCCTGGAGGGTGCCGTAGATGCCGGCCGCGCCTAATCTCTGCCCGAGCGGCCGCCGGCTGCAACTCGAAGAAGTCCTGGCCGAGAACGAGTTGCTGCGACAGGAGTTGCGCACCACTCGGGACGCGGCCAAGATCACCGCCGAACTGATGGTGCGGCAGTTCGAAAAGAGCGACGCCTTGCTGGAGCGACTCCAACAGTCCAACGCAGTCACCAAGAGCACCCTGAGGGAAATCAACGGGATCATGGACAATGCCTCGGTCGGCATCGCCTTTACCCGCGAGCGCGGGATTTCCCGCTACAACAACAGCTTCGGCAGGATCTTCGGCTTCCCTGGCGAGACCGGCATCGGCCAGCATCCGCGCGTGGCCTTTGTCTCGGACGAGCACTACGCCGAGGTGGCGCGCCAGGTAAAGCCGCTGCTGATGCAGAACCTGCCTTTCGAGCGCGAGATGTTCATGCGGCGCCAGGACGGCAGCCATTTCTGGTGCAACCTGAAAGCCTTCATCGCCGATCCGACGGATCCGGCCGCCGGCATCATCTGGATCACCGAGGACCGCTCGGCCTTCAAGGCGGCCGAAGAGGAAATCGAAAAGTCCCGCCGCCTGGCCGAGACGACGCTGCGGGAAATCAAGGGGATCATGGACAATGCCTCGGTCGGCATGGTGTTCACCCGTGAGCGCAAGATTTACCGCTACAACCACAGCTTCGGCAGCATGTTCGGTTTCCCCGGCGATAGCGGTGTCGGCCAGCCGGGGCGCGCGATCTATGCGTCCGACGAATCCTATGAAGAGGTGGGGCGCACGGCCGGGCCGCTGTTGGCGCAGAATCTGCCCTTTGAGCGCGACATGCTGGTGCGCCGCCAGGACGGCAGCAATTTCTGGTGCAACCTGAAGGCTTTCGTCGCGGATCCCAAGGATCCGGCTGCCGGCACCATCTGGATCACCGAAGACCGCTCGGCCGTCAAGGCGGCCGAAGAGGAAATCAAGGAATCCCGCCGCATTGCCGAAGTGGCCAACGCCGCCAAGAGCGAATTCCTGGCCAACATGAGCCACGAAATTCGCACGCCGATGAATGCCATCATCGGCATGACTCACCTGGCGCTGCAAACCGAACTGGACGCCAGGCAGCGCAATTATCTGGAGAAAGTCGATGCGGCGGCCAAGGGACTGCTCGGCATCATCAACGACATCCTCGATTTCTCCAAGATCGAAGCCGGCAAGGTGAGCTTCGAACACATCGACTTTCATCTCGACGACGTCATGGATGGCATGGCCGATCTGGCGACCATCAAGGCCCAGGACAAGAATCTGGAGCTGTTGTTCGACATCGGCACCGACGTCCCGGTGGCGCTGGTTGGCGACCCGCTGCGTCTCGGCCAGGTATTGACCAACCTGGTCGGCAACGCCATCAAGTTCACGGCGCAGGGCGAGGTGACCGTCGCGATCAGCTTTGTCGCCGAGGAGGCGGAGGGCGTGCGGTTGCGCTTTGCCGTCAACGACACCGGCGTCGGCCTGAGCGAGGAACAACGCGGCCGCCTGTTCAAGGCGTTCTCCCAGGCGGACGGCTCGACGACGCGAAATTACGGCGGCACCGGCCTGGGGCTGACCATCAGCAAGCGCCTGGTCGAGATGATGGACGGAGAAATAGGAGTGGTCAGCGAGCCGGGCGTCGGCAGCAGCTTCTTTTTCACCGCCAGGTTCGGGCTGCACGCCGAGCAAAAGCCGCAGCATGAAATCACCAATCACTTGCCGGGACTGCGGATCCTGGTGGTGGACGACAATGCCAGCGCCCGGGACATTTTTCTCGCCATGCTCGGTTCGCTACGTTTCGATGCCACGGCCGTCAGTAGCGGCGAAGAAGCACTGCGCGAACTGGAACAGGCGCAACGGGAAGCCAGACCTTACGGACTGGCGCTGCTGGATTGGCACATGCCGCAAATGGATGGCGTCGAGACGATACGGCGCATCCACGCCGACCTCAACCTGGTCACGCCGCCGATGTGCATCATGGCGACCGCCTACAGTCGCGAAGAGTTGCTCAAGCGAGTGGAGGAAGCGCAGATCCATGTCGATGGTTTGCTGGTCAAGCCGATCAGTCCGTCGACCCTGTGCGACAGCATCATGAGCCTGTTCGGCCAGGATATCGGCAGGCAGCTGCGCCAACAGCAGCGCCAGGCCGGTTCCCGCGAGGCGGCCAAGGCACTGCGCGGCGCCCATCTCCTGCTGGTCGAGGACAACGACATGAACCGGGAGCTGGCACAGGAACTGCTCGGTAACGCGGGCATTCGCGTCGATGTCGCTGCAAATGGCGAGGAAGCACTGGAGAAGATACTCCAGGCCGATTACGATGGGGTGCTGATGGATTGCCAGATGCCGGTGATGGACGGTTTCGAGGCCACGCGCAGAATCCGCGCCGACGGGCGCTTCGCCGCGCTGCCGGTGATCGCCATGACCGCCAATGCGATGGTGGGCGACCGCGAGAAATGCCTCGAAAGCGGAATGAACGACCACATCGCCAAGCCGATTGACGTCGGCTTGATGTTCGCCACGCTGAAGCGTTGGGTGAAACCGAGCGCGCCAGCGGCCGACGCCGTTGCCGCGCCGGAACCTCGGCCGGATACCGAAGCTCCCCGCCTGGAGGGCCTGGAGAGTCTGGATACCGCGGCGGCACTGGCCCGCGTCGGCGGCGATGCCGCCTTGTTCCGCAAAATGCTGGGGTGGTTTCGCGACAGCCAGTCCACCGTCATCGTCGATATCCGCGCCGCCGCCGCAGCGGGCGACCGCGCCAGCGCGGTGCGGCTGGCGCATACCCTCAAAGGGCTGTCCGGCAACATCGGCGCGACAAGACTGTTCGAAGCGGCCAGGCTACTCGAGCAGGCCTTCGGGCTGGAGCAAAATGAAATGCCGCAGGACCTGCTGGACACGGTCGATGCGCTGCTTGCCGCCCTCTTCGCCGAGATCGACCGGGCGATGCCGTGCGCCATGGCGGAAGCAGCGCCAGGCCAAGCCGGCATTGTCGATGTGGCTGCCTTGACACCCCTGCTGCGCGAGTTGGCACGACTGCTGGCCGACGACGACGGCGAAGCCACCAGCCAGATAAATCGACTGGCGACGCTGCTTGAGGGCACCGCGCTGGCGGACGATTATCGTCGCCTCGACAAGTTGACCGAGAGCTTCGCCTTCGAAGACGCGCTCGATCTCCTGCGCCAGATTGCCGCAAGGCTGAGCATCCAGTTGGACTGAGATCAACGGCAAGGACCGCACTTATGCAACAGGCGCCGCAAAATTCAGGCATGGCAACGATACTGGTGGTGGACGACTCCCCGGCCAATCTTGCCCTGATGAACAAACTGCTGGCGGACGATTACAAGGTCAAGGTCGCCACCAATGGCGAGAAAGCACTCAGGATTATCGCCGCCGGGCAGCCACCCGACCTGATCCTGCTCGATGTGATGATGCCCGGGATGGACGGCTACGAAGTGTGCCGGCGCATCATGGCGGACGACAAGGCACGCCACATTCCGGTGATCTTCCTGACCGCCAGGGCGGAAATGGAAGACGAGAAGAAAGGGCTGGAGCTGGGCGCCGTCGATTACATCACCAAGCCCATCAGCCCGCCCATCGTCATGGCACGGGTCAAAACCCATCTGGGGCAGAAGAAGATGGCGGATTTCCTGCGCGACAACAACGACTTTCTTGAGCAGGAGGTCGCCAGGCGCACGCGCGAGGTGATCGCCAACCAGGATGTCACCATCCTGGCCATGGCCTTCCTGGCCGAGACGCGCGATTCGGACACCGGCGGCCATATCCGCCGTACGCAGTTCTATGTCAAGGCCCTTGCCGTGAAGTTGCGCGGCCATCCGCGCTTCAGCCACTTCCTGACGGATGCCAACATCGACATGCTGTTCAAGACGGCGCCGCTGCATGACATCGGCAAGGTGGGAATTCCCGACCGCATCCTACAGCATACGGGCCGCTTCGAACCCCATGAATTGGAGATCATGAAATCGCATACCACGCTGGGCCGGGATGCCATCGAATATGCCCAACGAGCATTGGACACCAACGCCGACTTCCTGGTCTTCGCCAAGCCGATCGCCTTATCGCATCAGGAAAAATGGGATGGCAGCGGCTACCCGGAGGGACTCGCCGGCGACGATATTCCGATCGCGGCGCGCCTGATGGCGGTGGCCGACGTCTATGACGCCTTGATCAGCCGTCGCGTATACAAGGAAGGCATGCCGCACGAGAAAGCGGTGCAAATCATGATCGAGGGCCGCGGCGCGCATTTCGATCCCGACATGCTCGACGCCTTCGTCGAGATCCAGGAGGAGTTTCGCGCCATCGCCCGGCGCTTCGCCGATTCCGATGCGGACCTCGGCAAGAAGCAGGACTACCTGCTGAAGGCAGGAACCACAAAGTTAACCGGGGACGGAACATGATCGATAAGCTGACCACCTTTCTCGTCGTCGACGATCTTGAGGCCATGCGCCAGGTCACGGCGTCGCAGCTGCGCGCGCTGGGCGCCAACAACATCGTCACCGCCAACAACGGTGCCGAGGCCTTGCGCCTGCTCAAAATGCAGCCGGTCGATGTGGTGCTGTCCGACTGGAACATGCCCGTCATGTCCGGGTTGGATCTGCTCAAGGCGGTGCGCGCCGACGAGCGTCTGGCGCGGCTTCCGTTTGTCATGATTACCGCCGAAGCCGCGCGGGAGCGCGTCGCGGAAGCCATCGCCAGCGGCGTCAGCGGTCTGCTGGTCAAGCCCTACACGGCGCAGAGTCTTGGCCAGCGCATTGCGAAGGCATTGGGGACTCAGGCGCGATCGAGTTCGCCGATAGCGGATGAGACTGCGCTGAAAGGCGCGCCGCCGGGGCCGCCGAGCGCCCCCGCCGCGCTCGCCAGGCCGCTCCCTGCGGAGGCGGCGGAAGCGCCTCGCGCCACGATTCTGGTGGTGGACGACACCCCCGCCAACCTGCATCTGCTCCTGCATATGTTCAAGGACGAGTATCGCGTGCGGATATCGCAAGCGGGCGAGAAAGCCCTGGAGATATGTCAATCGAACAACCCGCCGGATCTGGTGCTGCTCGATATCATGATGCCCGGCATGGATGGCTTTGAAGTGGCCCGGCGCATGCGCGAGCATCCGACTTCGGAAAACATTCCGGTGATCTTCGTCACCGCCATGACCGGAGATGATGCGCGTCTCAAGGGACTGGAACTGGGCGCGGTGGACTTCGTCACCAAACCCATCGATCCCGAGGTGCTCAAGCCGCGCGTGCGCAACTTCCTGCGCTACGTCGAACTGCACAAGCAACTACAGGCCAACTACGACGGCATGCTGGAGGCAGCACAACTGCGCGAGGACGTCGAACGCATCACCCGTCACGACATCAAGGGGCCGCTGGCCGGCGTGATCGGGCTGGTACAGTCGATGGCGGACGACGATACGCTGAGCCGCAAACAGCAGGTCGAGAAACTGCACATGGTGGAAGAGACCGCGCTACAGGTGCTCAACATGATCAACCTGTCCTCCGAGCTCTTCAAGATCGAAACCGGTCGCTTCCAGCTCGACGCCAAGCCGGTAAAGATCGGCGACATCCTGCGCCGCATCGTCAAGATTTCTCGGGCGACCTTCGCCGCCAAGCGCCTCACCATCGCCGCCGACACCTATGAACCAAGCGGCGAAGCGGCGCCGCAAGTGCTGGGCGATGCCATGCTGTGCTATTCGCTGTTTCACAACCTGATCAAGAACGCCTGCGAGGCGGCGCCCGACAGTAGCCGGGTATCCATAACCCTGGGTGATGAGACACCGCTGCGCGTGGCTATCCAGAACAAGGGCGTGGTCCCGGCGGAAATTCGCGAGCGCTTCTTCGACAAGTTCGTCACCCGCGACAAACAGGGCGGGACGGGTCTCGGAACCTATTCGGCCAGACTGCTCGTCGAGGCGCAAAACGGGGCGATCGCATTGAAGGTATCCGACCAGGAACACCAGACCACGATCACGGTGACACTGCCGCGCTACCGCGAAGGCGACAACTTGAAGGAAACCGCGGATTCGCTGGTGTAGTAAAAGCGATTATCATCGGCGGCGGGCGTGCCTTCCGAGAACACATGACAAACCCTACCCCGTTTCGCTACCGCTGGTTCGCACGCGGCGACATCAACGGCTTTTTCGCCCTGGCCATCGACAACGTCGCCCTGGTGGTGGGGATGTCGGGCATCCTGATCGGCGTGTTCCACTTGCCGGCTGCCATCGTCCTGGGCCGCATGGTGCCTGGCACAGCGGTGGGGGTGTTGCTCGGCGACTTGCTGTATACCTGGCTGGCCTTCCGCCTGGCCCGGCGCGAGCGGCGCCAGGATGTCTGTGCGATGCCGCTGGGCATCGACACGCCGTCGATGTTCGCACTGAGCTTCGGCGTCGTCGGCCCGGCCTACCTTGCCGGCAACGACGCGGATCAGGCTTGGGCGGTGGGCATGGCGGTGCTGGTGATCATGGGCGCCGCCAAGCTGGCCGCTGCCTTCTGCGGCGAAGCCCTGCGCCGCGCCCTGCCACGCGCCGCGCTGCTCGGCGCCCTGGGCGCCCTGGCCATCGCGCTGATCATGTTCTTCCCCTTCACCAAGCTGATTGCCGAGCCGGTCGGCGGCTTCGTGGCGCTGGGCGTGGTGCTGATCACCCTGATCGGTGGACGGCGCCTGCCTTTCCAATTTCCCGCGGTGATCGGCGCCCTGATTCTCGGTTATGCAGCCTATCGCGTCGCCATGCTGTTCGGCTATCGGCCGCCGCCCCTGCCCGCCGCCGGCCTGGCCGCGGACATCGTCCTGCCCTGGCCGACCCTGGCCTTCGTGGACGGGCTGGCGCTGGCCTGGCAGTACATTCCGCTGGCGATTCCCGTGGCCCTGGCGACGGTGATCGGCGGCATCGACAATACCGAGTCGGCCGCGGTTGCCGGCGACCGCTACCAGACCCGCTCGATTCTGCTGGTCGAGGCGGTGGCGACGCTGTTCGCCGGCGTATGCGGCGGGGTGGTGCAGAACACGCCTTACATCGGTCATCCCGCCTACAAGGACATGGGCTGCCGCGCCGGCTATACGCTGGCCACCGGGCTTTTCATCGGCCTCGGCGCGGCTTTCGGCTGGCTCGGCACCTTGATCGGTTACCTGCCGGAATCGGTGGTGGTGCCGGTGCTGGTCTTCGTCGGGCTGGAAATGGCCGGCCAGTCCTTGCGGGAGACGTCTGCCCGCCACAGCCGGGCCTGGGGCCTGGCGATGATCCCGCCGCTGGCCAAGCTGGTGGCGCTGCAACTGGGCAACCTCCTGGGCGGGGCCGGCGTGACGGCGGCGCAGCTGCCGGAGGAAATCCAGCGCAGCCTGCTGGCGATCACCATGCTCGGCAACGGTTTCATCGTCACCTCGATGCTGTGGATGAGCTGGCTGATCTGGGTGATCGACGGGCGCCTCGGCCCGGCCGCGCTGGCCGCCCTGATCGCGGCGGGCCTGACCCTCGGCGGCTTGATCCATTCGCCGTTTGCCGACGGCCGACTATTCTTCCCCTGGACGGCGGAACCTGCCGCGCTCTGGCTGACAGGCGGATACCTGCTGCTCGCCAGTTTGTGTGCCTTGTTCTGGCTGGCAGATCGGAACGAACACTGACACCTGGATGGCATCCATCCATGATAGCGACCCACGCCGCTTTAGTCGTGCCGACAATTGCCGTTAATAAGAGGAGGCGTAACTTTTTGCGTCGACTATCCAAGTGGGAGCAACCATGAGCGTTGGCTTAGCAGCCCGAAATTACAGCAGGTTTCAAACCCAGACTCCCTGCCCCATGCCCGCAGCCTCCGACGTCCAGGAGTCTGGCTGCGACTGGGACGATATTGCCGACGACACCTGGGCAAAGTGCCTGCAAGATACTCCGGCCGCAGCTGCCGACGACCAGAAAGTCGTCATCGAATTCTCCGCCTTCGAGGCTTGTTTAAGAGCCCTCCTGTCGTCTGGCGACGACGGGCAACAGGAGGCAACGGTGATAAGGGGTTCGCCGCATCGGGAATCCAGGCACCGCGTTCATTCCAGTGTTGCCGTCCCGGCCGTTGAAGACGGCGTGCACAGCGACTGTGCGCAGGCGGTCGACGAAGTCTGCATCTAAGGCCCGCCGGTCACCGATCACGTCGGGCAGCGAGCCGCCGGGGCCCAACGAGTTCGGGTTACCTACAGGACAATTGATCGAGGAAGCCGGCAGCCATTCCCAGGTCCGTCAATATCCCGGAGGAGTCGAGGTAATAGAAACGATCGTCATCCATGGAGACCCCGATCGCAGAGTTGGTCTTGGTGTAATAGCGATATCGGAATGGCGCGGCAGTCAATGAGGCGGCCGGCTTGGGCGTGAGCAGCGAAGGAAAGGCCACCTCGGCGGCATTGAACAGGCAATCGGTCTGGGCGATGTTCACCCACGAACTGGCTGGCGCGGCGACCAGGTAGTCGAACATCTGGTTGCGGGGAACGCTGCTGGCCGGCAGGCTGTGGTGCTCCCCGTTCGGGTCCTGGTACAGGGTCGCCTGCCCGCCGTGCTCGTTGACGAAAGCCTGTCCCAACGGCATCTCCGTGCACATGCTCCAGCTGTGGTCCAGATCCTTGTCGCCGCAATACATCCAGGACAGTGTGCCCTTGACCGCACGGGTGTTGCTGCGATTGGCCTCGACGGTGTCGTGCAGCACTTCGCGCCCGGTCGTGAGCGGCCCGATGGACGCGCCGCTGACGGCGATCTGGCCGCGAAACAGCCGCTGGTCGGCCACGTCACGGATCATCACGGCGAAAGACATGGCGCTGCCCACCGAAAATCCCATCAGCCATTTGGTCGCCCCTGAAAGCGGGCAGGCGGCGCCGACCTCCTGGAATATTTGTTTGACGTGCTGGTAGATCTCGGTGTCGGGGGCCGCGCCGGGCGCGCCGCCGCCCCACCCCAAGGCGATGAAGGCGACGCCTCGTTCCTCCATCGCCGTATGCCAGTCGTTCCACTCCGCTTCGGGATAGCCGCCCGTGCCATGCAGATCGAAGATGACGATCGGGTTGGCGGCGGTATAGAACGCCGCCGGGATCGACACCGAGTAATACCGGTTGGCAATGGTTACGAGTTTGCCGCCCGACGCCAGAAAGCTGGTGCGCTGGGCCACACCGGGGCCGGTCACGGCAGGAATGTCGGTCGGACTGGGCGAGGTGGCAAGATATTCCTGGCAGGTGGCTTGCGTCGCAGTGGCCGCCAGCGCCGACTGCATGACCAGCAGGACCGTCAACAAGCCTAAGCAACGTAGTCTCATCGGACCTCCTCCTATCGTCTGTTCGCCAGGCACTCCTCGCATCGACCGGGGCACCCCTCCGGCACCCTAGTCGCGCGCGCGGCCGAGAATACCGCGCAGCGATTCCTGGATATCCGCCGGCAGCACGATGGTCTTGGCATTCCCGGATTCGGCCAGTTTACCCATCGCCGCCAGGTAGCGCTCGCCGAGCATGTAGCGCATCGGCGCATCCTGGTTGCCGATCGCGGCGGCGACGCGGCGAATGGCTTCGGCGCTGGCTTCGGCCAGGGTGATCTGGGCTTCGGCATCGCGCCGAGCCGCCTCCAGGCGTGCCTCCGCCTGGAGAATCGCCGATTGCTTGGTTCCTTCCGCCTTGGTCACCGTGGCTTTTCTTTCGCGCTCGGCGGAGGCCTGTGCTTCCATCGCCTTGACCATCGACGGCGAGGGCTTGATGTCCTGGATCTCCACCGACTTGACGGTCAGGCCCCAGTCGATGGCTTCGTCGGCGATGGCCTCGCGCAGGCGCGCCTTGATCTTGTCGCGGCTGGAAAGCGCCTGGTCGAGATCCATGTCGCCGGCGATGGAGCGCAAGGTGGTCATGATCATGTTGCGGATCGCCTCGGAGAAATCCGTCACGCCATACACCGCCTTGATGGGATCGGTGATCTTGATGAAGGCGATGGCGTTTATCAGGATGACGGCGTTGTCGCGGGTGATGACTTCCTGTTCCTGCACGTCGAGGATGATGTCCTTGGTCACCAGCTTGTAGGTGACCTGATCGATGTAGGGAACGATGATGTTGAGGCCGGGGTGCAGCGTGGCGCTGTATTTCCCCAGGCGCTCGACGATCCATTCGGTCCCCTGCGGGACGATGCGCACACCTTTCACCAGGGTGACGACGGCGAAGACGAGCAGCGCGATGACGACAACAAAACCAGCACCCATGGCGGACTCCATCAGATTTTCCCCACTTTCAACAAGCTGCCTTCAACAGTCAGCACCTTGACCCGCACCCCGCTCGGGATCGCCTCATCGGCCATGCACGGCCACACATCGGAGCCCACCATCGGCTTCTGAAAACGCACTTCGCCGTTCTGAAATGGCGCGACTTCGCGCGTCAGCAAACCGATCTCGCCGATCACGTTGGCGTCGGACATGCCGACCCGGGTTTTGTGAAAGTTCGGCTTG
>Ga0172379_10006361_pt1 | contig 15864 bp, 14 predicted proteins | sample GrowelOW334metaG_FD_119756 | JGI IMG/M metagenome (GOLD analysis project Ga0172379, IMG submission 119756) | Groundwater microbial communities from an aquifer near a municipal landfill in Southern Ontario, Canada - Groundwater well OW334 metaG | ecosystem: Environmental > Aquatic > Deep... | reverse complement strand
GCCCCGGCAGCTACCTGGTGGTCATGGACGGCGCCCAGGCCTTTGTGTGGGACATGCCCGGCGGCAAGCCCGAGTGGAAGGACGACAACCCCCTGGCCGCCATCGAGGACTTCATGGCCACGCCCCTGGGCCAGTCCGAATTCGAGATCGACGAGCACTTCACGCGGCTCTTCGTGACCAGCAACCCCAAGGCCTATCTGCGCCGCAAGACCGGCCGCTAGGCCACAAGGAGCCCCCGGGACATGAAGAAGGTTTTTCTCACCGGCGTGGAGAGCTTCATCGGCAAGGAATTCCTGGGCCAGTGCAAGGCTGCGGGCATCGAGGCCTTTGGCGTCGACGCCATGAAGCCTGCGGACCCCGCATACCAGCAGGCCGACATCCGCGACCCGGCCATCGCCGACCTTATCCCCGAGGGCGCAGACGCCATCGTGCACATGGCCGCGCTCTCGCGCGATCAGGACTGCCGGATGAACGCCTGCCGAACCTTTGACATCAACGTGCAGGGCACCCTGAACCTCATGGACCAGGCCAAGGCCAGGGGCGTCAAGCAGTTCCTCTTCGCCTCCACCGAGTGGGTGTACGACACCTTCGCCGAGGGCGTGGAAAAGCACGAGGACGACCCCATCGACGCGGCCAGGCTCGGCAGCGAGTACGCCTTCTCCAAGTACGTGAGCGAAGTGAACCTGCGCCAGCAGCATCAGCACGGCTTCTGCGACACGTCCATCCTGCGCTTCGGCATCATCTACGGCCCGCGCCCGGCCAACTGGTCCGCCGTGGAGTCGCTTCTCAACTCCGTCGCGACCAAGGACGAGGTAAGCGTGGGCTCCCTGCGCACTGCCCGGCGCTTCCTGCACGTGCAGGACATCGCCCGCGCGGTGCGGCTTGCCCTGGGCCTCCCGGGCTTCAATGTCATCAACATCCAGGGCGACAAGCTGATCAGCCTGGGCGAGATCATTGAAAAGAGCCGAGAGCTCACCGGGAAGACCCCGCGCGTGTCGGAGTCCAACCCGGCCAACCCGAGCATCCGCAGGGTCAGCAACGCCCGCGCCAAGGAGCTCCTCGGCTTCACGCCGGAGATCGACCTGGACACGGGCATGCGCTCCGTGTGGAACGTCATCCGAAAGTAAACAAGGAAGCCATGGACCCGATTCTTTGCCGCGAACTCAACGGCATGACCCTGGACCGCCTGGCGGTGTACCTCGACATCCCCGCCGCCGACATCCGGGCCTTGTACCAGGAGCTGCTGGACGACACGGCGTTCCTGGGTGAAATCAACGAACGCATCACCTTTGCCCGGCAGTACTTCCGCAAGGGCATCTGCCGCCACGAGAGCGTGGACAGCGTCGACTGGTTCGCCATCCAGCGCATCACGCTCTATGTCCTGGTCCGGCTGTTCCGCCCGGGTGTGGTCCTTGAGACCGGGGTGTTCTACGGCGGCACGACGATGTTCATCCTCAACGCCCTGCGCCGAAACGCTCACGGCACGCTCATCTCCATCGACCTGCCCGGCCAGCTGGCTGACGAGGACATGCGCCACCATCTGGTGGGCGACTCGGAAATGGTGCCGCAGGGGCTGGACCTGGGCTTTCTGGTCCACCCGGACCAGATGTCCCGCTGGGAGCCCATCCAGGGCGACAGCCGCCTGGAGATTCCGAAGATCGACCGGACCATCGACTTCTACAACCACGACAGCGACCATTCCTACGATTTCATCAAGCAGGAGATGGCGCTGGTGTGGCCCAAGCTGAGCCAGGACGCCCTCATCATGGCCGACGACCTGGACTGGTCCAACGGCTTCTTCAGCTTTTGCGACGAAAAGCGGCTCTACCCGCTCATCATCACCGACAACGGCAAGTCCGGGCTGCTGGCCCGCACGGGCATCGTCAAGCGCGACCACCCCATGAGGAATCGGGCCGACGTGGTCGGAGCAGGGTAAAGGGCGCCAGGGCCACGTTGCGCATTCTTGTAAGGAGCATCAGCATATGAGCGAGAACAATGGCAAAGTCGATAGCTATGTTTCCGGGGAACTGACTGCGGAAATGCTCAGAAACAGAGAAAAGCTGAGGGAAGAGCGCCCGTACGTCTACGAAAAGCTCATGAAATATCTTCAGTTGGGCAATGACCCGAGCAACCCGTATTGCGCTCGCATCGACTGGGCCATCGGGTACGAATGCAATTTTAGCTGCAAGCATTGTTTTGCGAAAGCATTTGTCGGCCGCACCGAGAATATGCGCATGACGCTTGACCAAATCCGACAAGTCGCTGAACAGGCGGATGAGCTGGGCGTATTCATGATCAACCTCATTGGTGGTGAGCCGCTGATTTGGCATGATCTCTTTGACATTATCAGGGTGCTTGACCCGCAGCGGTTCCGCATCTCCATCACATCCAACGGCTGGCGACTGGACAAGGCAATGGCGGAAAGGCTTGTGGCGGCTGGTGTCGACCGCGTGTGCATCAGCCTTGACAGCGCCCTTCCAGAGGAGCACGACACCTTTCGCGGCGTCAAGAATGCTCATGAACGGGCCGTCGCGGCCGTGCGCCATGCCCTGAGCGCTGGGCTCGTAACCCAGGTTGCCACTTGCGTTACGCATCAGAACCTTCACTCCGAAGGCATACAGAAACTCTTCGCGTTCACCAATGAACTCGGTGTGTACATGGATCTTCCCGTTGCTGCGCCCTGCGGCGAGTGGCTGGGGAAGACGGACATGCTCATCACCGAAGAGGACGCCGAATATATTCGCAGCCTGCGAACGAAATATCCGCTTATTCGACGCGATATTTTCCCCACGCCAGGCATGTTGGGCGGTTGTTTCGCGGTCAAGCAGACGCTCTATGTCATACCAAGTGGCGACGTCCTCCCCTGTCTGCTCATTCATGGGGCTCTGGGCAACGTCTTTGTCGATTCCTTAAAAACGATTCGGACACGGGGCCTCACCATCCCTGTCTTCAACAGGTACCTTCCCAAGTGCCTAGCTGGCGAAGACAGAGAATTTATCGCTCAGCATATCAGCAGAACCTTTAATGCAGATACGCTCCCGGTCCCGTTTGAAGAGTTTTTCCTTTAGACAACATTCCCGAGGATCTTGCCATGAAAAAATATACAGACGACGAACTGCGGACCAAGCTTCAGACGGATTTCACGTACTGGTACCACAAGATCGCTCTTGGCAATGGCGTGGTAACGCCGGGCAAAGACTACGACCCCCTGTGGGACAATATTCGCAAAGTCCGCCAGTCCATCGACTACAACGGGAAGCGCGTCCTTGACATTGCCTCGTTTGACGGGCTGTGGGCGTTTGAGGCGGAGGGTCTCGGAGCAAAAGATGTCGTCGCTACGGACTGCTTTTACCGTACATTTAAGAACTTTTTGTTTTGCAAGGAGGTTCTTGAAAGTAAATGTACGCCATATTACAATGTTTCACCGTACAATTTGTTTGATCGGCTTGATGTATACTTTTGCGAGAATTATGATGACGAGCGGCCGTACGATCGCATGTTCGACATTGTTCAGCACCTTGGGCTGTTTTACCATCTGCGCGATCCATTCTTAAGCTTATCTCAGGCGAGAAGCTGCTTAAAAACAGACGGGACTCTCTTGATAGAGACAAACGTAATCACAGATTCAGAAGAATCATTCATGCTGTACAACGGCATCCCATACACGCACAGAATCTCAGAAAATTATTCTGTGTGGTGGGCTCCAACAGTAAATTGCCTGAAGGAGATGCTCAAGGCCACGCTCTTTGAACCGGATGACACCTCCATGAGCATTGTCGACTTTGGCCTGCCCCTGCTCGGCACCCGGCAAAGCATTCCCAAGCGGACGCATTCTGGGACTCCGGAGCCTGCTCATTCCATTGGCAGGATTTGCCTCAAAGCCCGAGCCGTCGACCCCAAGGAGTTGGACTCGGAGTTTTCGAGAGAGCTTCTGAGAACCTTTAGGAATCCAGGGCTACAGCTTATCAACCTATGACCTGAATGGAGCGTTGAGGCTCTTGCCGTAGCCGTCTTGCTGTGAAAGCAGCGTGATGACCGGCGGCTTCACCAGCTTCAGTCGCCAGAGAAAAAGCTGAAGCAGCAGCCTGCGGAACAGGAATATTCTCGGCCAGGAAAAGGCGGTGAAGAACCGTTTGACCGTGTGCGATGAGGCCATGCTTTCGGGGCGGGTCTCGATGCCCGCAGCGTAACCTGCGTCCTTGGCCAGCACATCGAAATGGCTCAAATGGCGGCTGGTGCCGTCGAACAAGATGCACCGGACCTGTTTGAAGAATTCGTCGATCACAAGGCCTTTGGGGTGCTTGCGCATCGAGCCGAAGGCCGGTCGATGTGGGGGCGAGATTGATGCCCCGAAGGTTACGGGCGAAGAGGTTGAGCCCAGCCCGGCCCGTCAAGCAGTCGCTGGTGACCTGGACATCATTGATAAAACATGCTTTGTGGGGCTTGTTCATGGACATCCAGCCCTCCACCAATCGGGTGTGTGGAAATGGGTGTTTGGCTGGATTGGATTGTAAGCAAATTCACCGGATGCGTGACAAGAGGTGTAGTTCTTGCCGGGCGAATCGCTCCGGTTAGGTATGACTCTTCCGCCGAGAGAGGGGGGCAATGACTCTATCCGCGACTAACGCGACGTCAATTCGTCGTCAAATCATTGACATCATTCACCGCGCAAGAGCTTCGCATATTGGCTCTTCTCTCTCCATGGTGGAGATCTTGTGCGCCATTTACTCGCGCGTCGGCCTGGAGAAGATCAAGGCCGGCAGCCAGGACAGGGACCGGGTTGTGGTGAGCAAGGGCCACTCCGCTGCCGCATTGTATGCGACGCTCAATGCCTTTGGCCTGCTGGGCGACGAGGAACTGGCGACCTATCACCGCAACGGTTCGCTGCTCGGCGGCCACGTGTCCCACGCCGTGCCGCATGTGGAGCACTCCACCGGCGCGCTTGGCCACGGCCTGTCCGTGGCTGTCGGCATGGCCATCGGGCTCAAGGCCAAGAAAAGTTCGGCCCGTGTCTTCGTCGTCCTGGGCGACGGCGAGATGCAGGAGGGCTCCAACTGGGAGGCCCTGATGCTGGCCGGGCACCTGGGGCTGGACAACCTCCGGGTGCTGGTGGACGGCAACTGCCTGGGCGGCATCGCCTGCGTGGCCGACTGCTGCACCCTGGAGCCCCTGGTGGCCAAGTTCGAGGCCTTCAACATGGACGCCTGCGAACTCGATGGACATGACGTAAGCGCCTTATCCGCCGCACTGGATCGCGCAGACCAGGCCCGACGCCCGGCCGCGTTTGTCTGCCGCACGGTGAAGGGCAAGGGCGTTTCGTTCATGGAGGGGCAAAACGTGTGGCACTACCGGCCGCTGAACAAGGAGTCCTACGAAGGCGCCCTGGCGGAGCTGAACAGGGGAAGCGCGTCATGAGAAATGTCTTTTTCTCTCAGCTGCACGAGCAGATGAAGGGCGACGAACGCATCTTCCTGCTTTGCGCGGACATGGGCCTTGGCCTTGTCGACACGTTCCAGGCGGACTTCCCCTCGCGCTTCCTCAACACCGGCATCTGCGAGCAGAACATGATCGGCGTCGCCGCAGGCCTGTGCAACCTCGGCTTTCGCCCCTTCTGCTACACCATCTCAAACTTTTTGATCCACCGCTGTTTTGAGCAGATCCGCAATGACATCTGCCTGCACAAGCACCCCATCACCCTGGTGGGCACCTCCACCGGATTTGACAACGGCATGCTGGGCGCCACGCACCAGGTGCTGGACGACATCGGCTGCCTCAAGGCGCTGCCCAACATGAACATCTACTCGCCGAGTTCGGCCTCGTTCATCCCCGCGTTGTTCCGGGAACTTCTCGATGCCGGCCAGCCGGCGTACGTCCGCATCGGCAAGGGCGGCGCCAAGGCCGAGCCCTTCCCGCAGGGGCAAAACGGCCTGGTGCACGACAACCAGCAGTCGGACACGGTGCTGGTCTCCCACGGCACGACGCTGAGCAACTGCCTGAAGGCCAGGGACCTCGCCGACAACTGCTCCGTCTTCTGCTTCAACAAGGTCAAGCCGCTCAACCCCGAGGACACGGCGTTTTTGTTCGGCAGGTTCAAGCGCATCGTGGTGGTGGAGGACCATTTCGTCAGCTCCGGCCTGTACGATTCCCTCTGCCGCTCTGCCGTGGAGCAAAAGGCCGCAGGTCTGGAGCTTATCCCCCTCGGCCCCCCTGAGGCCTACGAAATGGCGGTGGGGGATGCCGAGTACTTTGCGCAGCGCCATGGCTTCGCCGCCGAACAGATCGCCGGGCAAATCGCCGAGCGCCTGAAAGACTGCTAGCAAGGGCGAGCCGCTGATGACCGCGCGCCGAATGAGGGCTCGGACGGAGTGTCTCTGTCCGGGCTCTTTTGAGGCTGTAGGGGAACGTGCCGGCATTATTCCGGGCAACTGGCAGAAAAAGACGGGCGCGGGCGAAAGCCTCCGGGGCGAACCTGACTAGACGCCCCAGGTTCGCCAGGGCGGACTTCCGGCTCTCCACAGCTCGTCAAGCTGCGTGATGTCGCGGGCGGTGTCGACACGGCGCCAGAAGCCATTGTGCCTGTAAACCGAGAGTTCATTGCGCGCCAGCAGTCCGGGCAAAACGTCCGTGACCAGATCAGAGCTGTCATCGCTTGAGAGGTGCGTAAAGATCGCCCTGTTGAAGACGAACAGCCCGGCGTCCACAAGGGGACGGCAGCACGCCCGCTCCCGTTCCTCCGGCAGGGCGCCGCTGTCCTGGGCGAATGGCAATTCTCCGAAAACAGACCTGAGCGGCACACCGACCGCCGTGGCCACCTTGCCCTGGCTGGCATGGAACTGCAAAAGCTCAGGCAGATTCACGTCTGTCAGAATGTCGCCGTATGCGGCGATGAACGTCTCGCCCTGTATCCTCGACTCCAGGCGGAGCAACCTTGACCCGACGCGCGCGTTGTCCCCCGTTGAAACGAGCGACACCCGCCACCCGCGCTCTTCGTACTCTTCCTCAAAGTGATGCCTGTCCGGGTGGCCGAGTTCGATCTTCACATCGTGGAGGTAATGATAAAAGTTCATGAAATACTTGCGGATGACATCGCCGTTTCGGCCCAGGGCGAGCACAAAGGAATCCAGGCCGGACGATGAGAAGTGCTTCATCGAATGCCAGATCAAGGGATGCTCGCCAATGGTCAGCATGGGCTTGGGGCGATACTGGTACGCATCCTGCTCTCGAGCCCCGATGCCGCCGCAAAAAATGACAACGTCCACTTCTCACCTCTTGACGGAGCGAAAGCTCCGCTCAGCAAATGCATATGCGCCCAAGCGCAGAAAGATCAAGGGGACTCTTTGCTCCACCCGCACCCCATGCCCCAGCCAACCCTTGGGTTCAGGCCGGTAGGGGGGCGCATTCCTGTTCAGAGGCGCAGAGCCAAGGCCTCCAGCCTGATCAAGAAGCCCTCCCCAGCAGCAGTCTGGCAGGCAGATCGGCTGGAGGCAGCATGCAGGCCAACCCAGTCTCATCCTTCCACGGAATGGCCTCCTGCAAAAAACCCCGCAAACTGGGCTCAAGGTTTCGGCTCATCTCCTCGCGCTTGGCGCGCTCAGTGTTGCGCAAGGCGTCAAAGGCGTTCTGCGTGCCGCCCATCTGCTCCATGATAAAGAGCAGGTGGGGGTGGCGGCAGACGATGTCTTCAAAGGGGTCAAACACCCCCCTCAGATAATAGTCAAAGATTTCGCGAAAGGATGGTCTCCCCTCGACGGCTGGCAACCCTGCTATGGCTTTCTCGAACTGGACCAAAAAATTCTCAAGGCAAAGCTTGTACCCCTCAGGGTCATTCTCCAACCAAAGCCTCGGATGGGAACTATACCTAACTTGCAAGGTCTGGTTGCTGTTGTGGGTACGCAAGCAATACATGTCGGGAAAGCGTTTGACCTTGCCGGATAATGCCAGGGTAAAAGACACCACAAGTTCTATGAAGCAATCATTATCGCCATATTTCTGGGCCACCATTATGGATTGAATGAACTCTTCCCTCCGGCACAAGGCGTACGCTGTGTGGCCGTAGAAAGTGGCATGGCGCAGGAGACGCTGCGCCGGGTCATCGTCATCCAGTGACGGGCAGTAGTGTTCAAGTCCTATTCCGCTTGGCCCACCAGCCACCCAGAAAGCCCCCTGCGCTGCGGCATGGTCCGGGTTGGCCTCAAGAAAGCGGGCGCACTTGGCCAATGCTTTCGGCGAAAAGAAATCGTCATCAGAGAGCTGAACGCAAAACATCGAGTCGGAATTCTCCAGGCCGTAGAGCATCCTTTCCACATAGGATGCCTCTGGCAAATGGTGATAATGCATGGCCGAATGGCTTTTGCAAAAAGCAAGGGCGACAGCACAGGACTCCCGGGTGGCATCCAGGATGTGCACGTCAAAGCCAAGAGCCGCAGCGCTCTCCAGATTCGTGATCAGAAGCTCATGACGGTTGCGAGTGACAAGAAAACCGGCGATCATACCATCTCCTTATCGTATTCATGAATATGCTGAAAGTCGTTCAGCAATAGCATGCCGGATTGAAGAGCATGCAGTACAATGAGACGGTGGGCGCTTGCACAACCAATTGGCATCCGCCCCAAGAGCGCTGACCGACTCGAAAGAGGTTTCCTTTGCGAGTGAAAATGCACCCCGGCAACCTTCAACCTAGTCCGTGGTGCCGTGGACAACCTCGACTTAAACATGCAGCAACCACATCACGCTTAGGATGACTCTGCACCGAAGGAAATGCCCAACCCTCTGAATTTCCCACCAAACAACATGCTAACGCATGGATACTCCGCCATGCGAATTCATCAAAAGAACCGGCAATACTTCACAATAATCCAGCTTCGAGCTGCAACCGCGTGCGCTAGACCGGGTCTCTCCTGGCGAATCTTGCCGGACATCCTTAAGGGACCGCTCAAAATCCAAGGCTGGAACAAAGTACTACTCCCGCCGCACGTAGCCTGCACAGAAACAGCAAGGCGCAGCTCCAGCTTGAAAGCTCTACAGCGTCTTGGCCGCGTCTTCCAGCAGTTGTTTCCTCGCAGCAAGCATTGCCTCATCGCCCATCCCTTCGATGTGCAGCCCCAGGCGCCTGCGCGTGCTCTTCCGGTGCGCGGCCAGCCGCTCCGGAGTGGAGCAATACAGCTTGGCGACACGGGCGATCTTCTCCGGCGTGGAGAAGTTGATGCGGTCCCACTCATAGGCCCGCAAGACCGCGAGCTCAAGCGGCGTGAACTCCTCCGTGGTGATGAAGCCGTAGGCATAGCCCAGGAAGTTCGGGTCGAGGAAGCTGAAGCTCTCCGGCAGGTAGCCATTCTCCTTGCAGATATTGTAGAGGTCGGTCTTGGGCAGGGGCGTGGCGATGTGGAAATGGGCCACATCAAGGTCAAGCTCCTCGGCGAAGCGGAAGGTCTGCCGCAGGTCTTCCCAGGTCTCGCCCGGCATGCCGATGACGAAGTTCGCGCCGCAGGCGATGTCCAGCTCCCGGCAGGCCTTGACGATGCCGGGCACGATCTCGAGCTTGAGCGGCTTGCGGATGACCTCTGTCAGCACGCGCTGGCTGCCGGACTCGATGGAGATGGTGATCTGCTGGCAGCCGGCCTCCTTCATCAGCCGCAGCAGCTCCTCGTCGAGCTGCCAGGCGGCGACGGTGGCGGTCTTCCAGGTCAGCTTGCCCCCGTAGGCCTTCAGCCCGTCGAGGATCTCCAGAAAACGGGAACGCTTCATGAGCAGGGCGTCGTCGAGAAAGACGATGTTGCTCACGTCATGCTCACGCATGAGGTAGTCTATCTCCGCGAAGACGTGCTCCACCGGCCGGAACACCGTACGGCGCCCGCTGATGGTGCGCGAGGCGCAGAACAGACAGTTGTACTGGCAGCCGTACGAGGTGATGACAAAGGCCGCGTTGCCCTCGGAGTTGAACTGGTAGTCCAGCGAATTCTGCAGGATGTAAGGCTCCATCTCGACCAGGGAGTAGTCGGGCTGGATCATCTCCTTGACGTCGCCGATGTGGCTCTTGGTGGGAATCTCCACCTTGCCGCCGTTTGCATCCCTGTAGCAGATTCCGGGAAATCTCCGGGCCTGCTCATCCTCGCCCGCAAGAATCAGGTCCAGAAACGCTTCGATGCGCTCCTCGGCGTGGTACAGGAACAGCCAGTCCACGCAGGTGTCCTTGACGGCCTCCTCGGAAAGCACGGTGGGGTAAATGCCGCCCATGACGATGGCGGCCGATGGGCAGGCGCGCCGGGAGACCTCGGCTGCGGCGTGGGCCTGGCGGTGGTACTCCACGGACCCGGCGGTGATGAGCACGGCTGCAGGCGACAGTTCGCGCAGGCGCTGCTCGACCTCGAGCAGGGAGAGGTCCCCGCCGTTGGCGTCCACGATACTGAAATCGTACGACTTCTTCAGGATCGCCGTGAGGATGAGCGCTGCATAGGGCAGGCACAGCCACTTGCGTTTGCCGAACCAACGGCTGTTGGGGATGATCAGGACGATCTTGCGCTGGGATGACGTGCTCATACTTCTCCTTGAGGTTGGCCGGAAAGCTTGTCCTGTTGGGGTGACGCCTTGCCCATCATTCCTTGCCCGCGCCGCGCAGCGTAAGCAGCTTGGCCTCAAAGGCCCGGAACAGAGCCTCGGCCGTAGGCTCCTCCCAGTGCAGGGTCTGGTGCTCGCCAGCGAAGGGCAGGCGCGGCGCACCCCTCTCGATCTCCAGGAGCTTCGCCGTGTAGTCGGCGCAGACGCCCTGCACGAACTGGGCGTAGGGTGTTTCGGAAAAAAAGGCCATGATGGACGGCCCGCTCAGCAGGCCCATGAACAGGTCGCTTGCCTGAATCATGGCCAGTTCCTCCATCAGCCCAAGTCCCAGGCTCTTGAGGATGGTCACATTGGAGCGGCGCATGAGCCGCCGGGGCCATTCCGCAGGCTTGCCCAGGAGGATGAAGACCGTCTCGGGGCGGCGCCGGGTGGCCTCGTCGAAAAACTCCTCCCACACGCAGTAATCGCCGTCCCGGTCCAGGGCGTCCCGGAAGATGTGGGACTCGGCCACGCGCTGGCGCACATGCACCGTGACCACGAAGGCCTCGGGCGAATACGACTTGAGGAAGGACTCGGCCCACAGCCGGTAGCCCGGCGGAGTGGTCAGCCGGGGCACAAAACCATGCTCCCGGTAGAAGCGGTTGATGACCGCGTGCCCGTTGTAGGCGGCGATGCGCGTGTCCAGGCCCTCGTGGTACTTGGCGTGGCCGGGGAACATGGCCCGGTTGTTGGCTTGTGCCTCGTCCATGATCCGCTCGAACCCGCGCCTGTCACGCAGATGATGAAAGCCGCGCAGCATGGGGTTGGTGTAGAAGGCCGGAACGAGGTCCAGGAACAGGCGCATGTAGGCGTTGCGGTCGATGAACGGCTGCGCCTTGTTGCCCAGCAGGTTCGGGTCTGTCAGGGCCACCACGTCCATGACCTGCTTGCCGGCGTTCTGCGCTTCGCAGCAGACCCGGATGATCCAGGTCAGGATGTCGCCGAGGGCGTAGAACGAGGCGCTGAAGTCGATGAAGGCCACAAAGACGTCTTCGTCAATGCACCGGTTTCCCCGCTGGGTTTCTGTTTGGTCCGTCATCGTGATTCGCATCCTTGAGTGCTGGAGGGATGATTACGAGCGCTTGGGCAGCGATAATTCGCCGGAGGCGCTCCGGGTGACCGCTGCCCCCGCGAAAGTCGTGTGGCCAGGCGGCCAGGTACAAGCCCTTTGCATACTCTGCACCAAAATCAAGCGCCCTCGTCGCCAAAGGCAAAGACACTCCAGAAAACTGGCAATTTTTACCAGCAACATCATGAGTTGGCAAGACTTCCGCCCTCCGGCGCACGGCCTCACGCACCCGGCAGACCCTGTTGTGCTGGCCGCCCCGGAGCCCCCTGGCCGCGCAGGGCGGCATATTTCTCCTCAAAGGCCGCCAACAGGTTCTCCAGCGTGGGCGGCTCCCAGAGAAGGGTCTGGTTCGCGCAGGCGAAGGGAAGCCTTGCCGCGCCCTCCTCCACCTCCACGACCGCTGCGGTGGTTGGCGCATAGTGCTCCTGCACGAAGAGGGCATACGGGGTGTCCGAGAAAAAGGCCATGGTCGAAGGGCCGCTTACAAGCCCCATGAACAGGTCGCAGGATTCGATCATCGCCAGTTCGTCCAAAAGCCCCAGGCCCAGGCACTTGAGCAGCACGATGTCCCGCCGCCGCAGAAGATGCCGGGGCCATTCCACTGCCCTGCCCAGGACAACGAACACCGTCTCCGGGTGCCGCCGCTGGGCCTCGTCGAAAAAGGCCTCCCAGACGTCGTAGTCCCCATCGCGCTCGACCATGCCCCCGGAGGTGGAATGCGCATCCGCCACCTGCCGACGCACGTGCACGGCCACGGCAAAAGCGTCCGGGCCATGTGAACGCAGAAGCTCCTCGGCCTGCTCCCGATACGCCTGCGGGGTTCTGAGCCGGGGCAAGAAGCCCCGGTCATGGAAAAAGCGGTTCATCACGTGGTGGCTGCAGTAGAGGCCCTTGTGCGTGAGCATCCCGCGCTCGTACTCCAGGATGCCGGGAAACATGGGATCACCGCGCGAGTAGGTCTCGCGCATCAGGCGCTCGAAGCTCGCCCGGTCGCGCAGGTGGGTGAAGTTCCGCAGCATCGGGTTGGCGTTGAAGGCCGCCGCGAGGTCCAGATACAGCGGAAGCTGGTTGAGGTGATTGACGAACCGCTGGTAGGCGCTGCCGAGAGCCACCGGGTCGGTGAGGACCACGAGGTCGACGCACGTCTTCCCGGCCTTCAGGGCCTCGCAGCAGACCCGGACGTTCCAGGTCAGGATGTCGCCCAAGGCGAAGGGCGAGGCGGAAAAATCGATGAAGCCCAGGAACGGGCTCTGCCCTTCTGCGTCCCCCCCCTGCGGGCATCCGGCTGCTTCGCCCCCAACCAAATCCTGTGGTCTCATGAGCCTGTCCCTTGCATGGCTAGCACAACGAAATCATGGCGCATCTGCACTATTCATCCCGCGAGGATTCATTCCAAGCAGCGAAAAGGAGCGTTTGACTTCTGCCCACGCTGCCAATCGTGACAAAGTTTGCGCCATTGTCGTCGAACTGTAATGAGCGCAAAGAGATCTCTCGAAGAAGCTGTCAAGCCCATGCCATTCGAGATATGTGTTTATATTCTGAGCGAAGCAGGAGCCAAACGAAATGAATTTTCGTTTGCTGCGCGGATGAGTATGTTCCGCTCAACTTCAACATTCAGATTTTCAAGGCGTTGAGCAGTCATAAGAAAATTCGTGTTCATCGCTCCCCCCTTCTTTCCTGTGGGTACACAAATACACGTACAGAACCAAATCAGCCTGTTCGAGTGCCAGTGGTCAGGCCCTCAGCCAACGCACTCCGGGGTGCCGGGGCGCAAGCCGCTCCACCACGGCCTTTGCCACCACCGGGGCCAGGGGCAGCACAACCGTCGCGCCCGGCGCGACCTGTCCTGGCGCAAGCACGGGCAGGCCCATGAGCGCGCGGCCCACGCGGGCCGGGTCCTCGTCCACAAAAAACGCCGCCCCGGCCCCAAGCTGCGCGGCCAGCCAGACCCCGCCGATGGATGTGCCGAAGATGCCCACCGGCCCGGCCTGGGCCGCAGTCCTGGCCTGGGCCAGCACGGTGGCGAGGAGGCCCACGGCCTGCTCAGCCCGCTGCCGCGCCTCGGCTATCCCCAGGGAAGCCTCGGTCCGTGCAGCCGGGGCTTGCTCCCCGCGCCGCGCCAGCACTGCCAGTTCTTTTGCAATCGCCGTGCCCTCGGCCAGGGCTTCCACCCCAAAACCGGCCAGGGTCAACTCGCGCCGCAGGCTGGCGGCGGAGAAATGCGTGCAGTGGTCAGCGACGACCAGGTCAAAGGGGTTGGCCGCGTGGTCCGGCACCAGCACCAACAGGCGCCCGCCGGGCCTCAGGCTGTTGCGCAGCCGCGCCAGGGCAAGGCGCGGCTCGGGAAAATGCTCCAGGGCGTGCACCAGCACAACGGCGTCCAACTGCCCGTTGGAATAGGTCAGGCCATCCAGACCCGCCAGCCCCTCAGGCGAGAACTCCGCCACGCCGGGGATGCCCAGCACGGCCTCCCGGTGTCGTGCGCCCCACTCCAGCCCGCTCAGGCGCCAGCCGGGCTTGCGCCGGGCAAAGGCGCGCAGGAAGCCGCCGTTGCCGCAGCCGACATCGGCCAGACGGCCCTGCTCCGGCACGTCCGCCTGCGCAAGGGCCCAGTCCAGCAGCCGGTCCGAGCGCGCGCATGCCCCGCCCCCGGCCTCGAACACCGGCTGCTCCTGCCCGCCGCTCTGGTGGTAGATCAAGTACTCATCGTAGATGCACGCGGTGGCCGCGCGCCAGGCCTCGTCCACTGGCTTCTGGACCAGGCCGCAGGACCCGCACAGGGCAAGCTGGCAGCGGAAATCCAGCGGGCGGCAGTCCGAGGAAACCAAGCCCAAGGCCTCCAGGCCGGGCAAGGCCTCCAGCCCGGCGGTTCCGCAGACGTGGCAATGTGCGCTCATGCCGCACTCCCAGCCGCATGGGCAGCGGCCAGCTCCAGCGCGGCCTCTTCCAGGCTGCGGAAACGCAGGCCGGGCAGAATCTCCCGCAGACGGCGCGGCTCCAGCACCACCCGCTTGGGCCGCATAAATCCCTCGCGCAGGTCGTCCAGGGATATCTCGCGCACCAGGTTTTCCGGCGCACCAAAGGTTCCGGCCACCAGCCGGGCGATGTCCAGGCGCGAGCGCGCGCCCGGCGCGCAAAGATTCAGGCTGCCGCGCGCGGCAACATCTTGCAGGGAACCTTGCAGGGCCAGCACGGCTGCGGCCATGTCGTCCACGTGCACCTGGCAGAAGATCTGGTCTCTGGCGGCGCGCACCTCGCGGCCCGCGCACAGCAGCGCGGCCATCTCGGCCAGCAGGCTGCCGTCGCCGGGCGTGGTGCCGTAGACTTTCCCCAGCCGCAGGATCAGGCAGTCGCCGCCGCAGACCCCGGGCAGGCGGCGCTCCACCTCGGCCTTCTGGCGGCCGTATTCGTTCAGCGGCGAGGTCGGCGCGTCATCAGAATACAAAGCGGCCGCGCCGTCAAACACGTAGTCCGAGCTGAACCAGACAACCGTGAGGCCCAGGCGAGAGAGGGCCTCGGCCAGGCGCAGGGTGCCGTCCACGTTGACGCGCCGGGTGCCCGCCGGGTCGTCCTCGCAGGCGGCGATGCGCGTCTGCCCGCCGCACAGGATGGCCTGGCTGATGCCGCGCTGGCGCAGAGCATCCACAAGGCCGGGCGGCAGGCCCGTGCCGGGCTCGGCGAAAGCGGCCAGGTCCAGCGCAAAGTCCCCGCCCATGCGTGGCACGGCCAGGGCCTGCGAACCCAGGGCCCGGTGCGCGGCGACCAGGGCGCGGCCCACGGTCCCGGTGCTGCCGAAGATGGCCGTGCGAGGCGGCCTAGGGCTTGTGGACATAGTCCAGCGGCTGCTCCTGTATGGCGTCCCAGTAGCGTTCCACCCAGTCCACCACGCCGGAGAGCCCCTGCTCCATGGTCACGCTGGGCGCCCAGCCGAGCTCGGTGCGGGCCTTGGTGGAGTCAATGACGTAGGCCTTGTCCTGGCCCAGGCGCTCGGCCACGGTCTGCGTGCAGGCATCGAAGTCCTTGCCCAGGCGCTTGCAGAGCGTCATGACCACGTCGCGCACGGCCACGCCCTGGTCGGGCGAGAGGTGGTAGATCTCGCCGTTTCTGCCGCGCTCCATGACCATGAGCTCCCCGCGCGAGACATCGCGGATGTGGATGTAGGACTTCACCGCGTGCCCGCCGCCGTGCAGTTGGATCACGCG
>Ga0172379_10006360_pt1 | contig 15866 bp, 13 predicted proteins | sample GrowelOW334metaG_FD_119756 | JGI IMG/M metagenome (GOLD analysis project Ga0172379, IMG submission 119756) | Groundwater microbial communities from an aquifer near a municipal landfill in Southern Ontario, Canada - Groundwater well OW334 metaG | ecosystem: Environmental > Aquatic > Deep... | reverse complement strand
TTGATGATTTTTTGTACTTTGAACTTCTCCGCTGCCTTTGCGATATGAATAGATCCCAGGACATTGGTGGAGGTATCTTCCCCCCATGCTGTCGGATACTTGTAAGAAGCTGCACTATGAATGACAATGTCAGGCCTAAAATGCTCAAAGACATCAAACACTAATTTCATATCGCTAACCGAACCTTCAACCAAATTGAGACCGTTCACCTCCGGAACTACTTCCCGTTTGCCTGTAGCAAAATTGTCGATGACACATATTTCATGGTCTTGGGGCAGATAACGCTCAATCAAATTTGATCCAAGGCATCCGGCGCCTCCGGTAATTAGTAATCTCATCTATCTTAGTTCTTTTCTTCGCGTAAATGTGTGTATTCTCCAAGTGTACCGTAGGTTTTATAGTATTGTATAGCCTCCGCAACCGTTGTTTCTATGGGCGTGAAATCAATCCTCCCAAAATCGGTATAAGTTCTTGACGGATCTAACAGAATGGAGAATACATCATCCGGGCCGATGTCTTTGATTTCCGGTTCAGGGTATTCAGTAAAACCCATGGCTTTGACTACAGCATCATAGAGCTCTTTAATAGAAACGTCATTGCCGGTTGAGAAATGGTATACACCATACCCAGTACCATCGCAAGCTTTGAGAACCGTTTTTGCAAGATCTTTCACAAAGACAAAATCGCGACGTGACCTGGTTACAAAACATTTTTTGCCGTCTTTCAGCCTTTGGTAGAATATTGGCAATGGACCGGCGACGTTCCTGGGTCCTATTACATTGGCAAGACGGAATGTTACATAATCGATACCAGACAGTTCAACAAACAATTCATTTGTTGTCTTGGTTATGGCATAACTGCTTCCGGAAGGAATACGAGGATGTTTGAATGTGATCGGTTGCTCCTGTGGTTTCTGACCATAACACAGGGCCGTCTGGAAATAAATAAATCGCTTTACTCTGAAAGTTTTAGCAGCTTGTACGATGTTTGCTCCTCCAACACAATTGGTTAGAGTATCGTTATACCAATCATCCGGATCTTTATATGAAGCAGCAGTATGCACAATGACATCCGGTTGGAATTCTTCCGTCAGGCTGAATACCATTTCTCTTTTGGCAATAGTATCAACCACTAATTGAAGATTCGGATAGCTATGTAGGTGTTCTTTTCTTCCAGTTGCTAGGTTATCAATAACCAGAACTTGATCCCCCCGCTCCAGGAGCATTTCCGCAATGTGTGATCCAATTTGTCCAAGACCACCTGTAATGATTACTTTCATTCTTTTTTCTGTTTCTTTTTTAAACTAAAACACGAATCAATACCTGCCACTTGATTCTTGTAAAGTGGCCAACCTTTTTCATCAAAAATGATCTCACTCAAAAACTCCCGATGTTCTCGTGGTAGTTTCCTATTTTGAATAGCATCAAATCTCTTTGGTAATATGGATAACTCTGTTAGTGAAATGGATACCCCTTTAAGCTTCCCTATGAAACCGAATTGTTCAACATAGGATGTAAATTCATCAGACTTATAACATTTTGATATAGGGCAATCGGGTCCGTCTGTAGTATGTTTAAAAGCTTTTCGTATATCTAAATCTGCATATAAATTACGTTCAATTTGATGCATGTACGCAGTATATAAATGTAACCATAAACTATCGTAATTGTAAATCATTATTTGAATTTGTCCATCGTCCTTTAAAATTCGATAAAACTCCATAAGAATTGCATCTAAATTCTTACAATGATGCAGGACACCTGAACTATGAATCAAATCAACAGATTTGTCAGGAAGCGGTATTTTATTTTCGTTTTCTTCAATATGTATCAAATCTATTTTCCCTCTATGCAATTTTAAACGCTTTTCAGAGGCAATTAAAGCAGTTTTTGATACATCTAAACCATATAACTTTTGGGGTTTCGAGAATTCTGTAAATCCAACCAAATCATTACCTGGTCCACATCCGTAATCAACAATTACCTTGTTATCATAGCCTGAAACAGGCATCAATTCAATATAACCGGGATACTGGGCATTCCTCCAATGAAAATGATCTAAGGATGATTCACGATCCTTAAACGTCTCATCAGCCACCATATGAGAAGTCCAATAAGCAGCAGAACCTTTCCTGGCAGCTGATCTTTTTTTATTTTGTCTTAAATCATTTATGATCATGGAGGCTATTGCTTTTAAATATTTCATTCGTAATTTCTATTTAGATAATTTTTAAACATTTGTCCTTTATCAATAAACTCCTGATTCCATAGTTCCAAACTTAACAGACCCCAAATTTTTCTTCCATAATGACTTTCTTTGTCAAGCTTCTCCAGTACTTTTCGGTTATCAATGATATCTCTGTTGAGGGCCGCTTGTGATCCCAAAATGTCGAATACAAATTCCCCGGCTTCTCCTTTGATCCAGTCATTGAATGGGGTCGGAAAACCCATTTTGTCTTTTCTTTCAAAGATTTCTTTAGGCAGCCATGGCCTCACGACCTGTTTGAGAATATGCTTCATATTCCCATTTTTGAACTTGATATCCGCAGGAATAGTCGCCGCTAATTCGACAATTGCTCTATCGAGCAAGGGCACCCTTGATTCCAATCCATGGGCCATGCTCATGCGATCTTCCACTTGCAGCAACCCCGGAAGTAGTGTTTTGAAATCGAAATGGGTCATCAAGTCGAAATAGGACTCCTTTTTAACATTTTGACCATTGAATATTGCTGAAAAGGTTTGCCGCGCGGAGTAGGGTTCGAGGCAATCCCAACGAATTTCGTCACCCAGGTCTGGAGCACGGTTAATCAATTGAAAGTATCGCCTGTCCATACTTTCGAATAAACCCTCACTCCAAAATTGGCGTAACATAGGTTTATAGTTTTGCAATGCAACCAAATTCGGGATGATGGATTCGTAGGTAACCACGAAATTTCCATTGTTTGAAGATCCATCGATGGCTGCTTTGATGCATTGTTCGAAATATGCTATTAAATAACGGGTGTATCCACCAAATATCTCATCCCCACCCTGACCTCCCAACACCACTTTTCTATCCTTAGCTGCCAGTTTTGAAACCATGAATTGAGGGAAAGACCCAGGTCCTGCGACAGGATAATCCAGGTGATAGATGACCTTTTGAATATTCTGGATAAAATCTTGTGCTTTAATATCAATGGTTTTGAGGAGGAACTTCTTTTCATCGGCGATCAATTGCGCGTATCGACTCTCATCAAATTGCGGCCCATATTCTGAAAATTTTCCAGTGAATCCCATCATATCTCCAAGATTCTGATGGTTTGATGCAATGGAGGCAATTGCACTGGAGTCCAGGCCACCACTTATATACGATCCGACAGGTACGTCACTTCGCAAGTGAACCTTTATCGAATCTTCTAAAAGCTCCCTTAGTTTCTCTTCAAAATAAAAGCTGGTTCTTGAATAATCGGGCTCAAAGTATACTTCCCAATACTTGTTGATTTTTATTTCTGAAGCATTTATTGTCATCCAATGAGCTGGAAGCAATTCTTTCACTCCTTCGAAAAGTGTTTTTTCCCCAAGACATAGTTGGAAGGTCAGGTAATCTTTCAGCCCCTCAATATCCGTTCTGATGGAATCCAGGAATGGAAGTAGTGCTTTGATTTCCGAAGCAAAGTAAAATGTATGATTAATTACAGTATAGTAAAATGGCTTAATGCCAAAGTGATCTCTGGCGCAAAACAGTATCTGCTCTTTTTCATCCCAGATGGCAAAAGCGAACATGCCCCTAAACTTGCTTACACAACCTTTCCCCCATCTTCGGTAAGCATGCAAAATAACTTCCGTATCCGATTGTGTCCGAAAAAATTCCTTCCCTAACTCATCCCGAACTTCCCTGTAATTATAGATTTCACCATTGTAAACGATCCAATTTCCCTCATGGTCGGTCATGGGCTGACTGGCATTCTCAGATAAATCGATGATGCTCAATCTTTGATGTGCAAACCCCACCTGATTGGATTCATGAACCCAAACTCCGCTGCCATCCGGGCCGCGATGTTTTATCAATTCGCCCATCACCATTAAGTGGTGATGCAATTCCTGCTTAGAATCTATTAAGTATTTAATACCAGCAATACCACACATAATCTACAATTAACATTATAATTTTAAAAGAATCCCTTCCAATTCCTTTGCATTGGTTTCTGGATTAAAATGTCTTTCGGCAAATTCTCTAGATTTTCTTCCCGCATTTATTCTGAATTGCTCATCCTCCACCAGATTCTTTAATACATCATAGATATTCACTTTATTCGCTTCAACTATAGGAAGCTCATCATATTCGGGAAACGTTTTGAAAAAAAACTCCTTCCATTCTGGCCTTAAATAACAAACAACAGGCTTGCCCAAAGCCATGGTCTCTACTCCGGTTGATCCCCACCAACCTCTTATTAATTGTTCAACAACGATGTCAGCTTGGACCTGAAGGAATCTCATCTGATTCGATGAAACGTCTTTGATAAAGAGGAACTCAATATTATAACCTTCATCTTTTAATTTTTCGACAGCTTTTTGTACAAAGAATGATCCTTTGATATCTCCACCATGCTTTTTGATACGCTCATCAGAGAACATGCTTGAATGAAGAATCCTTAGGTTTTTCGTTTGGGGCAATTTGTAATCATCAGGTATTTTTATATTTGGGTGCCAAAGATTTAGATCTATTGATTTATACTTGATATGTCTTGCTTTAAATTGACTTGAGTTAAATGTACCTTGTCCAATGTTGAGGTCTGAATATCTTCTTATAACTTTAAAGATCCTTTTCATTTTTTTCGAATCTTCGAATTTAAGTCCAGTTTCCTCATTTCCTAATTTTTCAAGTATATGGGGCATATCTTCATCAGGCACTCCTGTTGGAAGGTATATTATTTTTATTCTCAACAACTTAGCCAACGATAGTTCTATTCTAAATTTTGGATAATTAAATATTCTACTTAAATAATGATGATAGAATATACGATGAAAAATATACATAATTACAGAATACTGCTCTAGCCCTCCATAGAAAAAAAAGTATTTATATTTATAGAAATTTTTAATATGATAAATTAGATTATTTTTATTGCTTAATTCCCTATGATTTGTTATTATATCCTTTTTGGAGTACAGTAGTTTTAGAGGGTACCAGGCAGGGACAAAAATATCTGCTTTCCAGCCAAGTTTTCTTAACTCATCCCTGTAAAAAAAGGAACAGTGATAATCAGGAGTCAAAAAAATAATACTCTTCTTCATTCTTATTTTCTTTTTGTTGCGGGATTTCCATACCATGTTTCTCCGGAAGGAACATTTTTGGTAACAATTGATCCCATCCCAATAATGGAATTATTACCTATTGAGATGTCATCTCTAATTGTTACAGCAGGTGCTATCATTACCTCAGTCCCTACCTTAGCACTACCGCATATCGTTGATCGAGTCCTAATATGAGTATTTAGTCCAATAAACACATTACCCCCAATATAACAATATTGACCAATTTTAGCACCAGAATCAATTTTTGTTTTTCCAAGAACGCCAGAACTAATATAACTAAATGAGCCAATTTCTACATTACTGCCAATTTCCACACCACCTATATATGGAAATTTTATAGAAATACCGAGATTATCTTTAACATAATTAAATCCTTCACCACCAATTATTGAATTATCATGAATGAAAGCACCATTACTTATGCAAACTCGATCATGTATTATGCAATTCATACCTATTTTTACATTGTCTCCTATAAACGAATCGCCAATATTTGAATTAGGACCAATAGTAACATTCAGACCAATTCTTGCATTTGAGGCAATTACTACGCTTTCATGTATTCCGCTCTTTTGTTTTGGATAAATGAGTTCTACAATTCTAATCACAGCGAGTTTAGCATTCTTTGTAATAACAAAACATTTCTTATTCGTGGCGTAAATAGAAAAATCGATATCTCCTGATTCTTCACAGATTACTAATCCTGCTTTTGTTGAGTTTGCTATTTCAATTTTATTAACAATATCGGCTCGAATCCATGACAGCGAATTTTCATCCGCTTCCCCTATTGGCATTACGGAATTTATTGAAATTGAAGAATAGTCACCCAAAATAGAGACCACATCTGGGATAACAGAAATTAGTTTTGAAACAGGTGTATTTAACATATTCTTGACCTCTTTAAATAATATCTATGCGCTGATAAAATTGTTTGATGATAATATGATAAGAATTCTAATTATTAACAGGTTCTCTAATGCAAACTTAGGTGATGGAGTAAAGGAATACTTGGATATTTTCAAAGTGCAAACTTAACGTAAAAGTAATCTATTTTGGTCACTAACCTTCCTAATAACAGCTTTATACTCACTCCACCTTTGCATTATAAACTGCTGGTTTTTATCAACTATCTTTTCACCCTCCTCTTTTTTTACTTCGTCTGCTATTCCACACTTTGCAATGCCAATCGAGCTATTGTAACCAAGACCATCGTAATGGAAATGCTGTTTCCGTCCCCACTTAGCTACTGTTTTAATTACATCACACAGGTAAACACATCCATCTTCCAGACAAAATCCCTCCATGGTTGTTCCTCCACGAATCAATTGATTTCTAACATTGATCCATTCTAAATGATCCGAATCCTTGTGACCAGTAACTTGTTGCCAAATAACACCAAAAGTGACGTTAAAAATTTGCCAGCCATCAATTTCTAATTTGGATTCATTAAAAAAAACATTTATCTCACTGTCAGGAATTTTCCATTCCATAGTTATCATTGAATTGCATAATGCTTTAATCTGGCTTTCGTGGAGGCCCCACAGTTCGATAAATAGAGCCTGAAACTGCTCAGTGTTCCAGAGGTAGTCGCAGAGTTCAAAGAGCCTTGGGTTGATGGGCTTAAGGAAGTTGATCACCTGGGCCGCTCCCGCAAGATTTTCACGCCTATAGGTTTCAAGAATCTGGTCGTAGAGGCCCATTGTGGCCTTGGCTCTGCCGTAAGCTGAGCGGAAAATACGTTGCCTAGGTGGCATTGGTTTGTCCTGCCACCAACCAGGATGCGTGAGCACCTGCAGGTAGGAATCTTTTGCATCGGAGAGCACATCGTATAAACGCCGAAAACGCCAATAGCCATTTGAATCAGAGCAATAGGACACTTCCGTCTTAAGGCGCTTTGAATAACAGTTCACCAATCCACCGTATGTTTCCGCCTCGCAGGTCAGATGAAAATTAGAGGGGTTATGAAAGCTGAATGCAGCGGGTCTGATACCAAAGAATTGCTCAAGAAGATCGGCCTCTCGAGATACCTGCTCATGCAGTTCACGCTCTAATGCTGTGGCGTAAAAGGTAGCGTCAAAATGCAATCCGATATCATGGCCGAGTCGGGCAATTTCTTTTATCAGTGCGAGTTGGCCACTCTCCAATAAATTATAGAACTCGCAGTGAGGATTAACAAAAAAGGTCGATTTAATACCTTCATCTGCCTCGATCCTTGCCAAATCCAGTGAGCGATTCAAAGAATAATCACAGTCGTGGCGCCAAAGAATAAACCTCTGGCCCCAAGGTATCGCCTGATAATCTGCCGGCTGGTAAGAAGCCAAAGCTAGATTGATGAGTTGACGATAGGCATCAACCGTAAAATCCTGGTGGTTTGCTTGACGATTTATGGGTTGGTTTTCAATGAAAATCATGTGAGACGTTTTCTAATTGACTTGATCCAGACATTCGGACTTGACACCTCGCCACCATATTCCGCTGACAAAATCCTGATTTTCCCCTCACCACAAGCCACCTCAACAAACCCATTACCGATTCGGGTGATCTGCCCTGGAACGGCGCAGAAATTCTCGAACTCCTCCACCAATTCCGCATCCCAAATGATAAACTGTTGCCTCTCAAAGTCACAGACCGCGCCGGCATAAGGTTTGTTGGAAGCGTTTATCAGACGTAATACCGATAATGCAGATTGCCGCCAAACAATCCGGCCATCTTCTGGCAAACGCGGATAACAATGGTGCGCATCTTTCGGGTCTTTCGACTGAATTTCCAAAACAAATGCTGGGTCAATAGAAAGTTGATTTACTGCTTGCACAAAAAGTGCTGGTATTCGTCGCTTAAACCATTCCCATACATCAGTAACCTTGGTGTTGTAATCGATAGGGAGGTATTCACGAGCAATGATGTCTCCACTATCGAGTTCACCACCAATCATGCGATGGATACACAAGCCGATTTTATCCTCACCATTCAAAATCGCCCAAGCTTGACAGGCATTTCCACGGTAACGAGGCAAATCACCACCATGTGCATTGAGGATACCAAAAGGAAACATAGAAGTAATTGATCCAGGTATAATACCTGAAAAATTGATGCTTACTCCAATGTCTGCTGATGAATTGTGTATCAATTCCTTATATTTAAGGATATCAGCTGATTGAGCAAAGGGGACATTTAAGACCTTAGCCAAATCATAAAAGTCATTAGCTTTGACCGAGTATTCGGGTGCCTCTTTTGCAGTGATAATGCATACAATAAGGTGGCCTGCTTCTTCTAATTTCAAAGCAATATCATACATTATTTCACTTCGTCCGATGATCGCAACTTTTAACATTTTACTTTATTCATCATGAAAACTATACAATAATAATACGGTTGCTTGCTTTGCAATATTAATATCACCTATGAGCCAATGATAAAAGTCTTAATAACTGAGTTCTTATTCCCACTCCATCATTTTTATATAGTGACAGTTCATCAGGTTTGTGATGAAGATGTCTTGTCTGTTCGTAGCGATGCAAATTTTCGCTGTTCAAAAAAATGTGAATAGGATGAAAATCATAGATCTTCAAACCAGTGGTTGAAAATGTTTCCTCAATTTTAGTATAAGCTAACTGACAAACAACATCATCTTCCCAAAAATAAGGTACCCTTATAATATTAGTATTCCATAATGTGTAAGGTTTGAGACAAATACCGGAATAAAAAGGCATGAACTCATTACAATCAAATTTTAAACCCAAATCTTGGTAATCATTATAAAAACTTGAACTTTGCGTTAATGAATGCGACCTTACAGAAACAGCTTCAGGAACTATGTCCATAAAATGCTTAATAACAGTTCTACTATTACTTCCATATTGAAAGTTGCCTTTCAGAAGCGGATTATAGTTGGGATGAATTCCTATTTCAAAATGTGGATTTTCTCTTAACCGCTGTAATAGTGAAGTTTCATGCGTAATAAACCATGTTGCACAAATATCGTTTTCTTCAATTAAATCAATGCAATATTTTAAAATCTCATCACAGCACCAATCAATATCTATGGTGATAAACATTTTTTTTGTCCATGATTCCGGTTCTTGAACCTTAATATCTCTAATGTTACCAAAATCATACATAGAAATACACTGTTATCGTAACCATTTATGTAAGGTTACTTCTTCGTACACTGAATAAAATCCAGATTGAGAATGCAGTTTTGCAGAAATGTGATTTTTAGTTGAATAACCTGAATCTATTATTTCCGCACCTTGGGTGAAAAGTACTTGGCAAGTTCCATTAAATAGTCTTTTCCCTAACCCGAAGCCGCGAAAAGATCCATCAAGTGCAAGTGATTTCATTCTACCATATTTATACCCAAGAACCTTTGATAATTTTTCATCAATCGCTGAAATAAAATATCCTGCTACTTGACCGTCGTGCTGAATTACAATGATATTTTCTTTCCTTTCCCATGCGGAGGTTACCCATTTTGCATACATGGAATTAACTTTTTGTATATCAAAAGCTTTTTCACAATGATAATGACCACGTTGGTACTGGAAATTTGAGGCTATTCCCTGTACTATTGGCAATTCGTTTTCTTTTATTAACCTGATTTCATCAGGTTGCAATATAAGTTCTTGAGGACGCATTTTAATAGGCCATATTACATTTTCGAAATAGCTAAAACCCGCATTTTCAAAAGCGTGTATGAAATCCAAGTCATCACCATTTATTCTTATGGATACAAAACCTACAGATCTTATTTGGAAAATTTTCATTAAACTTCTGAGTATTCCAGAAATACTTTGCTTGGAATATCCACCAGTATGGTAAAAAATTGTAACATGGGCAATAGCCAAACCGAAATGTGTTTTATCCCATTCGGAAAATCTAACCCCAATTAAACATGCTTGATTTTGATCGAAGAAATAAATTATTTCATTTTCAGAAATTGCTAGATGAACTTTAATTCTTTCAATTAAAAAGGATTCCCAATTATTTTTGCTTTTTGAAGGGTATAAATAGTATTGATCGAATTTGTATTCAGAGAATCCCGGGATTATATTAGGAAGAATTTCATCCAGCAAATATGTCTGGCCATTTCTAATTACTTGATACTTTTCCATATTGATAATTCTCTTAATATAGAAACGTCTTCGTCCACATTTCAAAATTCAAAAAACTCCATATCAAGAGGCGGTGGTTTCTTCCCAAGCTAGTATGTTCCGTAACAATTTTTTTAATGTAATCTTGATTAATAAAATCCGCACAAACAGTTTTACGGTTTATCAATATTTCCTTCACATAGGCGGCATTCTCACCACGATACCAACTTTCGTCAGGTGCAGAAAAGCCTTGCTTATTCCGGTTAATAATTTGTTCAGGTATCAATTCCTGCATAGCTTTCCTCAAAACATTCTTTCCATCGTCATATTCATGATATTTCGTTTTTTTTCTGGACATATTTTCGTCTATCCTTTTAATCTCGTGTTCCAACCTCCCTAGCTTATGCTTAACAGGAATTTTCATTGCAAAATCCACCAAGTCATTGTCCAAAAAGGGGAAACGTTCTTCGAGCCCATTAGCCATGGAGAGTTTATCGCCGACAATTAACAAACCGTGTAGAAATGTTTTTATTTCAAAGTATAGTGAGTTCTGTATATAATCTTCAGGCCGTTCGTATTTTAACTTATCATTGAAAGTAAAAACTCTTTCAAAAATGGTTCTTGGTTCCTTAAGGTCAATTTGTTTGAATACTAAGGAAGTAAACAACTCACTTTTAAGGTCATCTGGAACTAATCGTTGCCAAAATCCGTAATAAGAATCAAAAAAGTTTTTCTGTGAGATAGAATCAAAAACATGATAATAACGCCAGGGATAACCTCCAAAAAGTTCGTCACCACCGGTTCCTTGTAAGCATACCTTTACAAATCGGGAAGCCAGACGAGAAATGTAATAATGGGGATAGGACATACCTACCCGAAGATCCTCCAAATGATATACCACTTTTGGCAAAGACCAACGTATATCCCCAGCATTTATTACCTGTTCAAAATGTTCAGTATTAAAATAGCTTGCCATTAGCTCGGCATCTCTGCGTTCATCAAAATTGGATTCCCTTCCTGATACGGTACTCATATCAAAACCACAGGTAAATGTAGATAAACGATCAGTAAGGCGAGAAGCTACTGCTGTAATTGAACCCGAATCCATGCCCCCTGAAAGATAGGAGCCAACTGGTACATCCGCAATCATTTGACGCTGAACGGCTTGTTTAAACAATCGCAACGTTCCAGAGCGAGCTTCCTCAAAGGTCATTTTCTCTTCCGGTTTAGAGAAATTATAATCCCACCAGGAACGATGTTTTACAAAAACACTTCTACTATCAACCCGAATAGTATTTGCTTGTGGTAGTAGAGCTATATCTTTGAATAGAGTTCGATAAGTAAAAAGGTTTTGAAATGTAAAATACTCATTTAATGCCCCAAGGTCAACATCAATGTGATAATCAGGATGTTTTAATATAGCCTTAATCTCAGAGGCAAACACAATTGTTGCTCCATTAAACCAATAATAAAGTGGCTTTACACCAAAACGGTCACGACTTAGATAGAGTGCTTTTTCCTCTGTATTCCAAGCACCAATGGCAAACATGCCATTAAATCTCTCAAAAATGGCAGGGCCGTATTCAGAAAGTCCTTCAGTAATGACTTCAGTATCACTATTTGATACAAAAGAATGCCCCTTCTCTTTTAATTCCAGCTTGATTTCAAGGTAATTGTAAATGCAACCATTAAAAATAACCACCCAATGTCCATCCTTGGAGGTCATTGGTTGTGCACCCTTTTCGCTGAGGTCCAAAATTGACAATCGTTTATGGCCTAGGGCTATGTTCTCTTTAACGTAAAAACCTTTACCGTCCGGTCCGCGGTGGTTCATGGTCTCCGCCATCCTGACGAGATTACTCAACAAAAAGTGCTTGCCATCAAGATTAAAAACTCCAACAATTCCACACATATTAGATAAATTCTAGTACTTTGTTAATCAAGTAGTCTTGTTCGGTTTCTGATAAATCATGGAACAAGGGTAGAGTAAGACAATGATTAAATGATGCAATACTTCCTTTGAAATCACCTGAATGGGTAAAGGATTGGGCGTTTTGGAAAGCAGGGTGCATATGTAAGGCGTATGTTCCTATCTGAACCTCCAATCCTTGTTGTCTCAGCGTATTCATGATTTTATCCCTCAAGGGGGTCAAGATACAGTAGGATTGGAAGGAGTGCCTCCCATCATTAACAACTGTTGGCAGTTTAATACCTGAAACATGTCCAAACTGGTTGTTATATCTTGAAGCAAGAAATCTTCTCCTTTGCAGAAGGTCATCAATGTGTTCCATCTGACCTAAACCAATGGCTGACTGAAAATTAGTGAGTTTATAATTTGTCCCGACAATATCAAACCGGATACCTTCTCTCGAAGTATTGTTTATAGCCATACCGAAATGCTTATAAGAATTCATCCATTCGGCCCATGCATCATTTTCTGTTGTAATCATGCCTCCTTCACCGGTGGTTATGAACTTCCTTGGATGTAAACTGAAAACTGTAATATCAGCAAAAATACCCACTTTCTCCGCTTTGTATTCGGCTCCAATTGAACAAGCCGCATCTTCCAGAATATATAAATTGTGCTTTTCTTTGATTTGATTCAATCTATCATAGTCCAAAGGATTACCAAAAAGCGAAACCGGAATAATAGCTTTTGTTTTGGGGGTTATGGCTTTCTCAATGGCATCATAATCAATCAGCATATTTGAGGCATCCACATCCACAATAACACAGTGAGCCCCAACAATAGTCACAACAGAAGCTGTTGCAGGGTAAGTATAATCAGGTACTATTACTTCATCACCTTGTCCAATTCCCATTGCTCTGAGTGCAATTTCAAGGCCGGTTGTGCAAGAAGTTACCGCGATAGCATGTTTTGCATTCACATAGGATGCAAACACTTTCTCAAACTCCTGAGTTACAGGACCTTCAGTCAAGTATCCGCTGTCCAGTACGTCCAGCACTCTTTTCTTAATGTCCTCTGTGATATAAGGCTTGATAAGGGGAATTTTCATCTTTTATATTTAATTAACTAAGATAAATTGTTAAACCTAGATCTTTTCTGATGTTGTCAAAAAACAGGTTCCAGCACACAGAAATGAAACCGCTTTGGGTAAGTTCATAAAAGTGATATTTTTTAAAAACATTATTTATCGCCTGTCTAGACCTGTAGCAATACGCCACTCGCAAAGTTTTTGAAGCCCCGCCTTTAATTCGAACTTGTACTTGAAACTGAGTTCTTTTTCAGCTTTAGCTCGTGAGCCTATGCGATTTTGGACCAATGCCCTTGCATCATCGGCAGAATAGGGTTTGTAGGTAACCTTTACCAGTGAAGATTTAAGCTCAAGAATAAGGTTACAAAGCTCCCTTATGGAAGTTTGCACTTCGGTGCCTACATTATAAATGCCGAAATTCACCTCACTTTTTAGGGCTAGCACATTACAGCGGGCAACATCTTCCACATAAATGAAATCATAGGCCTGACTACCATCACCATTAATCACGGGTGACTCGTTCGCCTCAATCTTGTTAAGCATAATGGGTATCACTCCAGTGTAGGCAGCAGTCTGGTCCTGGTGAGGTCCATAAACGTTCATATATCGAAGACCAATAACAGGAAGGCTATATCGATCATTGAACGCAGTTGCCATAGCTTCACCAGCAATTTTCGTGGCACCATAAAAGTTTTTATTAGTAAATGGATGACTTTCGGTCATGGGAAGCTCAACTGCGTCCCCATATACCGATGCAGAGGATGACCAGACCAGTTTTTTAATATTATGCTTAACACAAGCTTCAAGTACATTAAAAGTACCGGTAATATTTACCTCAAAAGCCGTTCTGGGATAATCCTTACAATGCAATAACCACATGGCTGCAAGGCTAATCACATAATCCTTACCTTTTATTGCAGCGTCAAGAACGTCAAGATCGCGTATATCCCCACCGTCAGGAAAAATAGTGCAGCGAGGATCGTTGAGTTGCTCAGTCAGGTTACCTATTTTGCCTCTGGTGAAGTTGTCGTAAACCACCACTGCGGCCACATTTTCCTTGAGTAGTTCAGATACCACGAAGCTCCCGATAAAACCAGCGCCGCCTATGACAAGAATTTTCGATCCATTGATATTCATAAATTTGTTTTAGATATTTCCATTTCCGATGAGTCGACAACGAAGCCATGGATTACATTCCACTTATAATCTGAAACAATCTCCGTACCGGCTTGTCTTAATATGTCAAATTCAAAAACTTGCTCAATCATTTCATATGTTAATCCATCCAGTGTCCGAGAGCATGCAAGTGAAATGTTATAACTTCCCGGCAACAATTTCGTTTCAAAAAAACCACTTATGAGGTGCGAACCTTTTGTTATTTTAAAGCCATTAAATCTTCTATGAAAAGAATCCGAATAGATCAATGGATTTCCTTCAATATTAGTGATAAGCACCACAAATACCATATCATCTAAATCTTCAAGGGCTGTAAAATCTATCTCAAAGCTGATTTTCTCTCTGAAGTAAAATGTTGAACTTAATTCGTGTTTGTTGTTCAATAATTTGATAGAATTAAATCTGGTTTGATTTTTTGAATGTTTTCGTGGATAATCTAGGGGAATTATTCCGTTAAGATTATTGACCTGTCCGTTTAAATAATAATCAATTACCCGCTCGGAATCATCAATTAGCTCAACCTGTCCGTTTTTCAATAAGATGGACTTACCACAAAGCGCTTTAACTGATGACATGTTATGACTGACAAATAAAACAGTGCGCCCTTCAGATTGGCTGATGTCCCCCATTTTACCAATGCACTTCTTTTGAAATTCCGCATCGCCAACAGCAAGAACTTCATCCACAACAAGTATTTCGCTTTCCAGGTGTGCTGCAACAGCAAATGCCAATCGAACATACATACCTGAAGAATAGCGTTTAACAGGTGTATCGATATATCGTTCCACACCTGAGAAACTAACGATTTCATCAAACTTACGAGTAATTTCATCTTTTCGCATCCCAAGGATCGCACCGTTTAAGAAGATGTTTTCTCTTCCTGTGAGTTCCGGATGAAAACCCGTCCCAACTTCAAGCAGACTGGCCACGCGGCCTTTCATTTTGACTTTGCCGGTAGTGGGGGTTGTCACCTGACTGAGAATCTTAAGTAACGTACTTTTACCGGCACCATTCTTTCCAATGATTCCAATCGCTTCGCCCTGTTCAATTTCAAAATTCAGTCCCCTCAAACTCCAAACGATGTTGCTCTCACCTTTCTTGGAGCGATCGTTGGTTTCTCCGATTCTTAAGAAAGGATCTTCCTTTCCCCTTGACAATGCCCACCAGCGTTTGAGATCTTGGGAAAGAGTTCCTGTGCCAAATTGCCCAATTTGATAGGCCTTGGAGAGATTTTCAACCTTAATAACTAAAGACATATCAAATGGTATCTATAAATTTCTTTTCCACCTTGTTAAAAATCAAAATTCCCA
>Ga0172379_10006359_pt1 | contig 15868 bp, 14 predicted proteins | sample GrowelOW334metaG_FD_119756 | JGI IMG/M metagenome (GOLD analysis project Ga0172379, IMG submission 119756) | Groundwater microbial communities from an aquifer near a municipal landfill in Southern Ontario, Canada - Groundwater well OW334 metaG | ecosystem: Environmental > Aquatic > Deep... | reverse complement strand
TCTTTATATTTGCCTATTGAACCACATTTTTTACACTAACAGTTACTGCATCATCTTGCAAGGAACGAATAAAGTAACTTAATTATGTCTATAACCTTTTACCTATTTTATTATTCTAATTGTTTTAATAATTTACTGGATTGTTCGCCGTAAAATCCTTTTCGTGAAGCTATCCATCTGAATTGCTCCAAAGCCTTCTGACGTTCATCAACTTTCAGATAACACAGTCCAATATACCACTCTGACTGTTCAACCAACAGATTATCACCGTGGTGGATAACTTCAGAAAAAGAACTTATTGCCCGGTTATACTCGCCAAGTTCCTGGTAAGCGACCCCTGAATAGAAATTAATACTGTAGCCATCTCTTTCTTTTGCCTGAATCATCGACATCGATTCTAATGCATCCCGATATTTACCCTGATTTATTTCTCTCAATGCGACATTCAGTCCATTGTATGAACTCAAAGCCGATCTTGAGACACTCTCACCACTCTTATATGGCTGATAATAATTTGCATACAGTTGCTGACTGGAGTAGCTCCTACTCCTCATCAATGAGGTAAAGACAACCATGAGAACAATTACTGAAGCAGCAGCGTACCAGAACAAATTTTTAGTTTTTGGCGTAGCTATGCCAAGTTTTTCATTTGCCTGATCATGCTGCTCCCGGGCAATATTTCGCAAATTCTCTCTGAGAGATATTATGTCTGTTTCAGAGATAGCTTTGTCGACCTCTTTATGGAAGTTAAGATCAGCAGCAAGTCCGGAACTGTAAATTAGTTCATCTTCAAAGAGTGCCAAAGATTCCTCATCCATTTCTTCATTCAGGTAACTGTCAATCTCTTCCACCGTTCGAGAATGAGAATATTCATGCTGCATCATGTTCTTAAGGGTTGATCTGAGTTGCATGATATCCTCTTCCTCAATGGCATTGTTGATCTCCAAATGAAGATCTATTTCGTTGGAAAGTGCGCTATTCATCATGGCTTCTTCCCTCATCAAATTTCCAATTTCATCATCGAGCTCACCATTCACCAAATCTTCAATCTCTTCAAATGTGCGCTCGTGTATGGATACACTTTTTGCAATCGACTGAAGATTAGATCTCAAATCGATAATTTCTTTTTCAGTCACAGCGTCCCTGACTTCTTCAAAAAGCATTTCATCTTCAACTGACATCAATTGTTGCTCAGTTTCTATCATCGCGGTCTCATCGGTAAACAGATCATGAATAACCTCATTGGAAGAGACGGTGTGATTTTTTATATGAAGCTTTTGAAGATAATTCCCAATCTCGTCAATCTCTTGATCTGCATTCAGTTTGACGGCATTGAATAACTCTTCCGATAAGCCAAAATATGCATCGGCATCAATTGGGCGGTCGTTTGCGGAAGGGATTCCTGTTTCTTTGTTCATGGTTTTCAATTGACTTCTTATACTAACTTTATCTTCCATTTCTTACCGGATCGTATCCATCATTTTGATGATGCACGCTCTCAGTCAATGTCAGATCATTTTCGGATTTGGTGGAAAAAATTTGATCCAACCATTTCCCGCTCTAATCTAAGGTGCTATAAATCACCCTTTTAAATTTTTTGTCTGCAAAATTCGGCTTACGAAAAGCCACATATACAACAAAAGTTGTAATTGTATCGGTCAAAATATACAAACACAAACAAATATGAAATTGCCGGCTTGTAATATATGACTAAATAATAGAAGGAGACTGATTATTCGGTGATAATGATTGGGGTAGGAATACCGTAACCACCTTTAACTGTTGCCAATTCTTCGTTTGAAAGCACTTCTACTGTTAGGTAATCAAAATTTTTCATGGTAAAATGTTTTAATAAGTTAATGATTCTTTATTGTTCCTTGCAATTCTTAATACCAGGAACCCGTAAAAGGTTACCCCATAATTTGAAAAAAATTGCAAAAAAAATTGCATAAAACCTTATCCTATTGAAATAGTGATAGTTAGAAACACATCTTTTTTTATTGGTAATCACTTTTTTTAATTTATTTTACATGAGTTGTAATGAAATAACCACTTATGAACTTTAGCAAAGCCCCAAGAATCACGTTATTCAGGCCTTTTATTTTCTTTTTCTGTCTGTTTCTTCCGTGGATTGGGTTAGCACAGCAAACTTCTGCGGATAAGGAAAAGGAGATCTTTTCTCAGGCTGCGCGTGAATTGAGCAGTGGTTCTTATGATACTGCTTTGAACCTTTTTAACACTTTACTTCAAATTAGGAGTGAAAAATATGGATTGGCATCTGTGCCGGTGGCCAATGTACTAACCAATATAGGTGTTATCAAAAGTCAGTTAGGGTTGTATGACGATGCAATTTCATTCTATGACAGGTCATCGGCCATCTATGAAGCTGCCGGAAGCAAAGAATTAAAACGTCTGGGTTCAGTCTATCAAAATTTAGGAATTTGTTACAATGCGAAAGGAGATATTGAGAAAGCCAGGACATACTATGAAAATACAGACAGAATCTTCCAAAAGCTTGAAATGTCTGATCAGGAAGTTTATGAAATCTTGTTAATGAATCTGACTTTATTTTATCTTGATAATAAGAAGATAACTGAGGCGGAAAAATTCAACGACAAATCCATCGAAATAAACAAAAAAAGTCCACTCAATTTTAAAAAATGGACCTCGAGTGGTTTAATCTGTTTTGAAAAGAAAGATTTTGCAAAAAGCATCTCTTTTTTAAATAAAGCCATTAGGACCGGGGAGAAGGATCTTGGAATAAATTTTAAAGATGAAGAAAAGGGTTTGATTTACATGAATCTGGGGATGGTGTACCTTGAGATGGAAGATTTTGACCATTCGCTTTCAAATTACCTGACAGCAAAAAAACTGCTTGAAAAAAGCATGGGGGGGCAAGGTATCTCTTACTCCCTGTATGAAAGACATCGGATTAAACTATCTTAGAAAAAAGGAAAGTGAAAGCAATTTGGATAAATTTCTTTCCCAACGTAAAAAAAACCTGGAAACATCGCTTGACTATTTTCAAAAAGCAATCATTGCTATTACTCCCGGATTCACGTCAAGTAATACAGAAATAAATCCCGCTGCTGAAGACGCGATTGATAAAACACGGTTACTGGATGTAATAAAAAACAAAGCTGAAGCATTTTATTTGATCTCGCAGCTAGAGGAAAAACTGGGGAACAAAGAAGCCTCTATACAGAAAATGAAATTAGCATTGGAGACATATGATCTGTCAATTAAAACAATTCATTTGATCAGAAATGGGTTCCAAAATCAGGAAAGCAGGTTATTCCTTTCTGAAAATGAACATCCTGTTTATGCCGATGCGGTAAAAGTAGCCGTGCGTCTATACGAAACAACTCACGAACTCCAATATTTTGAAAAAGGTTTCGAGATTTCAGAACGAAGCAGATCTGCCGATTTTCAAACTATGTTGAGAGAGGTTCAGGCAAAGAAAGTTTCAGGAGTGCCTGATTCATTACTCCAAAAGGAGACCAATCTTAAGGGACAGATTACTGCTTATGAAAATTTCATTTTTAACGAGAAAAGCAGTCCGGCGCCTGATCTGAAAAAAATTAACCTATGGAAAGACAAAATCTTTTCTCTCTCGCAAAGTTATCAGCAAATGATAAACCTTTTTGAGAAAAAGTATCCTACCTATTATCAGTATAAATATGCAGATCCCGTAGTTTCAATACAAAAAATTCAAGGATCGCTCGAAAGAAGAGAAGCCTTTGTTGAGTATTTTATCAATGATGGAGGGAAACAGAGTGAAAGTGAGCTCTATACTTTTGTAATTACGAACCAGGAATACAAAATCATTCGGCGGACTATCAACTCAGAATTGGGTGAAACCATCGATCATTTTTTGCAATTTATCAGGAACCCAGAGGTGCTCAAAACCAGGAAAGCTGATTTTATTGCATACACCAAGAATGCATTACGACTATACAAACTTCTGATCGAACCCTTTGAGCCATCCCTTATTGACTATCGTCTGGTAATTGTACCGGATGATAAGCTCTCTTATCTCCCTTTCGATGCATTTTTAGTTTCTTCTCCTGACACCAGTAAAATGGATTTTAGAAATCTGGATTATCTGGTCTATCATCATGCTATTTCCTATACCTATTCTGCTACCCTGTTATATTACTATTTTCAAAATAATTACAAATACAGCAACAAGCTAGGGGCTTTTGCCCCTGATTATACAGATGAGCAGCCCACCGGAGTAAATGAACCGGATCATTTTCTTCCATTGCCAGGTGCAGAGGCGGAAATAAAAGGGATCACTGATCTAATTCCTGGAGATCAATATATGAAAGGGAAAGCCAGTAAACTAAATTTCATGCAAAATGCGGGAAATTATGATATTCTGCATCTCGCCATGCATACCATATTAAACGATACTTTACCGCTCTACTCTAAAATGGTTTTTTCGGCAGATAGTACCGGCAAAAATGAGCGGACATTGAATACTTATGAAATCTATAACCTAAAGCTCAAATCGGACATGGTAGTGCTTAGCGGCTGCAATACAGGCGCAGGTAAGCTACAAAAGGGAGAAGGGGTAATGAGTCTTGCCCGTGGATTCTTTTATGCAGGATGTCCAAGCATTATTATGACTTTGTGGAATGTTGAAGACATTTCCAGTTCTACCATGATGATTGAATTTTACAGGAACCTAAAAAATGGATTTTCTAAAGATGAAGCCCTTAGAAAAGCCAAGGTTTCCTATATCTCAGGGGCAGACCCATTGAAAGCTCATCCCTATTTCTGGCTAGGATATGTATCCATCGGAAAACAAACTCCCTTGTTCAAAACTAAAGCCGGTTATTTTGTTGGCTTAATAATTTTTGTATTTTTAGCAATCGTTTTGGAAAAATGGTATTTCAAACGGAAAAAAAGTGTTAGCCGACTAAAATGATCAACTACAGCAACGAAGAGCTTCTCAATGGTATTTTACGTAATGACAACGTAATTCTTCAGCATATTTATAAGAATTTCTACTACAAGGTGAACTTGTACATCAAAAAGAACAGTGGAAATGATGAAGATGCCAACGATGTTTTTCAGGAAGCCATCATTGTAGTTTATCGCAAATTGAAGGCCAACGACTTGATTATCAATTGCGCCTTCGAAACCTATCTCTATTCTGTCTGCAAATTTCTTTGGTTGAAACAACTCACTCGTCAGAAAACTGAGAAGGAGATGATGGTCGATTCTACTGTTTTCGAATCTGAATTTGACCATGATTTTTCGGACTTGGTGGAAAAAAATGAACGTTTTAAGCTTTACCAAAAGCATTTTCAGTTGCTTGGAAGTGACTGTCAGAAGCTGCTTCAGCTCTTTTTCGACAAGGTCCCTTTGAAACAGATTGCTCAAATTATGGGTTTCAGTGGGGAAAAATATGTTAAGAAAAGGAAGTTTAAGTGTAAGGAGTATCTGGTTACGAGCATCAAGCAGGATGTTTCCTACAAAAGAGTAAGCCAGTAAACCCTTATTAAATTTCTGGATTGACCTGCTGGTCAAAATTACCGTTTCCCTTTTTGAGTATCACTGTTTGCTTGTGCGTACCTCGAAAAAGCTCAAAACTTCTGAAGCTGCAAGGCAAGGCTCCATTGAACAGTTCGATTTTGCGCGATGGCTTTAATCCGATACTTTTGAATCCTTCCTCAGAACTGGATATAACCCATGCGGTATATCCTGAGAACCTTTGTTTTAAAACATCCCCAACCGATTTATACAATCCCGCGATAGATTTGGTGATTAATCTTTCGCCGTAAGGAGGATTGGTGACAATTATTCCACTTTCGAAAGGTGGATTCATCTCCAGAAAATCCTTTGTCTCTATTTCAATCACCTTGGAAAGCCCTGCGCTTTTGATGTTGGCTCGCGCTATGGCACAGCTCTGTATTGAGATATCGGAACCGAAAATTTTTATAGTTGATTCCTTTTCATAATCTGCATTATAAATTTCAGAGAAAAGTTGTTCGTCGAAATCCATCCATTTCTCGAAACCAAATGATTTTCGGTAAATACCTGCCGGGATCCCTCTGGCAATCATCGCAGCCTCAATTAGTAAAGTTCCTGAACCACACATGGGATCGAGGAAATCGGAATCTCCATGCCATCCTGTCAACAGAATCATCCCTGCTGCCAGAACTTCATTGACCGGCGCTTCCCCCTGTCCTACCCTGTATCCTCTTTTGTGAAGTGATTCCCCGGAACTGTCGAGCGACAGCTCACAGTAATCGCCCATCAGATAGATATGTATTCTAATGTCAGGATCTTCCGGGTTCACTGAAGGGCGTTTTCCAAATTTTTCCCTAAAGTGGTCGGCAATGGCATCTTTTACCTTTAGCGACGCGTACATGGAATTGACAAAAAGATCAGATTGAACCGTGCTATCTATCGAAAAGCTCTTCCCCAGCGTAAGGTATTCAGACCATTCAATCTTTTTTGCCTGGTCGTACAGATCATCTTTGTGGTTGACCCTGAACTGGGCAATCGGTTTGAGCACTTTCAAAGCCGTTCGCAAAAGAAAATTGGCTTTGTACAACATGGATTTGTCGCCGGTAAATGATACTGCCCTACGTTCAATCGATACTTCTTCCGCTCCAAGGGCATTGAGTTCCGATGCCAGTACAGGTTCAAGTCCGGCGAATGTTTTAACAACAATTTTAAATTTCTTCACTGAATTGCATTCAAAATATTGATCTTTGGTCCCTTCTTTTTGTAACTCCGCAAAGGTAGTCTCATTCGACCCAAAATTAAATTCCTGCACCAAAAATATATTCTGCTGATTTGGCTTTGTTTTGAACAATCCTGGAAAAGGGAGGAAGATCATTGGTAATCCAGATATTTCCCCCGATAACCGAGTCGTGGCCGATGGTAATGCGTCCAAGAATAGAGGCATTGGAGTATACAACCACATTATCCTCAACAATTGGATGTCTTGGAATTCCCTTTACCGGATTGCCAGATTCGTCGAGAGAGAAGCTTTTGGCTCCCAGCGTTACTCCCTGGTACAGTTTGACGTTTGACCCAATGATCGTCGTTGATCCGATCACTATACCGGTTCCGTGGTCAATGGCGAAATAAGGCCCGATGGTGGCTGCGGGATGAATGTCGATACCTGTTTCGGAGTGTGCCATTTCAGAAATAATTCTCGGAATTAATGGTATACCAAATTTGTGAAGGGCATTGGCAATCCGATAACTGGAAATGGCCCGGATGGCGGGATAACAAAAAATCACTTCACTCCTGCTGGTTGCCGCAGGATCTCCCAGGTATGCTGCTTCAACATCAGTGATCAAAACGTCTCTAAGCAGGGGAAGTGCCGCTATAAATTTCGACGCACAACTTTCCGATTCTGACTTTCTGCTCTCAAGATCCGAATTGAACTCTTTGTCACATACGAAACAGAGTCCTGCAAGCAGCTGTTCAGATAAAAGATGGAATACTTCATCCACCAATACGCCCATGTGGTAATGAAAGGAGGTTGGATTAAAATTTATCGATCCAAAATATCCCGGGAAAATGATTTGCCTTACCTTGTCTACAAAAATCTTCAATTTCTCGGTAGAGGGCATAGGTTCTCCGGCCCTCTGGGCGTGTGCCACTTCACCCACTGCAGATATATCGGTCAATTTCTGAACCGCGTCGCCTATGGATTTCCTGATTCTATTCTCCGAACGCTCTTTCATATACTTTATATTTTGTGGAAAGCAATCTGCTTTCCGCATTTACAAAACTATTGGCTACTTCGCCCTCAACAATTTACAATATTAACGAGAAGATTTCAAAAATGTTTTATCCGATGCCATGGGATTTTAGCAGGTTCAATGCATTCTGAAATCTAAGAGCACCGGCTCCTCTCACAATTTCATAGGCAAATCCATGGTTTTCGATCTCATTGATATACCTGTCAAAAAGCTTCAGCCGCATCTCGCCGCCATTCTCCCTTATAGGATCGGCTATCCAGGGAATATCAGGCGCGCAGACCAAAAAGAGGTCAATATCATCAGATGCAATCTGTTTTTCAATCCACTCAGGAGCTGCACCATATACGACTTCAAACCAAATCTTTGTAACTATCAACCATGTGTCCATCAACAATATTCCACCCACTCCGGGATCCGAATATCTGATCTCTTGGTCCAACTGATGTCGTGCAATCTTTTCAACATCTGAATAGGTATAACGTCTGTTTAGCGATTCGACGTAACTCCTTGCATATTCAGGAATCAGGAGCGCATTCAGCCTTTGTGCAAGCGCTTCAGCCAATGTAGTTTTACCGGTTGATTCGGGTCCTGTGATAACAATTTTTTTCAATCCAATCTCCCTTCTTTTGCTTCAGGTATTAATCCCTTCTTCCATTCTGCATATCCGTAAACGGCAAGTACGGTATATACGAAGAACAGCAAGGTCGTAGGATACAACTCCTTGAAGATAAATAATCCCATAGAAATTGCATCAACCACTACCCATACCAGCCAGTGTTCGATCTTCTTCCGTGCGAGCATCCATGTCGCCACAATACTTAAGGCCGTGGTTACACCATCCCAAAAGGGCACCTGTGAGTCTGTATAATGCAATAAAATATAGGCTATAGCCGTGAAGAGAAGTAAAAAAGATACTATCAACTTTAGCCACAAAGCGCGGTCAGTTTTCGTTACCATCAAAGAATTTCCGCTAGAACTACCGTGATACCAGCACCACCAGCCATAAATGCTGATGACAACATAGTAAAATTGCAGGGTCATGTCTGCATAAATCCTTGAAGTGTAAAAAACTGCTATATAAAACAGCGCATTAAGCAGACCGACGGGCCACGTCAGAAAATGCTGTCTGATCGAAAATCCCAGGTATAAGAATCCGGTTAAAGTACCACAAACCTCAACGTAATGATCAATAAGCCACCCGTAGATAATCATATTGGAAATGAATGATAGCGCAACCTTATCGGTTCAGGTAATGGTCATAACTTTTCTGATCCGATAGCAGTTCGATCGCCTTGTTAACCTCTTTATCATCTTCTGTCATGATTTGGAAATAGGTTCCCGCCTCATACAGATCACGGGCTATCAAGGCACGAATCTGCCTGTTGATGGCATCTTGTAAAAGTCTTACACTATCTACATCCCTTTTGACTCCGGATTTTTCCCCCAAGGCCATTAAATCATCCAACATTTTTACCGGAACAGCAAAATTTGTTTTGAAATTCTGAAATTCAGGGTATGTAGCCAGCAAAATTTTTCGATTCTGATCGATGTAATTAACCACAAACGGGAAGAAGATATTCTTTCTGATCAAAGTATTGAAGTAGGTATAATGCACTGAAGTATCCAGCGGAACAAATATATCAGGCACGATTCCACCTCCTCCGAATACACGCCTTTTCGTTACCAGCGTGTTGGTCATCAGAGAGTCGGCGTTAGAGATGCTATCTTTGTTAAACAGTTCTCCCCGCTCGTACCGTTTGAGGTAATCATTCCTGTAATTTTCAGAATTATTCTTGTATGGTTTCTGAATATTCCTCCCCGCCGGGGTATAATAATGGGCGGTCGTTAATCGTATCATGGATCCGTCGTTCAGGGCAAAAGGTTGCTGGACTAATCCTTTACCAAAAGATCTGCGGCCAATAAGAACGCCCCGATCCCAATCCTGTATGGCTCCAGACACGATTTCGGAAGCAGATGCAGTGCCCTCATCAATTAATATCACAAGGTTCCCTTTTAAGAAATCTCCGTTGGTCGCGGACAGGTAATCCTTTCGTGGACTATGAATCCCTTCAGTGTAAACAATCAACTTATTTGCTTCGAGAAATTGGTTGGCTAAATCATAGGCCGCCCCAAGATATCCACCGCCATTGCCCCTCAGATCAAGAACCAGATTTTTGATCTTTCCCTCTTTCCCAAGTCGGGTCATGGCTGAGGTGTATTCTTCAATGGTAGTAGCTGAGAATCTGTTTAATTTCACAAAGGCCGTTTCTTTGTTGAGCATAAATGCAGCATCCAGACTATAAATCGGAATTTTATCCCTGACAATGGTAAAATCCAAAGGAGCGGAATCTCCTTTTCTGGTAATTTTCAGATTAACGGTGGTCCCCTTTGGGCCTCTTAAAAGCCCATACACATCTTGTGTTTTGAGACCAATGGAGGTGATATTTTTTGCGTCAACTTTTATAATCCGATCGCCCGGTCTTAATCCAACCTTTTCGGAGGGGCCTCCGGGAATGGTAGTCATGACGGCCAATGTGTCCTGAATGATACTGAAGGAGATACCGATGCCCTCAAAATTACCTTCAAGAGGCTGATTCATCTCTTCGACTTCACTCTTTGTTATGTAAACTGAATGCGGATCCAATTGCCCCAGCAAATCAATAATAGCATGCTCAGTGAGCTTGCTTATATTGGTTGTATCAACATAAAAAGTCTCAACCAATCTCAATAATCTGCCAAATTTAATCGCCTGACTTTGAACATCCTGAGCAGAGACAAAATTTGAAAAAAGAGCAAAAAACAGGGTGAGTAAAACACCGTATGGAAAGCTATTATAATTTTTCTTCACGCCAGCAAATTGAATTGATAAAATAGTGAACTAATAACCCAGTGACAGGTCTATCGAAAACAAAGATAGTAAGTTATCCAAACATCTACTTTCCCGGGTGAAAAAGTAACATTTGGTTTAGATAACAACTGCATAAAAAAGCCTGTAATTCTTTCCAAATTACAGGCTTTCAAATTAGTCTTTATTGGATTACACAGAAAGGGCATATTTGCCGCTAACGGCCTCTTTGTATTCTTCGAGCAAAGCAGAAAATAGCTCTTTGACCGAGATGATTCTGTCAGTTTTCCAAACATTACTTCCGGCAAAAGCGTATCCGTTTCTAAAGTTACCTCTAAGCGCAGAGGCCAGCGATGCCATGATACAATAAGGGGCAGTGGTAATATCGCATGTTTTTACGCAATTAACCGGACAAACAGTTGGACGTCTTTTCCCCTTATCTACATCATCCAGGAACGAACAACTAATGGCTCGCCCAGGCATTCCAACCGGACTCTTGATGATCCTGACATCCTCTTCCCTGGCTTGTATATAGGCCTGCTTAAACCCTTCGGAGGCATCACATTCAGTTGTAGTTACAAAACGGGTTCCCATCTGTACACCCGCAGCACCCTTTGCCAAAATCGATGCAATATCTTCACCGGTATAGATTCCACCTGCCGCGATTACAGGTATTTTCTTACCATATTTTTCACTGAACTCATTGGCAACCACAACGACTTCTTCAATCAAATTCTCCAGAGAATAGTTTTCATCAAATATCTGGTCAACCTTGAATCCCAAATGACCGCCGGCTTTGGGGCCTTCGACGACAATGGCATCCGGCAGGTACCCGAAATTTCCGTACCATTTGTTGCATATCAAAGTTGCAGCCCTGGCAGAGGAGACAATTGGGACCAACTTGGTTTCAGAATCAGGAGTCAAATATTTTGGAAGGTCCAATGGCAATCCGGCTCCTGAAAAGATAATATTTACTTTTTCCTTAATGGATGTTACTACCAGATCAGCATAGTTTGAAAGAGCAACCATGATATTCACACCGATAATTCCTTGCGACTTTTCCCGGGTTTTCCGAATCTCGGTCGTAAGCCCGTAAATACAATTCTTTAAATAGTCGGAAGAATAATCCTTGTAGAGAAATCCAATCCCGGCCGGCGAAATAACCCCAACACCACCTTCGTTGGCAACTGCTGATGCCAATCCTGACAAAGAGACACCCACTCCCATGCCTCCCTGAATAATTGGAAGTTTAATTTTCAATCCTCCGATGTTTAATACCTTCATCTGTTTATAATTTTGTTTTTCAGTCGTCAGATGGAACTCCCAATAATCATTTTCCTGTGTGTGGAAGATTTTCTCATGGTCGTTTCATAATCTCAAGACTTTTATTCACAATCGATTTTTACATTCACGGCACAATGGTAGGAATAGAATCTTTCATGACCAAGAAAATGGGTTATGCGGTCTAAAAAAGGTTGAAAACATTAGATTTTGGGACGAATTGCAATATTCGTGGGACGAAATTCATAGGCTTAGCGGACCAAATATTCAATTCAGCTTCTCTTTGAAGGAGGGAACCCAGTTCCTTGACACAGGAATGGGGAAATCGAGGCGATCCAATTCCAAATGGTATCCGCTGGCGGTTCTTTTCAATCTTTTTACCTTGTTTATGTTGACCATCCAACATCTATGACATTTCAGCATCACGTCTGAGGTTTCGAGCGCCTTCTCTACATTGGTAAATGATTGTCGGAAGAGTCGTTTGCGGACAGCAAGTTTTCGGTCGATCCAATAGATTTCAACATAATTACCGGATGAATGAATCAACAATACGCGTTCTACCTCTTCAGCGAAAGCCTGTTTTTTATTCTCAGCCACCAAATGTACAGATTCTTGTTCAGGGGCATTTTGAAAGGCATTCATCTCATCCTTCAGCCAGGATTTACCTGAATCTATCATGTTCCCCACTTTCATTTTTAATGAGAAATTGTAACTGATCAGATTAAACAAGATCAAGGGGAGTAAAGACAATGCACCGGTCCGGAAAAATGGAAGATCAGTGTAAGCGGTGGCTTTTGCCAGCCAGGCCATGAAGGTATAAACGAGAAAAAGGTTGGCAAACATCCATAAATTCCAGATCAGCTCCTTTTTGATAGTCCATTTGGTTGGATCGAACATTCGGGGGAAGAGTCCTGGAAAGAAAAGGGTATTTAAAAAGAGTACACCGGCAGTAAGAAGACCTGCACCAAGCACGAAATAGCCATCGTGCTCTGATTTCAAAAAATTTATTCCTAGCGGCTGAATGTAGAGAACAATAAGAATAAAGCCCACACTCACCAACAAAATAGTTCGCGCATTATGCTTAAAATTATTGTTAAACTGGTATGGTTGATTTAAATTTTCAAACATTTTAATTTATCTCGCTTTCGCTGGAAATATCAATTTCAAACTAATTAATCTACAAATCTGTTTCGGCAAACCCCTGATTCATTCAATATATTGTCCGAAATCATGCTTGCCGTTTAATCACATAGTTCAGAAATATAGTATTTATTTTGAGAAGATTGTCCTGATGGATGGAAAAAATGCAAAAGCCCCGAAGTTACCTCCGAGGCTTTGCGGTCTGGACGGGACTCGAACCCGCGACCCCCTGCGTGACAGGCAGGTATTCTAACCAACTGAACTACCAAACCAAAAATATAAGAACGTTTTGAAGCGGTCTGGACGGGACTCGAACCCGCGACCCCCTGCGTGACAGGCAGGTATTCTAACCAACTGAACTACCAAACCAAGATTTACAAAAGAATTCTGTTTTTTTAATCAATCAAACAGCTATCCTTAAAAGCAGGGCAAATATACGACTTGTTTTGCTTATCTGCAATGGAGGTCTAAAAAAATAGACGACTGGACTTGTACGCTGATGAATTGTCGTGAATAAGCAAAAACACAGAGTTTATGTCATTGATTTTTATGCCATTATGACAATCAGACTACCGAAGGTCTAAAAAATGAGAAGTGAACACTTCCATATACCCTCTCCTCGAACAAATTGGGATGGGATGCAAAATTGTCGCCTTTCCCGTGTTCAAGAATCAACATTCCACCAGGATTGATGAGCTGATGCTTCAAGACCAGATCCGGAATTTGGTTTAGCGACTTCAACTGGTAGGGAGGATCAGCAAAGATGAGATCATATTTTTCAGTGCACCTTGGAATAAACTTCAAAACATCGTACCGTAATAGGTGAATAATTTTCTCAAGATGCAGTAGAGCGATTACCGATGCAATAAATGCATAATGAACATGGTCAATCTCCACGGAAGTAACCGAATGGGATCCTCTTGAGGCAAATTCAAAAGAGATACTTCCAGTGCCTGCAAAGAGATCCAAAATCTTGGTCTCTTCGAAATCTATCCTGTTATTCAGTATATTAAAGAGATTTTCTCTGGCAAAATCAGTTGTTGGCCTGGCCTTGAAATTTTTACCCGGCTTAAAAAGCCTGCCCTTCAATTCCCCTCCGATTATTCGCATTTGTAAAGATCCAATAATGATGTAAAATAATGATCCGGTAACTGGTTAAAGGTGTAACTGTAATTGAAAAGAGAGGTTGGTCGTGCGAAACTGGTTTTTCTGATATATTTCTTAAAGGTCTGGTAAATGGGGTCAGTCTGTCTCATCTGACCATGAATGACCAGTTCAGTGGTATCTGGCGGGAGTTTTAACTGATCAAACACATAAAGCACAAAATAGCTAATATCGCTTTCGCCTGAATAGATAAATTGATTGCAAAGATGCAATTTAGTACCCGACAGAACTATAAGTTCAAAATAGGATCTGAAAAAATTGATGTGTACCTGTTTCCTCTCCGGGAAATTTCTGTTTTCCTTCAATGCTCTCTCGACCAGCGGGTAAAGATTGTGCCTGATCGTTGCTTTCGGATACTTCAGGATTAAAAATTCTTTCAAATTTTCGGGAATATTGAAGATACACCAGGCTTCCGCCTTGGTTAGCAATGTCTTGTCGACAATGAAGCCCCTTTCTATTTCGTGATTGAATCCAAAGAATTTATCAGCAGCTCCCTGTTGATAAAATACCTGGGGTACAAGCGTGAAATTCTCGGAAGAGTAAACAATCTCAATGCTTTTATATTTCAGATTCAAATGCTCATCCTCAGTCATCAACTCCCTCACCTTCATAAATAGTAATCTCGGTCTTTTTATGAAGAAGTTGGTAGATTTCAATAATGTATACTTTCCCTTTGGTATATCCAGGATGGCAAAAGAAAATCCATCCAAACTGATCTGGATGGATAAATGATATAAGTTAGTCTGTTCGGGATCGAATGATTTGTCGATAAAACAGATGTCGTGCATTGGATCTATTTAAAAAATTTCTATTGCTGCAAACTTCCACAAGTGAACGCTTATCCGGCTCAGGGAAGGTCGCAACCAATGATTGTTTATTGCATTGAATGACAATAAAAAAATCAATATGTTTGCTTAGTTTATTATTATTATTGTCTTCGCAATAAATTGGTTGACAATCTACAAATTTAAAAAAATTATCGACTCGAGTAAATTACTGAGCAAAATTAGTCGCCCGATCAACTATCCCGGGACAGAAGAAACAAATAAAACGAAAATCAGCAGTAGGTGATCCATTATGCTTGCAATTAAGGTAACATTATTATGAAAAATTTTATCTCTGATTTGATCCTCGTAAAACTGGGTCATGAACCTACAGTAGGTCAAAAGGAGATGATTGACTCACTGGCTGAATTCGTCACCAACAACGAATCAGACAGATTGTTCCTTTTGAAGGGATACGCTGGCACCGGTAAAACCTCTGCCATCAGTGCTCTGGTAAAAGTGCTCGACGAATTGAAAATCAAGTTTGTGCTTTTGGCACCCACGGGCAGGGCTGCCAAAGTACTATCCAATCAGAGTGGTAAACCTGCCTCAACCATTCACAAGAAAATCTATCGGCAACAAGCTGTAGCCGATGGTGCGAGCAAATTTTCCCTCGACAGAAACCTTGCAAAAAACGCCGTATTTATTGTGGATGAAGCCTCCATGATCTCAAATATGCCACAGGATCACAGTGTTTTTGGATCGGGCTACCTGCTTTCTGACCTGATTGAATATGTTATGGGCGGATTTAATTGTAAGTTGATCATCTCCGGAGATACAGCCCAGTTGCCTCCTGTCGGGCTGCAGGTAAGTCCCGCCCTGGACAAAGAAGAGTTGTCACTTTTCGGCATGGAGGTGATTGAGAAGGAGTTGAAAGAGGT